>Ga0209577_10002212_pt1 | contig 18858 bp, 12 predicted proteins | sample GraSoiAngelo_109_FD_185874 | JGI IMG/M metagenome (GOLD analysis project Ga0209577, IMG submission 185874) | Grasslands soil microbial communities from the Angelo Coastal Reserve, California, USA - 14_0903_12_20cm (SPAdes) (version 2) | ecosystem: Environmental > Terrestrial > Soil > Grasslands...
TTCAGTATACGGGTGCGACTACGGCGTTTGCGCCCCAGACGACGCCCACGCCTCCAGGAGTGGCGACACCGCTTACGACAACTCTGTCTGGAACGATTCAGCCCGGTCACTACTATCTGATTAAAGAGTCGCAAGGCGCGGGTGGTACTACCAGCCTGCCGGCGGCGGATCTCACGGGTGGAATTTTGGTAGGGTCTACGGCTGGGAAAGTTGCGCTGGTCGCCAGCTCAAATGTTCTGGTTGGTGGAACAGCGGGTGACTGTCCGACCGATCCACTGATTGTGGATTTTGTTGGTTACGGCATTAGCCCGACCACTGCCACCTGCTCTGAGACTTCACCGACGGTCACGCTAACCAATACAACCGCGGCGATCAGAAAGAACAATGGCTGCACGGACACCGACAACAACTCAAACGACTTTCTGATCGACGGTCCGATTCCGCGGAATAGCCTATTGCCGGCACACGGGTGCGGAGCCGATCCCACACAGCTTTTCGGACAGGGTCTTGCCACTCCCGATTACCTGCTCCCATCGAGCAATACCCTGCTCACGGTTACCGTGTCACCAGCCAGCGTTCCGCCAAGCACTGGCATCGCTGTTAGCGCAGACCTAACCAGTATCGGCGGAAACGCTCCACAGCAGTTCTATGACGACGGGACGCACGGCGACCAAATGGCCGGGGACAACGTCTTTTCCTACCTGCAAACGGTTGGCGCGTTTATCCCAACCGGCGTCAAGAATATCGTAGCAAACATAACCGACGCACAGGCCCGCTCAGCCCCCGCCCCGATCACGATTACGGTGCAGAGTCCGACCTGCGGCGTTGAGCGCTGGTCAGTCAAGACGGGCGGTGATCCTGATGCCGCTAACGTCGATCTAAATAATCCAGTACCGACGACCATTGCGAATCTCAGGAGCCTAACTCCGCCGGCGACGCCGCCGGACAATGCCCGAGTAGCGGGAGAAACTACGGTCTACGTGATTCGGGCGACGATGACTTTGTATAAGCTCGAGGCAGACGTCGATTATCACATCGTGGTGCAGGATGAGAACGGCAACACGATGGTTACAGAAATACCCTGTCCCTGCTGTGTGGCTGGGGGAAGTCCTTTTGCGGCCGGCATTGCCAATGCGCGGCATGAGTTCGATGCTCGCCTGACGGCCGCGACGTTCTTCCAGTCGGTGAGTATCCCGGTCCAGATTACCGGCGTCGGTTTCTTTGATTTTATTCACGGACAGACGGGCGTGGCTCCGAACGGTATCGAGTTGCACCCGATTCTGGATATCAAGTTCCTCAGCAACACGACCACAACTCTGGTGTCGAATGCTAATCCGTCTCAGTACGGACAATCGGTGCAGTTCACGACAACGGTGGCCAGCACGGGAGCTAACATCCCAACCGGGAATGTCACTTTCAGCGATGGCGCGACTGTAGTCTCCAGCTCGACCCTTAATGGAAGTGGACAAGCGTCCTTTTCGACGACTTCCCTCTCGGTCGGATCGCATTCGATTACGGCGTCTTATCCAGGCGACAGTAATTCCTTGGCGAGCACCTCGGCGGTGCTCACGCAAATAGTAAACAAAGCGGATCAGTTCATTAACTTTGGGGCTCTCGCCGGAAAGACTTTTGGCGACGCCAACTTTAGTGTGAGTGCTACGGCCTCGTCAGGTTTGCCTGTGAGCTTTAGCATCGTATCCGGTCCAGCAACCATTTCTGGCAGTACTGTGCACATCACGGGCGCCGGGTCGGTTACAGTTCGGGCGTCACAGGCGGGAGATGGCAATTACAACGCGGCGCCCGACGTTGATCAATCCTTTGAAGTCGCGAAGGCAGCGCAGGGGATTACTTTTGCCGCGCTCTCTAACAAGACCTACGGCGACGCACCGTTCACGGTCGCCGCGACCGGCGGCGGATCAGGTAACCCAGTAACCTTCGGCGCGAGCGGCAATTGCACGTCGAGCGGCGCCAGTGGCAGCACGATCACGATCACCGGCGCAGGCTCATGCACGGTGACCGCCTCGCAGACGGGCAATGCCAATTACAATGCGGCGCCTGATGTTTCCCGAAGCTTCAACATTAACCAGGCCACGGCCACTATAACGGTCAACGGGTACTCAGGTGTTTATGACGGTAATGCACACGGCGCTACTGGCTCAGCCACGGGCGTCAACGGCGAAGACTTGACGAGTCTGCTGAATCTGGGAGCCAGCTTCACTGATGTTCCCGGCGGCACTGCCCATTGGACGTTCGCCGGCAATACTAATTACGCACCGGCGACTGGAGATGCAGCGATCACGATCAGCAAGGCTTCATCAACTACGACAGTGACCTGCCCGGCAAGTGAGACCTACACCGGTGCGGCGCTGACGCCCTGCTCGGCGACAGTGAGCGGTGCGCACCTGAGCTTGACTCCGGCTGCTAACTATGTAAATAACACCAACGCGGGCACGGCCACGGCGAGCTACACCTATGCCGGAGACCCGAACCACGATGGCAGCAGCGACTCGAAGAACTTTGAGATCACCAAAGCTTCATCAACTACGACGGTGACCTGCCCGGCAAGTGAGACCTACACCGGCGCGGCGATTGAGCCTTGTACCGCAACGGTGACCGGTGTTGGCGGTCTGAGCCAGTCAGTGGCCGTGTCTTACACAAACAACACAAACGCCGGCTCGGCGACGGCCACGGCGATCTTTAACGGTGATGCCAATCACGACGGCAGCACCGGAACCGGCGGCTTTACGATCACGAAGGCCTCTTCGAACACGACGGTGAATTGTCCGGCGAGTGAAACCTACACCGGTTCAGCGATTGAACCCTGCACCGCAACAGTGACGGGCGCCGGCGGCCTGAACCAATTAGTGGCAGTGTCTTACACAAACAACACGAACGCTGGAACGGCGACGGCCAGCGCTACTTACGGTGGTGACGCCAATCACGATGGAAGCACCGGCAAGAGCGGCTTTGCGATCACGAAGGCCTCGTCCACAACGACGGTGAATTGTCCGGCGAATGAAACCTACACCGGCGCGACTATCGAACCTTGCACCGCTTCTTACTCTGGCGCGGGCGGACTCAGCGGCACACTGACGCCAACATATTCGAACAATACGAACGTCGGGACCGCGACAGCCAGCGCTTCTTATGTTGGTGACGCCAACCACGACGCCAGCAGCAACACCGGCAACTTCGAGATCAGCAAAGCCACGTCAACGACAACGGTGACCTGCACGGGCGCGCCCATCTATACAGGTTCCGCGATCACACCTTGCTCGGTGACGGTTACGGGCGCGAACCTCAGCCTTACGCCTGCTCCTGTGTACACAAATAATGTGAACGCCGGCACGAACACGGCTTCTGCGAGCTACACGTTTGCCGGGGACGCGAATCATACCGGCAGCAGCGATTCGAAGACATTCTCGATCGGGAAGGCTAACGCTACCATCAACGTCACCGGCTACACGGGCACATATGATGGAAACTCGCACAGCGCCACCGGCACTGCCACGGGCGTTAACAGCGAGGACTTGAGCGGCCTGCTGAATCTCGGATCGTCGTTTACCAACGTGCCGGGCGGCACTGCGCACTGGACATTCAACGCTGGCAGCAGCAACGGCAACTACAACTCGGCAAGTGGCGACGCGTCGATCACGATCACTAAAGCTACGCCGACGATCACCTGGAACAATCCGGCGGATATTGTTTACGGCACAGCGCTCAGTGCGACGCAACTGAACGCCTCCGCAAATGTCTCGGGCACTTTCAGCTACTCTCCGTCGAGTGGGACTTTGCTCAATGCAGGTTCGGCGCAGCCGCTAACGGCCAGCTTTGCGCCGACGGATACGACCAACTACAACGCAACCAGCAAGAACGTTCAGATCAATGTGTTGAAGGCGACCCCGTCGTTCAGCAATTTGAGTTCACCGACAATCACTTACGGCGCCGCGACGACAAACCTGGCGGGCAAGATCAGTTTCGGGTCTTTCATTCCAACTGGCAGCGTAGCGATAACCTTGAATAGCGTGACTCAGAATGCAGCGATTCAGGCCGGCGGTAACTTCTCTTCCGCTTTCGCGACCGGCGCTCTGGCAGCCGGCAGTTACAGCATCGCCTACAGCTATGGCGGGGACAGCAATTTCAATTCGGCGGGTGGCTCCGCAACGCTGACCGTGGGCTACGGGATCCTGCCTCTATACGATCAGACACAAGTACACCAGAGTGGAAGCACGATTCCCATCAAGCTGGAGATAACTAACGCAAGCGGCAACAACCTGTCGTCATCGAACCTGAGCGTAACCGCGATCAGTGTTTCTTTGATATCGGCAACTGTTTCTGGGCAGCCGGCTAATGACGCAGGCAATGCGAACCCAGACAGTAACTTTAGGTTCGACAACAACAGTTACATCTTCAACCTACAGACAACTGGATTGGCAACCGGCGTTTACTATCTCTACTTCAGAGTGGGCGCCGATCCAACTCTGCATACTGTGCAGTTTCAGATAAAGTGATGTTGAGGTTGGCTAAGAAAATTACGAGGAACAAGCGTTAGTCCGAACAAGCCTGAGTAAGGAGAGGTGGGGGCACTAAATGCTTCCACCTTTTTTTGCCCGGCTTGGCTTAGCAGAAGCTCTATTGATTACATCTTGACTTTGCGCTCCCTATAGGACCGCTCACATAGCTGATCTTCGTGACCAGATCCTTGTATCCAACAGAAATTGCGATCCCCCGCGCGCGATACTCCACGGTGACAAGCGGACCAGTCGTCGATTCATAAATTGGCTCGGAGTCTTCTTCGTCCAGGCAGGAGTCAAATGCATACCTAGTGATAATGTAATCCGACCCGAAATGTGAAATTGCTTGGTCTTTAGTTAGCCGATCGGGATAGAAATTAATTCTGGTCACGACTCCGCTGCGCGTATCTGACACCACGGTCGTGGGTCCGGGAAACTCGCCCACTCGTTCGTAGTTTGTCCAAGTAACCTGTCGTTCTTCTTCACCCTCGCGCTTCGAGGTTCGCGACCATTTTGGCTTGCCCCATCTGCGCAACATATCGGCAAGTTTCGATTTGCCAACAGCTATTCCGCGATAGGTCGCGGGATGCCACTGACGACCTGATTGAAGGGCCGAACCCGCGGCGCTGGACAACATCAACGAGCACATCAAGATGAACTTCATCTTGTCATACGGTAAATTCGAGCTGCCCATAAGGAGAATGCTGAATCATCCGCAGATTACGCCGGATGTCACAGATTGGCCTGTTTATCGGCGTAATTTGCGAAATCTACGGGTAGGGCGCCGACGGTGTTAGTTCACGAATCGTCTCAGTTGTACGCTGATCGCAAAGCCGATGGCGATAAACGTGGCGAGCATCGAAGACAATCCAGCGCTCATCAGGGGCAGCGGCACGCCAATTACCGGCAACATCCCGACCGCCATCCCAACGTTAAGAAAGATCTGAAAGATCAATCCACCGACGATCGTCATGATGACCAGCATCCCCGTCCGATCGCGTGAGCGGCGTGCATCGGTGATCAGGCGTGTCAGCAACAGGGCGTACGATGCCAACAACAGGAGGCAACCGACGAAGCCGGTGGTCTCCGCGGTGACCGCAAAGATGAAATCCGAGTGCGGTTCAGGCAGAAACTTCAAGCTGCTCTGGGTGTATTCAGGGTCCCGTGATCCCAACAAGCCGCCTTCGCCCACCGTGACCATCGACTGCCATGTGTGATAGCCGAAGCCGCGCTTGTCCGCGTTTTCAGGATCGAGAATCACATTGATCCGTTCGAGCTTGTATCCGCGCAGAAGACCCGCTCTTACGCTAACCGCGTAAGCCAATGGCGCGCCGGCGATGCACGCGACGAGCACTGCGGCGACCATCCACATCCGCACGGATGAAAGGAACAGTACGACAGCCAGGAGAGGAATATAAGTCAGCAACTGGCCCATGTCGTGCTCGAGCAGAATCAAAGCCATCGGCACGCCGAGAATCACGCACCCAATAAGAAGCTCTTTTCGCGTCAATGGTCCACTACGATGCTTGCCAAAATATTTCGCGAGCATCAAGACGACGGGAATCTTCACGAACTCAGACGGCTGAAACTGTCCCGCTCCAGGCAGTCTAATCCACGCGCGATGGCCATTGATCTTCATCCCTATGCCAGGCACCAGGACCGCCACCAGGCAAACGAGGCCGAGCAGGTAAAGCAGTGGCGCAATTTCGACCAGGCGGCGGTAGTCGCTGAACGCAATCGTGAGCATCGCGACCAAAGCGATGCCAAGTCCAATCAGTTGCTTCTGCCAGAAAGTTTCCGTGGGTTGCGCGTTGTGAATCTCCCACGCGCCAAAGCAGACGATGCCTATGGCCAGCAAGGCCACGAACCAATCGAAATCTCTAATCTTGCGTTTTTGAATAATGGCAACCATTTGTTGTCAGGTACGCACGTCTCTGGCGGGCCCGCCGGACGCCTGCGTACCAATCAGCGAATCCTTAACGCGATATTATTCTTCGGCGCTTCGGGTTGCGGCCGAGTCTTCGCATAGTAAACGTCGTAAATTGCGCGAACGGCGGGGGCGGCGTGCTGATTGCCGAACCCGGCATTCTCAATCAGGGCGATGATCGAGATTTCTGGTTTGTAGGCTGGCGCGTACGAAACAAACCATGAATGGTCCTTGTTCTTGCCCACGTCTTTGCCGAGACCGACCACCTGGGCCGTGCCGGTTTTGCCAGCGATATCAAATCCGGCCATTTTTATTCCCGCACCAGTGCCTCCATTGTTGACGACGCCCCACATGCCATCGACTACGACTTTGTGCTGATCTTCAGGTATGGGGACGATCTTCGGATTCGGCCGCTGGGGATCCAACGATTGGAACGAGCGCAACGGACGATAGGCGGGATTGCCTTGTTGTCCGATCGGCTTCAGTTCCTTCAACAAATGCGGAATGTAGAGCTTTCCACCGACCGCAATCCCGGCAACCTCTCGTAACGAAGAAATTGGCGTGATGATGTCATACACCTGGCCGAACGATGAATAGACAGTGTCGATGTCGCGCCATTCCGAATCGCGCGGGTTAACTTGTGCTTTCAACTCAGGAGACGGCGTCAGATTGAGGGTTTCATGAGGCAGATCGATCCCAGTCTTTTTGTTTAGATCGAATTCCTCAACCATGTCCATGATGCCTTTGATCGTCATCTTCAAACCCAGACGATAAAAATATCCATCGCATGATTTAGTGATCGCGGTGCGCAAATCCGGAGTGCCATGGTGGCCCATGCAGCGTGTGAACTTGTTTCCGATCTGGATGCCACCGCCACAAACCAAGTTCGACTTATCAATGCTAATGGCGCCCTGTTGCAGCCCGGCGACCGCCATCGGAACTTTCCAGGTCGAACCGGGCGGATAACGGCTCTGAATCGCGCGATTGATCAGCGGCTTCTGCGGATCGTTTAGCAGCGCAGCATATTCAGCGCGGCCTCCCTTGGTCGTTATTCGTTGCGAAAAAAGATTCGGATCGAAGGTCGGATACGAAGCCATCGCCAAAAGTTCGCCGTTATTCGGATCCATCGCGACGATTGCGCCACGCTTAGTAGTTGATTTCTGCAGCTGCTCTTCCGCCGCTTGCTGCAAATCAAGATCGATGGTCGTCACCAGGTCCTGGCCCGGTTGCGGCGGCACCACTTCGATCTCTTTCTGAATATGTCCGCGGCTGTCGACAATGACTTTGCGATAACCCTCGCGGCCGCGCAGGTATTCGTCGTAAACGGCTTCGATACCGTTTTGGCCAATGATATCGCCCGGCTTGTAATGCTTCTCTTTATAGCGCGGTTCGTCGAGTTGTTCCGGGCTAATCTCCTGCACGTAGCCGAGCACGTGGGCCAGCAGGCCATTAGGCGGGTAGCGTCGCTCAGGCGTTTGCTCGACGCGCAGCGCCGGAAATTCCAACTGATGGGCGTCAACCCAGGCGATGTCAACCGGCGAGGCGTCTTCCTTGATGAGAATAGATTCAAACGCCGGCTGTGACTTTAGCTGATCGAAACGCTCGCGCAGGATTTCCGGATCGAGCATCAGACCTTCGGCGAGCGGCTTTATCAGCGCGTAGCGGTCGATACCTTTCGTGTCTTCGCGCGAAAGGATGATGCTGTAAATCGGTTTTGAGTCAACCAGTAGTTTTCCGTTCCGATCGAAGATCACGCCGCGGGGCGCCGGAATCGGAAGCAACCGGATGCGCTGGTTCTCAGCAATCTCGGCATAGCGCTCGCCGTTGACTATTTGCAACAGGTAGAGCCGGACACTGAGAACGCCGAGCAGCACCATCACCAAGGCCTGAATCAGGCGCAACCGGCCGCGGAGGTTTTGTGAATCGTCAGTGAATTTCATTTGGGAAGTGCTTAGTGCTTAGTCTTTTGAGCTTAGTTGCCTGTGTGCTTTGTTCTTGGCTTAGGCTTCCTCTCCCAAAGGGTGAGGGAGTTAACCCAAGTGCTCACATTCATCTCCCTCTTCTCAAGGAGCTCGTCCCTCGTCGGGCCACCCGGCGACGCACCGTGAATTGTTGCCGCTGCCGGGCCTTCGCGCTGAAGTAAGAATCATACAGGTAGAGCAAAGTGGTGCCGACTACCGTCGTCGCAATCAGTTTGTACGACAGTGACTGCACGAAGGGCATGGGCGGCGTTTGCCCCAACAGCCGATGCATGCCGACGTAGACCACATTATCAATCAGACTGGCCCCTGCCAAAACCGGAATACGCAGAAGCGTAGTATCGAGCATCACCCGCTGCGCTACAAAGTAAACTGCGTAGGTAGTGAGCACTTTTGAAAAGCCTCCGGCTCCCAACAACCCGCCCCCCATCGCGTCCAAGGTCAAGCCGGCGGCCGCGGCCACAAACAACGCATTCAGCGGCTCGCGTTGCAGCGCAAAATGGACCACGAGAACCAACGTGAGATCCACATAAGCCAGTGGTTGCCAAACGGCACGCAGCGCAGATTGTAAAGCAATAGCGACGATTAATACCGCCGCGATTTTCAGTTGACGCATGGGAAAAACAGTAGGCAGTAGGCAGAAGGCAGGAGGCAGGAAACGACCGGATCATCCCTGAGTCTCGCTTGCTTTCTATCATTATGAGTGACCACGCTGGCTCTCTTATTGGTTTTCCTGCCGACTGATTACTGCCTACCGCCGACTTTCTTTTCCACGTTGGGGAGCGATTGATCCGATTCCGACCGTGGCGGCGGGTGATACAGCAGCACGGCAACTTCTTTGAGCCGCTCTAACCCCGCGCCGGGCCGGACGTGTATTAGTTGGGTCTGCGTGGCCGAGCCTGACTTGACCTCGACCACTTCGCCCACGTTGTAGCCTGGGGGATAGATCGCATCTTGCCCGGTGGTCTTGACGATATCGCCGGACTGGACCTTTTCAAGTCCGGAAACGTAACGCATGTCCAACAGGCCGGATTCACCGAGACCCTTGATCGATCCCAACGCGCTCGATTGGCCCAGTTGGCCAACGATAGCGCCGGCACCGGATTTCTCGTTGGTGATCAGCATCACCTGCGCGTTCAAGGGACTGGTCGAGATTACGCGACCGACGATACCTTCGGGCGTGACCACAGGCATGTTGACTTCCACGCCGGCCCAGCGGCCTTTATCGATGGTGATATTGTCGAACCACATCGAAGGATCTCTCGCAATCACGCGCGCGGCGACTGTTTTGTAGGTGAGGTTGGCACTTAAGGCGAGAAGTTTTTCGAGCCGCTCAGCCTCGGCCGCTTTTGGAGCATTGTCGCGCAGCTCCATTTGCATTTGCTTGACCTGTTCGCGTAATTGCTGGTTCTCCGCGGAAGCGCGCCGCAGTTCGCCGAAACTGCCAACGAATCCGCCGATCCAATTCCCCACGCCCGCGCCGGCGCGCTCGAAAGGATCGGCGACCGTTTGCGCCATCGTGCGAATCTTGCGCTGTTTAGTAGCAACGTCCCGAGCATCGTAGGTCATCAAGCCGAAATTCAGAGCCAGCAGAGCAATCAGCCACCAGGGAGCGCGCTGACGAATTTCTCTCTGAGTGCGAATGGCAGCCATGGCTGAATTGCGAATTGCGGAATTCGGATTGCGAATTGTCCTGCTTTATTTCAACTTCGGTGCGAATCCAATCCGCAATCCGAAATCCGCACGCCGCAATCTTGTTACATTCCGCTCGTCAAGCTATTGTCCCATTTCACCCGCTTGAGCAAATCAAAGTCTGAAAGCATCTTGCCCGTACCCAGCACGACCGAAGCAAGCGGATCTTCGGCCAACGAAACCGGGAGACCTGTTTCAATTGAGAGTCGTTTGTCGAGGTTCTTCAAGAGCGCGCCGCCGCCGGTGAGGACGATGCCCCGCTCGACGATGTCGGCGGACAGTTCCGGAGGTGTCCGTTCCAACGCGACGCGGACCGCATTGATGATCGTCGAGACTGAATCGGCCAAAGCTTCACGAATTTCTTCGTCGGTAATCGTAATCGTTTTTGGGATTCCTTCGATCAGATTACGTCCGCGCACTTCGAACGAGAGTTCTTCGTCCAGTGGAAACGCGGAGCCGAGTTCGATCTTGATCGCCTCAGCCGTGCGTTCGCCGATCAGCAGATTGTATTTCCGTTTGATGTACTGGGTTATGGCTTCGTCCATCTCGTTGCCGGCGACGCGCACCGATTTCGAGTAAACGATGCCGCTCAAGCTAATCACCGCGATGTCCGTCGTGCCACCGCCGATGTCTACGATCATGTTGCCGAACGCTTCAGTGATTGGCAGTCCGGCGCCGATCGCCGCAGCCATCGCTTCTTCGACGAGATAAACTTCGGATGCTTTGGCGCGGTAAGCCGAGTCTTCGACCGCGCGCCGCTCGACCTGGGTAATTTCTGAAGGGATGCCGATGACCACGCGTGGGCTGACCCAAGTCTTGCCGTTGTGCGCTTTGCGAATGAAGTGCTGCAACATCTTTTCAGTCACTTCAAAGTTCGCAATCACGCCATCCTTCATCGGACGGATTGCGACGATGTTACCCGGCGTGCGCCCCAGCATGTCTTTGGCGTCGCGGCCCACGGCCTCGACGGCGTTGGTTACTTTGTTGATGGCAACGATCGAAGGTTCCGAGACCACGATGCCGCGCCCTTTCGCGTAAACCAGGGTATTGGCCGTGCCTAGGTCAATTGCCAGGTCGCTGGAGAACAGACTAAACAGTGATTTGAACGCCATCTGAGAAAAAATCCCTAACTGAATGATGAATTTGCCCGAAGAGGTAAGCGGTCATTATCCGAAGCAGCTTAGGAACCGCGATGTCGCGAGTGGCCTGGCAAAATCCGCAAAACAACTCGAAGCAGAGCCCAAAGGTAAAGATACAACTATTCGCGCGGTAACGCTATTACGAAATTAACTTTTCGTCGGGAATTCTTTGAAATTGAGTCGGGATTGTCGGGTCGGTATCGGGATGGTCGCTTGCACGAGCTGCGGTCGAGTCGTGCACAACCCAAACACAGTTCTTGTTGGCGGCCTTCGCATGATACATCGCCCGATCGGCACAGGCAATCAACTGCTGCGGCGACAACGCATGTTGGGGGAAAGTCGCCACTCCTAAACTGGCCGTCAGCGAGATTTTCAATCGACGACCGCCGTTAAATTGATGGCGCTCGATTTTAGCGCGGGTGCGTTCGGCAACCTGCAGAGCGTCCTCCAGTCGCGCATCCGGCAATATTAGTAGAAATTCATCGCCCCCATATCGCACAACGCAATCGGTGTCGCGCACCGATGGCAAAAGCAGCGCTGCGACTTCCATCAGCACATGCGAGCCGACCAGGTGCCCATGCTGATCGTTTACCAGCTTGAAATCATCAAGGTCGAGAAATATCGCCGCAACACTCGAGCTGTAACGACGGGCACGTTTGATCTCGTTCACCAAAAACTGGCGCAGATAACGCGCATTGTGCAACCTGGTGAGATCATCAGTGAGCGATAAGCGTTCGGCTTCGGCGATGCGCACGGAATTGGCGAGTGCCGCCGCGATCGAAATCGCCAGCGCCTCGAGCAAAGCCGTTTCGGATCGTGAGAATGAATGCTGATCGGCGCTGCTACGGATACCTTCCAACACCCCGAGAACTCTTTCGCTTTTGATCAAAGGCACGGCCATTACGCGACGACCATGCTCGCTCATCCTGACGGCTTTCATCACCGCTGCGGCTTCATGCGTGGCGCTGGTTTCCGCTTTGGCAGGTTGGGCGAAACCGTCAACTAGTTCGTCCTGCCATTCCTCATCGAATGCTAACTCACCATTTGTAGAAACATCACCGCTGGTGAGTGGGGCGAACGTCAAATTCTCGGTGGACGCTTGCGATACCAGGAATATCGACCAGCGATCGGCGTTAATCAGCCGCGCGACTCCGGCGAGCGCCGCCTGAGCGGCCTCTTTTTGACTCGACGCGAGGTGAAGCGACGCCAGCAACGCGAATGCGATTCGCAGTTCTTCACTGCGTGCGTGTGTCGGGAGCGAGAATGCACCCCTTTCAGGAATACTCTTGAATTCATCGGGCAGCTTCAATTCACCAGTGCCCGGAATTTCCTCGACTTGCCTTAACAAGGCAGGCAATTGTGCCGGGCTGTCGGCAACTGCACGAAAGCCGAGTAGCTTTAGCTGTTCAGTGGTGAGTGGGGTCGCGCCACACTTCAGTCGCTCAGTTAGCTCGACGCGGCAAGCAACAACCGGAACTGAAGGCCACTCCGTGGCCGCACATCGAATAACGAGCGCAAGTTTTTCTGCGTTCGAATCAGCGCGCACTTCGTAAATGACCGCCAGCGGCGGACAGGAATTAGGATTACTATCAGCCGAAGTCGATGCTGCGGTCTTGCGTGTCTCGGGCAAGTCCGTGGCTAGGAACGAAATGTCTGCCGCACTAAGGATTTCAAACACTTCGCCTGTCGGTTCGGCCTTGACATCAGTTAGGATTATGACCTGCCTGTTCATTCGCGAGCTGTACAGACTTTGGGTCTGCGTTCTCCACTAAACACAGACCCAGGTCTGTGCCATTGAAAAGGATTTGCCTGCGGGGCCGTCAAATATGAGGAAAACGTTTCTTAACTCGCTCGGATGAGCGTCACGCGATATTGGCTGCTGTTCCCTTGTGAGTCGGAGGCCAAAACAGTTACCTCTCGGGTACTTGGAGACGCGCTAACCTGAATTTGAAAGCTACCATCATTCGCGGCAGTTGCTTCACGGCCCGCGACGCGCAACGTCACGCCGGGAGAACTGATACCGCGAATTATGTAGACATTGCCACCGAGATGAAGGGCAGACAGATTGGCTACCGGAACCTCAGCTCCATTATTGCCTTGGGTCGTAACGATGAATTTTAATGGCTCGCTCCAGTCACTGGTTTGTCCCGAAGCGGCGGTTGCGCGCACGCGCCAGAAGTAAGCGCCAGAACGCAGATCGCTCGCCTCAAACTGCGTCACTATCAATTGATCGCGCTCGATCACTTTTCCTTCGGGAACAAAGAAGGGCGAGGTTGCAACTTCGACACGATAGTATGAAGGTACGCCCGACTGAGGTTTTTGCCAACGCAGCACGACGCTCGCGGAAGCGTTGCTGCTCGCCGGAATCTTTTCGAGATCGTGCGGCTGGAAGGCTTGCGGCACGTCCAACAAGCGCTGGGGCTTCGACATAGTCCCGGATTGATTGACGGAAACATACTCACCGCCTTGCACCGACAGGCGTTCGCCGGCCCTGTTCGAGCTGTCGACTCTGCCGCTGTTGACGCGAATCTCTTCAGTGCCTTCCGGATTGACGCCAAAGCTCGCTTGGGTTTGGCCGGCGATCTGGGTCTGCGTCTTCGCCGTCTCGATCACGTTCTTGTTGTTTTCGCTCTGCTGTTCAGTGCGCACAAGCATCTGGCCGCTGTCGACCACGACGTGAACGTTCGAGCGCTTGCCGTCTTCAGCGCTGGCGTTATCCCGAATAATAATAGTGCTGTTGGGCCGAACGACGACCGTCGAACCGTCCGCCATGCCGATGCGCGCGCGGCCATCTGCTTGGGTCTGCACTGTATCGCCCGGATATAGCTGAATATCGTTGTTGGCGAAAACTACCTGCCGCGTCGCGGCGCGAACCACCCGCACGTCGCCTTCGAAAGACATGAATCGCGCGCCCGCCGGTGAATCAGATCGCGCGGCAATGCTCTTGAGCGGGTTGCCGTACTTCCAGACATATAGGCTCGCCCCAGCCACTATCGCCGACAGTCCGAGCACCATCGCCGTAACATAGACAGCGCGCTTTTGAACAACCCACCACTCGAAATCGAATTGGCTCGCCTTAGGTACCATTGTCGTCTTTATTCGGGAATGTGAAGAAGGGGCCGGCAAAGGGCCAACCAGGCCAAACACAGATTAACACAAGCTTGCTCCGGCGTTCAAGACACTTGGCGTCTTGGCAGTGTCCTAATTTGAAAGGACACTACCGGCGTCTTTGCGTGAAACTCGGGTTTAACTGTTCGCGCCAAGCCGCAAAAAAATAAACGGCGTAACTCGCAAAGAAGAACAACTTTATTTGACGTAAATCGGATTTGACAGAATCCACGGCTTGCCCGTGGCAGGCGCGGGCAGAGAATCCAGATATGCTTCGACTCGATAGGCGCCTTTGGAGTTAATGGGAAACTCGACTTTCGTACCTGATTTTTCATCGATTCCGCTTCCGTCTCTGTAAAGAACGATGCGGCTCGCGAGCGGGGCGCTGACCAACAAACGCAAGCCGTCCACTAACTCGATTTCGTCTCCCATGATTCGATGCTCCGGGATTGTGACTTGCAAGGTAAAGCCCTTTGGGTCGCCAAAAAGATCGAACGACACGTAGCAATGGCCATTCGCAATTGCATCGAGTAACGACTCGCGGGTGAATTCTCGGTCTTTTTTGATTAGCAAATGCGTGCGGACGATGTGGAAACTTCGTTCATAAGGGTCGAGTTTGACGCCCAGCCATTGTTTGCCGGAAGCATCGTTCACACTCAGTCCAATATTCGAATGCGCATCGTTGCCAGAAGTAGCCACCAATTTGCGCCTGTCTCTAGCGATCGCTTCATCCCATCGCTTCAGGTTTTCCGCCGGCCGAACGAAAAAATTTGCGAACATCAGTTCAGGATAGCGCCCATAAGACCAAAGACCGTCAAAGAACAACACGGCTGGGTTCGCGGCGCGTGCATTTGTGAATAGATTGTAGACCTCGACTCCATCGACGGAAGTTGATGGCCAGATTTGAGAATCGGTTGGATAAGCAGCGATCGAGAGTCCCCCAGATGCTTTCTGCAAATCAACAACCTCCCGCGTTGATTTCGCGCTCATTGAAGCTGCATCTGTGGAGCCGGGAAACAATAGCAATCGGTCGCCATCCAACGTCACGACCTCATTGCCATTCACGAACAGCACGCTGCTATGGACGCCAGACAAAGTCATCAACGCCGTGTCAAAGTCCGCTTGTGGATGCTCTGTCATGATTATGAAGTCGAGTTGATTAGCCCTGGCGGCAGAAATCAATTCTCGGAAGTTGCCGGTGCTGTGCCCGCCGAGCGAAGAATGAACGTGAATTACTCCTTTGTAATCGATGTACTCGCTCTCCCCAGGCTGAACGATTCGTTGCGAAGCGAGCTGTTGAATTGAATCGTGAAGGCGGCCGAGGCGGTAACGGCGATACGCAAAAGGAAGTTGGGAGACAACCACAAGTCCCAACGTCATCAATAAAATCTTGCGCTTCATCGAATCGAGATCGGGGAGGGGCAAACCTTCAGCGCGGCTCGTGCACTCTGGGCACAGGCTCAAAAGTGCGCGTCGTCTGCTCAGTCACGCTCGGCACCGAGCCGGCTCCCTCGTGAAGCGCGCGCGCCGGTGGCGAACCTAAACTATTTGTACTCAGATTCGCCGGTTGAGGAAGCGAATCGAGTTTTTCACCAGTCTTCTTCAAAGCTCGTCAAGCGCCATATTAAGACAGTCTCAACCACGAGCCACGCCACGAAACTCAGGATGACGAAGGCGCTGCCCAACCTTGCATCGATTCCGCCATCTGTCATCACAACCAGAGCCCCGAGACTCATCCCCAGAAGCGTGATGGTGGTTCCCACGATGACCCACACCAAGGTGTCGATCGATGTCCCTGCCTTTTCGACTTCACGATGAATTCTTAAGGCGCCTAGGTTTGCTCCGCAGTTCTTACAATAACTAAGCGGTTGGTCGCATCGAGTTCCGCAGGCAGGACAATACATCTTATTGGACCTCCAATCGCTTTACGATCCTTCTGGCACCCGAGTTCGTCAATCTTCGAAATCGACCGACGCCACGATATCGCTGATGCCCCGGCCAAATTCCGCGACCTTCATATGGTCGGGATGCACGGTGTAAGCATCCAAAGCCGCGCGATCGCGAAAGACTCCCACCAGCCCGGTATCGAACGAGCGCGAAAGATGCAGCGTATCGAAGCCGACTGATAGGTTTTCAATTCCCGGCACAATCGAACGCAACGAGCGGAGCCGGTCGACATGATCTTCACGCGTCGCTTGTGGAACATCTGCCCGATACTTCCAAACAACTATATGCGTCAACATTTCTTACCTCTCTTTACTTCAAAAATTTATCGAACCACACCAGCGTTCGCTCCAGCGCATCAACGCGATGCTTTGGCTCGCGCAGGCCATGGCCCTCGCGCGGATAACGAACGAGTACAGTTTCGACGCCACGACGACGCAATGCCATGTACATCTCTTCAGCTTGCGTGATGTGCACGTCGTTGTCCTGTTCGCCGTGAATGAAAAGTGTGGGCGTAAGTGCCTGCTTCACGTAGCGCAGCGGCGACCATTGCCAGAGCAAGTCGTAATTGTCCCAGGGAAAGCCGCCAAACTCCGCATGAATCAAGTCCTGATAAAGCGAAGTCGAATAGAAACTGACGAGATTGCTGACGCTCGCGACTGACACCGCGGCCTTGAAGCGCGGGGTCTGTGTAACGATCCAGTTCGTCATGAATCCACCATAGCTGCCGCCTGTAACTCCTAAGCGGTCACGATCAATCCACGAATAGCGGCGTAGTGCCTCATCAACCCCGGCCATCAAATCTCGGTAATCGCCACCGCCCCATTCGCTCAGCGTGCCGTCAGAGAACTTCTGTCCGTAGCCGTTTGAACCGCGCGGGTTGAAGTAAAGTACTGCATAGCCTTGCGCGGCATAAACCTGGAAAGTTGGATTGAAAGCGTAGCCATACATCCCATGCGGCCCGCCATGAATGCTGAGAATCATCGCGTACTTGCGGTCTTCGCGCCAACCCAATGGTTTCATCAACCAACCTTGAATCTCCGCGCCATCGGAAGTTTTGAATCGAAGCTCTTCGGGCTCAACTAAAGTAACAGACCGACGGAAAGCATCATTATGGGTCGTGACGCGTCTCAGGATATTTCCTCTTCCAATCCATAGTTCTGCCGGATGCACAGGATCGCTGATTATGGCCGCGACGGTGCTTTGTTGGAAGCGTAATCGATTTTGGCTAGACGCAAACTCGCCGTCCCCCATCTGATTAGAAACGCTAAACGAACTGGCCTGAATGTGCTGATCGACGATGATCGGAGCGCCGGAATCGAGCGAGCCTCTTAACTCTGGAAACGTGGTGCGGCTTCCTATTTGATTCACCGAGCCAAAGAGCGCTTGCACCTTGCCCTGATCCAACTCGGTTTCGTAAACGAGACTCTGTCCGCGATCGTTCGCAGAAAAATAAACCGCTTGGCTATCAGATCGCCATCGCAGAGAGCGCGCGCGCCGGTCCAAGTTCGCTGTTAACTCGCGCCGGTTGTCTCCACTCACCGACGTAATCCAAACGTGAGCATCTTCCGCGATGCTATCGATCGTCGTCACATCGCGTTTGGTAGCGGTGTAAGCGATCCATTTTCCATCGGGCGACCACGCCGGCTCATACTCGCAGCCGACGGTCTGCGTTACTTGGCGAGTTTGTCCCTGTAGATTGACGGCGAAAATGTCCGAGTTGTTATTCGCGTCAGGGTCGGCTTCGTGATTTGAGAGAAACGCGATCTCGTCGCCGCGCGGGCTGAAGCTCAGTGCATGATCGTAATACGGACCTGAGGTCAATTGGCGTGGCTCGTTGTCCGTCTTTTCTGCGTTGACGATCCAGAGATGAGTGCGCAGACGGTCAGCGAGAGACGTGCGAGACTTGTATTGAATGCGATCAACAACCCGCGGATCGTCGCTCTTGCTTGAGTTACCAATGAAGTCCTGGTCAGGCTCATCGCTCGCCGAGACGAAGGCGATCATTTTCGAATCGGGCGACCACGCGAATGACTCGCCCGCATAATTGATGAAGAAATTTGTCTCACGCACGCTCGCAACAAATCGTGGCACCCGCCCTGCGAGGTCCGTTACCCAAATGCCGTGTCGCTCTTCATGGGTGGAAACGAAGGCGATGCTTTTGCCATCAGGCGACCAACGCGGATTTGCAGCGTTCCAGCCGGCGGGCAGTAACGGCCGGCCAGGTGTTATTGGACTTTCCGGATTGCGCCGCTGCTCGGGTGGTCGACCCGTGGTCGGAATCCTGAAAAATCTTTCGCCTGGCCGAACCAGCCACAGCGTGCTGACTGTTTGGTTGCCGTCGGTGCTCGATACGGTGTATGCGACCCATTCACCATCGGGCGAAACTTCGGCTTCGCTGAGGGAAGCGATACGCAGGATGTCCGCGGGCATTATCGGGCGGCGTGCTTGAGCAGGCGCCGTTCCGAATAAAATAAGGGTCAGCGCAAGAGCGAAAACTAGCTTGAGACTGAGGTTCATACTATCTCTTTGCGTCTTCCGGCTTTCATTTCTTG
>Ga0209577_10002213_pt1 | contig 18857 bp, 18 predicted proteins | sample GraSoiAngelo_109_FD_185874 | JGI IMG/M metagenome (GOLD analysis project Ga0209577, IMG submission 185874) | Grasslands soil microbial communities from the Angelo Coastal Reserve, California, USA - 14_0903_12_20cm (SPAdes) (version 2) | ecosystem: Environmental > Terrestrial > Soil > Grasslands...
GTTCGCCGCGAAGCGCTCGCCGCTCGGGCCGAGGCGGTCGGCGTCCGGGCCGTCGGCGGCGCGGCCGCCGCGACACTCGCAGTCTCGGATCCGGCGGCGTTCCTCGAGCACCGGCTGAAGCGCTTCCTCGTCCGGACGCTCCTCGCGCGCCGGCAGGACGCCTATCTCCGGGTCGTCGACGGACGCGGCCGCCGCGTCCTGGAGTGGTCGTGGTCTCACGAAGGGCCGTCCGGTTCGCTCTGGATCAGGCCCGACGTCCTCGAGTGCAGCCCGATCCAGCCGATCGGCATTCCGGTCGGAGCGACGTACTCGCGCTGCCCCGCATAGAGGAGCCCTGACGTCCGGCGGCGAAGGTAGGGTCCGCTGCAATGCGACGCCTGCGGTCTCTCAGCGAAGCAGAGTGTTATGCCCGTTGCTACGGGCCCGGCGAGGCCGTGCGGATCGTGCGCGTGACGCGACGCCGCTCGTACGCGCGCATGTCGGGCGAGGAGCTCCGTCGCCTCTTCGAGCTGCGGCTCGACCTGCGCGAGCCCGAAGCCGCCTGAACTCCACCAGCGCGGTCCCGGACGTGCTCGAGCCGGGGCTTCGGGTGATCTTCTGCGGCATCAACCCGGGCCGCGTCTCGGCCGCGGCGGGCGCGCACTTCGCGAACCCGCGCAACGACTTCTGGCGGCTGCTCCACGCGGCCGGCTTCACGCCACGCCTCCTCGACCCTGGTGAGCAGTTCGAGGCGCCGCGCTACGGGATCGGCCTGACGAACGCGGCGTTCCGGACGACGCCCGGCTCCGGAGATCTTCGCCGCGCCGATTTCGCAGGAGCGGCGGAGAGGCTGGAGCGGATCGCACACGACCTGTGGCCGGGCGTGATCGGCTTCGTCGGCAAGGAGGCCTACCGCGGCGCGTTCGGCGAGCGACCGCAGCTCGGCCTTCAGGAGCGGCGCCTCGGCGACACGCTGCTCTTCGTGCTTCCCTCGACCTCGCCGGCGAACGCGGCGGTGGGCTGGGAGGAGAGGCTGGGCTGGTTCCGCGAACTGCGGCGTCTACTGGCCTGAGGTCTCGGCGGCGCGCTTCGCCTCGAGTTCAGCCTCGCCCTTCGCGACGAGCTCACGCAGCTTGCGAACCTGCTCCTCGCCACGCCTGCGCCACGCCTCGAGCTCCTCAGGGCTCATCGTCCCCTTCTTCCTCTTCCGTTTCATCCTCGTCCTCCAGGATCGCTCGGATGTGGTCGACGCCCACGCGGATGTCGGCGAGGGCTCCCATGATAGTGAGCACCTCGCCGCGGTAGATCCCCATTTCCTCGGGCATCGCGAGATGCTCGCTGCGCGAGGGCCGCAGCGCAAGATGGCCGGAGAGGCCAGGTCTAGTCGCGCCAGCGGTTCGTGATCGGCGTGCGCCGGTCGCGGCCGAACGCCTTCGGGCGCAGCTTCACGCCCGGCGGGGCCTGACGGCGCTTGTACTCGGCGCGGTCGATCATCGCGATCGCGCGGTCGACCACGTCGCGGTCGAAGCCGTCGCCGGTCAGCTCCTCGCGCGACCGGTCCTGCTCGACGTACGCCTCGAGCACCCGGTCGAGCGCGGGGTAGGGCGGGAGCGAGTCCTCGTCGAGCTGGTCCGCGCGCAGCTCCGCGCTCGGCGCCCGGTCGACGATCGACTGCGGGATCATCTCGCGCTTAGGCGTCGCTTGCGACGCCGCTGAAGAGCCCGCGCCGGCTTCGCCGGCGCGGGCGACCTCGAAGCGCTCGTTCAGGTGTCGCGCGAGCCGGAACACGTCCGTCTTGAACACGTCTTTGAGGAGCGCAAAGCCGCCGGCCATGTCCCCGTAGAGGGTGGCGTAGCCGACCGAGAGCTCCGATTTGTTCCCCGTCGCGACGAGGAGCCAGCCGAACTTGTTCGAGAGCGCCATCAGCAGCACGCCGCGCGTCCGCGCCTGCACGTTCTCCTCGGTGAGATCCGGCTCGCGCTCGCCGAAGACCGGCGCGAGCGTCACCCGGAACTCCTCCACGATCGGCTCGATCGGAAGCTCCGTGAACGGGCACCCGAGGCCTTCCGCGAGCCGGCGCGCGTCGCTCCGGGTGGCCTTCGACGAGAACTGCGACGGCATCGACACGCAGTGCACGCGCTCGGGGCCGAGCGCCTCCGCCGCGAGCGCCGCGACGAGCGCTGAGTCGATCCCGCCCGAGACGCCGACGACGACCTCGCGGAAGCCGTTCTTCTCCACGTAGTCGCTCAGGCCGAGCTCGAGCGCGAGGCGCATCTGCTCCAGGTCGTCGAGCGGCTCCGCGACCACCGGCTCGACGTGCCGCCCGTCCCGCGACGGCTGCGGCGAGCCGACGTGGACGACCTCCGCCTGCGGCGTGCCGCGCTCCCGCGCCAGCGCTCGCCGCCGCACGTCGCTGAGCCGGCGCGCAAAGACCTCCTCCGGGTCGACATCGACGACGAGCAGGTACTCCTCGAAGCCCGGAGCGCGCGCGAGGACCGTGCCCTCGTCGTCGAGCACGAGCGAGTGCCCGTCGAAGACGAGCTCGTCCTGGCCGCCGACGGCGTTGCAGAAGGCGAGGAAGCAGGCGTTGTCGCGCGCGCGGGTGACGAGCATCTCCTCGCGCTCGCGGTCCTTGCCGACGTGGAACGGCGAGGCCGAGATGTTGGCGATCAGCTCGGCGCCCGCGAGCGCGAGGTCGGTCGCCGGCGGCCCCGGCTGCCACACGTCCTCGCAGATCGTCGGCCCGACGAGCGTGCGGCCGTGCTCGAGGAGGAGCAGGTCGTTCCCGGGGGCGAAGTAGCGGTCCTCGTCGAAGACGCCGTAGTTCGGCAGGAAGCGCTTGCGGTAGCGCGCCTTGACCTCGCCGCCCGCGCAGACCGCGCACGCGTTGAAGAGGTCGCGCTCGAGAAGCGGCACGCCGACGAGGGCGACCACGCCACGAGCGGCGCGCGCGATCTCGTTCAGCGTCCGCTCCGCCGCGCGGACGAAGCTCGGCCGGAGCAGGAGATCCTCGGGCGGGTAGCCGGTGACGACGAGCTCGGGGAAGAGGACGAGGTCGGCGCCCTCCCCCTTCGCCTCCTCGAGCCGGGCGAGGACGCGGTCGCGGTTTCCGTCGAGGTCGCCGACGACGGAGTTGATCTGCGCGAGCGCGAGCCTCATCGTCCTCCAGTTTTCGACTCTGAGTCTAAAACTAGCGTACCAGGCGAATGGCGTTCAGATCCCGCTCGCGGATCTCGTCCGCGCGGCGGATCAGGTCGTCGACGTCGTCGTGCTCGGCGTGGATGTACCGGCCGGAGAGCGCGTCGGCCCTCCCCGACGCGAGCGCGCGGACGAGGCGCGGCGCGAGCTCGGGCGGCGTCCACGGCGCGTCGGCGGGAAACGAGGACGTCATGTCCGTCTGGACGAGGCCCGGTGAGATGACGAACACCGGGATCCGGCCTTCGAGCCGGCGGGCGAGGGTCTCGCCGAAGCGCCACACCGCCGCCTTGCTCGGGCCGTAGGCGGTGTTCCCGCTGCCGGGAAGGTACGCGGCTCCGCTGCCCGTGATGACGATCCGGCCGCGTCCGCGCTCGAGCATCCCGGGGATCACGGCGCGGCAGCAGAGGTAGACGCCGAGGACGTTCACCTCGAAGACGTGCCACCAGTCGTCGGGCTCGGTCTCCCACGGATCTCCCGACGCGCTTTCGATGCCGGCGTTCGCGACCAGGAGGTCGATCTCGCGGACCTCGGCGACCCAGCGCTCGACGTCCTCGCGCCGCGAGACGTCGCCGACGAGCGCGCGGCCGCCGATCTCCGCGGCGACGGCCTCGACCTCCGCGGCCGTCCGGGCGGTCACGGCGACCTGCATCCCGGCGGCGGCGAGCTCCCGGGCGACGTTCGCTCCGATCCCGCGCCCGCCGCCGGTGACGAGCGCGACGCCCTCGAGACGGTCGTCAGACGGCACGTGCGATCTCCTCCAATGCTTCCGGGTTCTCGAGCGACGAGAGGTCGCCCGCGTCCTGCCCCAGGACGCTCGCGCGAACCGCGCGGCGGACGATCTTCGCGCTCCTCGTCTTCGGCAGCGCGCCGACGAAGAGGATCCGCTCCGGCCGGAAGGCCTTGCCCAGCTCGTCCGCGACGCGCTCGCCGACCTCGCGCGCCAGCGCGTCGTCCGCCTCGGCGCCCGCGCGCGGCACGCAGAAGATCCACGCCACCTCGCCCTTGACCTCGTGCGGCACGCCCACCGCCGCCGCCTCGGCGACCGACGGGTGGGAGACGGCGGCCGACTCGAGCTCGGCCGGGCCGATCCGCTTGCCGGCGATGTTCAGCGTGTCGTCGGAGCGGCCGTGCAGGAACCAGTAGCCGTCCTCGTCGACCGAGGCCCAGTCGCCGTGCGTCCAGACGCCGGGGAAGCGCCGCCAGTACGTGTCGAGGTAGCGCTCCGGGTCGCCCCAGATCCCGCGCGTCATCCCGGGCCAGGGCCGCCGGCAGACGAGCTCGCCGACCTCCTCGCGGACCGGGCGGCCGTCGGCGTCGACGACGTCCATCGCCTGCCCGAGCGCAGGGAAGCCCAGGGCGACCGCCTTGATCGGCTCGGTGATGCAGGTGGTGAGGAAGCACGCGCCGACCTCGGTGCCGCCGGAGATGTTCACGATCGGCACCCGGCCGCCGCCGACTCGCTCGAAGAGCCACATGTACGGGTCGCGGTTCCACGGCTCGCCGGTGGTCGTGATCGCGCGCAGCGAGGACATGTCCGCCGTCGGGTCGCCCTTCGCGCGGAGCGCACGGACGAGCGTCGGGGAGACGCCGAGCATCGTCACGCGCTCCTCCTCCACGATCCGCCACAGCCGGTCTTCGGGCCAGTCCGGAGCGCCCTCCATGTAGACGACGGTCGCGCCGAGCGCGCCCGCGCCCACGACCGTCCACGGGCCCATGATCCAGCCCATGTCCGTGGAGAAGAAGACGCGATCGCCACGGCGGATGTCGGCCTGGTAAGCGGCCTCGCGCGCGATCGAGACGAGAAACCCGCCGTGCACGTGCAGCGCGCCCTTCGGCCTTCCCGTCGTGCCGGACGTGTAGGCGAGCAGGTACGGATGCTCGGTGTCGAGCTGGAGCGTGTGCAGGACACCCGGTTGGCGCGTCACCTCCTCGGGCCAGCCCGAATCCCGGCTCCAGACGATCTCCTCGGCGCCGACGGTGTTCGCCTCGCGCACGATCTCGAGCATCTCGACGCGCTTGCCGCGCCGGTAGGACCAGTCGGCGGTGATGACCACCTTCGCGCCCGCGTCCTCGAGGCGTGCGCGCACGGCGGGCGCGGCGAAGCCGGAGAAGATCGGCACCTGAACCGCGCCGATGTGCGCGCAGGCGTGCGACGCGACGGCCACCGCCGGCGACATCGGCAGGAAGATCGCGACGCGGTCGCCCGCCTCGATCCCGCGGCCGCGCAGGGCCTCCGCGAGCTGCGTCACCTCGCGCGAGAGCTGCGGCCACGTCAGCGCCGAGCGCGAGCCGTCCTCTCCGAGGAACACCGCCGCCTCACCCGGCAGCTCCTCCCACCTGTGGGCGGAGTTCGTGGCGACGTTGACGCGGCCGCCGACGAACCAGCGCGCCCACTCGATCCCGTCCGAGGTCTCGAGGACGCGCGTCCATCGCCTCGTGAAGATCAGCCGCAGGTCGTGGACGAGGGCAGGCCAGAAGCGCTCCGGCTCCTCGATCGAGACACGGTGGAGCTCGTGGTAGCCCGAGCAGCCGAGCAGCCGCGAGAGCCTGGTCAGGTTTGCCGTCTCTACGATCTCGGGAGTCGGTTTCCAGACGACGTTTCGCACTGCCGGAACATTACGGTCGCTAGACCCGTTCGAGGAGGACAATGCGCGCCAGGCTCTTCGCTCCCGAGAACCGCAAGTGGTGGACCCTCGCCGCCGTCGCCTTCGGCCTGTTCATGATCATGCTCGACAACACGGTCGTGAACGTCGCGCTGCCGTCCATCCAGCGCGCCCTGCACATCGACCGCGCCGAGCTCGAGTGGGTCGTGAACGCCTACGCGCTCACCTTCGGCGTGCTCCTCCTCACCGGTGGGAAGCTCGCCGACCTCTTCGGCCGCCGGCTGATCTTCATCGCCGGCCTCGTCATCTTCACCGGCTCGTCGCTCGCCTGCGGGCTCGCCAACGGGCCCGAGGTGCTGATCGGCGCGCGAACCGTCCAGGGGATCGGCGCGGCGCTTATGAACCCGGCGACGCTCTCGATCATCACCGCCACCTTCCCACCGCGCCAGCGCGGGATGGCGATCGGGATCTGGGCCGGCGTCTCCGCGATGGCGCTCGCGATCGGGCCGCTCGTCGGCGGCATCCTCACCGAGAAGATCAACTGGAGCTGGATCTTCTTCATCAACGTCCCGATCGGCGTCCTCGGGGTCGCGGCCGCGCGCATCTTCATCGACGAGACGCGCGACACCTCGGCGAAGCAGCGCCTCGACCTGCCGGGCCTGCTCTCCTCGGGGATCGGCCTCTTCGCGCTGACCTACGCGCTCATCTCGACGAACCACCATTCGTGGACCTCGGCACAGGTGCTCTCGCTCTTCGGCGTGGCGGCCGTCGCCCTCGCCGTCTTCGTGGTGCTCGAGCTGCGCCAGCGGCTCCCGATGCTCGACCTCTCGCTCTTCCGCGAGCCCACCTTCGCCGGTGCGAACGCGGTGATGCTGCTCGTCGGGCTCGCGATGTTCGGGATCTTCTTCTTCAACTCGCTCTTCATCCAGAACATCCTCGGCTACTCGCCCATTCGCACCGGCGCGACCTTCCTCCCGATGACCGTGCTGATCATCCTGATCGCGCCGCAGGCGGGAAAGCTCTCCGACCGGATCGGTTCCCGCTGGCTGATGGGCTTCGGGATGGCCCTCGTCACCGCGTCGCTCCTGATCTTCTCGACCCTCGACGCGGCCTCGCGCTTCTGGAACATCCTCCCCGGCTTGCTCGTCGGCGGCTTCGGGATGGCGCTCGTGATGACGCCGACGACCGCCGCCGCGATGGGCTCCGTCCCGGTCGCCAAGGCGGGAGTGGGATCGGCCGTCATCAACAGCATGCGCCAGGTGGGCGGCTCGCTCGGCATCGCCGTGATGGGCGCCGTGGTGGCGACCCAGATCCACGGAGGCACCGGAAACCCGCGCGACGAGTTCGTGACGGGCTACCACCACGCTTTGTACGTCGGCGCAGCGATCTCCTTCGCCGGCGCGATCCTGGCCGTGGCGACGATCCGCCAAGTCCGCCACGAGCACGCCCCAGGCGGAGCTCCGGAGCCCGCCATCGGATCGTAAGCGCCGCGGGGGGCCTGTTGGGGGAAACCCGGTTTCCCCCACAACGAATTGACCCCCGGCTGCGGCTCCCGGGGGTCAATTCTCGGGCGCTATCGCCACCCGGGGCGAAGGCCCGAAAGCTTGGCTCTGCGGCCCAGCCACGCCTTCGAGGCGCTTCGCCCGAGTGACGCGCCACCTGCATGAGCCTGGCGTCCGGCTCCCTGCAAGTAGCCTCACTGTAAGCCTCCTCGATCAATCCGTCAAGTAACTCGGTCAAGTGATTTTCCATTGACTTGCTTCACCTGCGATTCCCGCATGAACATGCCTCTTTTGGGGGATGTCGCGGTCGAGGGAGTTGCGCTTTTGTGAAGTATGAGATTCACTTACGCCGCCAGATGAGTCGCGTCCATCGAACTTCCACGCCGCGAGCCGCCGCCTCAGCAGGTGTCCGGCTGGGCGAGCGCCTGCGCCAGCTACGGATCGCCGCCAGCCTGACGCAGTCCGAGCTCGCCGGCGCGCGCTTCTCGAAGGAGTACGTCAGCCAGATCGAGCGGGGCAAGACTCGGCCCGCGCGCGAGACGATCGAATGGCTCGCGGAACGGCTCGGCGTCGACGCCGACTTCTTGGCGAACGGCGTCACCGCCGACCAGCGCGGCCGCGTCGAGACTGCGCTCGCCCGCGCCGACGCGCTGACGGAGGCGAACCGCGAGACCGAGGCGATGGCCGAGCTCGACGACGTGCGGACGGCCGTGCTCGCCACCGGCCTTCCCGAGCTCGAGGTCCGACTGCTCTCGGGCGAGGCGCTCGCTCGGGCTCGTCTCGGCGAGGTCCGGCGGGCGATCGAGCTCCTGAACCGGGCCCGGGCCCTGACCCAGGGGCCGGGCTTCTCCGACGTCGAGCGCGCCGACGTTCTGTTCCGCCTCGGCGTCTGCCGCTTCAAGCTCCAGAGCATCCAGACGGCGATCGGCCTCTTGAGCGAGGCGCTCACGCTGGCCGAGCGCTCGGGAATGCCTTGCGACAAGCTTCGCGCCGGGATCCTCGACTGGCGCTCCCGCTGCTACCGCCGCCAGCGCGACTTCGAGGCCGCGCGCGAGGACGTCGAGCGGGCCCTCGAGCTCGCGCAGGGTCTCGGCGACGCCCGCGCGACCGCGGACATCTACTTCCAGGCCTCGCTCGTCGCCGAGCGCGAAGGCCACTGGGTCCTGGCGCGGACCTACGCGGAGCGCGCGAAGTCGTACTACGAGGAGCTCGCCGACCGGACGAACGTCGGCCGCCTCCTGAACAACCTCGGCGGTCTGAACTTCCTGCTCGGGAAGGCCGACGAGGCCGTCATCTTCCTGAAGGACGCCTTCCGCGCCGCGCTCGACGTCGGGAACGAGGGCGACGCCGGCCGCGTCGTCTCGTCGCTGGCGCACGTCCATCTCGGCCGCGGCGAGGTCGAGCTCGCGGAGGAGCAGGCCCGCCAGGCGCTGCGCCTCCTCGACGGACGCGTCGACTTCCTCGACGCGATCGGCAGCGCCCAGCTCATCCTGGGCCGCGCGCTCGTCGAGCAGGGTCGCCTCGACGAGGCCGAGGCGTCGCTGGCCGAGGCCACCGACAGCTTCGGGCAGCTCGAGTCGATCAGCCACCGCGCCTCCGTCTGGGTGGCGCAGGGCGACCTGGCGGCGCGACGCGGCGAGGATCGGCAGGCCGCATTGCTCTACCGCAAGGCCGCCGAAGCTCTACAGGACGTCCGCTTCTAGCTGCGGGAAGGAGGTGAATCCGCTGACGAAGGCTCGCCTGATCTGGATCGCTGTCGTCGCGTGCCTCCTCGCCTTTTACCTCGGCGGTGTCGTCGGCCCCTTGAAGCCGATGAACTTCGCCGACGGTAGCGGGTAGCTCGCTAGAGTCGGAGCGTGCGCAGGGCGCTCGCGGCTGCTCTCGCCGTGCTCGTGCTCGGCGGCTGCGCCTCGTCCTCGAAGCCGCACGGTTCCACGTCCGGCTCGCCTCGTGGCAGCCTCGACGCGCTTTGGCATGCCGGCGGTGAGAGCGTCGGCCTGATCAGCGGCACGTTCGACTACGCCCCGGGCGACGTCCGCGTCTCCTTCCTCGTCGTCCGGCACGACGGGCGGCAGGTCGACGCGCCGCGCGCGTTGGTGCACATGGCGCGCTCCCTCGCGGCGCGACCGTTCGAGCGGGCGTGGGCGAGGCTCGAGCGTGTCGGCCCGACCCCGATCTTCGTCGCGCACCTGACGATCCGCCGGCCCGGCCGCTACTGGATCGTCGCGGCGCCCACCGGCAGCCGCGTCCGCGGGCTGGGAACGCTCGACGTGCAGGCGGCCTCGCAGTCACCGGCCGTCGGGGCGAAGGCCGTTCCCTCGCGGACGCCGACGATCGCGAGCACGCACGGCGACTTCGCCGAGCTGACGACGAGGACGCCGCCCGACAAGGGGCTCCTCCGCTACTCCGTAGCGGGCTCGATCGCCGCGCACAAGCCGTTCGTGGTCGTGTTCGCGACGCCGAAGTTCTGCACCAGCCGCACGTGCGGCCCCGTCGTCGACGTCGTCGACGCCGTGCGCAGGCGCTTCCGGCACACCACCGTTCGGTTCATCCACGTCGAGGTGTACCGGCGCAACAACCCGACGCTCGGGCTGAACGTCTTCATGCGCCGGTGGCGGCTGCCGGGCGAGCCGTGGACGTTCCTCGTCGGCGCCGACGGGAGGATCAAGGCGAAGTTCGCCGGGCCTCTCTCAGTCGGCGAGCTCGCCGCGGCGCTCCGCCGGACGCTTCTCTAGCGCGCGCGCACCGTCACCCGCACGCTCTCGGCTGGCTGGTAGCGGCCTTTCGAGGCGAAGCGGAGCTTGCCGAAGCCGACCTCCCAGTTCTGCAGGAGCGCGGGCAGCATCGCCGTCACTGCGGTGACAGCCATCGTCTCGCCGAGGCAGCGCCGGCCGCCCACGCCGAAGGCCACGTACGCGAACTTGTTCGGGGTCGGCCGGCCGTCAAGCCACCGTTCCGGGGCGAAACGTCCCGGCTCCTCGAAGAAGCGCGGGTCGCCGTGCAGCGCACCGACGTTCAGGACGATCCGCGTCAGCTCCGGGATGCGCTCGCCGCCGAGCGTGGTGTCACTCGTCGCCTGACGCGTGATCCGCTCGTTCGTCGGATGCAGGCGCGTCACCTCCCGGACGAAGGCCTCCGTGCAGTGCAGCCGCGAGCCCGGCGCGGCCTCGTCCCACTCGCGTCGGAGGCGCGCCGCCGCGTCCGGCTCGGTCGCGAAGCGCAGCAGCGTCCACGCGTAGGTCTGCGCCAAGGGTCCGACGGCGCCGAGGAAGAGCTCGACGAGCATCGCCTGCCGGTCGTCCTCCGTGAGCGACGGAGCGAGCAGCGGGAGGTCGTCGAGCGTCGCCGTCAACTCGGTCGGGCGGCTGCGATCGGCGTTCGCCACCAGGCTGCGGCTGAGCGCCACGAGCTGCGCGAAGCTCCCTCTGTGGCGCCGACGATTGAGCGTCAGGCGATCCCAGCGCTGTGCCGCGCGCGAGTTGACCGGGATGCGGCGGCCGGTCCCGCGGACCGCGCGTTCGGCTCGGACGACCTCTTCGGCGCTCAACCGGCTGCCGAAGGACGACCAGCAGGTGGCGGTGATCGCCAGGCGGCGCATCCGCGGCATGAGGCGGAAGCGCATGCCGTCGCGCCACTGCGCGACCTCCGCCTGCACGGCCGACGTGACGCTCTCGACCACGTCCGGGACGCGGCTCGGGCCCATTCCCTTCGCGAGCGCGGCCCGAAACTCGGGCACGGGGACGCCGTCGTCGGCGACCGCGGGCGCGGGCGGGCCGGTCTCGATCGCCTGCGAGCTCGGCTTCACCAGCTCCTCGGCGCGGTCGATCATCAGCTCGCGGACGAGATCGGCGCTGTTCACGACCACGAAGCGCTGGTGGCCGGTGTCGACCCAGACGAGATCGCCGCGCGCCGCGAGGTCGTCGAAGACCCGCCGGTGGTGCTTGCGGAGCGTCCGGGGCGAGATGCGGACGAGAGGGGCCGTCACCTCTCCGGCGTCACGCTCAGCGTCTGACCCACACCTCGGTCCTGGAGGTCGCCGATGTCCGCGCGGCGGACGTCGAAGTGCCGCAACGAGGGCCGGGTGAGGAAGAGGCCGGCGACGCAGGAGACGCCGACGGTCCCGGCCACGAGCATCGTCGGCCTCGCTCCGGCGGCGGCGGCGATCGGGCCGGTGAGCGCCATCGAGAGGGGCACGAGCGAGAAGGACACCACTGTGTCGAGGCTCGCCACCCTTCCCAGCAGCTCGTGGGGAACGTGATCCTGCAGCAAGGTCGTCCAGATCACGTCGCCGCCGATCATGGCCCCGATGGCCAGGAAGCAGACGACGGCGAGCTGCCAGATGCTCCCGGCGACCGCGTAGAGGAGGACGGAAGAGGCCAGGACGGTCCAGAGGAGGTACATCAAGCCCATCCTCCTCTGGGGCAGGCCGAAGTGGCTGATCAGGAGGGCGGCCAGAACCGCGCCCGCGCCGCCGGCGGACAGGACGAGGCCGAGGTCGGCGGCGTGGCCGTCGAAGTGGTTCTTGATCAGGAAGGGCAGGAGGATCGCCGTCGGCCCCTCGTAGCAGAGCAATCCGATCGAGGCCGCGACGAGCGACGTCGTCAGCCAGCCCTGTCGGCGGACGAAGCCCAGCCCCTCCTTGACGTCGGCGAGAAGACTCTTCGCCGCCCGGTCGGGCAGCGGATAAGCCGAGACCATGAGCAGCAGCGATAGCGAGACGACGAAGGTCGCCGCGTCGGCGAGGAACGCCGTCCCGGCGCCGAAGGCACCGACGATCCCGCCGCCGAGCGCGGGGCCGACCAGGCGAACGGCCAGGGCCCCGGCGAGCCGCATCAGGCCGTTGGCCTGCGCGCGCCGTTCCGCGGGGACGACCTGCGGCAGCAGCGAGATGGACGCGGGCTGGAAGAGCGACGTCCCCACGGCATAGACGGCGACGAGGCCCACGATGACCGCTAGGGACAGGGCATCGGCCAACGCCAACGCGCCGAGGGTCCCGATCGCGACCGCTCGGAGGGCGTCCGCGCTGACCATGAGCCTGCGGCGCGGGAGCCGGTCGGACAGTGCGCCGCTGAAGAGGAGGAGCACGAGCTGCGGCAGCGTCGTCGCGATGCCGACGATCGACATCGCGGTCGGCACGTTCGAGATCGCGTACGTCTGCCAGGCGATGGCGACGAGGTAGAGCCCGTCACCGAGACGGGAGATGGCCGTCGCCGCCCAGATCAGCGCGAAGTCGCGGATCGCGAGGGGCGCAAGGAAGCGCGGCCGTGTCCACGCGTCAGACACAGAGCGATCCTAAGTGCGGCGTCGGCGCGATTCATCCGCCGGAGCGCTGCGGCATGATCAGGCCGTGGGGGCGCGGACGCAACGGGCGAAGCGTGCGCTCGAGGTGACGCGGGTCGCCCGTCGCAGCGGCCTCCTGCGGGTACTGCGCGAGATCGGGGTCGTCGGCGAGCGGCCGGCGACCCGGGAGGGCGCGCGCAGCTTCCGGCTCGCCCTCGAGCAGCTCGGCACCACGTACATCAAGCTGGGGCAGCTCCTGTCGTCGCGGCCCGACCTCCTGCCCGACGTCTACATCGAGGAGCTCGGGCGGCTCGTCGACGAGGTGCCGCCCGTGCCGTTCGCCGAGCTGGAGCCGGTCATCCGGGGGGCCTTCGGCGACGTCTTCGCGAGCATCGACCCCGAGCCCGTGGCGACCGCCTCGGTCGCGCAGATCCACCCGGCGCTCCTCCGCACCGGCCGGCAGGTCGTGGTGAAGGTCCGGCTGCCCGGGATCGTCGAGCGGGTCGACCTCGACCTTGCCGTCATCCGCTCGACGGCGGGTCTCCTCGAGCGGCGCTCCGAGGCGGCGCAACTGCTCCAGCTCGAGGCGCTCGCCGACGAGCTCGAGGTGCACCTGCGCGCGGAGCTCGACTTCCTCGAGGAGGCGCACAACGCCGAGCTGATCGCGCGCCTCGTCGGCGAGTACGAGCGCCTCGTCGTGCCGCAGGTGATCCGGCCGTACGTGACCGAGGAGGCGATGGTGCTGGAGCGGATCGACGGTGTGAAGGTCGGTCCCGACCACCGCCTGCCGCCCGAGCGGGCCGCGGTACTCGCGCGGGAGTTCTTTCGCGCCTACGTCCACCAGGTCACGGTCGAGGGCGTGTACCACGCCGACCCGCACCGCGGAAACGTCCTGCTCACGCCCGAGGGGCGACTCGTGCTGCTCGACTTCGGCCTGCTCGGCCGGCTGGACGACGACACGAGACGGAGCTTCGCGCTCCTCCTGCTCGCGGTCGCCCAGAACCGGGCCGACGACGTGGCCGACCTCATCCTGGGCCTCTCGCTGACGACGATCGGCTCCGACGAGCCCGGCTTCGTCCACGAGCTGCGCCGCAAGCTCCCGCGCTACCACTGGCGGCCGCTGGCCGGGATCCGGGCCGGTGAGGCCCTCGCCGACCTCCAGCGGATCTCGCTTCGCTACGGCATCCGCCTGCCGCCGAGCTTCGCGCTCGTCGGCAAGACGCTCGCGCAGGCGGACTCGATCGCACGCACGCTCGACCCGGAGCTCGACCCCGTCGCGCTGCTCGCCGAGGACGCGCTCGAGGTGATGTTCCGCGAGGCCGAGCGGCGGCTCGAGCCGAACGCCTTCTTCACGTACCTCTTCACGCAGCTCGACTCGGCCTCGCGCCTGCCCCGCCGCGTCACCCAGGTCGTCGAGCGGCTGGAGACGGGCACGCTGAAGGTGGGCGTCGTCCCGACCGACCTGGGGGACGTCGAGCACGTTCTCCGCTCCGTGGCGAACCGGGTCGGCGCCGCGCTCATCGTCGTCGGGCTGCTCGTCTCCTCGGCGCTCCTCGCGCGGGTGCACGACCTGCGCTGGCTCGCCGCCGCGTGCTTCGTGGCGGCCACACTGCTCGGGCTCTACATGGTCTGGAAGATCGTCCGCACGCCCGGCGAGCTTTGACGCGGCACGCGCGGGGGCTCGCGCCCAACCTCCCCCAGGGGCGCTCCCGCGTCCCTGAAGACAGGCTATCGGCGGACCGGTAGCCGGTTCGCGCCGAGACCGCGCCGGATGTGTCTCGAAACCCTTGCAGGGCTCGTGGCCGCGAGCACGAACTGGGGCGTGGGGGAACCGTAAGGCTCCTCCTCTCCCCTAAGGGAGCGGGCGGCGGCGTCGATGGCGCCGTCGCCCGCCCGTATCCGGGAATATGCGGGGTTTGACTCTCGTATAAAGGGCGACCGTAGGCCTATAGACGGATGTGGCTCAGGTCCCTACAGTTCCCGGAACGCGAGCGAGGAGGACGGGGTGGAGACTGAGACCGGCCCAATCAAGCTGACCGATCTCGCGTCGTGCGGGGGGTGCGCGGCGAAGTACTCGGCGGCCCGACTCGAGCAGCTGCTCGCCGGCTTCGTGCCGGTCGAGGCGGAGAACCTCCTGGTCGGGCTCGCGCCCGCCGACGACGCGGCGGTCTACCGGCTCGACGACGAGCGCGCGTTGATCTTCACGCTCGACTTCTTCCCGCCCGTCGTCGACGACCCCGCCGACTATGGCGCCATCGCGGCAACGAACGCGCTCAACGACGTCTTCGCAATGGGCGGTACGCCGCTCCTCGCGCTCTCGATCGCCGCCTTCCCGGAAGAGCTGCCGATGGAGATGCTCGCCCAGATCTTCGCCGCGGCCGACGAGCAGGTGCGCGCGGCGGGCGGGCTCCTCGCGGGCGGGCACACCATCCGTGACGCCGAGCCGAAGTACGGTCTCGCGGTGGTCGGCACCGTTCGCCCCGACGGGATCTGGCCGAAGAACGGCGCCCGCCCGGGCGATGCGCTCTTCCTCACGAAGCCGCTCGGGACGGGCCTGATCATGACGGGCTACAAACGAGGGTACGCGGGCACGCAGCAGCTCGAGCGGGCGATCCGCTGGATGCGGACGCTGAACCGCGACACCGCGGACGTCCTCCGTCCGCTCCAGCCGCACGCGGTGACCGACGTGACCGGCTTCGGGCTCTTCGGGCACGCGCGGGAGGTCGCGGAGCGGAGCGGCGTTCGTCTTCGGCTCCAGTCGGAGCGCTTCCCGGCGATCGACGGCGCGCTCGACATGGCGCGCCAGGGCGTCCGCACGAGCGGCGACCCGCGGAACCGCGACTTCGCGGCGGCGCACGTCCGGGCCGACGGCGTCTCCGGCGTGCTGGCGGCGCTCGGCTACGACCCGCAGACGGCGGGCGGCCTGCTCGTCTCGCTCCCGGCCGCGCAGGGGCCGGCGCTCGAGGCCGAGTTCGCCTCGCGACGGCTCTTCATCCGCCGGATCGGCTACGTCGAGGAGGGAAGCGGCGTCGTCGTCGAGTAACCGCCGTGGGATGATCCACGGCAGGTTCCAGCCGTTCCACAACGGCCACCTCGAGTATCTGCGCGGGGCGGCCGGGCGCTGCGGCGAGCTCTTCGTCGGGATCACGAACCCCGACCCCTGGCGCGTGAAGGAGGAGCCCTCCGATCCGCTCCGGCACCTCCCGGAGTCGAACCCGTTCACCTACGTGGAGCGGTTGCTGATGATCGAGGCGGCGGCGGCCGACGAGGGGATTGAGGCGCACGTGATCCCGTTCCCGGTGAACGAGCCGGAGCTGTGGCCGGCGTACGTGCCCCCCGGGGTGACGCAGTACCTGCGGCTCTTCTCGGACTGGGGCGGGACGAAGCTGGATCGGCTTCGGGCTGCGGGCTACGAGGTGGTCGTGCTCGACCAGGGGGCCGAGAAGGAGATCTCGGGCGCCGAAGTCCGGGCCGCGATGCGGTCCGGCGACGACTGGGAGTCGCTCGTGCCCCCCGGCGTCGCGCGGGTCATCCGCGCGCTCGAGCGCGTCCCGGTCTAGCAACCGTCGAGCTCTCGTCATGCGCGCGTGCGTCTTCGGCGACGGTGGCTGCCACGGGACACGGCTTGGCGCCGACGCTCGAACCCACTTCGCGCGGCCGGCGGTCTGGATCGGTGCGCCTTCCGTGATCCTTCTGTGACGGTGGCTGCCACCGGGACGGGGCTCGCCGGGACGTGGCTCGGCAGGCCGGGTTAGGCTCGTCGGGTGCTTCCGATCGTCGTGATCCTCCTCGACGGGCTCGGCGACCGTGCGCACGATGCCCTCGGCGGCCGCACCGGGAACGAGGCCGCGGAGACGCCCAACCTCGACCGCCTCTGTGCGGGCGGCTCGTGCGGCGTCCTCTACGCGGTCGGCCCGGGCCGCGCGCCCTCGAGCGAGGTCGCCCACTGGTCGATGCTCGGCTACACGCCGGCCGAGTTCGCCGGGCGCGCCGTCTTCGAGGCGCTCGGTCGCGGCCAGGAGGTGAGCCCGGAGCACGTCCTCGTCTACGCGGCGCTGCGTCCCGCCGAGCGCCGGGAGGACGGCTGGTGGCTCGTCGGCCGGCCGCACCCGGAGCGCGACGCCGAGGAGGCGGAGCGCCTCGTGACGAGCCTCGACGGGATCGAGATCGACGGCCTGACGTTCTCGCTCGCGCACGTCTGGCGCGGCGAGGCGGTGCTGCGGATCGCCGGCGGCGCAGACGACCGCGTGACCGACACCGACGCGTTCTTCCGCGACCGGCACCCGATGCTCCGGCCGCAGCCGGTCGTCCCCGAGGCCGAGCGCACGGCGCGCGCGGCCGAGGCGTGGACGCGGGAGGTCATGCGCCGCCTGGAGGGCGAGCGCTTCAACGTCGTCACGCTCAAATGGTGGGGCCGGTGGCGCGACTACCCGAGCTTCCTCGAGCGGCACGGCGTCGGCGGGAGCTTCGTCGCCGAGTCGGCCTTCCTCCGCGGGCTCGGCGCCGCTCTCGGCCTCGATCCGATCCACGCGCGCGAGGGCGACGATCCCGTCGCCGACCTCCGCCGGCGAGTCGAGCTCGCGCGCGAGCGCCTCGACGCCGGCGACACGTTCGTCTTCTGCCACCAGAAGACGACCGACGCGGCGGGCCACACCAAGGATCCGCACGTGAAACAGCGGACGATCGAGGAGCTCGACGCGGCGCTCGACGGCCTCCCGCTCGACCGCGCCGTCGTCTGCCTCACCGGCGACCACGCGACCCCCGCGTCGCCGGACGTCATCCACTCGGGCGACCCGGTGCCGCTCGTCGTCGCCGGCCCCGGCGTGCGAGCCGACGAGGTCGCGACCTTCGGCGAGCGCGACTGCGCCGCGGGCATCCTCGGCCACCTGCGCGGCCCCGACCTGATGCCGGTCCTCCTGAACGCGGCCGACCGGCCGCTCTTCCTCGGCTCTCGGCCGACGCCGTTCCGCGACGCGGACGGCTATCCGGCCCTGCTCGAACCCCTTCTCTAGACTCGTTTCCGTGCACGCCGAGTCGTCCGCGCCCCTGCGCACGCGTGTCTTCGAAGCCACGCCGGCGCGCTTCCGCGCCCTCGCGTTCGCCGCCGCCGGGGCGCTCTACGTCATCGTCTCGACCGGGGCGACCGTCCGCCTCACCGGCTCGGGGCTCGGCTGCGAGCACTGGCCCGGCTGCCAGCCCGGGAACCCCTTCCCGGAGAAGGGCTACCACTCCTACATCGAGTTCGGGAACCGCATGGTCGCCGGGACGACGATCGTGCTGACCCTCCTCGCCTGGCTTGCCTCGCGTCGAACGGAAGGGCTGCCGCGGTGGACGCCTCGGCTCGCGCTCGCGGTCTTCGTCGGGACGCTCCTGCAGGCGCCGCTCGGCGCGCTCGCCGTGTACGTCCACCTGCATCCCCTCGCGGTGATCCCGCACCTGCTGCTCTCGATGCTCGTCCTGGGCGCGGCGCTCCTCGTAGCGCTCGAAGCGCTGTCGCCGCCGGCGTGGGTCCTCCCGGACGAGCTTCGCCGTGCGGCGCTCGTCCTCGTCGGCGCCGCGTTCGCCCTCGTGGTCACCGGCACGTTCGCGACCGCCGCGGGGCCGCACTCCGGCGGGGACCGCGTGGCACGCTTCGGCCGGCTGGACGCGCTTCTGCCCGTGCACGCGGCCGGCGTCGCGATCTTCGGTCTCACGCTCGTCTTCGTCGTCGGCTACCTCGCCGCACAGCGCCGCGCCGCGCCGCTCCTCTTCAGGCTCGCCGTCGGGCTGGTAGGGCTCGTGCTCGTCCAGATGGGGATCGGCGAGCTCCAGTACCGGACGCACCTCCCCTGGTGGCTCGTGCTCGTCCACGTCGCCGTCGCGGCCGCGGTCTGGTCCTGGACTGTGGTCCTTGCCGCCCTCTTGCGTCGAATCGGTCCCGCGTAGACTTGAAGCCGTGGCCGACGAGCTCCGCATCGCCGATCGTCCCGACCTCCGGCACCCGATTCTGGTCACGGCGTTCCGCGGCTGGAACGACGGCGGCCAGGGCGCCTCGCTCGCGGCGGGCTACCTCGCGAAGGCCTGGCAGGCGGCGCGCTTCGCGGAGATCGACCCGGAGGAGTTCTACGACTTCCAGGTCGCCCGGCCGCACGTGTCGCTCGTCGACGGCGTGACGCGGAAGCTCGACTGGCCGGACAACGCCTTCTACCACGCGCCCATCCCCGGGCTCGAGCGCGACGCCGTGCTCCTGCTCGGGATCGAGCCGAACACGCGGTGGCGCCGCTTCACCGAGCTCATCGTCGGGCTCTCGACGCAA
>Ga0209577_10002215_pt1 | contig 18836 bp, 31 predicted proteins | sample GraSoiAngelo_109_FD_185874 | JGI IMG/M metagenome (GOLD analysis project Ga0209577, IMG submission 185874) | Grasslands soil microbial communities from the Angelo Coastal Reserve, California, USA - 14_0903_12_20cm (SPAdes) (version 2) | ecosystem: Environmental > Terrestrial > Soil > Grasslands...
TCACCCCGCACACGAAGTTCAAGGCGGAAGCGTACGTGTTGACGAAGGAAGAAGGCGGGCGCCACACCCCGTTCTTCACCGGCTACCGGCCACAGTTTTATTTCCGCACCACGGACGTAACCGGAGATATGAAGCTGCCGGCCGGCGTGGAGATGGTGATGCCAGGAGACAACGTGAGCTGCGAAGTGACTTTGATCACCCCGGTAGCGCTCGAGAAGGGCTTGCGGTTCGCGATTCGCGAAGGCGGCCACACCGTCGGCGCCGGCGCCGTGACCGAGGTCATTGAGTAATTTATGAGACAGGGCGACAAAATCCGTATTCGTTTGAAAGCGTACGACCACAGAATTCTGGACCAGTCCACGCGTGAAATCGTGGAGACGGCAAAGCGTACCGGCGCGGATGTTGCCGGGCCGATTCCTCTGCCCACCACCATCAACCGCTGGACGGTCTTGCGGTCGCCGCACGTGGACAAGAAGTCGCGCGAACAGTTTGAAATGCGTACGCACAAGCGGCTGATCGACATTCTGGAACCGACGCCGGATACCGTGGATGCGCTGATGAAGCTGGACCTGCCGCCGGGCGTGGACGTGGAAATCAAGGCGTTCGGGCACGCGGTGAAGTAAGTAGTTAATTTTTAGTGGTCCGTTGTTAGTCGAAGAGGAAGAAGCTAGGCATGCTGTTGGTCTTCTCTTCTGTGGTTTTACTAACAACTGAGAACTAATGACTGGGATTCGAGACATCTTAAGCGGGACGCAGCCAATACCCCGAAGGCATGCTGCCGAAGAGAGACGAGGAAAATGGCGGTCAACGGAATCATCGGAATCAAGCTGGGGATGACGCAGGTCTTCGTCGAAGACGGCACCCTGGTAGGGTGCACGGTTCTTCAGGCCGGGCCCTGCGTGGTGGTACAGCGCCGGACGAAACAGAACGACGGCTACGAAGCCGCACAATTGGGGCTCGTGGAATTCGTCAAGCCGCGACGCGTGAACAAGGCCATGACCGGGCACTTCAAACAGGCCAATGTTGCGCCCATGAAGGTCTTGCAGGAAGCCCGCATCATTGAGTCAGAAGGGGAATCGAAGGACGAGACGAAAGTCGGCGACCGCGTGCTGGTGGAGAATTTCAAGACCGGCGAGCTCGTCGATGTGAGCGGCGTCAGCAAGGGCAAGGGTTTTCAAGGCGGCGTGAAGCGCTGGCACTACGCCGGCGGCGATGCGACGCACGGCTCGATGCATCATCGCGCGCCGGGCGGCATCGGCGGCAGTTCCTTTCCGTCGCGTGTTTGGAAGAATCAGCACTTTCCAGGTCACATGGGGAACGCGCGGGTGACGGCGAAGAATTTGAAGGTGGTGAAGGTGGACACCGACGAAAACCTGATGCTGGTGCGGGGATCGGTCCCGGGGCCGAGCGGATCGTACATTTTCATCCGCAAGGCGAAGAAAGCGAAGTAGGGCGGAGTGACACTTCGCTTCGCTCCGTGTGAAGAAGGATAGAGAGATTATGCCGGTCGTCGACGTAGTCAATTTGGATGGCAAGAAGGTTGGTCAGGTGGAACTGGCGGACGCGATCTTTGGCGCGAAGGTCAATCAACACCTGCTGCACGAGGCTTCGCGCTGGTACTTGCGCGGACTGCGCAGCGGTACGCACAAGACCAAGGACAAGAGCGAAGTCAGCGGCGCGGGCCGCAAGCTCTGGAAGCAAAAGGGTACCGGCCGCGCGCGCGTCGGCTCCATTCGCTCGCCTCTCTGGCGTCATGGCGGCACAGTCCACGGACCGAAGCCGCGCGATTATAGCTACGCCCTGCCGAAGAAGATGTTGCTGGGTGCGCTGCGCTCGGCACTCTCGGCAAAACTAGCCGAGCAGAGGCTGACGGTTGTGGATGGGTGGACTCTGGAGACGCACAAGACCAAGTCACTACTGGCGGTGCTGGACAAGCTGAATCACAAGAAGTCGGCTTTGCTGGTAGCACACGGCGAGAACAGCAATTTGGAACGCGCCAGCCGCAACGTCCAAGGTGTAACGCTGGCGGCGCCAAATGTTTTGCAGCCCTACGATGTGCTCAAGCATGACCTGGTGGTGCTCTCGAAGGAGGCGGTGGCGCGGTTGAGCCACTCGCTCGATCCGGAGAAGAAGCCGGTGGTGGCCCCGGACGTCGAGACCATTGCTGCCGCGGCGAAGCCCGTGAAAAAGGAAGCGGCACCGAAGGCGGCAACAAAGAAACCGGCGGCAGCGAAGAAAGCCGCGAAGCCGGCAACGAAAAAGGGGAAGGGATAAGCGATGTCAACCCCGCACTATCAGATTATCCGGCGGCCGATCATCACGGAAAAAGGCCTGGGTGTGAAAGAGACACAACATACCGTGGTGTTCGAGGTTTCCGCCAACGCGACGAAGACGCAGATCAAGGAAGCCGTGCAGCAGATTTTCAAAGTGCGGGTGGCGGGAGTCCGCACCGCGAATTTTGTCGGCAAGATGCGCCGCCGCGGCCAGAACGAAGGGTACCGGCGCGATTGACGCGGAGAACTTGTAAGACCGGGACAGTTTGCAGGAAACAGCAGTGAGAAGGTATGAGGCGGCGATGGGACTGAAGAGCTTTAATCCATATACGGCGTCGCGGCGGTTCATCACCGTCGTGGACAAGAGCCACATTACCAAGCAGGAGCCAGAAAAGGCACTGGTGGAATCGAAGAAGCGTTCGGGCGGGCGCAACAACCACGGCGAGATTGTGATCTGGCATCGCGGCGGCGGCCATAAGAGGGCCTACCGCAAGGTCGACTTCCGGCGCGACAAGCTCGGCGTGCCCGCGAAGGTGGCGGCGATCGAGTACGACCCGAATCGCAGCGCGAACCTGGCGTTGCTCCACTACGCCGACGGCGAGAAGCGCTACATTCTCCATCCCGTGGGATTGGAAGTGGGCGCGACAGTTTCGACCGGCGAGGGCTCGGATATTCTTCCGGGCAATGCGCTGCAGTTCAAGCACATCCCCCCGGGCACGATGGTTCACAACCTCGAGCTGTATCCCGGGCGCGGCGGGCAAGTGGTGCGTTCTGCGGGCGGCTCGGCGCAGTTGCTAAGCAAGGAAGGCGATCTCGCGCTGGTCAAGCTGCCTTCCGGCGAAGTGCGCAAGTTTTCCGTGGAGTGCATGGCGACGGTCGGCCAGGTTGGCAACCTCGACCATGAGAACGAAACCTTCGGAAAGGCCGGGCGCACGCGCTGGCGCGGCATCAAGCCCACCGTTCGCGGCGTGGCCATGAACCCCGTGGATCATCCGCACGGAGGCGGCGAAGGCAAGGTTAAGGGCAATCATCCGCAGACGCCGTGGGCTTTCCCGACGTTGGGGAAGAAGACGCGAAACAATAAGCGCACCGACAAACACATTGTCGAGCGCAGGAAGTAAAAGCGAAAGGTTATTGCGGAGGGAAACCGGGCGGTGCAGGCAAGACCGCCCGGTGAGAGCAAAAACGATGCGAGCGACACATACAACACGAACAGCAGGACGACGCAGCCGGCCGGCCAAGCGCGCCGCCAAGCGGGTGGCCACGAAGAGCACGAAACCGGTACGTCCGTTGGTTAAGGTAGCGGTGGCTCCGCCGGAGCCGGTTCTGTACAAGCTGTGTAAGCCGGGCTGGGCGGTCATCGTGGAGCGGATTGCGAATGCGCAGGGCACGCGGTTTGTCTGCCCGTTCTGCCCGAAGTCGCATCGCGTTCCCGGGCCGGTACGAGGATTCAAGAAGATGCGGCGGGCACCATGGGGCCGCTTGCGGCGAGTGGAGGAATAGGGAATCGATGGCACGTTCACTGAAAAAAGGGCCGTTTGTGGATGGTCACCTGCGCGTCAAGGTCGAAGGACTGAACACGCGCAACGAAAAAAAAGTGATCAAGACGTGGTCGCGGCGATCGACGATCGTGCCGGACATGATCGGGCACACCATCGCCGTGCACAACGGAAAGAAATTCATTCCCGTGTATGTGACCGAGCAGATGATCGGACACAAACTGGGCGAGTTCGCCCCGACGCGTTCGTTCAAGGGCCACGGCGTGAAAGCGGCGCTCGAGAAGGCGGCGGGCCCGGCACCAGCAGGAGGCGGCGCCGCACCAGCGACAGCACCCGCAGCGCCGAAGGCATAAGTCATGGCTGACGTCCAGACACAGAATGCAATGATTGAAGCGCACGCGCTGGCGCGGCACGTAAGAATGTCGCCGCAGAAGGCGCGGCTGGTGATGGATCTGATCCGGGGGCAGAAGGCGCAGGATGCTTTGCAGACGCTGAAGTACACGCCGAAGCGCGCGGCCAAGCACATCGAAAAGGTGCTGCGCAGCGCGATCGCCAATGCGGAGCGCAAGGCGGAGGACTCCGGCGCACCGCTCGATGTGGACATGTTGTTCGTGGCGCAGTGTTTTGTGAATGAAGGGCCGCGCTGGAAACGGTTGCGCCCCGCGCCGATGGGCCGGGCGTTTCGTTACCAGAAGCGCACCGCGCACCTTTGGGTGGGCGTGGCCGAGCATCACGTGGCGGCTGCGGAACGCGTGGCGGCAAACGTCGCGGAGGCCGAAGCGCAGAAGGGCGTGCGCGGCACCGCGCGCCGGGTTCGCAAGGCTTTGACCGGGAAGCAAGCGCCCTCGAAAAAGGGCAAGAAGTAATCGGCCGTTTTACGGCCGCGCAAGGATCAAGGAGAGTCATGGGACAGAAGACGCACCCGTATGGATTCCGGCTAGGCTACAACAAACCGTGGAAGTCGCGGTGGTATGCCGACAAGGACTACGCCGATCTTCTTCATGAAGACGTCAAGCTCCGCAAAGAGCTGAAGGAAAAGCTGAAGAGCGCGGGCATCAGCTCGATCGACATCGAGCGTGCGGCGAACAAGCTGGTGGTGCGCATCTATACCGCGCGGCCGGGCATCATCATCGGGCGCAAAGGCGCGGAGATCGATAAGCTCAAGCAGGAAGTGCAGAAGCGCACCAAGCGTGAAGTGCATATCGACATCCAGGAGGTGCATCGTCCGGAGCTGGATGCCACGCTGGTGGCGGAGTCGATCGCACTGCAGCTTGAAAAGCGCGTGGCCTTCCGCCGCGCGATGCGCAAGGCGGTGGATTCCGCGTTGCGCTTCGGCTGCAAGGGCATCAAGGTGCGCGTGGCAGGCCGTTTGAACGGCGCGGAAATCGCGCGCAAAGAGTGGTACCTGCAAGGTCGGCTGCCGTTGCAAACGCTGCGCGCGGACATCGATTTCGGCACTGCGGAAGCCAACACCACTTACGGGGTAATTGGCGTGAAGTGCTGGGTGTACCAGGGCGAAAACGTGCCCAAGAAGGCTTCGAAGATTCAGAAGGAACGCGAAACCGCGGCGGTGGCGTAAACGGAAAGTGCGGCGAGTTTGCCTGTAACCGGGAAGCGGTTAACGAGATCAGGGAAGCGAGAACACAGCGATGTTGATGCCCAAGAAGGTGAAGTACAGAAAGCAGATGCGCGGCCGCCGAAACGGCAAGGCCTGGCGCGGCGGAGATTTGGCCTTCGGCGAGTACGGTTTGAAGGCCATGGAATGCGCGTGGATCACCGACCGGCAGATCGAAGCGTCGCGCGTGGCGATTACGCGGTTTATCAAGCGCGGCGGAAAATTGTGGATTCGGATTTTCCCGGACAAGCCGTTCACCAAGAAGCCCGCCGAAACGCGCATGGGCAAGGGCAAAGGCGCGCCGGAAAAGTGGGTGTCGGTAGTGAAACCGGGACGCACCATGTTCGAGATGGCGGGAGTGGACGAAGCGACGGCTAAGGAAGCCCTGGAACTGGCGGCGCACAAACTGCCGATTCCCACGAAATTCGTCTCCCGCGCAGGAGGGTTTTAACGATGCCGCGGCGTATTGAAAAAATCCGCGAAGCAGGCGTAGACGAACTGCTGGCACAACAGAAGGACCTGACGGAAACGATTTTCCGACTGCGCTTCCAGCTTTCGACGGGACAAGCGGAAGCCCTGAAGCGGCTCCGGGAAGCGAGAAAAGATCTGGCGCGGGTAAAGACCCTGGTTCGCGCGCGAGAGCTGAAAGCAGGGAAAGCGTAATGACAACCGAAACACAAAGCGTCCCGGTTGCCGAGCGCGGCGAGCGCACCATTCTCACCGGCAAAGTGACCAGCGCGAAGATGGAAAAGACCATTGTGGTTGAGGTGCAGCGACTCGTGCAGCACCCCAAGTACCGCCGCGTGGTGCGCATCTCGAAAAAGTTTTACGCGCACGACGAAAATCGCCAGGCTAAGACCGGCGACACGGTGCGTATCGTGGCCTCGCGGCCGCTTTCGAAGCTGAAGCGGTGGCGGTTGAAGGAAGTGCTGACGCGGAATGCGTCGGCTTCGTAAGAAAGACAGGGGAGCGGACCAATGATTCAGATGCGAACCTGGCTGACGGTGGCCGACAATTCCGGCGCGCGCAAGCTGACATGCATTATGCCGGTGGGCGGCGACGCGGGGCTGCAAGCGGGCCTCGGCGATGTCATCACCGCCGCGGTAAAGGAAGCAACACCGGAAAGCCAGGTCAAAAAAGGAAGCGTGGTGAAGGCCGTTGTGGTGCGCATGCGGAAAGAACGGCGGCGCAAGGATGGCACCTACATCCGGTTCGACGACAACGCCGCGGTGCTGATCAACGATGCGGGCGAGCCCGTTGGGACGCGCGTGTTCGGCCCGGTGGCGCGCGAGCTGCGCGAGAAGAAATTCACGAAAATTGTTTCGCTGGCTCCGGAGGTTTGGTAGGCCATGACACTCCGACACGAAAGAGCCGAACGGCACACCATTCAGGTTCGCAAGGGCGATAACGTCAAGGTGATTGCCGGGAAAGACGCCGGCAAGAGCGGGCGCGTGCTTTCGATCAACGCGAAGAAGAACTCCGTGGTGGTCGAGCACGTCGGCATCATCAAGCGGCACACCCGCCCCAACCCTTCGAAGAACATCAAGGGCGGGATCGTGGAGAAAGAAGCGGGGATCAACATCTCGAACGTGATGGTGGTCTGCGGAAGCTGCGGCAAGCACACCCGCATTGGCCACACCGTGCTGTCCGACGGCACGAAGGTGCGCAGTTGCCGCCATTGCAACACGACGCTGGACAAGTAAAGGACAAGGTAGAAGAAGGCCATGAAGAGCCGATTGCAGGAAAAATACCGGAGCGAGACGGTGCCCGCGCTCATGAAGCGCTTTGGCTGGAAGAACATGATGGCCGTGCCGAAGCTAAAGAAAATCACCGTCAACATCGGTCTTGGCGAAGCAAGTCAGAACGCCAAGCTGCTGGACACCGCGGCGGTGGAGCTCGGCCAGATCACCGGGCAGAAGGCCGTGATTACGCGGGCGAAGAAGTCCATTGCGAATTTCAAAATTCGCAAGGGCATGCCTATCGGCTGCGCGGTGACTCTGCGCGGCGACTTGATGTACGAATTTCTCGATCGCCTGTGCAACGTGGTGCTCCCCCGCGTGCGCGACTTCCGCGGTTTGCCCCAGAATTCTTTCGACGGCCGCGGGAATTACACGCTGGGCCTGAAAGAGCAGCTAGTATTTCCGGAGATCGATTACACGCGCGTGGACAAGATCAAGGGCATGAACATCACTATGACGACCAGTGCCAGGAATGATGAGCAGGGCCGCGAGCTGCTCAAAGGGCTGGGGTTTCCGTTTCGCGAAAAAGGAGTGGCGCAATAAATGGCACGCACAGCAAAAATCGCCAAGTCGCTCAAGAAACCGAAATTCAAGGTGCGGGTACGCAACCGCTGCCGCTGCTGCGGCCGCGCGCGCGGGTATATCCGTAAGTTCCAGATGTGCAGAATCTGTTTCCGCGGTATGGCGCTCAAGGGTGAAATCCCCGGCGTCGTGAAAGCCAGCTGGTAGGAGAACTATGCAGACGGATCCCATTGCCGATTTTCTGACGCGCCTCCGCAACGCGGCGGCCGCCAAGCACCAGCGCGTCGATGTTCCGGTCTCGAAGCTCAAGACCGAAATCGCGCGCATCCTCAAGGAAGAGGGCTACATCTCGACCTACAAGCTGGTGGACGAGAACAAGACGCGCAAAGCGCTGCGCGTTTTCCTGAAGTACACCCCGGACCGCCGCAGCGTGATCACCGGCCTGAAGCGTATTTCGCGCCCGGGCGCGCGTGCGTATCTCGGCGCGACCGATATTCGTCCCGTCGTGGGCGGGCTGGGCATCAGTATCATGACCACGCCGAGGGGGCTGATGAGCGGCCGCGCAGCGCGCAAAGCCAAAGTGGGCGGCGAAATTCTTTGTGAAGTGTGGTAGCCGGTATTTCTAGTCAAGGAAAATAGAGAAGATGTCACGTATCGGACGCAAACCAATTCCCGTGCCAGCGGGCGTAAAGATCGCCATCGCGAGCGGCAAGGTCGACGTGCAGGGGCCCAAGGGCAAGCTCACCGTGCCGGTGCCGCATGGCATCACCTTTGAGCAGAAAGATGGCGTGCTGACTACCCTTCGCGCGACCGAAGAGCAACGCGCGCTTCACGGTCTCGCCCGCGCGCTGGTCGCCAACGCGGTGCATGGGGTGACGTCGGGCTTCAAGAAAGAGCTCGACATCGTGGGCGTCGGCTATCGCGCCGAGTTGAAGGGTAAAATGGTTTCTTTCGCGCTCGGCAAGTCGCACCCGATCGATTTTCCGATTCCGGCAGGCATTCAGGTTGCCGTGGAAAAGCAAACGCACATCGTGGTGAGCGGCGCGGATAAAGGCCAGGTTGGACAGGTTGCCGCGGACATGCGCTCGCTGCGTCCGCCCGACCCCTACAAGCAGAAGGGCGTGCGCATCACCGGTGAGCGTCTGAAGAAGAAGGCCGGCAAGGCTGGCGCAAAGGCTGGCGGCGCGGCGTAATTGGTGGCGGCACAAAATTGAGCCTTGCACGGGCCGGGCTGGCCCCGCCTGTCAATGGATCTTGGCAAGATTTTGGTGATTAGGAGAAACGAAAGTGGCGTCAACAAGAGTTCGCAAGCTATCGCGCGATTTACACCGGCAACGTGTTCACGAGCGCGTGCGCACCAGAGTCGAGGGCACGCCGGAGCGCCCGCGGCTGTCGGTGTACCGTTCGCTAGGACACATTTACGCGCAGGTGATCGACGACCGTTCTGGCAAGACGCTGGTTTCCGCCAGTTCGATTGACGGCGAAACGAGAAAGAATTTGAAGGGCGGGGGCAACGTCGCGGCAGCCAAAGTGATCGGCAAGATCGTTGCCGAGCGCGCCAAGGCTGCCGGCGTAAATAAAGTGGTGTTCGACCGCGGCGGATACAAGTATCACGGCCGCGTCAAGGCGCTCGCGGATGCGGCGCGGGAAGCGGGGTTACAGTTCTAAGCCTATGTCGAAGCAAATTTTGCGAGACAGTCTAGCGGTACGCCGGCTCCTGGAAGTGAATCCTTCGGACTTGAAGGATGACGTGATCGCCATCAACCGAGTCACCAAAGTCGTCAAGGGCGGCAAGAACCTGAGTTTCTCCGCGCTGGTGGTCGTCGGCGACAGCCACGGCCATGCGGGATTCGGCATGGGCAAAGCCCGCGAAGTGCCCATGGCCATCAAGAAGGGCATCGAGCAGGCCAAAAAGAATCTGATCAAGCTCAATCTGAAGGGTGCGACGATTCCGCACCAGGTTTTGGGACGTTATGGCTCGGCTCAAGTGCTGCTCAAGCCTGCCTCGGAAGGCACCGGCGTCATCGCCGGCGGTCCGGTGCGCAAGGTGATGCAAGTGGCGGGGATTCACAACGTGCTGACAAAATCGATCGGCACATCGAATCCGCACAACGTCGTCAAGGCCACCTTTGCGGCGCTCTTGGGCTTGAAGGACATAGCGCACGTAGCGGAAACGCGCTCGAAAACCGTGGAAGAAATCAGCGGCAAACCACCCAAGGAAAAAGCCGCAGTGAGTGAGGGCGCCTGATGGCCGGCAAAAAAGTAGCGAGCGCAAAAACTCCCGTCAAGCCCTACAACCGGACCGAGCACGACGGCAAGAAGTCCGGCGGCACCGTGAAGGTCAAGTGGGTGGTCAGCTTTATCAGCTGTACCGATGATATGCGTCAAACCATCCGCGGCCTGGGCTTGCGGAGAATGCATCAGGTGGTCGAGCGCCAGGACACGCCGGCGGTGCGCGGCATGATTCACAAGGTGCGGCACCTCGTGGAAGTGGTGGAGTAGAGCGATGGCGAGAAAAACTTCAAGCGGCCCGAGAGGGACCCGTAAGCGTGGTCAGCACAAGCCGGCGGCCCCGGCGTCGAAGAAGCACCGCTCCTTCACGCTCTCGAATTTGCAGCCCCCCGCGGGCTCGCGCAAGAAGAAAGTTCGCGTCGGCCGCGGCATGGGCTCGAAGCTCGGCAAGACCGCGGGCTCCGGCAACAAGGGACAGAAGTCGCGTCGCGGCTATTCGCGCCGCCGGGGCTTTGAAGGCGGACAGATGCCACTGCACCGACGCATGCCGAAGCGCGGCTTTCATAACCCGTTTGGAGTGACGTACTCGGTCGTGAACCTGGCAGAATTGAACGTTTTTCCGGCCGGCGAGACGGTTACTCCCGAGTTGCTCCGCGCGCATGGTTTTGTGCGTCGCGCCACGGATCCTATCAAGGTTCTCGGCGATGGCGAGCTGAGCACCAAGCTGGCGATTCACGCGCAGGCTTTTAGCGCCTCGGCAAAAGAAAAGATTACCAAGGCGGGTGGTACATTCGAGGTTGTAGCTTAAAGAGCAATCGTAGGAAACAGGCATGAACCGATTCATCGAAGCTGTGAAGAACATGTTCCGCATCGAAGATTTGCGGAACCGTGTGCTGTTCACGCTGGCCCTTTTGGGGGTCTATCGCATCGGCGCGCACATTCCCACGCCGGGAATCAACACCGCGGTGCTGGAACAGCTCTTCACCCAGTCGGCTGGTTCGGTGCTCGGCATTTTCGACCTCTTCAGCGGCGGCAACTTCCGCCGCCTGACGATTTTCGCGCTGGGCATCATGCCCTACATCACCTCGTCGATTATCCTGCAGTTGATGACCGTGGTTTTTCCGTATCTCGAACGCCTGCAGAAGGAAGGCGAGCTCGGGCGGCGCAAGATTACGCAGTATACGCGCTACCTGACGATCGTCTTGAGCATCATCCAGTCTTTCACCATCGCGCAGACCTTGCAGGCGGCGTCTAGCGGCGGGCAGTCCATGGTCTATCACCCTGGATTTGGCTTTACGTTGATGACCATTCTGACGCTGACCACCGGTTCGGCGTTTATCATGTGGCTCGGCGAGCAAATCAGCGAACGCGGCATCGGCAACGGGATGTCGCTGATCATCTTCGTGGGTATCGTTGTCGGTCTGCCTCGCGCGGTGGTGGACTTGTATGAAAAGGCCAAGACGCAGGCTTGGGGGCCCTTTACACCGCTTGCGCTGATCCTGCTGATCGCGCTGATGATCGCGGTTGTCGCTTTTATCGTATTCGTGGAGGGCGGGCAGCGCCGCATTCCCGTGCAGTATGCCAAGCGCGTTGTGGGGCGCCGCGTCATGGGCGGACAATCATCGTACCTCCCGTTGCGCGTGAATTCCGGCGGCGTCATTCCGCCGATTTTTGCGAGCTCCCTGCTGGCGTTTCCCGCCACCGCCGCGCTGATCTTTGGAACGCGCTGGCCGTTTGTGAAGAACATCGCCGAGGCCTTGAAGTGGGGAGAGCCGCTGTACACCTTGATTTATGTAACACTCATTTTGGTGTTCGCGTTCTTCTATGTCGGTATCGTCTTCAACCCGACCGAACTCGCAGACAACATGCGGAAAAACGGCGGGTTCATTCCGGGCATCCGCCCCGGCCGCACCACTTCCGAACATGTTAGCAAGATTCTGAAGAGGTTAACGTTTATCGGTGCGGTGTACCTGGCGCTCGTCTGCTTGCTTCCGGAATGGATGATCGCCGGTATTCACCTGGACCATCTGGGCTGGGGAATCGGGTCGTGGTTTGACCGCCACTTTCCGGTCTGGTTTCTAAAAGGCTTGCAGGTCAACTTTTATTTTGGTGGAACGTCGCTCTTGATCGTGGTGGGCGTGGCCATGGATACCGTGCAACAGCTCGAGGCCCAGTTGGTCATGCGGAACTACGAAGGATTTGCGCGGAAAGGCCGGTTGCGCGGCCGGCGGTAATGGAGAAAAGCGGGGTGGCTCCGGATACACGGCACCCGGACAAGTTGGACCGCGCAGTGATTTTTCTCGGGCCTCCGGGCGCGGGCAAAGGCACGCAGGCAAAGGAGTTGGCCAAGAAGTACGGTGTGCCGCATCTTTCGACCGGTGACATGCTCCGCGAGCATGTCAGCAAAGGCACACCGCTCGGGAAGGCCGCCAAGCCCATCATGGAGCGCGGCGACCTGGTTCCTGATTCCCTGGTGCTGCAAATGATCAGGGAACGCATCGAGCGGCCGGATTGTTCGCATGGTTTTGTGTTTGACGGGTTTCCGAGAACCGTGGCTCAGGCGAAATACCTGGGCGAGTTGTTGAAGCATCACGGTTACAAGCGGCCGTTCGTGATTCATCTGGCCATTGATCCTTCGATTCTGTTGCGAAGGTTGACCGGGCGAAGGACCTGCAAAGTGGGTGGGGAGATTTACAATATTTACGAGCGCCCTCCCAAGGTCGAAGGAATTTGCGACGCTGACGGCGGCGAGTTGGTGCAGCGGCCGGACGATCGCGAAGAAGTCATCGGCCCTCGTTTGCAGGCGTATGAGCAGCAGACGGCGCCGCTGGCGGCCTATTACGGGCGCCTGGGTTTGCTGCACGTCGTCGACGCGTCAAAGAGCGTGGAAGAAGTCGGACGCCAGGTGCTGCAAAGCGTGCAGAGCGTGCGCGGGGCGCGATAAGGTCCCCGTTGGCCGCGGAATTGGGTCCGGAAAGGACCCCGGAAAAGGATCGATGGCGATTTACCTCCGAAGCGCGGAAGAGCTGGAAAAGATGCACCGCGCCGGACTCTTCGTGCACGAGGTTTTGAACGCGCTGCGAAATGCGGTAAAACCGGGAATTTCGACTATGGACCTCGAGAAGCTTGCCGAGGAAAAAATCGCCGGAAGACCGGGCAAGGCGGCGTTCAAGGGATATCGCGGTTATCCCTGCGTGCTGTGCACGTCGGTGAACAGCGAGATCGTTCACGGCATTCCGTCGCCCAAACGGAAGCTGCGCGAAGGCGACATCGTCTCGATTGATTTCGGGATGGAAGTGGACGGCTACTACGCAGATTCGGCGGTCACTGTCCCGGTGGGGCGAATTCAACCGGAACTGCGGAAGCTGCTGGATGTGACCCGGGAATCGCTGGATCGCGCGATCGACAAGATGCGTGCGGGCAACCGCCTCGGCGATGTCGGCCACGCGGTGCAGAGCTGGGTGGAGCAAAACGGTTTCTCGGTAGTGCGCGAGTTCGTGGGACACGGGATCGGCACCAAGATGCACGACGAGCCCAACCTACCGAACTATGGTGACGAGGGACGCGGCGCGCGACTGCAAGCGGGCATGGTCATCGCCGTCGAGCCGATGGTCAACGCAGGCCGCCCGGAAGTGCGGATGCGAGACGAATGGGTGGCAGAAACTGCGGACGGCAGCCCCTCGGCGCACTTCGAGCACACCGTGGCGGTCACCGCTAACGGGCCGTGGATCCTGACGCGGCCGAAAGAGATGACCGGGCCGTCGTGGTAATGAACGTAGTGGCCGGTCTTTAGAACGGCCGGTAACTCGGGAGATTATGGCGAGACCCATTCGTGAGGAAAAGAAGAAAGGCGACTCCGGAAATTCGAAGGAGGACGCCATTGAAGTCATGGCCACGGTGATCGAGCCGCTGCCGAACGCCATGTTCCGCGTTGAGCTGGAAAATAAGCACCAAGTTCTGGCGCATGTTTCCGGCAAAATGCGCAAGAATTTCATCCGGATTCTGGCGGGAGACAAAGTCGCAGTGGAGCTTTCGCCGTACGATTTGACGCGCGGCCGGATTGTGTACCGCTACAAGTAGAAGCCGCAGCGGCGGCTTTTAGGTCGGCGCAGTTGGGCAGTATCGGAGAGCAAAGGGTATGAAAGTACGGGCATCGGTCAAAAAGATTTGTGACAAGTGCAAGGTGATCCACCGGCGTGGCGTGGTGCGGGTGATTTGCGTTAACCCGAAGCACAAGCAGCGCCAGGGATAGGGATTTCTTGAGGAGAATGGCATGGCACGTATCGCAGGTGTAGATCTTCCGCCGCAGAAGCGCCTTTGGGTCGGGCTGACCTCGATCTATGGCATCGGGCAGGAGCGCGCGCGGAAGCTCGCGGAAAAGGCGGGCGTCGATCACCAGAAAAAGATTCGCGACCTGACCGAAGATGAAATCAACCATCTTCGCCAGGAAATCGAAAAAGAAGGCCGCGTGGAAGGTGATCTCCGCAAGGAGATTCAGATGAACATCCGCCGGCTGATCGAAATTCAGGCCTATCGCGGGATCCGACACCGCCGGAACCTGCCGGTGCGTGGCCAGCGAACGCACACCAATGCGCGCACGCGCAAGGGTCCGCGGCGCGGCGCGGTTGCGGCGAAGAAGAAGGTTCTCGGTAAGAAGGGCTAGCGGATTTGCTTGTAGCGGCCCGCGGCGGGCCGCCCCTGATTGGCAAGGCTTTTAGAGTCGGCATCAGAAGAAATGGAGTGAATCGTGGCAAAAGAGCAGCAAAAAAATGCAGCGCCGGACGCGGCAGTAGCGCCGGGAAAACCGGCAGCGGCAGCAAAGCGCAAGAAAGAATTTAAGAAGAAGCGCGAGCGCCGTATCATTCCGCACGGTGTGGTCTACGTCGCCGCGTCGTTCAACAACACGCAGATCTCCATCACGGACTTGGATGGCCGAGTGGTGTGCTGGTCCTCTGCGGGTGCGATCGGCTTCAAGGGATCGCGCAAGGGCACGCCGTACGCCGCGCAGCAGGCCTCGCTGGCTGCCGCGGGCGTGGCGCGCGACCAGTATGGGATGAAGAGTGTGGAAGTTCGCGTGAAGGGCCCCGGGTCCGGACGCGAGTCCGCCGTGCGCGCGCTGGCTGCCGCCGGACTGCACATCGTGGTGATCCGCGACGTTACGCCGATTCCGCACAACGGCTGCCGTCCGCCGAAGCGCCGCCGCGTTTGATATTTATGCCGAACGGAAAAGATTCAAAGAGTTTTGGGAAGGGAGAATAGAAGTTGGCAAGACACCGAGATGCAGTCTGCCGCCTGTGCCGCCGGGAAGGGCAGAAGCTGTTTTTGAAAGGCCTGCGTTGCTTTACGGAGAAGTGCGCGATTGAGAAGCGCAACTTTGTGCCGGGGCAGCACGGGCAGTCACGGCGCCCGAAGGTCGCCGGATACGGCCTGCAATTGCGCGAAAAGCAGAAGGTCAAGCGCACCTACGGGCTGCTGGAGCGGCAATTTCGCAATTATTTTGAGAAAGCCGCGCGTGCCAAGGGCCCGACCGGCGAGAACCTCATCATCATGCTCGAGCGCCGTCTGGATAACGTGGTGTGGCGCGCGGGTCTGGCTTCATCGCGTTCGCAGGCGCGACAGCTCGTGCTGCACGGCCACGTCCGCGTGAACGGGAAGAAGGTCAACATCCCGTCCTACCTCGTCAACGTCGGCGAGGAAGTAGCCATCAAGGAAAAAATGCACCAGAACGCTATGGTGCTGGAAGCCCGCAACGTTGCGCAAAGCCAGAACGCTGTGCCCTGGCTGGAGCAGGAACGCGAACAGTTCAAGGCCAAGGTTGTGGCGATGCCAAAGCGCGATGACGTGCAGACGCCGCCCATTAACGAGCAACTTATCGTCGAGTTGTACTCGAAGTAAGATTCATGAAGGCGCGCCAGCGCCAGCGAGCCCGGCGAACCGGGCATGGCATTTGGTTTTAGTCCGACCCGGTCGGACAGAAGGAAGGGACACGATGTGGAAGGGTTTTCAGAAGCCGAAGCGTCTTGCGTCCGAGCTGGAGTCGCTCACCGAGAAGTACGGGCGGTTTTCCGCCCAGCCTTTTGAGCGCGGGTGGGGCACGACCGTGGGAAACGCGTTGCGTCGTGCGCTGCTCAGTTCGATTGAAGGCGCGGCTATCACCGCCGTGAAGATCGAAGGTGTGCTGCATGAGTTTTCTTCCATCCCCGGCGTGGTCGAGGATGCCACGGACATCATCCTCAACCTGAAGCAGGTGCCCATCAAGCTCAACACCGACCTGCCGAAGACGATTTACGTCAACGTCGAGCAGGCCGGGCCGGTCACCTCGGCGCAAATCGAGGAAGACGCGGACTTCGCGGTCCTAGATAAGAGCGTGTACATCGCGACGGTCAGCGAAGGCGGCAAACTGCAGATCGAAATGCGCGCCAAGAACGGCCGCGGCTATGTAGCCGCCGACCGCAACTACGACGAGGACCTGCCTATCGGATACATCCCGGTCGACAGCGTTCACTCGCCCGTGCGCAAGGTCAACTACTCCGTTGAAGCCGCCCGCCTCGGCCAGATGACCGACTACGAAAAACTGATGATCGAAGTGTGGACCAACGGCGCGATCACGCCGCAAGACTCCATTGGTCTCGCCGCGAAGCTGGTGAAGGACCACATGAGCATCTTCATCAATTTCGAAGAGCCCGTGGATACTGTCGAGACCCCGCAGGATACCATCCACGATCCGCGTCTCGAACATTTGGACCGCTCCGTCGAAGAGCTCGAGCTTTCCGTGCGCTCCTATAACTGCCTGAAGAACGCGAATATCCAGACCATTCGCGAACTTGTCCAGAAGAGCGAAAACGAAATGCTCAAAACCAAGAACTTCGGCCGCAAGTCGCTCAACGAGATCAAAGATATTCTGGTGAAGATGGGCCTCGCGCTGGGCATGAAGTTCGACGAGCACGGCCGCATCATCTGGCCGCCGCTCCCCAGCCAAACCGCCGCGCCGGCATCAGAAGACATTGTCGAACTGTAAGGCGACAAGGGACAATATAAGCGATGCGACATCTCAACTCAGGTTCAAAACTCGGAAAGCAGCCGGCTCATCGCCGCGCGGTGCTGCGCAGCCTAGTCACCAATCTGCTTGAACATGGGCGGATCACCACCACGCTCACGCGCGCGAAAGCCGCGCGCCCGGTGGCGGAGAAAATGATCACCCTCGGCAAACGCGACACGCTCGAATCGCGCCGTCAGGCCGCTTCCTACATCATGCTGCCCGCGATCACCCAGAAGCTATTCAGCGAGATCGCGCCGAAATTCTCAGACCGCGCCGGCGGCTATACCCGCATCATCCACGCAGGCAATCGCGTCGGCGACAACGCCAAGGTGGCTATCCTCGAGCTGGTCGGCTACGAATTCAAGCTCAAGGAAAAGAAAGAAAAGCCAAAAAAGGAAGAAGCGGCCGAAGCAAAGAGCTAAACACCTGTTTCCAGCACAAGTTCGGCAGCCCGTTCCGGCAAACCGGAGCGGGCTTTTTTTGTTTGCGGCGGTTCTTTGGCACATGGTCCGGCACTTTACGGTGCGTCAGGCGGAAGGAGCTTGGCCTGCTGCTGTTTCCGCTTCACGTGTCGATCGCCGCCGGTGGAACCACATCCACAACACGGCGAAGGCTGCGAAAGCGCCGATCGAGTCGAGCAGGGAATCGTAAGCCGAAGCGGTACGGCTGGCCACGAACGCCTGGTGAATTTCATCCAAGACGGAGTATCCCGCGGCAGAGAAAAGTGCCGCGATGCCCCACGTCCAGCGCCACCCTTTGCGCTCGCCGCGCACGCCGCGATAAAGCAGCAGACAAAAAATAAAATATTCCGTGAAGTGCGCGCACTTGCGGATGATGTGATGGATGAGTTCGAATTGGTTGGGAGTTAGCGAAGGATCCAGCCAGCGCAGGATCGGTTCGAACACCCAGCGGGTGTGCTCTGCGGAAAAGGTGTCTGTGGACATCGTGAAGATGAAGCACGCCCACAGCACGACCGGCCACCAGGCCCGCAGCCACGCCGGTACTCGCGGTGGCCCCAAGCGCGCCTGAATCTCTGGCAAATGGGGGGCACGGCGCGGATTGCGCCACGGTTGGAGTTCTGCCACTAAGAATCGGCTCCTTCTCTCTCTTCCTTCACGCTAATTCACGCGCTTCTATTCCATGCGCCCTTATTCCATACGATAGTTCGGCGCTTCTTTCGTGATGATGACGTCATGCACGTGGCTTTCGCGCAAGCCTGCGGCGGTGATTCGAACGAATCGGCCCTTCTCGCCGAATTCCTTCAGCGTGGCCGCACCCACGTAACCCATCCCGCTTTTGAGTCCGCCGACGAGCTGGTCGGTCAGCCCGCCAAGAGAGCCCTTGTAAGGCACGCGGCCTTCAACGCCTTCCGGAACGGATTTGCCGCGCTCTGCACTCTCCTGCGAGTAACGGTCGGCGGAGCCCGCCTCCATCGCGCCGGTCGAACCCATTCCACGGTAAGACTTGAACGTGCGGCCCTGATAGAGAATGGTTTCTCCAGGAGACTCTTCGGTGCCGGCAAAAAGGCTGCCGATCATTACGCACGATGCGCCGGCGGCGAGAGCTTTCGAAATGTCGCCCGAATACTTAATGCCGCCGTCGGCAATGATGGCCACGTCCGTGCCCTTCGCGGCCCTCGCGGCTTCCATGATGGCGGTCAGCTGCGGCACCCCCGCGCCGGTGACCACACGCGTCGTGCAGATGGAGCCCGGCCCGATGCCCACTTTTAGCCCATCAATGCCCAGCGAAATCAATTCCTTCGCGCCTTCATAGGTAGCCACGTTTCCGGCTACGAGCTGCATTTCCGGCAAGCGCCGCCGAATCGCCTTGATCGCTTCCATCACTCGCTCAGAGTGGCCGTGCGCCGTGTCGATGGCCAGCACGTCGACTTTCGCTTTCGACATTTCCACGGCGCGC
>Ga0209577_10002217_pt1 | contig 18822 bp, 19 predicted proteins | sample GraSoiAngelo_109_FD_185874 | JGI IMG/M metagenome (GOLD analysis project Ga0209577, IMG submission 185874) | Grasslands soil microbial communities from the Angelo Coastal Reserve, California, USA - 14_0903_12_20cm (SPAdes) (version 2) | ecosystem: Environmental > Terrestrial > Soil > Grasslands...
CCGGTGCTGAGACTCCTCTCCATCGGCCTAGCCGGGATGGTCGGCACGCTCTGCCGCTACTGGCTTTCGGGCGTGCTGGCGCGGCGCTACGGCGAGACGTTCCCCGCGGGGACGCTCGCCGTCAACGTCGCAGGCTGCTTCCTCATCGCCTTCCTCTTCTACATGTTCCAGGAGCGCTACGTCGCCGGCGAGCAGGCGCGAACGGCTGACGGACGATGGCAGAGGCACTGACCGAGGATCATCTCCGGCGCAAGGCGGGCGGCGTGCCGCCCATCCTCTTCGTGCTCGCGGCAGCGCTTTTGTGGAGCACGGGCGGCCTCTTCATCAAGGCGACGCCGCTCGGCGCGTTTGAGCTTTCCTTCGGGCGCTCGCTCCTGGCGGCGCTGACGGTCGCCGTGCTGACGCGGCGCGAGGGGTTCGGCTTAAACCCCGTGACGCTCGTCGCGTCGGTGCTGTACGCGGCACTCCTCCTGCTCTTCGTCGTCGCGAACAAGCTGACGACCGCCGCCAACGCCATCTTTTTGCAGTACACCGCGCCGGTCTATGTGCTTCTGCTTGAGCCTTGGATGTTCAAGGAGCGCTTCCGCTGGGCCGACCTGTGCGTAGTCGCGGCCTGCGTCGCGGGGATGTCGCTCTTCTTCGTCGGGCGGTTGAGGCCGCAGGACGTGGAGGGCAACCTGACGGCGCTCGCCTCCGGCCTCTGCTTCGCGTTCTTCCTGCTGCTGCTCCGACACCAGCGCGCCGGGCGCATCAACCGCGCCTCTTCGGCCATCTACGGCAACCTGCTCATCTGCCTGATTACCGCGCCTTCGTTCGCGCGCGTCGCGGGCGCGCTGACGACCAGAGACGTTTTGATCGTCGCCTACCTCGGCGTCGTCCAGATCGGGCTGGCCTACACGCTCTTCACTTTGGGGATCGCGCGCGGCGTGCGCTCGCTCGACGCGGGCGTGGTCGGCTACATCGAGCCGATGCTCAACCCGGTCTGGGTCTTCCTCTTCTTAGGCGAGCGCCCGTCGAAGTGGGCGGTCGTGGGCGGCTGCATCATCATCGCCGCGGTCTTGGCGCACACAATCGCAATTCAAGTTCCAAGTTCAAAGTTCAAGGTTCAAAGTTGAACTCGCCTTCAACTTTGAACCTTGAACTTGAAACTTGGAACTTTCACGCGGTGAGCCGGCGAACGACGCGGAGGAGTTCGTCCGGGTCAACAGGCTTGGCGATGTGTACGGCGAAGCCAGCGGCCAGCGCGCGCGCGCGGTCTTCGTCCATCGCGTGGCCTGTGAGTGCGATGGCCGGAACGCGTTCGAGGCCGGGCATGCGGCGCAACTCCGCCAGGAGCGTGTAGCCGTCAACGCCCGGCATGCTGATGTCGGAGATGATGAGGCCGGGCGCTTTCTCTCTCGCTCGCTCGACGGCCTCGGAGGCGGAGCACGCGCCCGTCACGTCGTAGCCGCGGCGCGTGAAGAGCATCTGCAAAAGCTCGACCGTCTCGACGGAATCGTCCACGACGAGGATGGGGAGCAAGGTGGCCTCCGCGCCCCCCTCGTCGCGCGCCTCCTCACGCTCGTCGGCGGCGACGGCGCACGGAAGCCCCAGCGTGAAGCGCGCGCCGTGGCCCAGGCCCTCGGACTCGGCGCGCACCCAGCCGCCGTGAAGCTCCGAGAGCGCGCGCACGATGGCTAACCCCAGGCCGAGGCCGCCGTACTGCCGCGTGGTCGAGCCGTCGGCCTGCCGGAAGCGATCAAAGACGTGCGGCAAAAACTCCGGCGCGATGCCGATGCCGGTGTCCGCGACCTCGACGCGCGCCTCGCCGCGCTCGCGCCACGCGCGCACCGAGACCAGGCCGCCGCGCGGCGTGAACTTCACGGCGTTCGACAAAAGGTTCCAGACGATCTGCTGTAGGCGGACGGGCGCGCCCTGCACGACGACGGGGCAGTCGGACAGCTCGACCCTGATCTCGATGCCGCGCGCGTCGGCCTCGGCGCGCACCGTCTCGACCGCCGGCCCGACGACCGAGCACAGGTCAACCGGCTCGGACTCGATGCGGAGCTTGCCGGAAACGACGCGCGAGATGTCGAGCAGGTCGTCTATGAGCCGCGCCTGGAGGCGCGCGTTGCGCTCGATGGCGTCGAGACCCTGCGAGACGAAGTTGGCGTCCGCATTCGGCCCTTCAGTGGTGCGCAGGAGGTTGACCCAGCCGAGCACGGGCGTCAAGGGCGTGCGCAGCTCGTGCGAGAGCGTGGCGAGGAAGATGTCTTTGGCGCGGTTGGCCTCCAACAGTTCGCGGTTGACGCGCGTGAGTTCGGCGGTGCGCTCCTCGACCCGGCGCTCCAGCTCGCGGTTCAAATCTTCGAGGCCGGCGCGCGCCTCGCGCTCGGCCAGCATCAGGCGGCGGTGTTCGAGGCCGCGGCTGACCGTGTACTTCAGCTCGTCAATGATGCAGGGCTTCGTGAGGTAGTCGTAAGCGCCGTGGCGGAGCGCCGCGATGGCGCTTTCGAGCGCGGCGAAGCCCGTGAGCACGATGGTGATGGTGAGCGGCGAGCGGCGGCGCACCTCTTCGAGCAGGGAGAGTCCGTCGCCCTCATTCATGTGCAGGTCTGTGAGGACGAGGTCGTAGTCGCGCTCGTCGAGGCGCTCGACGGCCTCGCGCACGCTCGCGGCCACGTCCACCTCGTAGTCTTCGAGCCGCAGCACCTCGCTGATCGTGAGGACGATGTTCTCCTCATCGTCCACGACCAGCAGCCGCGCCGGCGCGCCGCCGTGCTCAAGCGTTGTCGTCTCGTCAGACATAAAAAGCTGTCAGCACTCGGCACTCAGCGTTCGGCTTTTGTCTTAGCTGGCGGCTGAGTGCTGAATGCCGAGTGCTGGACTTTGACGTTGAGTAATTCTAAGGCAAGGCGCAGTCCGTCGGCCAGACGCCGCCGGGTGCAGATGTCTTCGAGGCGCACGCCGAGCTTGACGAGGTCGGAGGCGACGTGCGCGCTCACCCCCGTGATGATCGTCTGCGCGCCGAGCAGTTGCACCGACCGCACCGTGTTGATGAGGTGCGCGGCGGTGTAGGTGTCCACGACCGTGCAGCCTGTGATGTCCACGAGCACGACGCGCGCGCCCTCCGAGCGGACGGCTTCGAGCAGGGCGGTGGACATCTGCGCGGCGCGCTGGTCGTCGAGCGTGCCGACCAAGGGGACTAAGAGCACGCCGTCCCAGATTTCCACGACTGGGCTGGACAGCTCCGTGATGCGCCGGCGCTGCTCGCGGTGTTCGAGCGCGCGCCCGACGGTGCGCTTCAGGTCTTCGACCATGCACGGCTTGACGAGGTAGTCGTAAACGCCCTGCCGCATCGCGTCAATCGAGGACTCGATTGACGCGTAGCCCGTCAGCACGATGGTGACGACGTTCGGGTGGTGCGTCTGAAGCTCTTGCAGGAGGGTCATGCCGTCCATGTCCTCCATGCGGAGGTCTGTGAGCACGAGGTCGAAGTGGCCGCGGGCGGCCACCGCCATCGCCTCGCGCCCGTCCGAGGCGGTCGCCACTTCGTAGCCCTCCTGTTCGAGGATGGCGGCGGTGGTGACGCGCACGCTCTCGTCGTCGTCCACGACGAGCACGCGGGAGCTTTTGCCCGCGCGGTGGCCGTTCGGCGAGACGCGATAGTTAGGCTTTGTGTCCTGCATCATCTTCGGCGAGCGCGGGGGAGTCGACGGGGAGAATGATCTGGAAGGTCGTGCCCTCGCCCTCGGCGCTCGTCACCTCGATGCGCCCGCCGTGGTGGCGCACGATGTCCTGCGTCACCCAGAGGCCGAGGCCCGTGCCCTTCGTGCGCGTCGAGAAGAACGGCTCGAAGATGCGCGCGAGGTCGGCCTCGGAGATTCCCCGGCCCGTGTCGCTGATCTCGATGGAGACGGTCGGCTGGAGCGCGGCCTCGTGGCGCGAGGTGCGGATGCCGATCCTCCCGCCGCGCTCCATGGCCTGCTGCGCGTTCAGGATGAGGTTGAGGAAGACCTGCCGGAGCTGGTCTGCGCGCGCGCGCACCCGCGGGAGGCCGGGGTCGAACTCGGCGACGACCTCGACCCTCGCCTGCCTCATCTTCTTCTCGACGAGTATGAGCGTCTCCTCGATGAGCTGGTTGGCGGAGACCCACTCGACCTCGCCCGTGCGGCGCGCGAACCCGAGCATCTGGCGGATGATGTGCGAGACGCGCTCGGTCTCCTTGCGCGCCACATCCAGGAAGCGCTGGTTCTGCTCGATCTTCTTTCCGGTCGAGAGGAGGTAGAGCGAGTTCTTGATGGCTTCGAGCGGGTTGTTGACCTCGTGCGCGATGGAGGCGGCGAGGCGGCCCACCGCCGCGAGCTTTTCAGACTCGAAGAGCTGCTGCTCGACGCGCCGGCGCTCAAGCTCGCGTATCTCCGAGAGGTCGTGCAGCACCGAGACGACCGCCGTCACCTGCCCCGTCGCGTCGAGGACTTCCGCCGAGGTGATCTCCATCGGCAGCCCCTGGCCCGTCTCCGGGTCAATGAGTTCGATCTCGGCCTGCCGGCCCGTCTCCGCGCCGGAGGCCAGGGCGGAAATGAACGAGGTGAGCTTGACGGCGTTGTTCCGAACGGCCCGGCGCGCGGGCGCGGGCTGCGGCTCGCCCTCCTGGAACAGAAGCTCGGCGCGGCGGTTGAGGAGGATGAACTTGCCCGAAGAGTCGCAGACGGCGATGGGCTGACCGACGTGTTCGAGGATGAGGTCGAGCCGGTCGCGCTCTCTGCGGGCCTCGGCCTCGGTCTGCTGGAGCTTGACGAAGTTGCGCGCCAATTCTTCGTTCGCGCGCCGGAGGTCGGTCACGTCGCGGAAGATGGAGACCAGCCCGATGCGCTCGCCGCGCGCGTTCAGGGCGGGCGAGGAGATGACCTCGAAGTGTATGTCCGATCCCTCGATGGGGTTGACGAGCGTGATGTCTCTCCCGACGATCTCCTCGGAGGCGACTGCGGCGCTCGAAAGGTAGGCCGAAAACAGCAGGTCGTTCATCTCCAGCGCCCGCCGCTTGCCCTCGCTCGCGTCGCGCCGGTCGCTGAAGAGTTCCTCGGCGCGTCGGTTCTGGAGGAGGATTTCGTTGTCGAGGTTGGTGAGGACGATAGGGTCGGCCACCGACTTCATGATGGACTCGACCCACTGGCGCTCGCGTTGGAGCTTGCGCACGGTCGCGCCCAGGCGCTCAGTCTGGGCCGTGCTGGAGAGGACGCCGCCGACGCGCTCGGCGAAGCGCGCGAGCAGATCGGCCTGCTCGTCCTCCGTCTCTTCGCGCCGCGCGCCGACGTAGAGCGCGCCCACGCAGAGCGAGTGCGGCGACCAGAGCTGCCCGTCCTCGCCGGGGCCGAGCGCGAGGTCGGCGTCGCGGCGCTCGCGCGGGAGCTGCGCGCCGAAGAGCGGCAGGGCGAAGATGTCCGCGCCGGCTCCGAGATGTTTGAGGAAGGCTCGCCCCTCGTCGTCGCCGCCGTCGCGCGTGATCCAGGCGGGCCGCCCGTCGTGGACGACCTTCACCTGCGGGGCGTTCGAGTCGAGCGGCAGTTCCAGCCGCGCCGCCGCCTCGTCGTCGGCGAACCCGGCAGCGCCGCGCATGCGCAGCGCCCCCCCGCGCTTGTCAATGAGGGCGACCGCCGCGCCCGCGTAGCCCAGCCCCGCCGTCACCGTGTCGAGCAGGAGCGACACCTGGTCTTCGAGGCTCTGCGCGGCCAGGAGCTGCGTCGTCACCTCGAAGATGAACTCGTAGAGGCGCTGCGGCAGGCCGCGCCCCGGCCCTTCGGCCAAGGCCCCCGGCTTCGTCGAGGTGTGTGCCAGGCGGTTCTCCATGAGTCAGTAGCCAGTAGCCAGTAGTCAGTAGCCAGTAGAATTGCGTTTAGCCGGTTGGGCGTAATGCGGTCAGCGCCGTGTAGAGTTTTTCTCTACCGGCTACTGACTACTGGCTACTGACTACTGCCTTTCCACGTCCACCGGCACGCGGCGGCGCGGCGTCTCTTCGCCGAGCGGCTCGGCTGCGCCGGGCGTGAGCGCGGGGCGCGAGACGGCGGGCGTCAGACCGACGGCCTCGGCGTACTTCAGGTAGGTGTCAATCGAGGCGACGACGACGCGCGCCTCGACCGTGATCAGGTCTATGCCGACGAGCGAGATGCGAACCCACGCGTCAATGACGATGCCTTTATCCAGCACGCGGTCGAGCACGTCTATCAGACTGGTTCCGCCGGGTGCTCTCTCAACAGCCATGTGGTCTGCTTCCTCTCTTGCGAAATTGAGTCGAAACTTCGGGTCGCCGCGCGGCGTGCCGCGGGGCGAGGCAGAGACTTACGGTTTCAAAGCTCCTGACTGCTCGCGAGGGGAGTCCGAAGCCCCAGGCCTACTGAGGCGGGAAAGGGAATAGTTTCTACGGCGAGGGTCGTTTCCTGCTTTTGCGCGCCGCGCCCTTGCCCGCGACGCGCGCCTTTGAGCCTTTGCCGGATGCTTCGGCGCGCGCGGGGGCGGCGCTCAGTTGTCTGATCTCGCGCTCTAAGGCGGCCAGGCGCTCGCGCAGTTCCAGGTTCTCGGCCTCGGCGGCGGCGGCGCGCGTCGTCAGGTTCGAGTCGTAGCGCCACCAGTTCAAGCCGATCTGCTCGGCCTTGTCAATCGAGCAGATGAGCAGGCGTATCTGCAACGTCAGCAGCTCGACGTTCGCCAGGGAGACCTTGATGTCGCCCGCGATCACCAGCCCCTTGTCCAGAATCCGGTCGAGCACATCAACCAGACCGGGCGGGCGCGCACTGATGAGGCTCGTTCTCTCGCTAGACAATTCGCTTTCCCTTTCGAGTGGGGGCAGCCTCCGTCCGTAACGCAAAGACACTCGAAAGGCCGCCGAGTTACAAGAGGCAGACGGCAGGGGCAGGAGGCAGGAGGTTGAGTTTAGCAGGCGGCGCTCTCACCTGAGCCGCCCGACGAAGAAAAATTTTCCTGCCGCCTGCCCCTGCCGTCTGCCTCCTATCTTTTCAAATCAAGCGCCCAACCGGGCCTAAGTCAATGTTCAGGTCTTCGTCTTGCAGGCCGAACTGACTTTTCAGCTCGCCCATCTTCTCTTCGAGCTTCATCAGGGCCAGCCCCAGTTCCTCGACCTGCTCCGGCGTCAAGCCGCCGCCCTCCATCCGCCTGACGGCCTGCTTCTCCAACAGGCGGCGGATAAGTTCGATCAAGGTCAGGACGAGCTTCGCGAGGCCCTGCTCGACCGACCGGGCGTCCACGTTGACACGTTCGGGCAGAGCGTCCGCGACTCGCCGGAGTTCAGCGACGAACTCGGCGGTATGCTCGGTCTCGACCTCCGGCTCGACCGGGGCGGGGGATTCAGGGGGAAGCTCCACAAGAGTACCCTGTAAGTGCGCGACGTGTCCACAACTGATTTGGGCCGGCAAGGATTCTAGCAGACGTGCGGCGCGGCAGTCCCGCACGCACGCCAAGCCGCCCTTCGCCTACTCTCTCTCGATACGGCTGAAGCTGTACGGCGGCCACGGGCCGCTCGTCAGAAAGTGCAGCTCTGCGCGCTCCCCGATCAATTCGTGCACGCACGCCCTGTACTCGTCGAGGCGCACGCCCTCGACCAGATGCGCCGCCCGCACGGCGAGCGATTCCGAAGGGCCGACGCGCACCGACGACTCGCGCACGAAGTCCGACACACCCGCCGCGAGCCACGCGGCAACCTCCTCGGCGCGTCGGCGCAGCGCCTCGTCGCCCAGAATCTCGCGCCGCTTCGCCAGCAGGAACGCCGTCCCACTCCCCGCGCCCGCCGAACCCTTCAACACGTCAACGCCCGCCGCGGCGTCCCGTCCCGCCTCAGCTTCTTCGTCTCCCCCTCTTGCCTTTTGCCTTTTTACTTTCGCCTTCCCCGCGTCCCGCCTGACCTTGACGCTCATCTCGACGCAGCCGCGCACGCGCGCGAGCGCGTCGAGGAGCGCGGCCTCGTTCGCCGCCACGTATTCGGCGAGCCTGTGCTCGCCCGCGAGCGTGCCGAAGCGGAAGGGCAGCGGCGTCGAGCGCGCGAGCGCGAGCGCGTTCACGCGGTTGTGCGCGCGCACGTTCGCGGCGCTCACCTCCGCAGCCTCGCCCTCGAACTCGCTCACGACCGCCGCGAGGCCGCCCGTGGCGAGCACGCAGACGGGCGCGCCACCCACGCCGCGCAAGCCCTCGAACGACTCCGCGGTCAACTCGTCGCCCAGGCAATAGACGTACAGGCTCATCCCCCCTCGCCCGTTCCTTCGCCCTCCTCTGTTGCCTTCTCAGGCCGGGCGAGCGCGCGCCCGCGCGGGAACTCGGCCCGCCGCTCGCGCTCACCGAGGACGCGGTTGACCGTCTCGACCGAGCCGACGAGCAGGTTCAGGCCGAGGTAGATCAGGTCAACGTCCGCCACCGCAATCGTCATCTCGCCCGCGATCACCAGCCCGTGGTCGAGCACGTGGTCGAGCGTCTCCAGCAGCGACAGCTCCTCGTCTTCGTCAAGCTCAAACACTTCGTCCATAAAATTCAGAGGGGAAAGGGGAAGGGTGCAAAGGGGTAAGAGGGGAGAGAGCAATTATCCCTTTCCCCTTTCCCCTTCTTCCCCTTTTCCCCCCTCAGTGTTTTCTTCGCGCGCAAAGTTGTAAGCGGGCCACGGGCCGGTCAACTCGAAGCGGAAGCCGCGCGGCGCGCCCTCTTCGGCCAGCCGCTCCGCCGCCCGGCGAAACTCGTCGAAGCGTCGGCGCGCGACGAGGAAGGCGAAGCGCGCGGCCAGTTCGCCCTGCTCGGTCGCCTCGTCCTTGAGCACGCGCAGGCGGGCCGCGCCGTCGCACGCTTTGGCGAGCCTGCTTTCGACCTCCGACGCGACGCGCCTCGTCTCGGCTCGCGCCTCCTCGTCCCTGAGCGCCTCGATTTTTTTGCGCAGCAGGTAAGCCCGTCCGGGCGGAGAGCCTTCGGCGCGCTCAACCATCTCGCGCAGGCGTGGGCTGACGTGCGCCACCTCCTCGCGCAGTCGCGCGCGCTCGACCGAGAGGTTCAGGCCCCACTCCTCGCGCCCTTCGAGCCGTGCGAGGACGGAGCGCAGTTGCGCGTCCCTCTCGACGAGCATCCGCTCGACCGACTCGCGCCGCAGGTAGATCGTCCCGAAGCGCAGCGGCACGACCGCGGCGCGGCGCGCGAAGTGCTCGACGACGCGCTCGTGGCGGAGCGCGCGCGTTGCCGTCCACGCCGCGTCGGCGAGCCGCGACGGCAGAGCCTCCTCGCCGTAGTCCGCCAGCGGAACGCGGCTCACGACAGCGGCCAGCCCCTCGCCAGCCAGCTCAAGAACTGACTCGCCCTCGATTGCGCCCGGCAGTTCATCATCAAAAAGCGGCGCGAGCGCGGCACGTTCACCGACGCAGTAAACGTAGATAGCCTGCGCGCCCGCGGCGTCGCGCCCCTTCATGTCGGCCTTGCGCCCCTTCGCGCCGGCCTTCCGCGCGACCGCGGCTTTGCGCGCGTCGCCGTCGCCCGTGTTCTTCGCCGCTCGCTTGCTCATCGGTGTCAGACCGCCTCAGCCCAGCCGACGCCAACTCTCGAAGTGTGCTCGCAGACGCTCGCGCCCGCGCACCTCTTCGGGGTGCTCCGGCGCGGCGTAAATCTCGACTCCGCGCGCCACACGGCGCCGGAACTCCCTAACCACTTCCTCTTGTTCGCGTCGCCGCGCGGCGCAGAAGTCGCACGCGCGCGCGGCCTCCTCGGCGATGACGTTGTTGACGAGAAGCCGCCGCATCGGCGTCTTCAGTTTCTTCAGTCTCGCGGCCAGCCTGACGGTCTCTTCGAGGCTCATCCGTTCGGGGATGGCGACGCCGACGAACTCGCAGGCTTCCGGGTCGGTCAGGAGCGACGCGACGCGCTTGATCGCCTTCGAGAGCGCGACGAGTTCCTCGGCCACGCCGCCCCAGCGTACCACGTTCCTGTACTTGAGGAGCAGCTTCAGAAAAGTCCTCACCCACGCGAGCGCGATGTCGGGCAGTTCGAGGAAGCGCAGGAGGTGACCCGTCGGCGCGGTGTCGAGGACGATTGTGCTGTACGCGCCCTCGTCTATGAGGTCGCTGATGGTGGAGAGCGCCGCGATCTCGTCTATGCCGGGCGGCGCGAGCGAGACCAACTCGCGCATCGCCTCGCGGTCGAACTGCACCTCGAAGCGCGAGCCGCCCGTTAGCTGTTCGAACAACTCGTCCGTCCACTTGCGGTAGCGCTCCTTCAACTCCTCGAAGCGCGCCGCCGGGTCGATCTCCTTCGCGTCCAGGTTCTCCGCCCCGGCCACGCCGCGCTTCAGCTCGCCGACACGTTCGTCGAAGCTGTCCGAGAGCGAGTGCGCCGGGTCGGTCGAGAAGGCGAGCACGCGCGCCGACTCGTCGCTTTCGGCGAGCGCGAGCGCGAAAGAGGCCGCGGCGGTCGTCTTGCCGACGCCGCCCTTGCCGCCGAAGATGACGAGCCGCTTCGACTCAAGCGGGAAACCTGCTGACGGGGGGACATGGGGACGTGGGAACGGGGAGGCTATGCGAGAGGACGACTGCCTCCCGCCGCGCATCCTCGCGTCTCGTCTTCCACGCTCTCCCTTCTCTCCTTGTTCCTCCGTCCCACCGTCTCCCCGTCTCCCTGTCTCCCCGCCTCCCGCGTCCGTCCAGGCCGCGCGCGCGAACTCGCGGAGTGCGTCTGCGCCGCGCACCTCTGCGGGGAAGAGCGGGACGCGGCGCAGGCGCAGGCGTTTGAACTCGCGTCCGAGAGCGCGGAGCCAGTGCGCCTGCATCAGGGCGCGCGCGCGGCAGAAGGGACAACGCCCGTGCTCGCGCTCGACGCGGTTGACGACGAGGTCTGTGACGGGGATGCCCTCGTCTCGGAGCGAGCGGAAGTAGCGCGCGCTCTCCTCGAAAGCCAGCGCTTCGGGGATGGTGACGAGGACGAAGCTCGCGCTTGAGCCGTCGAAGAGCATCGAGCGCACCGACTCGACGCGCTCGGTCAACTCGCGCAGGAAGAGGTCAACCTCGTCCTCGCGCGCGGCGCGGGCGCGGACGAAGTGCGCGAGCATGTAGCGGTGCTTCTCTGACATCACGTCGAGCGCGCCGACCCAGCGCGCGAAGACATCGGGCAGACGCAGCATGCGCGACGTGTGGCCCGACGGCGCGGTGTCCACGACCACGCGCGCGTATGCGGCGGCGCGCTCCACCTCGCTCAGCTCGAAGAGGGCCATCACCTCGTCCATGCCGGGCAGAGAGAGGTCGAGCAGGTCGTTGATGTCGGCCTCGTCGAGCATCGTGCCGCGGTCGGCGATCTCGGCGAGCACGCCGCGGTGCTTTTGCTTGAACTCCGCGAGGGCGCGCGCGGCGTCCATCTCTCGCGCCAGAAGACGCGGCGCGTCGTCGCCCGTGCCCCGCCGCGCGACTTCCACGGTGCGGTCGCCGACTTTCATGTCGAGGCTGTCGGAGAGCGAGTGCGCGGGGTCTGTGGAGAAGAGGAGGATGCGCTCACCATCGCGGGCCGCGTCGAGCAGCGAGAGCGCGGTCGCCGCCGCGGCGGTCGTCTTGCCGACGCCGCCCTTGCCGCCGAAGAAGATGTAGCGCGTGGCGGGGAAGTCTTCGGGGAGTTTCGCTTGGGCCTCACGCGACTCGTCGCGTGAGCCGGGGCTGCGGGACGAGCGCTTCGACGGGCGGGAGCGCGGGGCGCGGGACTTTAGCGCGGGACGGGCGGCGCTTGCGGCTTTGGGTTCAGGCTTCGGCTTCCGGCGTGCGCCGACGCCTCTGCCCGCGCTGCCTTTTTTCGCCAACGCCGCCCTCCCGCGTCGCCTCTTCGATTAACGACCGCCGCCCGGCTCGTAGAAGTCGCCGCCCTCTTCGTCGCCGCCCGACTCGATGACCATCGAGGAGGTGTCCGCCGTGTGCACTTGGCCGAGGGCTTCGAGTTGGCGCTGCTTGATCGTGCGCAGGCGCGCGAACAACTCACGCTCGGCCTCGGCATAGTCCTCCTCGGAAATCTCCTCCAGCTCCAGGCGCATCTGCAACTCCAGCAGTTGCTCCTTAATCAACGACTCGTCGTTCAACTCCTTGTCGGCGAGCTGCTGTATCTGCTTCATGATGAACTTGAAGCCGTTGACGGGCGCGAGCAGTAGGTCGTCAATCAGAAACATAAGAGCAGATGCTGGATGTCAGATGTTAGATGTTAGATGTTAGTACTCGTCTTTTAACTGACATCTAGCATCTGGCATCTGACATCTATTTCAGGCCGCGCCCTCGCCGCGTTCGAGTTTCAGCCGGATGTGGACGAAGTTGTAGGGCGGCCAGGGGCCTGTGTACTTGAAGGAGAGCTTGCCCTCGTACTGCGAGGCGATCTCCTTGACGATGGCGTCGAACTCAGCTTCGCGGTCGCGCTCGATGAGGAAGGCGGCGTTCATGATCATCTTGTCGCCGATGGGCTTGTTGGCGCGCGAGGCCACCGCCGTGTCGCGCAGGCCCGCGTAGATTTCGCGGACGTAGGCCTCACTCTTCTCCGTCAGGGCCGACTCGATGAGGCGGCCCAGTTGCATGCGCGCGAAGTAGGTCGAGCCGGCCCCGCGCGAGGTGATCTGCTCCTTGAGGTTGCGTATCTCCTCGCTCTCCTCTTCGAGTTCGGCGATGACGCGCTCGCGATCCCAGTTCACCTTCAGTCCGAACTCCACCTTGTTCTCCATCTTCGCCAGCACGTCGCGCAGGGCGTCGTAGGTTCCGCGCATTAGCTCCATGATGTCGTCCTCGGTGCGGAACAGCACGCCGAAGGCCATCGGCAGCACCGTGAACTCGCGCATCACGGTCTCGTTGACCTGCTCGTGCGCGAACACGTTCTCGCGCGTCGGGTCATAGACCTGAATCGGCGTGTTCGAGACGACCGCGGCGAGGCCGTCGTGGTGGACGGTATAGACTTCGTCGCCGCGCCCGCCGATGCCGATGGGGCCAAAACTGCGCGGCTCTTTCGTCTCGATGATGCAGTAGACGTACTTGCCCTCGGGGGCGGGCGTTGCGGGGGGGGGTTCCATTTCGGCGCTCATGTTTCCTTCCCGAATCGAAAGAGTTTGACTGTGGGATCGGCCCGGACGGCCTTCGTGCCTTCGGTTCGCCGGAGCGGGAGACCGGTCGCCGCCGGGTTTCGCTTGAGACCGCGCCGCCCCGTCGTGCCCCGAAGGGGAGGGCGGCGCGGGCCGTGTTGTGTAGAGTATCAGAACCGACTGGCTGTCGTCTTCCGGGGCGTGACCGGAAAATATAATAATCGGCGGCCCATTTTCCGCGCAACTGCTATCTACACCGGAGCGCCCGCGGTGCTAGAATCTGTAACTGAACCCGGCAGTTCGTGCGGACGTAATAAGACGAGGCGTCAGGTGTTGGGTTCCGGGTGCTGGAATTTTCAGCAGTCGGGCAGAAGAAAACGTCGTCCAGCGCCTAAAACCCGAAGCCCTGTACCCTTTCGGAGATGCTTATGAGCGACCAACGAAACTGGCTTGAGCGGCTCGGCGAAAAGATTCCGGGCTACGGCGGCTACGTCACGAAGGAGCGCCGCCGCGACGTGGACAAGCTGCACCGCGAGCACCTGGCAGACCGCCTGCGCGCGGCCAAGCAGCCCTTGAACGAGCTGATGCGCGAGCTCTCGTCTTCGGGCCGTCTGTTCGAGGTCGGCCCCGTTGACCGCGTGCTGAAGAAGATTGACCAGATCGAGAACCGCGTGCGCTTCGCCGCTTACGGCTACGCGGGCTTCTTCGACGCGGTGAAAATTCAGGAAGCCCAGCTCGACCGGATTTACCAGTTCGACCTCGCGCTCGTCGAGCGAGTCGAGCAGCTCGAACGCCTCGCGCGCGAGCTAGGCTCGAAGTCCTCGACGGCTGAAGGACTCAAGGCTGCCGCCGCCGAACTCGAAGGCGCGGCGGACGACCTCAACCGAACCTTCGACGAGCGCTACCGCGCCATCGAAAACTTCCGCCCCGACGACGCGCAGGGGCAGCCGATGTTTAGCTAAGGAAGAAGGGGAAATGGTTAAAAGGGTAAAAGGGAAAGGGTGTGCTTCCCCTTTACCCTCTTCCCCTTTTAACCATTTCCCCTCTCAAGGTCATTGACCGATGAGTGAGCGTTGTTCAAATTGTGGCGCTGAGTTATTCGCGGGGCAGCAGTTCTGCCGCCGCTGCGGGGCGGCTGTCGGCGTGGCGCGTGAGGAAGCGCCGACACAGCTTTTCGAGCAGGGCGCTTCCGGCGGAGGCGCGAAGGTCGGCACGTCGCCCTTCGGCGGCGCGAACACGGACGCGGTCGGGGCGCGGCAGCCGACCGCGTACCCGCAGACAAACGCGAGCCAGCCGCAGCCCGCGAGCTTCCAGCCGACCTCGCCGCTCGTCGGGCAGCCGTTCGGCTCCCGTCCGCTCGCCGTCGGGACGCCCGCGCGCAAGAGCCACCGCGGGGCTTGGCTCGTCGCGGTGCTCGCCGTCTTCGTGCTCGGAGTCTGCGCGCTCGGCGGCGTGGGCTACGCGTGGTGGCGCGCGAGGCACGCGGCCATCGCCAGGAAAGTCGTCGTCAGCGACGTGAAGGGGCCGGACATCCCGCCGCCTTTGCCGCCGGACTTCGGCGAGAAGCTCGGCGCGCAGATCAGGGAGGCGATGAAGGGCGCGGGCGCTGCCTCGCCGCTCGACGAGTCGGGCGCGACCGTCACGGGCGTTGACACCGTGCTCACCAAGAGCTTCGAGATCGGCGACGACGCGACCTTCTCCGTGCGCGGCGTCAGCGGCACTGTCACCGTCACCGGCACAGACGGCGACCAGGCCGAGGTGAAAGTGACGAAGCACGGCGGCAGCCCGCAGGAGCGCAGCGGCGCGCACGTGCTCGTCGCGCAGACGGACAAGGGACTCTCGCTCATCGGCTCCGCGCCGCCGCCGGACGTGAACATCTCCTACGAGGTCAAGTTGCCGCGCGACCTCCACCAGGTGGAAATCTCTTCGGACAGGGGCGACGTGAAGGTCGAGGGCTTCGACGGCTCGGTCGTCGTCAGCGTCCGGCAGGGCGACCTCGAATTCCGAGACGTGACGGGGAGCGTCCACAGCAAGCTCGTCAACGGCAACACGCGCGTCTTCTTCGACAAGGTGGAGCGCGAGGCCGGGCAGGAGTTCTCAGTCGTCAACGGCGGCATCGAGGCCACAATCGCCGACGGCACGGACGCAGACCTCAAGGCCGAGACGACCGCGGGCGACATCAGCGTTGACGAACGCTACGGCCTGAAGGTCGAGAAGCGACCCGCGGGCCACCAGGTCGCGGGGCAATTAGGAGACGGCGGCCAGCCGCTCCAGCTCAAAGTCGTCAACGGCGACATCAAGCTTAAAAAGTAGTCGGACGAAACTTGCAGACTGAGCCGCGCGGCGTGAACTGCGCGGCGAGGAGGAGAGGCAGCGAGATGGCAATCGAAGTCATACAGTTTTTCGACCAGACGGGGCAGCAGGTCGTCGCGCGTGTCCCCGCGCAGGGGTCTGCGGACATCAAGATGGGCGCGCAGTTGATCGTGCAGGAGAACCAGTCGGCGGTCTTCTACCGCGACGGCAAGGCGCTCGACACCTTCGGCCCAGGCCGCCACACGCTCACCACCATGAACGTGCCGCTCTTGTCGCGGCTGCTCTCCATCCCGTTCGGCGGCACGTCGCCCTTCCAGGCGGGCGTTGTCTTCGTCGCGCGCCACACCTTCCAGGACATGAAGTGGGGCACGAAGGAGCCGATCCCTTTCCGCGACTCCGAGCTTTACATGGTGCGCCTGCGCGCCTTCGGCAATTACGCGTTCCGCGTCGCCGACCCGCAGCTCTTCGTCGGCTCGGTCGTCGGCACGCGCGGACTCGTGACGACGCAATCGTTAGGCGACTACCTGCGCGACATCATCGTCTCGCGCTTGAACGACCTCTTGGGCGAGAACCTGAAGACGGTCTTCGACCTCCCGGCCTACTACGACGAGCTGGCGGCGGGCGTGAAGGCGCGCGTGGCCGAGGACTTCAGCAAGCAGGGGCTTGAGCTGGTTGACATGCTCATCTCGGCCATCACGCCGCCCGAAGAGGTGCAGAAGAAGATTGACGAGCGCGCCTCGATGTCGGCTCTGGGCGACATGGACAAGTACATGCGCTTCAAAGCCGCCGAGTCAATGCCCGACGCGGCGAAGCAGCCGGGCGGGGCCGCCGGCACAGGCATGGGCCTCGGCATGGGCTTCGGCTTCGGGCAGATTATGGCCGAGGGCATCGGCGGTCGAGGGCAGCAGCAGGGCGGTCAGCAAGGAGGTCAACAGGGCGGCGCGGCGGCGCAGACGACGCCGTGCCCGAAATGCGGCACGCCCAACGCCGCGGGCGCGAAGTTCTGCCAGAACTGCGGGGCGAACACGCAGCCGCAGCAGCAGGCGGCGACCGTCACCTGCCCGAACTGTCAGGCGCAGGTGCAGGCCGGGGTGAAGTTCTGCAACAACTGCGGCCAGTCGCTCGAACCCAAAGCCTGCAAGAACTGCAACACGCCTATCCCGTCGGGCGCGAAGTTCTGCGGCAACTGCGGCACGGCTGCCTGATGAGGAATGGCGTTGACTTGTGACTACTGCCACGGCGTTCTCGAAGAGGGCGCGACAAAGTGCGCGAACTGCGGGGCGTCGCTCGGCGAGAGGGAGGCGACGGACTTCCGTTTCTGCCCGTTCTGCAAGCGGCGTCTGCTGGCGCTCGGCAGCCCCGCGTGCAACTACTGCGGGCGGGCGCTCCCCGATGATTTCGTGAAGGCGCATGAGGCGACGTTGCAGCGCGTCAATGAGGTAAGCGCCGGCCACGCCAGCGACGAGGAGATCAAAGAGTTGGAGAAAGAAAGCGACGACGCGATGCGCCGCGCGCTGAGATCGCTGCTGGATTTGAAAGGCCGGTCTTGATGGCGTGAATTGTTAAGGCCGGACTTAACGGCGCGAACTGCTTTTGGACTACCCGCCCGCGACGGCGCTCACAGCGGCGGGCTTCGACGCCCTTCTTTCTTTCATCTTCAACATCTCGACTGCTCTTTCGAGCGCGCGGTCGCGCCCGCGGCTGAGGTCTTCGCGCGCGGGCGCGACCTCCACGTCGGGGCTAAGCCCTCGGCCTTCCAGCCTTGCGCCGCCCGCGGTGTGGTAGTCCATCTCGCTGATGTCAAGGACGCCGCCGTCCGGGAGCGCGTGGCGCTCGCGTATGCCGAGCACGCAGCCGCACGTCGGCTCGCCGACGACGCTCGCTCGGCCCTCCTCGCGTAAGGAGGCGGCGAAGACCTCCGCCGCGCTCGCCGTCCGCGCGTTCGTCAGGAGGACGACCGCGCCGCGGAAGCGCGTGAACGTGTCGGCGGACGAGACGAGCGACGCGCGCGTGAAGGGTTCGAGCTGGACGCGGCCCTCCCGGTCTGTGAAGCGACCGAGGCTCGCGCCCGGCTCGACCAGAGTCGAGGCAAGGTCGGCCATCGCCTCGGCCTCACCGCCGCCGTTGTCGCGCAGGTCTATGACGAGCGCACGCGCCCCCTTCAACTCGCCGCCGAGCGCGCGCACGAACGCTTCGGCCACCGCAGGCGTGAAGATGTTGAAGCGCACGACGTGGACGCCGCCGCCCTCGCGCCGTACCTCGAACGTGGGCACGCGCGTGCGCGTCTCGCGCCGCAGCCGCGCGCTCCTCTCCTTCGTCTCGCCCGCGCGGCGGAAGACGATTGAGACCGTCGAGTCGAGCGGGCCGTCGAAGAGGCGCGTCACGGCGGCGAGCCGCGCCGGTCGAGAGTCGCCCGCGTTCTGCTCGGCGAGTCGGCGCGCGACGAGCGACATCGCAGGCTCGCCGTCAACGCTGACGATTATGTCTCCCGCGTGAAAGCCCGCCCGCGCCGCCTCCGACTTGCGCTCGACATCCGCGACGACCACCTCGCCTTCGATCTCGCGCACGGAGACGCCGACCGAGACGTAGTGCTGCACGCGCCAGTCGTCGCTCTCGCCCGGCTCGAAGACGCGCGTGTGCGGGTCGCGCAGAGTGCCGAGCATGAGCCGCAGCACCGCGTACAGCTCGTCCTCCGTGCCTGCGTCCGCCGCGCGCGGGCGCAGGGAGCGCCGCACCTCCTGCCAGTCAACACCGCGCAGCGCGGGATCGAAGTAGCGCACGCGCACCTGCTCCCACACCTCGTCGAAGACTCTCAGACGCCCCTCGCGCGTCGCCGACTCCGTGCGCGCGTCGTCGTTGCGTGCGACCGCCGCGCCGCCTTCGCGCAGCACGCGTGCGTCGTCGGGCGCTTGCGCGAAGGCCGCCCCGCGCGCAAGCGCGCACAGCGCGAGCGCCAGGAGAAGGAATTTTAGCGTCGTCCGGTTCGGCATCAAGGTCGAAGGATGAAGGCGGAAGGATGAAGGATGAAGTGAAGACGAACTGCCCTTACTTCATCCTTGTCTTCTCCTCGCCCGCGGCGAAGCGTTCGAGGCAGGCACGGCACAGGCAGCCTTGGTAACGCGCGCGGAGTTCGGCGCGCTGCTCCTCGCTCAGCTTTATCTCGCCGCACCAGCAGCCCGCGACTGCCGCGCCGCACGCGAACGACTGGCCGCACGCCTCGCACGCGTCAGGCTCGCGCAAGGAAGGCGAGACGAGGACGGCCAGTTTTCTTAACGTCTTTCTCATTGCGGCGTCGGCGTCGGGCGTCTGAAATTGTAGCGCAGAAGGACGCGCACGGCTACGGGCTGGCCGTCGCGCGTGGCGGGGCGGAAGTGCATCTGCCTTATCGTCGAGACGACCGCGTCGTCGAGGCCGAAGCCCGCCCAGCGAATGATCTGAACGCGCCCGACCTCGCCGTCCGCGCC
>Ga0209577_10002218_pt1 | contig 18821 bp, 17 predicted proteins | sample GraSoiAngelo_109_FD_185874 | JGI IMG/M metagenome (GOLD analysis project Ga0209577, IMG submission 185874) | Grasslands soil microbial communities from the Angelo Coastal Reserve, California, USA - 14_0903_12_20cm (SPAdes) (version 2) | ecosystem: Environmental > Terrestrial > Soil > Grasslands...
ATCTGCGGGAGATCGTGCCGCTGGCGTTCGGCTACATGATGGCCGCCAAGGTCGGCACCGGGATCGTGGCCGAGCTGGGATCGATGCGGATCTCCGACGAGATCGACGCGCTCGAGGTGATGGGCATTCCCGCGATCACTTTCCTGTGCGCCACCCGCCTGCTGGGCGCGTGGCTGGTGCTCCCATTCATGTACCTGTGCGCGATCGGCGCCGGGTTCTTCGCCAGCTGGCTGGCAGTGGTCGAGCAGATCGGAGACGTCTCCTCCGGGGGCTTCTTCCTCATCTTCTGGCAGTTCCAGAACCCGCCCGACCTCTTATACAGCGTGATCAAGGCAATGGCCGAGGCCACGATGATCATTCTCGTGGGCTGCTACTACGGCTACAACGCAAGCGGCGGACCCGTAGGCGTGGGTACGGCAACTGCTAAATCAATGGTGTTGAACATCGTCGGCGTGCATCTCATCGGCATGCTCGGAACGCAGCTGTTCTGGGGCGCCAACCCGAGAGCACCGATCGGAGGCTGAGGCATGGCGAAATCGACTGGCAGGGAACAGGGCGAGCACGGCGAGTCCGGGGAGTCCGGCGAGGACCAGCCGGCGCCGATGGCCGACAGCCCCGAACCCGAGCACGACGGCGGTCCCGAGGAGCAGCCGACAGAGAGCGGGCAGTCCGGAGATCGCGGCTCGCAGTGGATGCCCTGGGACGACCAGGATGGCGAGGAGGAGCGTCCGCGGAGCTCCGAGTCTTCCTCGCGCGTGTCCGTCGTCGACGAGCAGCCCCCGCGCCCGGCGCCGCCCGAGGGTTCCTCCGACGAGGAGTACAAGTGGCACTCCTATCGCGTGTACCCGTCCGGCCGGCCGGACTCCGTCGAATTCATCGACGTGTACAAGTCATTCGGCCGCTCCCGCGTGCTCGCCGGCCTCAACATGGGCCTGCCCGAGGGGATGGTGTCGATGATCATCGGGCCGTCGGGCACGGGGAAGTCGGTGTGCATCAAGCACATGGTCGGTCTGCTGTACCCCGACCAGGGCGACATCCTGGTGCACGGAGAGTCGGTGCCGAGCCTCCCGGACGACGAGCTGTTCGAGCTGCGCAAAAAGTTCGGGCTGCTGTTCCAGGACGGCGCGCTGTTCGGCTCGATGAACCTGTTCGACAACGTCGAGTTCCCGCTGCGGCAGCACACCGAGAAGGGCGAGGACGAGATCGAGGAGATCGTCATGCGCCGCCTGACCGAGGTGGGGCTGAGCGACGCGCGCGAGAAGATGCCCAATGAGCTGTCCGGCGGGATGCGCAAGCGCGCCGGATTCGCGCGGGCACTCGTGCTCGAGCCCGACATCGTGCTGTTCGACGAGCCCGACTCCGGGCTCGACCCGGTCCGAACGGCGCTGCTGGGCGAGCTGATCCTCGAGATCCATCGCGAAGCGATGGAGGAGGCCAAGGCCAACCAGAAGCCGCACCTGCCGACGTTCTGCGTGATCACGCACGACATCCTCACCGCCCGGCGCGTCGCGGACTACATCAACGTGCTGTGGAAGGGGCGGGTCGTCGAGGCCGGGCCCTCGGAGGACATGCTCAACTCGGAGAACCCGTTCATCAGGCAGTTCCTGTCAGGGGAGTCCGAGGGGCCGCTGTCGATGGACTAGCGGATTAGCGCGGGCGCAACATGCGCTCGTTAGCCTGATCTCGGCATGTCGATGAGGGAGCGGTTCGAGCGGCTGGCCAGCGGGGCCGCCAAAAGGCCGGTGCTGACGCTGGGGATCGTGCTCGCGCTGGCCCTCGCGGGGGGTCTGCTGGCGCTTGGGCTGGAGCCCGACGCGGGCACGGGGACGTTCGTCTCGCGCTCATCCTCGAGCTTCCAGGCCACCGACAACGACCACCGGCACTTCGGCGGAGACGCGGTCGTCGTGCTGATCCGGGAGCCGCTCACCGATCTGGTCGAGACCAAGGACCTGGCGACAGTCAGCCAGCTCGAGGCCTGCCTCGCCGGCCAGGTGATCGTCGCCAACGACACCCTCGGATCGTTCACCCCCGCCACCGGAAGGCAGCGCGCGTACGGCGGCCCGAGCAGTCCGTGTGGCCATCTGATGCAGGCCCAGCCGGTGCAGGTCGTCTACGGGCCCGGGACGTTCCTGAACCGGGCGGTGGCCGCAGTCACCCAGCAGGTCCAGACCATGATCGGCTCCGCGAATCAGGCCGTGCAGCGGTACGCGGCTGCCGCCTACCAGCTCGCGTTGGCCAGGCATCTCAGTCGCAAGCAGGCCCAGGCCGCCGCCACGGCAGCCGGGCAGCTCGCCTACCAGCAGCAGATTCAGCAACTCGAGCGGCTCGCGGTCCAGTCGGGCCTCAGCGGCATACCGAGGATCGACGACCCAAGCTTCATCCGTCAGGTGGTGTTCGACCAGACGCGCGGCGTCGATCAACCGAAGGCGCGCTTCTCGTACCTGTTCCCGACCTCGGGGTCTGCCCTGATCCAGGCCCGCCTGAAGCCCGGGCTGTCGGCGACCCAGCAGGCGGACGCGATCAAGTGGATCCGGCAGGCCGTGAAGATGCCGATCTTCCGCCTCGGCTACGGCGGCCGCTACACCGTCAGCGGGGTGCCCGTGGTGGTCAACGATCTCGCGGGAACGATCACCGGGTCGATCGCTGTGCTGCTCGGCGCGGCACTGGCCGTTATGGCGATCACGCTGCTGCTCGTGTTCCGCAGCCGGCTTCGGCTGCTCCCGCTCGCGATCGCGCTGGCGGCGGTCGGGATCACGTTCGGTGCCACGTCGCTGTTGGGCGGTTCGCTGACGATGGCCTCGATCGCGGTGCTGCCGATCCTCATCGGCCTGGCCGTGGACTACGCGATCCAGTTCCAGTCGCGGGCCGAGGAGGCCCGCCGGACACAATCGGGCACGGCCGCCGGCCCTGCGATCGCCCGGGCCGCGTCGGTGAGCGCGCCGACGATCGCCACCGCGGCGCTGGCCACCGCGACCGGCTTCCTGGTGCTGCTGCTCTCGCCGGTGCCGATGGTCCGCGGCTTCGGGATCCTGCTCGTGGTGGGGATCGTCATCGCGCTCGCGTGCGCCCTTACCGCCGGGTCGGCCGCGATGGCGCTCGCCGACCGGGACGCCGGGGTGGTGCAGGCGTCGCTGCGCGGCGCCAGGGACATCGTCGGCGACGGGCTGCGCAGGCTGGCGGGGCTGGGCCGGCCGTTCGCCCGCGCCGGCTCGGCGCTGGCGGGCCCGGCCCGACGGGCCCGGGCGGGTGCCGGATCGGCCGGTCGCGCGACGCTGGCCGCGGCAATTCGGCAACCGGGGCGCGTGCTCGCCGTCGGGGCCCTGCTGGCGGTGCTCGGGTGGGTCGCCGACACGCAGACCTCCGTCCAGTCGGACGTCACGAAGCTGGTCCCTTCGAGCATGCCGGCCCTGCGCGACCTTCACCTGCTAGAGCGCGTCACCGGCGTTTCGGGCGAGATCGACGTCGTCGTCCACTCGCGGAGCGTCGCGACGCCGCAGACAATCGGGTGGATGCTCGGATACGAGAACAAGCTGCTTTCGCACTATGGCTACCTCGAGACGAAGGGGTGCTCGAAGGCAACGTTGTGCCCGGCGCTGTCGCTGCCCGACCTCTTCTGCTCCGGAGCGCAGCCGACGGCGAACGGCTGCCCCGGTCTCACCACGTCCTCGATCGAGACCCTGCTGAACGCGGTGCCCCCGTACTTCTCCCAGGCGGTGGTAACGCCCGATCGCCGCGATGCCGCGCTGGCGTTCGGCATCCGCCTGATGCCGCTGTCGCGCCAGCAGAAGGTGATCGACTACATGCGCTCGCAGCTTCACCCCCCACCGGGGGTGTCCGCCCAGCTGGCCGGCCTGCCCGTGCTGGCGGCCGAGGCCAATGACGCCCTGTCCTCCTCGAGCGACCGGCTGCTCACGCTCTTGGCCGGGCTGGTGGCGGTGGGACTGGTGCTGGTGGCGGTGTTCCGTGACCTGGAGCGCGCGCTCGTGCCGCTGATCCCGATCGCGCTGGCGACAGGCTGGTCGGCGCTGATCCTGTTCGTGATCGGGATCCCGCTGAACCCGATGTCGGCCGCCTTGGGCACGCTGGTGATCGCGATCTCGACCGAGTTCAGCGTGCTCCTGTCCGAGCGGTTCCGCCAGGAGCGGCGCGACGGTCACTCGCTGTCCACCGCGCTGACTCGCACGTATCAATCGACCGGATCGGCGGTGCTGGCCTCGGGGATCACCGCGATCGCCGGGTTCGGCGTCCTGATCCTCTCCAGCATCACAATGCTCCGCGACTTCGGGTTTGTAACTGTCGTTGACCTATCTGTGTCGCTGTGCGGCGTGCTCCTCGTGCTGCCGGCCGTGCTCGCGCTGTCAGAGCGCGGCGAGCTCGCGGGCAGCCTGCGGCGGATTCCGCGCCCGCGCGGTCCGGGAGTGCCGCGCCTGCGCCGCCGCGCGCGGGTTGCGTGACCGAGACTCCTGAGCAGGAAGGGTCAGCCCCCCCGGCCCAGGGGGAAGGAGCGCCGCGGCGCCTGGACCCCGACCTCGCCGCGCAGGCCGCCGCGCGGCGCACGGCGCGGCGTCCGCCTCCGCCGGTGGTCAACACCCGCCGCTACCAGCGGATGATCGGCCTGTTCGGGCTGCTGCTCGTGGTGGTGATCTCGATCTCCTTCCTGACCACGCACGGCGTCGGCACGGCGGGGATCCCGGCGGGGAAGAAGCTCCACTACTTCGCCGCGCCGCTGGCGCTCTCGAACCTCAACGGCGACGCCAACACAAGCCCGCCCTGCCGCCTCGCCAAGCACGATCCGCGCGCGCTGAACATCTGCCTGATGGCGAAGCAGGCGCCGCTCGTGCTGGCGTTCTTCGTCACGAGCTCGGCCGGGTGCGAGCGTCAGGTCGGCGCGCTTCAGTCGCTCTCGAGCCGCTACGCCCCCAGCCAGGTGCAGTTCGCGGCGGTGCTCTCGCATCACTGGACGATTCCGGTCGGGTACGACGCCGACGGCGCGGTCGGGGACATCTACGGAGTCGAGGTCTGCCCGATCGTCGAGCTGGCCCGCCGCGGCGGGGTGGTGGCCCGGAGGCTCATCGGCGAGCACTGGGCGACCACCGCCACCGTGGGACCGCAGGTTCAGGCGCTCGTCCGGAGCTCGGGGGGATGAGCGAGGCCGAGCTCGTCGCGGCGGACGGGTTCGTCGAGCCGGCGGTGCACGCCGAGTTCCCGGGCCTCAGGCTGTCGTGGACGATCGTCGAATCCCGCCCGCAGCCGAGTCCCAGGGCGCTCAAGCAGCGGCTTAGCGCTCTGTCCAACCGCTACCGCGGCGCGAGCGTAGTGGCGATGCGCACCCAGCCGATCCCTCACTCCTACCGGGCGTTCTTTCGCCAGATCGGGCTCGACCCCGACTCCACCAGGATCCCCAGCGAGGAGGCGGCCGTGGAGCGCCTCATGCACGGCGGATTTCGCTCCAGCGACAGCGTCACCGACGCGCTCTTGGTAGGGCTGATCGAGACGGGCGTGCCCCTGTGGGCGCTCGACTCCGATCAGGTCGACCCCGGTGGGCTGGGGATCAGGACGACGGTCGAGGGAGAGCCGTTCGGCCGGGAGGGTCATCCGCTGCCGGGCGGCCGGCTCGCCGTCGCGGACTCGCGGAGCGTCCACTCGCTGCTGTTCGGGGCACTGGCTCCCGGCAGCGTGGTGACTCCGCGAACGCGTCGCATCACGCTGTTCGCGGTGGCCGTGGATGGCGTCCCGGCGATCCACATCGAGGAGGCGCTGTGGGTCACCCTGGAGGCGCTTACCACCGGTTAGCTCCCGCCATCACTGGGTAGCCGCGGTGGTAAGCTTGAGCTTCTACTTAGGAAGGGAGCCATGGATCTCCTCGAGCGGGAGATGAATCCTGTGCAGACGGCCTCGGTTTTGCGCCTGGAACCGCCTGTCGTCGAGCGCGACGAGCTGGCGGCGCGGCGCTCGCTTCGCGCTCAGATCGCGAAGCTCGAGCGCGAGCTGTCGGACGCCTTCGTGACCGCCTTCCCGCTGGGCGGGCTTCCCGGCGCCGCACCCCAGACCCGCCGCGATCCCCGCCTGCTCGATCTCGGCGAGCTCGAGCGGGTGCGCGACGAGCTCGCGGAAAGGCTCCGCTCCGCCCGGGTCACGATCGCCGAGCGCGCCGAGGTTCAGGCGGCCAACCGCCTGTACCTCGAACGGATGCTGCTCGAGCCGGCCAAGCACCGGTTCGCGAGGGTCTCCTGCCAGGATCTGGGTGAGCCCGGGTGCGGGGTTTGGCAGGTCAGGCCCCGGCTCGGCCTGATCGGGATGCTGATGGGCTGGTGGCAGGTCAAGCTCTCCTCCGGCTGTCCGTTACCCAAGGCCGCGCACGAGCGTGCGCGGCCGCACCACCGAGTAGGAGCAGATGAGCGATCTGCTGAGAACGGGCCTGGGCGCCGTGCTCGTCGTCCTGATCATGGTCCTGGGGAGCCTCGTCCTGTGGATCGGGACGCCGCTGTTGTGGCTGTGGGTGGGCTCGCAGATCGAGGGGTCGAGCTCGATCGGCCCCGCCGTGGGCACTACGTTCATCGGCGCGGTACTGACGATCATCATGCTCGCGGCCGTGCTCGGGAAGCTGTCGAACATCTATCGCGCCAACCGGGTCGCCCGCGGCCTCGATGACCCCGGCCACTTCGTCCTCGAGGTCGTGCTCGTGGTGAGCGCGAGCATCACGCTCATCGTGTTCCTGGTGTGGTTCTTCTTCTTCGCCGGCGCCGAGCCCCTCCCCGTCGGGATCAAGTTCTGAGGGGTTGTGAGCGCCCGGCTCCGCCGTGCGGCCTGCTGGGATCACCTGGCCGAGAGACGGACCTGCGGTCCGTTTCTCGGCCAGGTCGTCGATGCTAAACCGCGGCTAGCACGAAGCCGGCCTCGCTCTTCACCGCCTCCAGCTGAGCGGCTAGGAGCCGGCGCTGGCGCTCGGTAAGAGCCCCTACGGCCTTCGTCTCGTTGATCTGGTTGCGCACGAGAAACTTGCGGCATCTCGTGCTGCCCCAGCGTCGCTGGCTCATCAGCAGGTCCCCGATCGCCCAGCTTGAAGCTTCACACGGCGGGGCGAGGATGACCGCTGCCGCGGACACCTGACCATCGGCGATCCGTCGCTTGAGCTCCGCGCGCGCGAGCCGTATCTCGTTGGCTCGCTCCAGTGCTCGCAATCTCTGCGGCTCGCGGGTCATGATGGCAGTCTCCGTCATGTACTTCTCTCTCCCTGCTTCCTGGCGTTGGAAGCTGACGCTGTTGCTGTTGCGCCATCGGGCACGCAGCCGGGTCGGGCCACGTTCCCGCTGGGTCCTTCTCTCCTCTCTCTAAGCCGTTCGGCTTGGCTTTCGTTCGCCCCTGCTGCGCCCGGACCTCACACCCCGAGACCCTCACGCCGCTCGGCTCACCACCACCGTCCGACAGGTGGAGAACCTACGGGACGCGGCTGGTAACAGCAATGTCACAACTGGGTGAGCATGCGCTTAGAGCGAGTTTTTTCTGGGCCGCGGCGCTTGTGCGGGAGTGGACAAAGTGGCGGGCTCCGAGCGGCCCGCTTGGACGGGTTAGAGCTCTGACTCGGTTGCGGCCGGGAGCGGTCCGTGCTCGCCCTCGAACCGCCGCTTGACCTCGGCGACGATCTCGATCGCCCGATCGAGCGTCGCGCGGTCGTGGGTCGCCATCACGCTGGTCCGCAGCAGCGCGCCCGCTGGCGGTACCGCCGGATGAAGGGCGACGTTGACGTACACCCCCGCGTCGTAGAGCGCCTTCCACAGCAGCGCCGCCTTCCAGTCGTCCCCGACGACGACCGGCACCACGGTGGTCACGACCTCGGTGCCGTCGGAGAGCCTGGTCGGCTCGACCACCCGCAACCCCAGCTCGCTCAGGCCTCGGTGCAGGTAGCGGGCGTTGTCGAGCACCTTGGCGAACAGCGTGGGTCCCTCGTCCGAGCGGCAGATCCGCACCGCGGCGAGCGCCGCGCCGAGCGCCGCCGGGACCGCCGAGGCCGTGAACATGAACGCCCGCGACTGGAGGCGCAGGAACTCGATCACGTCGGCCGGACCGGCGATCACGCCCCCGCAGGAGGCGAGCGACTTGGAGAACGTGGCCATCCGTAGATCGACCCGGTCCTCCACTCCGAGGAGCTCGCAGGTTCCGGCGCCGCGGGCGCCCAGCACGCCCAGCGCATGCGCCTCGTCGACCATCAGCCTCGCGCCGAAGCGCGCGCACTGCTCGGCGATCTCTGACAACGGCGCGATGTCCCCCTCCATCGAGAACACGCCGTCCACCACCACGAGCACCCCGCCGCCGTCGCCGGCGGCCGCCTCCAGCCGACGCTCGAGCAGATCCATCCGATTGTGGCGAAACGGCCTCAGCTTCGCCCGCGAGAGGATGCAGCCGTCGAGGATCGAGGCGTGATCACCGGAGTCGGCAACGACGGTGTCGCTCGGACCCAGGATGGTGCCGAGCGTCCCCACGTTCGCCTGGTGCCCGGTGGTGAACACCAGCGCCGCCTCGGTGCCGAACCACTCCGCCAGCTCACGCTCGAGCTCGAGGTGGAGATCGGTCGTCCCGTTCAGAAAGCGCGAGCCCGTGAGCCCGGTCCCGTACCGGCTGAGCGCCTCGAGCGCGCCCTGCTGGACGCGCTCGTCGCCCGTCAGCCCGAGATAGTTGTTGGAGCCGAGCATGATCCGCTCGCGCCCCTCCATCTCGACGACCGGGAGCGTCGGGCCCTCCAGCACCCGGAAGTAGGGCATCAGGTCGAGCTCGCGGGCGGCGCGGAGCTGCTCGAGCCGGTCGTGCTCGCGGGCCTTGGCGAACACGTCGATGGAGGTCCTCATCGGCTGACAGTATCCCGTGCGCGCCTAGGTTCGCCGATCGCGCAGCCGAAACTCGAGCGTCTCCCACCGGGCCCGCTCGAGCGCGTCGCGCATCTGCTCGGAGTCGGCGAACCGCTCGCTGATGCGCCGGCCCTCGCAGCGGACCGTCAGCCCCGGCGCCGCCAGCGGCCACGGGTCGATGTGCAGGGCGCCGGAGCCGGGGTCGCCCTTCAGCTCGAGATCGACGAGCCCGTCCGCCGTGGGGCAGCCCTTGGCGGTCGCGGGCGCCCATCCCAGGCACAGGGCAAGCGACAGGTAGTCCCAGGTCCAGATCAGCAGGCTGTTGCGCTCGACCTCGGCGCGGTCGGCGCCCAGCGACTGGAGCGTGCCCTCCTGGAATTTGCGCTGCCCGGCGAGGAACGAGCGGATCGCTTCGGCGTCGGCCGGCTTGGCCCGGTCCTCCTCGCGGCGCGCGTACAGCCGCCAGCCGTGCATCGAGACCAGCAGCGCGGCGTAGCGGCTCTGCGACTCGAGGCTCCGCGGACCGTCGGTGAACAGCCCGAGGTGGATGTCGAGCGGCATCTCCATGAACGAGCGGGGGAGCCCGGTGCCGGGGTTGTGGAGCGGGGCGAGGTCGCGCGCCGCCCAGCCCACGTCGTGCTGCTCCGCCGCCAGGCAGACCTCCTCGAACGGCTCGAAGGCGCCGAACCGCTCGTTACCCCAGGCGCGGGCGAGCTGGCCCGAGATCCACGCGTGGGAGGGCTGGCCGATCGCGAGCCAGCCGCGCTCGTCCTCACGCAGCAGCATCTTTACACCGAGGCACGGCGTCGCACCGGGCCGTAGGCTAGCGACGTGAGTGCGTCACTCGATGAGTTCGTGGCCGCTGGTCCATGGCCTCTGCGAGTGGTGATCCGGGCGCTGCTCCCGCTGGCGCGCCGCCCCCGCGGCCGCGCGCTGCTGCGCCTCGTCACCGGCGCCGACCAGGCGCTCGGCGGCGTCGCCGCGATGGGGTACTACGACCAGCCCGACGTTGCTCGTCGGCTGGGCTGGGACGCCGACGCGGTCATCGCGCGCGGCCGGGCGCTGCGCCGCGAGGAGGGGCGGCCGTGAGCACGATCTACGCCGACGCCTGCGTGATCGGCGCGGGCGCGGGCGGCGCGGTCCTCGCGGCCGAGCTCGCCGAGGGCGGCGCGAAGGTGGTGGTGCTCGAGCAGGGGCCCGAGCACCGTGCCGACGACTTCACGGCGCGGCCGCCGCAGATGCTCGCGCGCCTGTACCGGGACGGCGGGCAGACGGTGACCCTCGGCAACCCCCCGGTGGCGCTCCCGCTGGGGCGAGGGATTGGAGGCACCACCCTCGTGAACTCCGGGACGTGCTTTCGCACCCCCGCCCACGTACTGGAGCGCTGGCGGCGCGAGCGGGGAATCGAGCTCGACGATGTGTTGCTGGATCGCTGCTTCGCGCGAGTGGAGCGCTCACTGTCCGTCTCCGAGGTCGAGCCCGAGCTCGCCGGCCGTAACGCGGCTGTGGTCCGCAGAGGCGCCGAGCGCCTGGGGTGGTCGCACGGGTACCTGAAGCGAAACGCCAAGGGCTGCGTCGCCTCCGGGGTGTGCGCGTTCGGCTGCCCGACGTCGGCCAAGCAGCACACCGGCATCACCTACATTCCGCGGGCGCGCGCGGCGGGCGCCCAGATACTGAGCGGGACCGACGCGCGGCGGGTGCTGGTGGCGCGCCGGCGGGTCCGGGGTGTCGTGACCAGGGCCCCGGACGGATCGCGGCTCGACGTGAAGGCCCCGCGTGTGGTCGTCGCGGCGGGCACGATCCACACCCCCCTGCTGCTTCGCTCGAGCGGCGTGGGCTCGGGCTCGGGTCAGCTCGGGCGCAATCTGTCGCTGCACCCGGCGACCGCCGCGATCGCCCGGATGGACGAGGAGATCGACATGGCCCGGGGCGTCCCCCAGAGCTTCTACGTCGACGAGTTCGCGACCGAAGGGATCATGTTCGAGACGATCGCCGGGCCGCCCGCATACGTCGCGATGTCGCTGCCGCTGAACGGCAGGCGCCATGCGGAGGTGATGTCGTCATATCCCCAGCTCGCTCAGCTCGGGCTGATGGTCTCAGACCGCTCGGGAGGCTCCGTCCACCGGGTGGGGCGGCGGCCCGTGATTCGCTACGACCTGGCGGCGGAGGACCTGGAGAAGTTCCGCTCTGGCTTGACGCGGCTGGAGCGGCTGCTGCGAGCGGCGGGCGCGCGCGAGGTCTACCTTCCGCTACCGGGGGGCGTCACGCCCGAGCGCGCAAGGGCCCAGGACCTGAGGCTGATGGCGTTCCACCCGCTGGGCACGGCCCGGGCGGACGCCCGGCCCGATCGCGGAGTCGTGGACGGGGGGCTGGCCGTCCACGGGGTGGCGGGCCTGTACGTCGCCGACGGCTCGGTGGTCCCGGGCGCGCTGGGGGTGAACCCGCAGTTGACGATCATGGCGCTCGCCACCAGGCTGGCGTTCGACCTGCTGGAGGCACCATGTCCTTCCTGAGCTCGCGGGGCCTGCGCGCGGGGCGGGCACGGCGGTGATGGAGGGCTTCGCAAGGCCCCTGCGTGAGCAGGACGCAGACCCCGATCCGTTCCGGCAGTTCGAGCGATGGTTCGGTGAGGCGGCCAGCGCGGGGGTGCGGGCGCCCGAGGCGGCGGCGCTCGCGACCGCGTCCCGCGGCGGGGCTCCGTCGGTCCGGATGGTGCTGGTCAAGCGCACGGGCGAGCTCGGATTCGTGTTCTTCACCAACTACGGGAGCCGGAAGGGCTCAGAGCTCGACGAGAACCCGCGGGCGGCGCTCCTCTTCCATTGGGACCGGCTCGGGCGCCAGGTGAGAATCGAGGGACCGGTGAGCCGGCTTCCGGTGGCCGCGTCTGCCGATTACGTGCGCACCCGACCGCGCGCCAGCCAGCTGAGCGCGCTCGCCTCTCCGCAGAGCCGGTCGGTGGCGAGCCGCGAGGAGCTCGAGCGCCGGGTCGCCGAGCTGGCGGCCGAGCACGAGGGCAGCGAGCTGCCGGTGCCGGACTTCTGGGGCGGCTTCACGCTCGTCCCGGAGGAGTTCGAGTTCTGGCAGCACCGCGAGGACCGCCTGCACGACCGGCTTCGATACCGGCGGCGGGACGGCGGCGGGTGGGAGATCGAGCGGCTCGGCCCGTAGCGATCTACGCTGTGCCCATGCGGCGCGCAGCGCTCCTTTCCCTGATCGTCTGCCTCGGCGCTTGCGCGAGCGCGGACGCCGGCCGGCCCTCGGGGATCGACGGCAAGGTCGTCTCCGGGCCCACGTGCCCCGTGGAGCGGATGCCGCCGGATCCTGGCTGCACGCCGCGGCCGCTGGCGGCGACGCTGCGGGTCCATCCGGCCGGCAAGCGCGCCCCAGTCGAGACCGTGCACTCGGAATCGAACGGGCGCTTCAGCCTCCGGCTCGCTCCAGGGCTGTACGTCGTCCGGCCGCAGAGCCGGCGTGGCTCCGCGTTTCCCCGGCCGGCTTCCCCTCGTCGGGTCAGGGTCCGCGCCGGGCGCTTCACGTACATCACGATCACGTACGACACGGGTATCCGCTGAGCCCCGTGCAGCCGTCGCGCCACGCCGCCGAGCGGCGCCTCGTGATCGTGGTCGGCGCGGTGGTGTTCGTCGACACGATGTTCTACGCCGCGATCGCGCCGCTGCTCCCCGGGCTCGCGCACTCGCTGCATCTGTCGAAGCTCTCGGCGGGAGTGATGACCGCCGCGTACCCGCTCGGCACGCTGGCCGGAGCGCTTCCCGGCGGCGTGCTGGCCGTGCGCGTGGGTCCCAAGCGGACGGTGTACGCGGGGCTCGCGCTGCTGGCCGGCTCGACGCTTGCGTTCGGGTTTCTGGACAACCCGGCCCTGCTCGACCTGGCGCGGTTCGTCGAGGGTCTGGGCGGGGCCTGCTCTTGGGCGGGAGGGCTCGCGTGGATCGTCGCAGAGGCGGCGCCCGAGCGCCGGGGGGGACTGATCGGCGGCGCGCTGGGAGCTGCGATCGCGGGTGCCCTGCTCGGCCCGGTGATCGGGACGATCGCGACCGCGATCGGCCGAGGACCGGCGTTCAGCGCCGTGGTGCTGCTGTCGCTGGTGCTGATGATCGAGGCCGGGCGGCTGCCCGCGGTGCGCTCGGAATCCCGTCAGGGGGTCCGCGACCTCGGAAGGTCGCTCCGCGACAGGGGCGTGGTCACGGGGATGTGGCTGGTGACGCTGCCCGCGATCGCGTCCGGACTGCTCAACGTGCTCGGACCGCTGCGGCTCCACGGCCTGGGCGCGGCGGCTGCCGCGATCGGCGCGACCTTCCTCGCCGGCGCTGCGATCGAGGCGTTGCTCTCGCCGGTGCTCGGCAGGCTGTCGGATCGGCGCGGCCGGCTGTTGCCGCTGCGGTTCGGGCTGGGGGGTGCCGCCGTGCTGCTGGCCTGCTTTGCGCTGCCCCAGAGCGCCGCGCTGCTCGCGGTGCTGATCGTGGCGATCGCGGCCACGCTGGCGGCGTTCTGGGCCCCGGCGATGGCGATGCTGTCCGACGCCGCGGAGGCGTGGGGTCTCGATCAGGCGCTCGCCGCAGCGCTCATGAACCTGGCCTGGGCCGGGGGGCAGATCCTCGGCTCGGGCGCCGGGGGCGCGGTCGCCAAAGCGGCAGGTGACGCGCTGCCGACGCTAGGGGCGGCCGGGCTGTGCGCGGCCACGCTGCTCGCGCTGGCGCCGCTGGCGCGGGGGCGCCGGCACGCCACCGCCGGCGGTCAGGGGATCCCCGAGTAGTTGTAGGTGTGACAGGGCTGGCCCGCACAGACGTCGTTGACGACCCCATCGGGCCGATCGAAGTCCGATTTCTGCTGGCGCGCCGCGGGTGTGTTGCGGGGGAACTCGTGCGGGTCGTTGGCGCCCCACCGCGACGGCGGCACGCCCGAGGGACAGCCGTCGATCGGCGGCGTGTTGGTGAACGGCGGCGCGCCGACCCCGAGCGCGCAGCCCGGATTGGGCGCCCCCGCGTCCCACACCACGATCGCGGAGCCGTGCCACGGATAGCTGGGAATCGCCGGAATCAGCCCGAAGTACTCGGAGCCTCCGGTCGGATCGCGCGCGGTGTCGAGGGCCGGGGCATGGATCCGTGCCCCGATGGTCCGTGCCTCCACCGCCGCCGCGAAGTCGCTCACCTGATGATCGCCGAACGCCACGTGCATCAGCACCTTGTGGGCCGGTGTGTCGGGCAGCGGATGGGTGGTCATGTTCTCGGCGTAGCCGTCCGCTTCACCGCGATCCCACAGCATCTGCATGAGCGCGAACACGACCTGGCGGTCCGCCTCCGCCGGGTAGGCCTTGTAGACCAGCCAGGCGTAGGAGGGGATCCCCGTGTTCTGCGGTGGGCCTTCGCTCGCGGCGCCGGTGCCGAAGTCCGTCGAGCGTTGCAACAGCGTGGAGTAGTTCATCCCGGGCACCCCGAGCGTCGCGCGGCTGCCGTCGACCATCACCGCCGCGACCGCCCCGCCCATGATCCCGCCCTGGCTGTTGCCGTCGTAGTAGACCTGGCTGGCGCTGTCGATCGCGGGACGCCCGTTGAACCGGAACGCCGGACCCGAGTCGAACCCTCCTGGGTGGCCCATCACCCGTCCCAGGTAGAGCTCGGCGAGTATTCCCTCCTGGAGGCGGTCGATCATCGTGTCGAACCGCGACAGGTCGGCGATCGCGGTCACGACGTTAGGGATGTCGCAGTTCGGCGTCTCCGGGAGCACTCCCTGCTCGGCCTCGGCGAGCAGCTGGGCCAGGTCGGTGGGCGGGGTGTCGGTGGCGCACGCCATCCCGATCTCCTCGGTCGCGCAGAACACGAAGTCGTGCTCCTGGGACATCGCCTCGAGCTGCCCCTGGTTGATCTCGAACCGGTCGCCGAACAGCCCATGTCCGTAGAACGCGGGGCGGGCGGGCGTGGTCGCCGCCGCCCAGGGGATGTTGCACGCGAACTTGCCCTCGTACGTGTTGCCGGGCAGCTGGCCGGGCACATTCGAGCCCGGCGGGTAATAGAAGCTGCCGCCCGACTGGCAGCCCGGGCTGTTCAGGTAGCAGGGGACGTAGAAGCGGCCCTGGACCTGGCGGGCGATGTTCCGATTCTGCGCGGGGGTGTAGTTCGTGACGCTGGTGACGACGAACCGCGGAGGCTTCGAGTCGGGCGGGATGCTCATCCGCGCCAGCTGCGAGGGCCGCTCGCCGAGCTGGGCAAACGCGTCGTTGCGGATGTGAAGCATCCGCTGGGTCAGCGACTGCGGGCTGGCGACCGTGAAGTCCCACGCGAGATACAGGCCCTGGCGGGCAATGCCCGCGGCCTGGAGCGTGCGGAAGATCGACTCCATGTGGGCGGCTCGGTTCGTCTCCCCGCCCGGATACGGCGCGGAGGGGTCGCAGGCGCTGCACGGGTGATCGCGGAACGCCGCGAACACGGCGGGCGCGGGGATGGGGTTTCCGTTCTGGTCCTCGAGACCCCGGAGCGCCACGATGTACCGGTGGCCTTCGGTGAAGTCGACCGCCGGCCGGACGATCAGGTTGCGGACGGAGTCGCTCGAGGCGTTCGAGTCGATCTCGGTCCAGATCGGCCAGCGGGGGTGGCTCGGCGCGGTCGCGTCGATCACGACGATCGGGGCGTTCGGGTTTTTGTAGGCGCCGAGGTTGTTCAGCGGGACGCCGCCTGTCCGGTCGAGGGCCTGCTGGTTGTCGAGGCCGGGGACGTGGAGGGTGATCAGGGATCCCGGCGAGAAACCATCGTTGCGGTTCCACTCGGAAGGATCGATCGGCTTGCCGACGGCGTTGCGCGGCATCGCCAGCACGCTGAAGTCGATCCGCCTACCGGTCGGGGTGTGGCCGTCCGGGACCGTGAAGTAGTCGTTGGGGAACGGCTGCAGGCAGACGGTCGGGTCGAAGTTGTCGCAGTAGGGCGCGTCCGGAGGCTGGAGCGTCTGAGGGCCCTCGGCAGCGGCGACGGCGGGCAGCACCAGCAGCGCGGCGGCGCTCACCAGGGCGCAAACCCATGTCCGGCGTCCTCCCACGCGGTGAACGCTAGGTGAAAGCGGCCCGCCCCGACGCCGCTGTTGGCCGAATTTCGGCCTCCGGCCCTAGATCCCCTGCCCGGCCAGCTCCTCGTTGGTAGAGGCGTCGGCCACGGCGGCGGGGTTGGTGATCAGGTGGTTCTTGAGCATCCACTGCCCGTAGGCGTTCCACTGCACCGGATCCTGCCAGCCCCATGGGTGAGCCGAGCCGGAGGGGAAGAACGCCGGCAAGGTCGCCCGGACGCTGGCCAGCTGGAGCTTGCGATCAAGTCCCGGATTGGCCCGGACCAGGTTGTCGACGGCGCCCGAGGGATCGGTCCGGACGGACTCATAGCCGCGGGCGAGCGCCTGCAGGAAGCGGCGGATCTCGTCCGGATGCTTGGTGAGCGTGCTCCGGCGCACGACCACGACCAGCTCGTCGTAGTTGGGGACCCCGACCTTGTTGACGCGGATGACGTTGGGGCGCTTGCCCATCTGCGTGAGCTGAATCGCCTCGTAGTTCCAGTACGCGCCCAGCGTCGCATCGACCCGCCCGGACAGCATCGCGGGCACCAGGTTCGAGCCGACGTTGATCTCCCTCACCGAGCTCGCCGCCACCCCCTGGTGCGCCAGGATCGTGTCCAGGTAGGCGTGCTGGTAGGGGATGCCGGCGTCGCCTACCCGCTTGCCGTGTAGCTGCGAGACCGTCTTGATGCGCTTGGAGCCGAGCGACACGATCGAGGTGAGCGGCTGCTGGACGATCGCCGCGACGGACACCAGGGGAAGGTCGCGGTTGCGCGCGAGCATCACCTCGGGCTCGTAGGACACCGCCGCGTCTACCTTGCCCGCGGCCAGCAGCTCGAGCGGGCTCGCGGGATCCGACGGCACCTGGACGTGAACGCCGAGGCCCGCCCGCGTGAAATCGCCCTCGGCCAGGGCCTGGTAGATCCCCACATGGTCGGCGTTGGGGAACCAGTCGAGCATCAGCGTCAGCGGCTGGGTGCTCCCTCCCGGAGGGGCGATCGTCTCGTGCTTCTCGCCGCACGCCGCGAGCAGCACACAGGGGAGGGCCACAGCGAGCAGCGAGATCAGGCGTTTCATGCGGGACGTTCTCCTAGCGGTTGGTAGGCCCACGGCAGCACGAGGCGTTCGGCCAGCGCGAGCAGGCCGAACAGCAGGATCGCGAACGCCGACAGGATGACGACCGCGGCGTAGGCGCGTGCCGTCAGGAGCTGGGGCACGGACTGCTGGAACAGGTACCCGAGGCCCGAGCTCGAGCCCGCCTGCTCGGCGAACACCGCGCCGATCACGGCCACGACAACCGAGATCTTGGCGCCGGTGAACACGCCGGGAAGGGCGGCGGGGAGCTCGACCAGGCGGAAAACGCGGACGCGGGTGGCGTCGAACGTCCGCATCAGCTTGGGGAGCTCGGGGTCGACGGCGGCGAGGCCCGCGAGCGTCGTCACCACGATCGAGAAGAACGACACGAGCGCGATCACGACCAGCTTCGGCAGGATGCCGAATCCGAGCCACAGCACCAGCAGGGGCGCGATGATCGGGACGGGAACGGTCTGCGAGGCGATCAGCAGGGGATAGACGGCCGGACGCAGCGTCCTGGTGGAGAAGTGGAGCGCGACCGCGCACGCGAATCCCGCGATCGCGGCGAGCATGATCCCGAGCAGCACTTCCCGGGCGGTGACCAGGAAGCTCGACCACAAGAGCGAGCGGTCGTCGTACAGCGAGCTGGCGATCTGATGGGGCGGAGGAAGGATCAGGGAATCGGCGCCGCCCAGGTCGACGTACAGCTCCCAGGTCCCGATCAGCACGGCCAGGAGCACGAGCGGGCGCCAGCCGCGAGAGGCCAGCCTCCTCACCGCGGCATCCCCAGCGCCTCGAGCGCCTGCTCGCGCAGCTCGACCACGTGCGCGTCGGTGCGGTGACGCGGGCGCTTGAGCGGGACCTCGATCTCGGCCACGGCCCGCCCCGGCCGCGGGCTCATCACCACCACGCGATCCGCCAGCACGATCGCCTCCTCGACATCGTGCGTGACGAGCACGACCGTCCGTGGCTCGGTCTCGAGCACGTGGGAGAGCCAGCCCTGCATCTGCAGGCGGGTGATCGCGTCGAGCGCCGCGAACGGCTCGTCGAGCGCGAGCACCGGCTTGCCGGCGAGCAGCGTGCGCAGGAACGAGACCCGCTGGCGCATTCCTCCAGAGAGCTCCGCCGGGCGGGTCCGCTCGAACCCCCCGAGCCCGAACCGCTCAAGCCACGGCTGGGCCTGGCGACGGGCCCGGTCACGGCCCAGGCCCCGGGCACGGAGCGCCAGGCAAGCGTTGTCGAGCGCGCCGAGCCATGGCAGCAGGAGGTCACGCTGCGGCATCAGCGCGGCAGGCGCCGAGCTCACGGTCCCGGAATCCGGCGTCTGCAGGCCGCAGACCAGCTCGAGCAGCGTGGTCTTGCCGCACCCGCTCGGCCCGACGACCGAGACCACCTCGCCGGAGCCGACGTGCAGCGACATGCCGGCGAGCGCGTCGAGCTGACCTCGCCGCGTGATGAACGTGCGACCGACGGCCTCGACGCGCACGGCGCCGGGGCCGTCAACGTCGAGAGGCTCCTTCTCGGGAGCCTCGATCATGTCTTTCGTCGCTCCCTCCGCGGGCATTACCCCACAGGTTCGAAGGGTCAGCGCCAGGGCGTTTCGCAGAGCGCTATCTCAGCCGGCTTTCCCGCCAGCACCCCTGGTTTTCAGATCTGTCCTGATGCTACCGCGAGCGAGGCCAGCTGGCCCCGACGGCGCCGGAGGCCGAACGGTGGGCGCGCCGACGGACCCGAGGGCCGAACGGTGGCGGCCGGCGCATGGCGTTGAACGGCGGGGCGTCCGTGCCATCCGCCGATCAACTGGGGGGTTGGGATCCCGAATCATACTAAATTGATTGACATACATGTCTTTCCCGG
>Ga0209577_10002220_pt1 | contig 18815 bp, 23 predicted proteins | sample GraSoiAngelo_109_FD_185874 | JGI IMG/M metagenome (GOLD analysis project Ga0209577, IMG submission 185874) | Grasslands soil microbial communities from the Angelo Coastal Reserve, California, USA - 14_0903_12_20cm (SPAdes) (version 2) | ecosystem: Environmental > Terrestrial > Soil > Grasslands...
AATCAAAGTCGTTTTCGCAACTCCTGCAGAAGCAGCAGAAGATTGACACACATCTGGAGAACAATAGATCGCACGGATAGATACCAGATCTGCCGGTTCTCGAAGCCCGGCGCCCGCGAGATGGGCATCGCAGGCACAGCGAACAAGATCAATCGCGTCAACGAACTAAACAGAGGCGGCAGTGTGTTGCCGATTCCTTGAAACACACTTGACGATGTAAAGACGATTCCTGCCGAGATGAAATTCAATGAAACGATCCGCAGGTAATCGCTGCCGAAGGCAATCACTCGCGCGTCTCGTGAGAAAATGCGAATCAGGGTTGCAGGTGCAGAAGGCGCAATCAGTGTAAGCTACAATCAGTGTAAGCACGAGCGTCATCAACGATGCGATACCGATCGCGGGATAGACAGAATGCCGGACCCGGTCTGCGCGGCGACCTCCGAAGTTCTGTCCCACTACCGGCGCAGCGGCAAAGCTCAACGCCACCACCGGCAAGAACAGCGCCTGCATCACGCGCGCGCCGATTCCGAAACCGGCCTCTTCGCGTCTGGCCGCGGCTATGTCCGGTTGATTCGATTCACTCTTCGCTCAGCTTCTCAACCTCACTCACCACGCGATCCAGTTCGTCGATGAGGTCGGTATGATCGCCGTGGCGGCGAAACGCAGTCACAAGGGTTCGGTAGTACCAAAGAGTGCCAGCCTTTTTCCCGCTGAACCGATCGAACACTTCGAGACCGTGTCTTCGAAGCTCAGCCAATATTGCTCGTGTGTTATGCAATTTATCTGACGCAGACACCAATCGCGTCGAAGAATCCGACTCTTTGAGGTGCTCGATGTAAGCGCGTTTCCGTTCCAGCCACGGCGGCTTTGGCGTCTCGTATGTGTCGGTGCATCCATCAACGATCATGGCCACATCATCGCCGAATGTTTCCCGAATATCGCGCAACCGTTCCGCGCCACCGCAATCTTCCACCGTATCATGAAGTAGCGCGCCGATCGCTTCGGTTTCGTTCGCGCCGTACTCCATCGCGATGGCAGCCACGCCAAGAATATGCGCAATGAACGGGATGCCCGTTTTTTTGCGCATCTGATCGCCGTGCGCCCGCGTCGCATAAACCAGCGCTTCCTCAAACTTCTCAGACAACTTCATTCTTTGACTTTAAAACGTCCGCCACTGCAGTGACCGTCACGAGGCCGAAATGTGAACGTCCCGGACCGGCGTGGCTATAACATTTCACCCGTTCACCGTGGATGCGTTTTCTTGAATCCATCCTCGTACCCGCGTTCGAACGCAAGGTCCCAATCTTGTTTGTTACCCGATCCCTGCTGGTCAAAATCTTTCTGGGCCATCATGTTTAATTCCGCAGGGGTCGGCAATTTTGCATCGCGCGGCGCTTGCTCTCCCGCTTTCTCGCCGATCCAGTACGCCGCCCGTTCCTCCGGTGTTCGGCCGTGAACGGCGCGATGCGTGTAGAACGCCGTCACACCGCACACGACAAATGCCGCCACCGCCATCATTACAAAAAACCGCAGCGGTTTGAACTCTCCTAGCATGACGTTGCAGTCAACCGCTGTCGGGAATCTGTGTCAATGGAGCTGAGGCGACCAGCGACGTGCTTTAGCCAGCTACAGTATGCCAAGCTTACAACGCAAAGCTGCATAGAAGCAGCGACCTAATGGTGACGCGAGCGAGTTTCAATCTGCATTAATCTGTGGATAGGTTTTTGGCATCTGTGTTTGTCGCCGAAGCGTTAAGTACAGCCCAATGCGGTTTCATATTGAAATTTGGGCTGTTTCCGTCTTGACGGATGCCGCCGATCACGGATTCAATTAACGTCATTCGCGATCTGATGTACGGGGGGCGCATAACCAGCGAGGAACGATCGGCGATCAGCACTTACGTCGGTGCTGGAATCGCGATCGTGCTCGCTGTCGTCGGGATCTACTTCTTCTTTCTGACCCAGAAAGAAAAAAAAGAGACGACAACGTTCGATCCGAACCGGCCCGTACCCGGCGATACCGTTTTGAAAGGCCGGTTAAAGGCTGAGGAATATGCTGTGGTGCGCGGGAACGGCTCGCAAACACCTTTTCAGAATGACTTTTGGAACAACGAGAAGACCGGGATTTACGTCGATGTCATTACCGGCGAACCGCTCTTCGCTTCGGTCGACAAGTTCGACGGCAAAGTGGGCCTGCCCACCTTCACGAAACCCATCTCCAAAGATCTCCTCGTTGAAGTCCCCGATAGCTCAAACGAAATGCAACGGACCCAGGTGCGCGCCAAGCGCAGTAATGCGCGCCTTGGCCATGTCTTTCCCGACCCTAAATCGCCTACCGGACAACGTTATGTGGTTTACTCCGCCGCCTTTCATTTCGTTCCCATCGATCAAATGAAAGACAGGGGGTACGAGGCGTACCTCACGTTGTTGGACAAAAAATAGGGTCTCTCGCGGAACTTTGCTGGCCTGGCCGTTGCTTCGCATCCGTTGCAGCCGGGCCGTGGAAATTTCTACTTGGACGCAGCCGACCTCGGAGAGCGGGAAGAAATTTCCACCTGTAGCCAGGAGGTGCTCGTCGTCTTGAGTCGTCCTTTTCGTTCAGCCTTTGAGTAATTTGCACGGCCGTCATTTTCTTTGGCAACTTCGCACTGATCGCTGGGTTCAATCCGCCAGACAACACAAGGGAATCGACATGGCAAAAAAACTTGTACTGATAACATTGGCGGTGTTCGCATTCGCGTTTGGAACTGCTCTATGCTCGAACGCCGGTACCGATATGGTTGAACCTCAGCGCGCACCCGCGCCGAGTTACAATTATGCGCCTCCACCGCGGCCTGTCGTATACGGTCCGCCAGTTGCCTTCGGCATCGGCGTCGGGCCGGCCTATGGCTTCTACGGACCGCGGTTCGGATTTTTCCGTGGCCCCCGATTCTTCCACCGCCGCGCTTTCTGGCGTGGTCATCCGCGTCACTGGCATTAAGCAAGGGTTGCCGTTTTGTTTGCTGTAGTGGTACGCGTGTCACCTGCCACGGAATCACAGCCGGTACGGCTGCCGCTACAGCCCCCCGACGACTCGATTACTGAGCGTCTGTTCTTACTTCAGGAAGTCCCACTTGCTTTAATTCCTGATTCAACGCCGGAAGATCGGACTCGAGCAATTTGTGCCACGCAGCCATTGTTGGTCCAACTTTGGTTTCAAGATCCGCGACGGCGGCCTTTGTCGCTGCTGTCGGCGGAGCATCTGCGCCCTGAACGTCGTCGAACAGGTGCGTCGTTGATTCCAAGACGAAAAACGAAGGTGGAGCGCCTTGCCGCGGATGCGGCGGCCCAAACGCTCGAAGTGTCTGAGTGAAGCCCTCTAGTTTTTGCGTTACGTCAGGGCGCTCGGCGGCGCGAGCTTTAAGTTTCGTCAGCTGGTGCACGAGGTCCTCAAATTTCTCGCCGATCGGCGCGAGCTTGAGCCGCAGCTGATACAATCGCCACGAAAGATCGAACTGTTCCCGAAGCTCATTGGCCGACGCTTTAACGCGCGGATCCATCGCCACTGTCAACGGCTGGGTGAAAGTTTTGCCGTCAACGATCAATGTTACCGGGTAATCCCCTGCCGCGGCCCAGGGGGACGTCGGCGTCGGCGCCGTGTTGCGATACGTCGCGGAGATCGGGAACTCCGGTTCCACATTCGGCACCGGTGTGTAATGCATGTCCCAAAGAAACCGGTGCATGCCTGTTTTCGTCGAAACCGATTCCGGCGGCCGAATCCAGTAGCTCGGAATTCTGAGCCGCTTCGGATTTGCCTGCACCGGCTTATCAGCGCTCGAATATTTTCTGACTGATGCGCCTTTGGCATCTTTGATCTCGATCGTTATCGGACCACTAGCATCCTTCGAAAGGAAATAATCGATCATCGCGCCATCCGGCGGATTTTCACCGGCCGGTTCATCCGGCGGCAACGGTGTGTCAGGGTTCAGGTTCGCACGAATACGCAACGCGGTCTGCGGCTTGAACAAGCTTGTTTCCGACCGGCGCGGGAGCGCGGGGGCTCCATTGGTGCGGGATGAAATTGGAGACGGCTCGCCCTCGGACCGATCGAGTTGGCGCAGCGGCGTGATGTTGTCGAGTATCCAAAACCCGCGACCATGCGTCGCCGCCACGAGATCGTCACCCTTGACGATCAGATCACGCACGGAACTCGCAGGCAGATTCAATCGCAACGACTCCCAGCTCGAGCCGTCATTGAACGACACGTGAACGCCTTTTTCGGTTCCGGCGAATAGCAAGCCTTTCCGCTCCGGATCTTCGCGAACTGCGTTCACGATTTGGTCCGCGGGTATTCCGTTCACGATTTCCGTCCATGTTTTTCCGCTGTCGTGTGTTGCAAAAATGTGCGGCCGCAAATCGTCGATTCGGAAAGTGTTCACCGCCGCGTAAGCGGTGTTCGCGTCAAAATGTCCAGCTTCGATGAGCGAAATCTTTTGCCACGCGGAAATAGTTGGCGGCGTCACGTTGGTCCACGTTTGTCCGCCGTCGGTGGTGAGATGGATCAAACCGTCGTCGGTACCGCTCCAGATCCGTTTCGCGTCGAGGGGCGAGGGCGCAACGGTGTAAATCACGCCGCGCCGATGCGCCTGTTTTGTTGCGTCGTCTTTGTATTTTCCAACGCTTGCCGGCAGCTCATAATTTGGTCGCGACAAATCCGGGCTGATCTTTTCCCAGTGATCGCCACGATCACGTGTTTGCCAAAGGGTATTTCCAGCGAAGAAAAGCAAATGCGGATCGAACGGCGAAAACACAACTGGCTCGCTCCGCAACATCCGGAAATCCTCCGTTTGCACCGGGACCGGAAGAATGTCTTGCGCCTGACCGGTTCGACGATCGAATCGTGTCAGCTTACCGCCGATGATGATGTCTGGATCGAGTGGATCGGCAACGACGTAGCCATATTCCTCGGCCGCAACCGGTTTCCAGTCGCGGAATGTAATCTCGCCTTCGTCGCCGCGGCTTTTGATTCCGACCGAACCGCTTTCCTGTTGTCCGCTGTAAAGCCGGTACGGAAACGAGGTGTCCGCGCTCACATGATACAACTGCGCGGTTGATTGGTTATACCACGAGCTCCAGCTCTTGCCGCCGTTCACGGTGACAATCGCGCCCTGGTCCGAGCCCAGCAAGATGATGTCGGGATTATTCGGATTGATCCAAATATTTTGGTAATCGTCGCCGCCGGGCGCGCCGCGCCAACCGTCCCAGGTTTTGCCGCCATCAGTCGATTTCCAACAGACCACGCTGGCCGAATAAACAATCTGCGAACTTTTCGGGTCGAACCGCACCACCGGCAGATCGCCACCGCCAATTCCGAGTCCCGGCCGTGGATCATCGGTTGTGCCATGCCATGTCTCGCCGCCATCGTCTGAACGATAAAGTTTCGCGATCGTTTTTGTCCGGACCGCAGCAAAAAGTGTTTTCGGAGCGCTCGGCGCGATAGCGAGGTTCGCCTGCACGATTGTGGTCGGAAGACCCTTGGTCAACTGCCGCCACGTCTTACCGCCATCGACTGATTTGAAAATGCCGCCGCCATCGCCGTTGAACACGCCGTTTTCCCACGGTCCTTCGCGCGATTCCCACAGCGCTGCGTAAACGACCTGCGGATTGCTTGGATCAATCTGCACATCGCTCGCGCCGACGTTCTCATCGCGGTACAACACCTTTTCGAATATTTTGCCGCCGTCGAGCGATCGATAAATGCCACGTTCTTCGTTAGGTCCATACGGATGGCCGGCTACGGCAACAAAGATGCGGTCCGGAGTTTTTGGATCGACTGCCAGCTGCGCGATCTGCTGACCATCGCGCAGTCCCAGATGCATCCAAGTCTTTCCGGCATCCGTCGATTTGTAAACACCGTCGCCGACTGAAAGATCCGGCCGATGCAATCCTTCGCCGCTGCCAACGTAAACAACATTCGGATTCGATGGCGCCACCGCAATCGCACCGATGGACGCCGTCGGCTGATCATCGAATATCGGTTGCCACATGCGACCGTAATCAATCGATGTGAAAACGCCGCCGTTTACCGGTGCCACATAAAAGACGTTCGGCTCCGACGGTACACCGCAAACCGCATGCGTCCGCCCGCCGCGATAAGGGCCAACGTTTCGCCAGCGCAAAGCTTGTCCCAAGCCCTTCGGATCGATTGAATCGAATTGTCCGGCCGCCGCGGTGCCGGTTGCGCAAGCGGCAACAAGGATGATTGCCACGAACATTCGAACTACGCTCATAGTGCTGGCGCATTCTGTTCCGCGATCATGAATGCGGCAACTGTTTGCGGCGGTACGAAGCGCCGGGCCGCCCGGTTTAACCGAGGTGCCGAACGATTCCAGAGCCGAAGGATGGCTTAAGTCCGTAAACGCCTTTGAAGAGTTGCCATCTGTATTCGCTCTCGGAGAGATTGGTCCGTAACGAAGCCTTCACAATGGCCAGTGCGGAATCGAACATCTCTGCTCCCATCACGAAACGTTCCGCTGGCGGCCGGGCCATGATCTGCGAGCGGACCAGTTGTTTGATATCCTGAGGCGTATCAATCATGCAGACACGTTCGTAATAAAGAATTCTTGTCGGTTCATCTTCCCTCGCAACTGCAAAGGTTGGATCGCCTGCCGCGCGCGAACTCAGTCACACCATTGGGCGGAAGCGGCCGACCACTTCCTGTAGGCGTCCGGTGATTTGGCCTAACGAACAGACTTCCGCCGCTTCCAACAGGGCCGGAAAAATGTTTTCACCGGCGTCAGCGACCTTGGCGAGTTTGTCCAGAGCGCGCCTGGCATTCTCGGCATTTTTCTTTTTGAATTTGCGGAGCCGATCGACTTGCAACTGCTGTTTGGCGCGTGGCGTGCGCGCAAGCTTCACCTCCGGAGCTTCGTCATCGCCGTCGCGGTAACGATTCAATCCGATGATTGGCCGCGTTCCATCGTAGATTTGCTGTTCGTAACGATGTGCTGCGCTCTGGATTTGGCTCCGCTGATACCGCTCTTCCACTGCTGCGAGGACTCCACCCAGCCGCTCGATCGCACGGAACTCGTCGAGGATCGCTGCCTCCACGGCGCGCTCCACCGCTTTCATCCCGGGCGAACCGCTCAACATATTCATGGTGTGTTTGAAAATTCCAGATTCCTCGAGCAGGATCGCCTGTCCGTGCGCGGCAAGCCGGATCCATTCTTCGCTTGGTGTGGTGAACGGTTCGTCAGCGCTGTTCGAATGACACGAGTTCGTAGCGTTCATGTAAGACAGCATCAATTCCGCGGCGGTACGGGTGAGATTGTTTTTGAACTCGGCGGCAATTAACGAGCGGCCGCTGGTTTGCGTGTGCAATTTGAACAGCTGCGCTCTCAAGCCCGCGCCGAACACGTCGCGCATTCCGATCGCCCAGATCCGACGCGACACCCGCGCCAGCGCGATGTACTCCACATCGAGCCCGCAATCGAGAAAGAATGAGAGCCGCGGCCCGAATTGATCGACCGGAATTCCGCGCCCGGCGAACATTTCCACGTAGGCAAAACCGTTTGAGAGCGTGTAAGCGGCCTGTTGCACTGGAGTGGAGCCGGCTTCGCCGATGTGATAACCGCTGATCGAGATCGGATACCAGCGCGGCATTTCGCGCGTGGTGAACTCTACCATGTCGGTGAGGAAACGGAGCGACGGTTCGATCGGGAAAATGGTCTCGTTCTGCGCCTGGACCTCCTTGAAAATGTCGGCCTGAATCGTGCCGCGCAATTTCGGAACAACCTTTGGACCGAATCGTCGTTTCGCCGCGGCGATGTACATCGCCATAATCATCGGTGCCGGGCCGCTGATAGTCATTGAGGCGGAAAAATTCGGCGAGCCGAGATCGAAGCCATCGTAAAGCCGCACCATGTCTTCGACCGTGTCGATGGCCACGCCGCCTTCGCCAATTTTGCCGAAAACGCCGTCGGCGTCGCTATCCAAGCCATAAAGTGTCGGCCCATCGAATGCGGTGCTGAGCCGATGCGTGCGTTGATGGCGGGTCAGGTAGTGGAACCGTTGATTGGTGTCCTCAGCCAGCATCAAACCTGAGAACAAACGCGTCGGTTCTTCCTGTAAAGGCCGCGGTGTCGGCTGCGTTTTAGACTGCTTTGAAGGTGACACGCCCGCCGCTACAGTTCCGCCGTTCTTCTCAAAGCTCTCGATCTCGCGGATCGGCTCGAGATACATCTCCGGATATGCGGCGTTCAAATACGGAAACTCGCCCGGCAAACCTTCGCCAAAGATATAACGCGCGATCTCACCCGGCTCATCAATTTCCGGTAACGCCAGGCGCGGCAGCGAAATAGCAGTTGGCGTACGTGTCACCGGGATTTTCGCTTTGACGTCGTTCCAGCGACCAAGCAGATCGCGCCCGAACTTTTGATCCGTGCGTGCTCGTTTTACCTGATCGAGGACGAACTGGTTATAATTCTCAACCGATTCGACGACTTGCCCGAGTTTGCTCATAGAATTTTGCGTCCTGCTGTAGCGGCGCTCTAGGAGTGCCGTTTTTGCTTAGTTCGGCGGTCATAGACCGCCGCTGCAGATTCTTTTGAGATTAACTCAAACAACCTGTCCACGCCAGGGTCACGGTGCCGTTTCGCAACGGTGTCCACCAGCTGCTGGGTTTGCTGGTTTTGTTCGAGACGCTGCTCGATTTCGGTGTGCGCGGTGCGTGCGCGCTGGAGATCGCTCTTGTTCACCACCACAATGTCAGCCAGGTCGAGCATTACGATTTTTTGCAACTGCAACCGGCTGCCGTAATCCGGATTCATCACCAGCACCGTCACATCGACAATTCCATTTTTTTGAAATGGCATTGCCTCCTGGCCAGTGCCCACCGTCTCGATGATGACGTGCTCGAAATTCGACTGCGCCAGCAGCGCCAGGCAATCGTGCGTCGCGGGCGAGAGTCCGCCGGCTTGTCCGCGCGTGGCCATGCTGCGCATGAATACACGATCATCCTGCGAATTGATCATCGTGGCGCGATCGCCGAGCAGCGCGCCTTCGCCGACTACGCTGGGGTCGTGCGACAAAATCGCGATGCGCCCCTTGGGATTTCGATTGAGAAACCGGAGAACGAGTTCATCAATCAGCGTTGTTTTTCCCGCGCCGCCCGGCCCGGTGAAACCGATGACCCTTGGAATTGCGATCTGCGATTTGCGATTTGCGATTGTGACGTTCTGCATTCGACGTTTGTTCTTCGGCGTCCGGCGTTTTCTGCTTCTAGTTGCATAGTAGGCATCCTCGATCTTCGTGAGTCTGTGCCCGAGCTCCCGATCAAAGGATTTGGGACGCGACCGTTTGCTGCGCGGTTTGCCATAGCGTCGATGGACAAACTTGACCGTGTCGTGAAGCGATGTGCCGGCAAAGAAAATTTCATCCACGCCTCTGCGTCTCATGGCTGCAGCATCGTCATGCGTAATCGTCCCGCCGCCGCCTCCGAAAACTTTGATGTCGTCGGCGCCACTCCTGCGCAGGAGATCGACAACAGCAGCGAAAAACTCGATGTGCCCACCGTTATAACTCGAAATACCAATCGCGCGGACGTCCTCCTGGATTGCCGCGCGAACGATGTCAGCTACAGACCGGTGATACCCAAGGTAAATCACTTCGATCCCATGCCGGATGAATTCCAAGTTGATCGTGTTGATCGCGCTGTCGTGCCCGTCACAAATCGGGACGGCGGTCAGGATGCGGATTGGTGAAGCCATGTGTCCTAAGAGATAACAACAAATCAGGAAATCAGGAAAACAGGAAAAACTCGTTGGAATCTAATTTCTTGGTTTCGTGATTTCCTGGTTAAACTTGCTCGACATGTCCTATCCGTTTGGATTGCGCCAACAAACTAGCCAAGCCGTATGAACAACTTCCGAGCGCTTCGCGCAATCGTTACCGCTGGTCTGGTGGTCGGCGTCTTGGACATTTCCTCGGCGCTTGCGATTTGGTGGCAACGCGGGATCGCAGTACAGCGCGGATTGCAGGGAATCGCCGCTGGATTGCTTGGCACGAAGTCATTCGAAGGCGGACTCGCTACGGTCGGCTTGGGTCTGGCGATTCACTTCTTCGTTGCATTCGTAGTAGTGTCGATCTTTTACTTGACCAGCCGCAAGATACGGTTTTTGACGAAAAGGCCGTTCGTTTCAGGCGTTTCCCTTGGGATTGGCGTTTACATGGTGATGTACTGGATTGTGTTGCCGACTGCATTCCCAACGTTTCGCCACCGGCTCTCCAATGAGGTACTCGAGCTGGCCATTCACATCTGCTTGATCGGCTTGCCCACCGCATTCATTGTGCGCCGATACTCTGAAGTGACGGATCAATCGTCATGAGCGACCTACTGGATTTCACCGGCAAAGTTGTGCTCGTCACCGGTAGTTCTCGCGGCATTGGCTCAGAAATGATCAAGGCGTTTGGTCAGCGCGGAGCGCAATGCACGGTGAATTATCTCCCGGACGCGCAGGGCCAGAACAAGGCCGAGGCGATGAAAGTGGCGGATGCATTGGTCGACCCGCTCGTAATCGACTGTGACGTCACACATCCGCAACAGGTCGAGGCGATGATGAAGCAGATACAGGAACAGCGCGGCGGGCTCGACATTTTGGTGAACAATTCCGGGGTCATCAGCGATCGCACCATTAGGAAACTGACCTTGGACGATTTCGAGAACGTCATCCGTGTTAATCTGGTCGGCACATTCAACGTGACACAAAAAGCCGCTGCCATCCTGCGCAGTAGCGGCCGAGTCATCAATATGTCATCTGTTAGCGGGCAGATGGGTCTGTTCGGACAAGCAAATTATTCCTCGAGCAAGGCAGGGATCATTGCGTTAACCAAAGTCTCGGCACGCGAATTTGCCCGTCAGAACATCACCGTAAACGCGATCGCGCCTGGTTTCATCGACGTAGGGATGAGCAAGGGTATGCCGGAAGAAGTAGCCCAAAATTTCACTAAACAAATTCCGCTCGGACGCCTCGGCGAAACGCATGAGATCGTCGATGCGGCGCTGTTTCTGGCTTCGCCGATGGCCAGTTACATCACTGGTCACGTGCTTAACGTGAACGGCGGCTTTTACATGGGATAAGCCAAACTTGTCGTTGGGATGCCGCCTGCCCCGAAACGTTTCGGGGGACAGTGCCTCATGCTGTCCCTACCGCGAAGTGAGAGATCAGTCCAGTTTTTGCACAAGCAACCACACCAAAGCCGAAAACATCGCGGCGAACGTCGATAACACGAACGTCACGCGCTTAGTCTGGCGTATTTTGAATGCGGGCTTTGGGATATCGTCGTGAATTTGGCTGGCCTCGAACAGTTTCATCAGGACGAAAGCGACAACAAACCCCACCGCAGCCCACTTGAGGCATCCCAGAATCATGTCGAGCATCCCGCCCAAACCGTAGCGCAGGCCAATGCGGCGCTCAAGCGCGGTTGGCCGAAATTGTGACTGCCATCCAAGTCGCGAGGGCGTCCCTACTGCGCCACATCGGCGCTCGGAGAATTGACATTCGTTGCGATAGCTTGCAGCGCGTCGGCCAGCGTTTCGTAGGTAGTGATCGCGATCTCCGGGCCGTAGTGGAATTGCGAGAGAATGTTCAGGCCTATGTCCTTGTGCGGATCGGGCATCACACGCGCCACCGAGGCGACCCCTTTTTCCGTAAGCGTTTCCATAATTTTGGCGACATGATGTGCTGCGGCAGAATCCATTGAGTCCAGCCAGCGGAAATCCACCAGAACGCGAAAACCCGGGCCAACCCCCTGCAACAGCTCGTGCACGCGCTCGGCAACCGCCTTGACTTGCTGCGCCGTGACGCGTTGCGCAGCGCTGATCACAAGGAGGCGTTTCGACTGGTCGAGCTCAACTGCGTACATGCTTCGTGATCACACAAACGCAGCGCTGCCGCAACTGGACGAGTTTCGGAGGTCACGCCATTTGTGATCCAGCCGTTACACCGCGCTTTGGAAAAAAGTGTTTTCGAACGTTGACTGAAACGCGCCGGGCTCGGTCTCGCCGACTCGAAATCGTGGACTGATTTCAAATTGAGTCGCGCAATAAGCTTCGACGTCGCGTCTGCCGCACCTCTCGAGCGACGCACGCACGGCGCCTAACGCGAGTGCCGGCGTATTGCAATCCCGGCTGAGATGTCCCAACACGACACGCTCGATTTTTCCCGGTAACAGTTCTTCGATCACGCCTGCCGCAGCCGTGTTCGATAAATGTCCATGCCGAGACTGGATGCGCTGTTTCACCGGCCAGGGACGGTGCGTGTCGTTCTGCAGAAGTTTTTCATCGTGATTGGTCTCGATCACCAGTGTTTGCACATGACGCAACCGTTCCACGATCATTTTGGTAACGTAACCGAGATCGGTAATAAATCCGAGGCTGCCGGAACCGGCGGAAAACACGAACCCGAGCGGATCGACCGCGTCATGCGGCACGGGAAACGTTTGCACTGTCACGTCGCAGATGGAAAACTCCGCCCCGGTCGCAAAGAGCCGCCAATTGCGACATCGTTCCACGAGCCCGTTGGACCGAAGCGCTTCGGCGGTGAGCCGATTGCAATAAATCGGCAAATCAAATTTGTGGCAGAGAACTTCAAGGCCGCAGATGTGATCGGTGTGCTCGTGGGTGAGAACCACGCCGTCGAGTTGCTCCGGCGCAATGCCGCATTGCTCCAGACGCAATACCACTTGGCGCGCGCTCAGCCCACCATCCACCAGAACCCTGCCATGATCGGTTGCCACCAGCGCGCTGTTTCCCGCACTTCCGCTGCCGAGCATGGTCAAGCTGAACACGGGTCCCAAGATAGCCGCGTCATCGGAATTCACGCAAACTGAATTGTGACGCGATCAATCTGAGCATTTCTCAGCATCGGGTCTCAACGTCCAAACTTATAGAGACGCGGCTACAGGGTCTCGGTTGTTAGAGCCTCAATGAATTCGCGCGCCGTTCCGGCATTGAGCAATCGCGAACGAATCGTCTGATCTTTAACCAATCGCGCCAAGGTGCCGACACAAATCAAGTAATCGTTGATCAAACGTTCCGGGACACCGATCACGAAAATCAGATGCGCGCGCTGCTGATTTTCGCCGAATGGAATGCCAGCCCGGCTACGCCCGACGCCGACCACAATTTCATCGACCAAATCCGTGCGCGTATGCGGAAACGTCACGGTGTTTTCAACCACACTCGGGTGCGTTTGCTCACGCTCGAGGACCTGTTTGAGAAACGCCTGCGGATTGGCAATTTTCCTTGGACCATTCTCGGATCCCAGCATCTTCACGATCTCGCGAATCGCGTTCGCCGGTTTTCGGGAGCGCAACTTAAGGATAACCTGTTCTTCATCCAGTAGATCTGCGAGGGCGATAGGCATGCGGGCGGAGAGATTTATTGGATTATGCTGCAATCGCAGTTATCCAGTAATTGTAAGCCAGGCGCACCGCTTGGCGCGGCAGAATTGTGGCAAATCAAGATACAGCTGTAGCCCCGAAAGAGGAGCGCACAATCTCCTTGCAGCACAGCATCTACGATCCCGGCTATGTCAACGCGATGTCGCATTTTTATCGAGGCGAATTGGGACGGATCATGGTGTGGCGGCAACGGCTGGACATGACCACAAACTGGGCCATCACCAGCAGCACCGCCATTATTACAATCGCCTTTTCCACGCGCGAAGTGCCACACATCATTTTCTTTTTTAATCTGGCGATTGTTGCCGTCCTGCTTTGGATCGAGTCGCGTAGATACCGGTTTTACGACGCGTTCCGCGCGCGTGTCCGCATGCTCGAAGCGCATTTTCTTGTTCCGATGGTCATGGAAAATCGCGAGCTGCTCCAGGGCGAATGGAAAAAACTCGTGTGCGAAGATCTGATTTTGCCCTGCTTCAAGATCACCAAGCTGGAGGCCATCGGGCGGCGGATGAAACGCAACTACATGTTCATTTTCGTCCTGATCCTGATCGCGTGGCTAACGAAAATCTTTTTGCACGCCAGCGCGCCGATTACGGATGTCGTGTCGTTTTATCACGCGCTGCGGATCGGGCACATCCCGTCGTGGCTGGTGGCGCTGATTTTTGTCAGCACCTTCATCAGCGTGATTTCAATCACCATCTACGTCAGTAAACGCTCTTCCGGCGAAATTTCCGAGTTCGGCACGCACCGCTCGCTGTGGCGCATTTAAACACGTGCGTTGCGTCGGCCGTTCGTGCTAAGAGAATTCCATGAGCACCTTAATCCGCGTCAGCAGATTTCTTCTGATTCTTGTCTTCTTCTCCGGAGTTTCGTTTAGCAACGCTGCGGCTCAGCCGAGTGGCCGTTTGATTGTGATCGGAGCGGCGAATTTCGGCTGGAACCTTGCCGCCAACCTGAAGATAGATGGCCGAACCGTTGGAAACGTTGTCCAGGGTCGGCGCTACGATCATTTGATCCCAGCCGGCCGACATGTGTTGACTGTTTCAGCCGTGCCAAACGTCGAGTTGCGTCAGCCAACCTCGATCACTGTGAACATCCGGCCGGGGGGGGGGATACATTTTACCGCTCTATGGGACTCCGACCACGTGTATCTTCGACCGACGACGTTGTCTCCTGCGGAGATGGGGAAACTCGGGCTGTGAGAAGCGCTACTTAATTTTCGCGAGGATACCTTCCATCTCGTTCCGGCGGAACGCGCGCAAGGTCTGGCCCTTTACGTTGCCTAGCGAGCCCACCTTGAGAATGAATGCACTCATCGTCTCATCATCCGGCGCTTCCAACACAACGACCGCGTCGTAAGCGCCCATCGTCCAGTATTCCTCTACGATTTTCATTCCCATTTTCTCCGCCTCAGCCATTGCAGCGTCGCCGCGTTTGACAGTGTCTTTGATATTCCGAATCCCCTGATCTTGGAACTGAATGAGACAGACATAAGTAGCCATGGTGTTTTATCCTTTCGTATGTTGGAGGCCAAAACAATAGTGCCAATCGGTGCGTTCGTAAAAAGAGAGACTTATTCGTGCTTCCTGCTACAACCAATAACACCATGGAACCAGGCGAAGCCCTTGGCATTGCCGCGCAGATCGCGGTCGCACTGGCTGGTTTCGCCGGCGTGGTCGTCGTATTTCGCCGTGAATCAGTTCATGAATGGTCGGCAGTCGACAAACTTCGGTTACGGCTTTTGCTCGGCAATTCCATTCTGCCACTGGGTCTTTGCATGTTGGGAATGCTTTTGCTGACGATCAAACCTATGCCAGCCGGAATCTGGCGATGGTGCAGCGGTATTGCATTCGTCGTTTCTTTGCTCGTCGCCGTTACGATGACGAAATACTTTCGGCGTTTGGATGTGCGACAGATACCGCGCGAACGCGCTACTGGTTTCGTTTTTTATCTGTTCGGAATGTTCGGCATAGCCGTAAACCTCTTGCAACTGTACAATGCCGCCTTGCTGGGCGTATTCTGGCTGTTCTTCACTTGCATCGTGTTTCAGGTTATTACCGCGCTGTTTCAGTTTGCGCGTATGATCCTTCTGCTGCCCGAATAAAACCGGAAGCGTCTGGACCGGTGCGACATTTACTCCGCAGATTCGGTGTCGTGAAGCCGGCCGTAATCCACGGTGAGCCGACCGCCACCATGCTCGGTATAAATTTCGACGAAGCGGCGGCCAAATTTGATATCGCGCCAGGCGTAATCCTTTTGCGTTTGAACCGACGCCGCAAGGACCGGATCGATTCCAACGACCGATACTAAAAACAACGCCCGGCTGGCTTCGAGAGACTCAACAGTCGCACCAAAAAGCGGGCTGTTGTCGTCGATCGTATGCCGCAGAGTCAGCGCCGCGGGAAAAACCGTCAGCCGATCGAAATGGAGTTTGAGAACATAGAAGTAGCGGAAATCTCCACCTTCGACCAACGGTTCATCGCGGGAGAACATGATCCGGAACTCGGCCTCGACCATGCTGTGCTGATTTTCGTTGCCTATTCGCACCATCAGCGTCGGCTTCCCATTTAACGGCGCAATGACCATGGTATTGCTGAACACAACGCGCGCCATCGGGCGCGAAAAGCGCACGAAAATAAGGCCGGTCATCGCAGCGAGTAAAAATATCCCGGTCATGATTTCGATCGTGCTGATGATGTGGCCGTAAAGCGTTTGCGGATACATGTGGCCATAGCCAACCGTGGCCAGCGTTTGCACGCTGAAAAAGAAGCAATCAAAAAACCGACTTCCGCCAGTGCTGCCGGCGATACTGTCTTGCTGGAAACTGTAAAGCGCGGCGAAAAAAAGGTTTAGCCCGACGTAAAGACTGGCCACAAACGCCGCGAACTGCGGCCACCTTAAACCGAGGAGCCAGCGATAGACATCGCGCCACCGCCACGCGTCTGTCCCGACTTTGACGAATTCGACCTGACCAGAACGGACGGAAACGTGACTCGGCTTCCTAGTCCTGAGTTTTCTCCTCATGTGCATCTGGTCTTTAGTCACAACGCCGCGATCATCAAATCACAGCGTCATCTCTGGCATATTCGGCTGCAAGCTGGCGGACAATTTTCTTGTAATTACGCGCCGGTTCTCTTGTAAACGAGATCATAAAACCCTCATTACTTGCATTTGTGCTGGTAACAATTTTTGCTGCAACCTGCTCGTTGCAGCCGGAGCGCAGCAAGCCAAAGAACACCGGGCCGAGCAGTGAAGATCCCAGCAACAAGGTCGCCATCCATCTGGTTGCCAGGTCCTCCCGGGGGACCTCAAACAAATCTTCACGTATTTTCCGTACCCAGACATACCTGCCCAGTATCGGTTTGCTAGAATCAGTGGCACCGGTAACTATCGATTCACATGGTAATGTCGGTGAGATTAAGGTCCTCGAGAGGATCGGAGTGTTTGGGGACTGGCCGGCTGATGTGACCGCACTCAAAACATTGATTCGTTGGCGGGCAAATCCTGGCCCTATTCGAACCGTGGATATCTCATGGAGTATTACTCCGGGCTATCGCTTGATTACCAACGAAGGATCGCATATTCCAAGGCGTTAACGATTCTGTTTCTCTATCAGTCCGGAAATGAATTCTGTGATTGAGCGCAAGATCTGTTGATCGATATCTTCCTGCGTTTCCCCCGCTGCCTGGAGTTGGCGCTTCGGCACCCGCAGAGAATGATCGCCGCCCTCAACGACGTGCAAGGAGTTTGGTGCGTTCATCTCGGCCCGGACGCGTTCCAGAAGGTCCGGCGGACACAGCGCGTCACGCGTGCCTTGCACAAACAAAATGGGCGTAGTCAGCACGCGCAAAACTTCATCCCGGAGTTTTGTGCGATCGCCCATGGCGCAGAGCGGATATCCAAGGCAAATCAAGCCGTCCGCTTTTTCCTCTAGCGACAGGTGACACCCAATCCGGCCGCCCATGCTTTTGCCGATCAGGATTGTCGAGTCCGGTTGATGTTTCTCGCGCGCAGCTAGCAACGCTTTTCGATGCGCCGCGATCAATTGCGGCAATGGATCGGGCCGTTTCTGCCCCGCGCGCATGTAATCGTAATCGAACGTCTCAGCGACGCCGATGTCCGACAAACGCTGTTTCCAATTTTGCATCCACGGATGCGACGAAGGCGCGCCAGCCCCTGGAGCCAAAAGAATTAAACGCCGAATTATGTGACGCATGAGCGATCAATCGGACGCGGTGCCGAAACAGCTGTCAGAAGTCGCTGGAACATTGGTCAGGGCGCGCATCGCTCAGTCCAAAACCGCTGTCGCTTCAATCTCGATGAGAAATTCTGGAACTGCCAGGGCCGAGACGCCGATCCAGGTACTTGCAGGCGGATTCTCCTGAGAAAAGAATTCTCTTAACACAGTACCAACCGCTGTTCCGCTCTCGGCCTGATAGTCCACGACGTAAATCCGTAGGGCAACAATGTCTTTTAGCGTGCCGCCAGCCGCTTCCATTGCCGTCTTAACGTTACGGAACGCTTGCCTCGCCTGTTCAAGAACGCTGTCTCCGCCGACCATGTTCTTCCGCGCGTCCCAAGCAGTTTGTCCAGAGATGAACACCATCTTTCTCCCGCTGGCAATCACCGCCTGGGAAAACCCGTGGGGCAAACTCGCGAAAAGACTATTCGGATTGACGTGTTCCTTCGGCATGGGTCAATACCAGCTACGTTAAGCGAATCGCATCAATAGCACGAGCGAGGCCACAGCCAATATGATTCCGATTACTTCAAAGTAACTTAATGATTGCCGTCATAGAGTTCCTGGACAGCTCGACTGGCGGCAATGCCACCCTGAACCTCAGCACCGCGGCATTCGCACTTTTTGAGGGCAGCAACAACGCTGAGCACATGATCGGTACCTGTATCGGCGGGAACGAGGAGTTTGATTCCGAGATTGAGTTCGAGGGCTTTTCGAGTGCTGGCGAGGGCACCTTCACGACCGTTGGGGGAAGCACGAGCGGCGAGCAAGGCGGCTTCATCTTATTCGACAACACTGCCACGGCAGACAATGCCACCTTTGTCATTGGCGGCGGCTTGGGCGCTGGGCTGGCCGCCACAACGTTAGCTTTCATCGACACCACCACCGCGGCGGCGGCCAACATTACCACCAACGGTGGAGTTGGTGGCTCCGATGGTGGCGCGATTTCCTTTGAGGACAAATCCAAAGGCGGCACGTGCAGTATCACACTCTCCGGCAATGCGGAGTTGGACATCAGCACTCACAGAGCCCCCGGCGTAACGATTGGCTCGTTGACTGGCGAAGGTTCGGTCTTGCTCGGGGCGAATACGCTCACCATCGGGAGCAACAACCAGAGCACGACCTTTTCCGGCGTG
>Ga0209577_10002222_pt1 | contig 18806 bp, 30 predicted proteins | sample GraSoiAngelo_109_FD_185874 | JGI IMG/M metagenome (GOLD analysis project Ga0209577, IMG submission 185874) | Grasslands soil microbial communities from the Angelo Coastal Reserve, California, USA - 14_0903_12_20cm (SPAdes) (version 2) | ecosystem: Environmental > Terrestrial > Soil > Grasslands...
CAAACTTTGGAGCGATCCGTTTGTGGGGAAGCTGGTTTTCTTCCGAGTTTATTCTGGAACGCTGAGCAAGGGCGACACGGTTTACAATCCGCGCACGAACAAGCGCGAGCGCATTTCGCGTTTGATTCAGATCCAGGCAGACAAACGCGAAGACATCGAGACCTGCTACTCCGGCGATATCGCCGCAATCGTCGGTATTAAAAATATTACCACTGGCGATACGCTCTGCGATGAAGACCATCCCATCCTTCTCGAGCCCCCGTCTTTTCCCGATCCCGTGATTTCGATGGCGATTGAGCCAAAGACCAAATTGGATCAGGAGAAGATGGCGACCGCGTTGCAGCGTCTTTCAGAAGAAGACCCGACTTTCTGGGTTTATACGCACGAAGACACCGGCCAAACAATCATCGCCGGGATGGGTGAGTTGCACCTGGAAATCATCCGCGACCGGATGTTCCGCGAGTTCAAAGTGGACGCCAACGCGGGCAAGCCGCAAATCGCGTACCGCGAAACGATCACCACCAGCGCGCACGGCGTCGGCAAACTCATCAAGCAGTCAGGCGGCCGCGGCCAGTACGGGCACGTGGAAGTGGACGTGCGTCCAGCGGAACGCAGCAAGGGTCTGGTCGTCGAGAACAAGATCGTCGGCGGCATCATTCCGCGCGAATACATTCCTGCCGTCAAAAAAGGCATCCAAGAAGCGGTGCTCAACGGCGTGATGGGCGGTTACCCTGTTGTCGATGTAGAGGTCGATATCGTTTACGGCTCGTTCCACGAAGTCGATTCCAGCGAGCTCGCATTCAAAATGGCGGCGATCTTCGCCATGAAAGATGGATTTAGACAGGGCAAACCGATTCTGCTGGAGCCGATCATGAAGGTTGAAAACATCACGCCTGAAGAATATCAGGGCGACATTTGCGGTGACTTGAGCCGGCGTCGTGGCAGCATTCTCAACATCGAATCGCGCAGCGGTCTGGCGACCATTCACGCCGAAGTTCCGCTCGCGGAACTGTTCGGCTATGCGACTGCCATTCGTTCACTTTCCAAGGGTCGCTCTAGTTACTCGATGGAGCCATCACATTTCGCGCAGGTACCGGCGAATCTGGTTCCGGCCATTCTCGATCAGAAAGAGGCCAAATGAGCAATGGTCAGCGCATTCGGATTCGATTGAAGGCGTTCGATCACCGCATGCTGGATCAATCCGCCGTGGAGATCGTGGAGACCGCCAAACGGACCGGAGCACGGGTGGCCGGGCCGATTCCGTTGCCGACATTAATCGAGAAGTTCACGGTGAATCGGTCGCCGCACGTGGATAAAAAATCGATGGAACAATTTGAAATTCGCACACACAAACGGCTGCTGGACATCATCGAGCCGACGGCCAAGACAGTGGATGAATTAAAGAAACTGAATTTGCCTGCGGGCGTTGACATTACGATTAAGATTTAAGCGGAGGCGCTTCTGAAACATTTGCAATCGCACGGTCATGAGCATCGGACTTCTTGGACAAAAAATTGGTATGACCAGCGTTTACGACGCCAGAGGTCGATTGTGTCCCGTGACCGTGATCGCGGCTGGCGATAACGTTTTGCTGCGCCGGTTGACCGAAGAAAACGAAGGTTATTCGGCGGTGCAGGTTGGATTTCGCGTGCAGAAGGAATCGCGCGTTACCAAGTCGTTGCTTGGGGAGTTCAAGAAGGCCGGGGTCGAGCCGCAGAGATTTGTGCGCGAGTTTCGCCTGGGGACTGATCTTCCCGAAGGCGAGATCAATTTGAGCGTTACGCAATTTCAAGCAGGCGACTATGTGGATGTGATTGGCCGATCGAAAGGAAAAGGATTTCAAGGGGTGATGAAGAAGCATAATTTTCATGGACAAGGTGCGGCGCACGGTTCTAAAACACACCGGCGCATCGGCGCAGTCGGCAATCGTTCTACGCCAGGACGCATCTGGAAGAACCAGGGAATGCCCGGTCACCTTGGGGACGAGCGTGTGACAGTTCAAAATCTTCAGGTCATGCAGGTGCGCGAATCGGAGAAAATCATTTTGATCAGTGGCGCTGTGCCTGGAGCGAACGGCAGTTACGTGGTCGTGCGGCCGGCTGTCAAGCATCCGGAGCGGCTCCTGACGTTGCACGCTGAGCATCGAAAGCACGAGGAAGAGGAGAAGGCGAAGAAGCCAAAAACGTTACGTGAAATGGGGCAGAGCAAATGAGCGCGAAAGTTCTAACCAAAGCCGCAGCGAAGGAAGCGAACATCGACATCATCGAAGATGGTCGCGGGACACAGGCTGTGCACGATGTAGTCGTTGCCATGCGCGCGGCGCGCCGTTCCGGGTCGGCTAACACCAAGACGAAAGCGGAAGTGGACCTTTCCGGAGCAAAACCATGGCGACAGAAAGGGACCGGTCGCGCCCGGGCCGGCTACAAATCGTCGCCAATCTGGCGTGGTGGTGGCGTCGTATTCGGGCCGAAGCCGCGCGATTACTCCAAAAAGATTTCAAAATCCGTGCGGCGTCTCGCCTTTCAAAAAGCTTTGAGCGAGCGGATCAAGGCAGGCGATGTTCTGACTGTGGACAAGTTCGTCGTTCCAGAGCTCAAGACGAAGTCGTTTGTCGCGCTGCTAAAGAAGCAAACGGAGGCACGCAAAGTTTTGTTAATTTCGGATGCATTTGATCAGAACACCCTGAAATCCGGACGTAACGTCAAACCTGCGACGCTCGCCACTGCCTCAGATGTAAACACAGAACAGTTGCTCGCCTTCGAGAAGATTCTTGTCACGCACAAGGCGCTGGAACAACTGGCGGAAAGAACCAAATGAGCGAGCCGCACGAGATCATTCACACCGCTTCGTTGACTGAGAAGTCAACGTTAATGAGCGAGAAGCAGAACAAGTATGTCTTCCGCGTCAGTCCCAAGGCAAACAAGGTTCAGATCAAGAATGCAGTTGAACGACTCTTTCAGAAGAGCGTCGTGGATGTGAACACCTGTAACTACGCCGGCAAAGAGCGACGTGTGCGCGGACCCTTGGGACGACGGCCGCGATGGAAGAAAGCGATCGTGACCTTGAAGGAAGGCGAAAAGATCGATCTCGTCTAATGAGGGGAACGTTATGGCACTAAAAGAATTTCGCCCACTCACTCCGACGCTGCGTTTCAAGTCGCTGCCCGCATTCGATGAAATCACGAAGTGGCGACCTGAAAGGAGCCTCCTTGAGTCGAAGAAAAAAAGCGGCGGACGCAACAACCGCGGCCGGCTCACGTCACGGCATATCGGCGGCGGTCACAAGCAGAAATATCGCAAGGTCGATTTTAAACGGCGCAAGCGAGGCGTCTCAGCGGAGGTTGTCGCAATCGAGTACGATCCGAACCGCTCCGCTCGCATTGCTCTCATCAAATACGCGGATGGCGAGTTGAGTTATATTCTCGCGCCGAACGGACTTCGAGTCGGATCGATGGTTGCTGCTGGGGACGATGTTGCGCCTGAGTTGGGAAATGCGCTGCCGCTTCGTGCCATTCCCCTCGGCACGAACATTCACAATATTGAATTGACCCCGGGTCGCGGTGGCCAGGTTGCGCGCAGCGCCGGTCAACAGGCGACGCTAACCAACATCGAGGCGGACTACGCCCTGGTGAAAATGCCTTCCGGCGAAATTCGACGGATTCACGAAAACTGCTTCGCCACGATTGGGCAGGTGGGGAACGTCGATCACATGAACGTGTCGAGCGGCAAGGCCGGACGCACTCGTTGGCAGGGGCGCCGGCCACATGTGCGGGGCGTGGCGATGAACCCGGTCGATCATCCAATGGGCGGCGGCCAAGGCAAATCAAAAGGAGGAGGCGGCCGTCATCATCCAGTCAGTCCATGGGGACAACTGGCGAAAGGATTTAAGACGCGAAGCAAACATAAACCGAGCGATCGTTTCATTTTGGAAAGGAAACGGCCGAAGAAGAAAATGTGATCTGCGATCAGTGATCGTCGCCGGCGCGCTTTCAGGTGCTCTGTTGACTGATCACAGATCACCGATCACAAATCAGTTTGCAATTTATGGCTAGATCATTAAAGAAAGGACCTTTCGTCGAATCGTATCTTCTGGAGAAGATCGATAAGATGAACAGCTCGGGCGCCAAGAAACCGATCAAAACCTGGTCGCGGCGCTCGATGGTGACGCCGGATTTTGTCGGCCACACGTTTTTGGTGCATAACGGAAAGACGTTTCATTCCGTTTTCGTCACTGAGAACATGGTGGGTCACAAGCTTGGCGAATTTTCGCCCACGCGTGTGTTTAAGAAACACGGTTCGCATACGGCGAAGGTGACGAAATAGAAGGAATTTCCAGTTGCCAATTTCCAATTGCCAATTGAAAAGACGGAGTGGCAGCCGCTCTAAATTGGCAATCGGCATTTGGCGATTGACAATGGGGTCGTGCTTGGTGGCTGCTTCGGCAGTGCAAGCACAGGGGAACAGTTCTTTGTCAGAATCCAAAATTGATACCGCGGCGCACCCGGCGGCGGAGGAGGAGCCGTTGCTGGAGCAAAACGATCAATTGCGGAAGCAATTGTCTATTGCGCATGAATCGCTCAAGGCCTTGACGAGCAGCCTGGCGGAATCGAATGCTGCAGCGGAAGAGCTTCGGCGCAAGTATTCCGATTTGGAATTGCGAATGGAAGCGCTGGGATTGGCTTCCGCGAATAAGGATCGCGCGAAACTGGAGCAGCGTTTGCTCGCGGCGGTGAGCGATCTTCAACTGGCGCAAAAAGAGCGCGACCAGTATCACGATCAGATGTTGCGCCTCAATGAAGCGGTATTGTGTTATTTGAAAACGGCGCAGGCCGGCGATGCGAAGGCACGAATGGACATAGAGGCGCAGCTGCGTAGCACAAACACGTTAATCACAAAGTCCACCAGCGAGCCGGAGCTACCCGAGTCCAGCTTGATGGATGGAAGCGTGATCAGCGTGAAGGAGGAGTGGTCGTTTGTAGTCGGCAACCTTGGCGAAAAACAAGGAGTAAAAATTGGAATGCCGATGCGAGTGATGCGCGATGATCGAAAGATCGCGACACTGCGAGTAGTCGATGTGCGGCAGAAGATTTGCGGTGCGGTGATTCAAGAAATGGATTCCGAGAAGGGAAAAATAAAAGTAGGGGACCGCCTCCAGGTGGATGCCCACTCCGATGTTAGTTTAAGATAATGGAAGTTAGATCGATATATAAGTATGCGCGGATTTCGCCGCTTAAGGCGCGCGAAGTCACGCGTGAGATCCAGGGTCTGCCGGTTTCAGCAGCACTAGACCTGTTGACTTTCACGCCGAAGAAGGCGGCGTTTCTCATTAGCAAAACGTTGAAGAGCGCGATCGCCAACGCGGAAAACAACGCTAATCTTAAACCAGACGGGCTGGTGGTGAAGGAAGCGATTGTTGGTGAGGGGCCAACGCTGAAGCGGATCATGGCGCGCGCCCGCGGCAGCGCAAGCCGCATTCAGAAACGCACCAGTCACATTCGCATCGTCCTATCCAACGAGATTCCAATTGAAACCCGAGAAACACGGAAAGCAAAACGGGAACAGGAAAAGAAAGCGGCAAGGAAGGCAATTAAGGATGAGACCAGTGAAAGCGCGGCGACTACGCCTGATGAAAAAACGGCAAAGCCGAAGGCGAGCACAAAATCGAAGAAATAATTTTTATGGGACAAAAAGTTAATCCAACTGGGTTTCGCCTGAGCGTGAATCGTGACTGGCGGTCGCGCTGGTACGCCTCGCAGCAGGAATTTCCGTCGTTTTTGCACAGCGACCTGAAGATTCGGAATTACGTAAAGAAGAAGCTGCAGTTCGCTGCTGTGTCCAAAATTGTGATAGAGCGTGCGTGGAATTCCATTCGCGTGACCATTCACACAGCGCGTCCCGGGATTGTGATTGGACGAAAGGGCGCTGAGATCGAAAAGATGACGGAAGAAATTTCCAAGATGGCCGAGGGCAAACAGGTCAAGATCGATATCCAGGAAATCAAAACGCCCGAGCTTGACGCGCAGCTCGTCGCCGAAAACGTGGCGTTGCAGATCGAGCGGCGCATTGCCTATCGCCGCGCGATGAAAAAAGCCCTGCAGACCGCGATGGATTTTGGCGCGGAAGGAATTCGGCTGCGATGTTCGGGCCGGCTCAATGGCGCCGAGATTTCGCGCTCGGAATGGTATCGAGAAGGCAAAGTTCCCCTGCACACGCTGCGAACACCGGTCGATTACGGGTTTGCCGAAGCCAATACCGTTTACGGAAAAATCGGAGTGAAGTGTTGGATGTGTAGGAAGGAGGAGCCAGCGGCCCAGCCTGCTACTCCGCCTCCACCGCCGCCGGCTCCGGCTGAAGTCTAAGGAGGAATTTAAATGCCATTGATGCCAAAACGCGTGAAGTACCGAAAGTCCCAGCGGGGAAGCCGCAAGGGGACCGCTTCGCGCAATCTGAGAATCGATTTTGGAGAGTTTGGATTGCAGACACTCGAGCGCGCCTGGATCACTAACACGCAACTGGAGGCTGCGCGTGTCGCGCTCACTCGTAACATGAAGCGTAAGGGCAAACTATGGATCCGCATTTTCCCGGATAAATCGGTAACTTCGCGTCCACCAGAAACGCGCATGGGCAAGGGCAAAGGCCAGCCCGAGTACTGGGTCGCCACGGTGCGACCTGGTAACATTTTGTTTGAACTGGACGGCGTGCCGGAATCGGTCGCGCGTGAGTCTCTGCGTCTTGCTGCAGACAAGTTGCCGGTACGCACGAAGTTTCTCACACGTCACCACGTCAGGGCCGCTTAAGAATCATGAAAATGAAAGAAATCACCGAGTTGAGCACGGACGAGTTGCTGACCAAGAGACGCGACTTGCGCCAGGAAAGCCTGCACCTGCGTTTGCAACAGCAGAGTGGCCAGCTCGAACGGCCGAGCAGATTGCGCTTACTGCGGCGCGACATTGGCAGGCTCGAAACAGTCCTGACTGAGCGGACTAAACAGTCGGAGAAAAAGTAAAGTATGGCCGAACAAGAACCTTCATCAGCTACTTCACAGCAGCCTGCGTCCGTGGCTCGCGGTTCACGCAAGACACGAACCGGGGAAGTGATTTCCAGCAGCATGAACAAGACGATTGTGGTGAGGACAGTCTCGCGTGTGCCGCACCCCAAGTTTGGGAAGATCGTCAAGCAGATGAAAAAGTTTTATGCCCACGATGAACAGAACAAGGCGAAAACCGGCGACACCGTCCGCATCATGGAGACGCGGCCACTGAGCAAGCTCAAGCGGTGGCGTCTCGTGGAGGTCATCCAAAAGTAGAGAGAAGAGCAGAGGCAGCGGAAGATTTCGATGGTACAACTTCGATCCAGATTAGATGTGGCAGACAACAGCGGCGCGCGCATGGCGACGATGATTGGCGTGATCGGTAAATCCACTCGTTATGCCGGGATCGGCGATGTGATCACTGCGAACGTGAAGGAAGCCAGCGCAACCGGAACGGTGAAGAAGGGCGAAGTGGTACGTGCAGTTCTTGTTCGCACGAAACAGCCCATCCGAAGGGACGATGGTTCTCTGCTTCGCTTCGATAACAATGCGATCGTGATTATCGACAAAGATTTGAATCCGCGCGGCACGCGCATTTTCGGGCCCGTAGCCCGCGAGTTGCGCGAGCGCAACTTCATGAAAATTGTCTCGCTCGCGCCGGAAGTCTTATGAATCGAATCAAGTGTCACGTTAAAAAAGGCGATCAAGTCGAGGTCATCTCTGGGAATTTCCGCGGTTCTTCAGGGCGGATCCTGGCGGTGTTTCCGGAAAAGCAGCGTGTCTTGGTTGAAGGCGTACGCATTATCAAGAAGCACCTTCGAAAATCGCAGGACAATCCGAGCGGCAAAATCGCCGAGCGCGAGGGGCCCATTCATATTTCCAATGTGAAATTGATCGAGCGCGAGAAGGACGTGGAGAAAAAAGCGGCGAAACAAAAGAAGCCAAGACGCGAGACGGAAAAAAAAGCGGCATGATGGAGAACAGTAAAACAAGCCTGTCATCCCGAGCGTAGCGAGGGAGCCCGCAGGTAAGCCTAGGCGTCGATTGTGAGATTCTTTGCTTCGCTCAGAATGACATTTTGTTGAAAATGGAAAACGAATTTCATCGCTATTACAAAGAGCGTGTGATGCCTGCGCTGCAAAAGCTGCACGGGTACAAAAATGTTCACCAAATTCCGAAGGTTGAGAAAGTGGTTATTAACACCTCGATCGGGTCGCAATCGGATGTGAAGCAGGCGCTGGAAGAAGCAAAAGCCGAGATTGCGTTGATTACTGGCCAGCGCCCGGTGGAGACCCTGGCCAAGAAAAGCATTTCCAATTTCAAATTACGAAAAGGTCAGGCCATCGGCGCCAAGGTGACCCTGCGCGGAGAACGCATGTACGAATTTTTGGAGCGCTTCATCAAGGCCGCGTTGCCCCGCATTCGCGACTTTCGCGGCGTCTCTCCGCGTTGTTTTGACAACCACGGCAACTACACGCTCGGAATTTCGGATCAATCGATTTTTCCTGAAATCGAGCTTGATAAAATCAAGCGCAACATCGGATTTGATGTTACAATCGTCACCACGGCACGAACGGATGCGGAAGCCAAATCGCTGTTGAGCGAAATGGGCATGCCGTTTAGCGACCGGGCAAAGAAGCCCGCCGCGCAACCCGCCTGATTTTTTGATGAGCACTGTTACTGATCCTATTGCCGATTTATTGGCGCGTATCCGCAATGGCACGCGTGCGCAAAAACCGGAGATGCTCATTCCGTACTCGAAAATCAAGGCTGAGATTGCGCGGATCTTGAAAGATGAAGGCTATATCACCGACTACTCGATCGATACGAGCGCTGCGCATCCGCGCATCAAAATAATGAATAAGCTTGTGAACCGATCGAGCGCCATCGCAGGATTGCGGCGGGTGAGCCGCCCGGGATTGCGCCGTTACGTTGGCGCGCATGAAATCCCGCGAGTGCTGGGTGGAATGGGCCTCGCGATTCTCTCCACTTCCCACGGTATTTTGTCGGGGCGCGAAGCGAGAAAACAAAAAGTGGGCGGAGAACTGCTGGCCTACGTCTGGTAGGGATTTACCATTGTAACGTTTTAACGAATCACCAAATTTATGTCACGAATCGGAAATAAAGCGATCGAGATTCCCGAAAAGGTTAAGGTGACCATTGGCGGTGACGGAGCGGTGTCGGTGGAAGGGCCAAAGGGAAAACTCCACTGGAAACTGCCGCGCGACATCCGCGCGAGCCTCGAGGAGAACCGGGTGTCCGTGGTGCGCGAAGCGGAAACGCGCGGCGTGAAAGAGTTGCACGGACTCTCCCGCAGCTTGGTGCACAACATGGTGCAGGGAGTGAGCGAAGGGTTCACCAAACAACTCGAGATCGAAGGAGTCGGTTTCAGGGCTGCCGTGCAGGGATCAACCATTAACTTAAGCCTCGGCTTTTCGCATCCAGTTCAATTTTCAATTCCGAAGGACATCAAAATCACAGTCACGGACAACACGAAGATCACAATCCAGGGCGCCGATAAGAAACTGGTTGGACAGGTGGCGGCGGACATTCGTGGCTTCTATCCTCCTGAACCGTACAAGGGCAAAGGCGTTCGCTACGCGGGCGAGCAGATTCGTCGCAAAGTGGGCAAGACCGTTCAATAGTATGGCGACGACGACCCGTAAGGCAGCGCGGCAGCGCGTTCATCGAAGGATCAGGAAAAAAGTCGCAGGCACGGCGCAACGGCCGCGGCTGGCAGTTCATTTCTCTGGCAAACATGTTCATGCCCAGGTGATCGATGACGACGCCGGACGGACACTGGCGGCTGCGTCTACTACAGAACAATCGTTACTTGCCAAGAATAAAGCGGCTGCGAACCAGGCTGCGGCAGAATTGATCGGCAAGACAATCGCGGAACGTTCGCTGGCGAAGAAACTCGAGCGCGTCGTTTTTGATCGCGGTGGATTTCTTTATCACGGAAAAGTGAAGGCATTAGCAGAAGCAGCGCGCGCAACCGGGTTAAAATTTTAATTCATGGCTCAGACGACTTCAGGCAGGCGGCCAGACTCGCGCAGACCAGATAGGACTCCCGCAGCTAAGGGCGATACGACCGAGAAAGTCGTGTTTATCAACCGCTGCGCCAAGGTTGTGAAGGGTGGTCGGCGTTTTAGCTTCAGCGCGTTGATCGTGGCGGGAGATCACGATGGGAAAGTGGGATGCGGATTTGGCAAGGCCAACGAAGTCTCAGAGGCTATTCGAAAGGCTTCCGAGGCAGCGCGCAAATCGATGGAAAAAGTTTCATTGAATGAAAACACGATACCGCACGAAGTGATCGGCGAATTCGATGGAGCCCGGGTACTGCTGCGTCCCGCATCGCCGGGAACTGGGGTTATCGCCGGTGGAGGCGTACGCGCAGTAGCTGAGGCGGCTGGTATTCGCGACGTGCTGGCCAAGTCGCTCGGCTCAAGTAATCACGCCAACGTAGTCAAGGCGACGATCGCCGCGTTGCGATCCCTTCGCCGACGGGACGAAATTTTTAAAGCGCGCGGAATTCACTTTAGCGATGGAAAGGGCGACCAACATGATGCGTCTTCATAATTTGCGACCACGGCCAGGATCGCGACATCGCGTCAAGCGCCTGGGTTGTGGTGAGAGCTCGGGGCACGGCAAGACGAGTGGCAAGGGTCATAAAGGGCAAAAGGCGCGCTCGGGTGGGAGCATTCGACTGGGCTTCGAAGGCGGGCAGATGCCGCTGATTCGACGATTGCCCAAGCGCGGGTTCAACAATGCGGCCTTTCACAAGCGTTATGCGATTGTGAACCTCGCCGACCTCAATGAATTTGAGGCCGGAAGCGTTGTAAATGAACAATTGCTACGTAAATCGAATCTTGTCCGCGGTCATTTCGTAGGAATAAAAATCCTTGGTGACGGCGAATTGAAACATGGCCTGAAGGTGGAAGCCGACAAAGTCAGTGCGGCAGCACGGGAAAAAATCGAGAAGGCTGGGGGAACGATTTCGCTGCGCGAGAGAGGCGCACCGAATGCAGGTCTAATCCATGCCGCTGAGCAGCCTGGGCTCTCGACGGGCGAAGGGTCAGCTGAACCCGCCTTACAGGCAGCACAAAAGAAAAAGTCGTCGAGGCGGATGCACGCCAAAGTGAAGTCGCGAGCAAAGAAGAAAACATCTCAGGAGAGCTAGCGTCTCGGCAGGCAATAATCCAGATTTAGCGGATGGTTTCGGCGTTTCTAAACACAGTTAAGATACCGGAGCTGCGGCGGCGCATTTTGTTTACGCTGGCGGTAGTGGTGATTGTGCGTTTGGGCGCTGCGATTACGACTCCGGGAGTTAACCAAGCTGTGCTGCAGGAATGGTTTCGCACGTCGTTGAGCCAGCGGACTGGCGGCGGTCTGGCAGCTCTTTTCAACCTATTCAGTGGCGGCGCACTTGAAAACTGCGCAGTCTTTTCTTTGGGGATCATGCCGTACATCAGCGCATCGATCATGATGCAGTTGCTCACCGCAGTGATTCCGCAACTTGGCAGATTGGCGCGCGAAGACGGCGGACGGCAGAAGATCATGCAGTTGACCCGCTATACGACAGTTGGGCTGTGCATTTTCCAAGGCTATCTGCTGGCGCTTTCGTTTCAGCATCCTGAATCGTATCATACCATGCTGCCGGGGATCACTGACACCATCAGGAACCTCGGCATCCCGTTAGTGGACGACCTTGGGTGGCGATTTCGAATCATAACGGTGATTTCCCTGACGACCGGTACACTGTTACTGATGTGGATGGGCGATCAAATTACCGAGCGCGGTATCGGCAACGGAATATCGCTCATTATTACGATTGGCATCGTTGCGCGTCTCCCCGCTGCGCTCGCACAGGCGTGGAAGACGTTTGTGCCTTCGGCACAAACAGGCTCGAGCCAGGTAAATCCGATGGTCCTCGTATTGCTGGTGTTCCTCTTGATCGTCGTCATCGCTGCGGTGATTGCGATCACGCAGGGCGTGCGCAAGATCACTGTGCAGTATGCGAAGCGCGTGGTGGGCCGGAAAATGTACGGCGGCCAGACGCAATACATGCCTCTGAAGGTAAATTACGCCGGCGTGATGCCGATCATTTTTGCCTGGGCGCTGCTTCTTTTTCCTGCGACCATTGTTCAGTACGGATTCAGAAGCAGCCCTACAGCCGCGCGCATCGCCGCCGCGCTTTCCACAGGTTGGCTCCATTATGTCGTTCTTGCAGGAATGATTTTCTTTTTCAGTTACTTCTGGGTTGCCACGCAATTTCAACCGACTCAAATCGCGGATGATCTTAAAAAATACGGCGGTTACATTCCGGGTGTGCGCCCAGGAAAACCGACTGCCGACTTTCTTGATTTCACGATGACGCGACTCACGTTTGCTGGCGCGGCTTTCCTGACGCTGATCGCGGTCTTTCCAAGTCTCCTCAGTCAGTGGTTGAATGTGCCTATCATTACAGCGCAATTTTTCGGCGGCACCAGCTTGTTGATCATTGTGGGCGTCATGCTTGACACTATGCGGCAAGTGGAAACGCACCTGATTCAGCGGCATTACGACGGCTTTTTGCGCAAGGGACGAATCCGGGGGCGAGCCTTCGATCGTGGCACTTACGTTCGCGGCGAGGCGGCAGCCAGCGGAACATTGATGTGGCTTTATGTGGGGATCGCGGTCCTCGTGATCGCCGGGGTCGCCTTTTTTCTTTACGGGCGATAGGTGAAAAGGCGGCTCGTTCTTCTTGGTGCGCCCGGTTCCGGCAAAGGAACCCAGGCGGAAATGATTACGCGCCAGTTCGGCGTTCCTGTCACTTCGACGGGCGCGATCTTGCGCCGTGAACGCGATCTGGGAACGCCTTTGGGGCAGGAGACTGCTGAAGTGCTGCAAAGCGGCGGACTCGTTTCGGACAAGATCATTATTGAACTGATCGAGGACTGGTTGCGTCTGCATGGTAGCCACGGGTTCGTCTTCGATGGTTTCCCGCGGACACTGCCACAGGCCGAGGGTTTAATGTCGATTTTGGCCAGACTACGCTCTGGATTGGATTTAGTGATCTGGCTCGAGGTATCGGAGCAGACTGTGCTTGACCGCATTGCTGGCCGGCTTCAGTGCGGCGAATGTGGTTTTACGACCAGCTCGTCGAGCGCACAGTTTGCTAATCGTCCCGTATGTCCCTATTGCGATGGCCACTTAGAGCGCCGCAATGACGATGATCTGAGCGTGTTGCAAACCCGCTTGGCAGAATTCCGCACCAAAACCGAACCACTTGCGTGCTTTTATGAAAAAATGTCGGTCTTGCATCGGATCGACGGTAATCGCGATCGCGAAGGGGTCTTTAGCGACATCTCGCGACTGATTGAAGACAAACGATGATTCCGATCAAAAACGCCCGGGAAATTGAGAAAATGCGGCAGGCATGTCGCACTGCGAGCGACATTCTCGACCGCGTTAGCGATTTGATTCGCCCTGGTATTACGACCAAAGAGGTGGACGAAGCAGCAGCGGACTTCATGAGCGAGGCCCGCGTGAAGAGTGCATTTCTGGGTTATCGGATGGGGCACCGCGTTTTCCCGGGCAACATTTGCATCTCGCTTAACGACGAAGTGGTTCACGGCATCGGCAGCCAACGGCGCATTCAATATGGCGAAATTGTGAAGCTGGACATCGGCATCATTCAGGATGGCTGGGTAGGCGATAACGCCACGACTGTTCCCGTCGGAATCATTGACGAACGCACCGATCAACTGCTGCGCGTCACCGAAAATGCGCTCGCGCGTGCAATCGGCGTCGCCCGCGAAGGCCGGCGGGTGGGTGACATTTGTGCCGAAATCGAAGATGAAGCGCGCCGGTTTGGTTTTTCAGTCGTGCGCGAATTTGTTGGACACGGAGTGGGACGAAAAATGCACGAGGAACCGCAAATTCCCAATTACGGTAAACGCGGCAGCGGTCCGAAATTAAAAGCAGGCATGACGCTGGCAATCGAGCCGATGATTAACATTGGCACTTCCGACGTCAGATTGCTCGACGATGGATGGACTGTGCGAACAGCGGATGGAATGCCATCGGCGCATTTTGAGCACACCGTCCTGATCACAAAGGATGATCCGGAAATTCTGACATGGCGCGCAAAGACGCAATTGAAGTAGAAGGCACAGTCGTCGAGTTGCTGCCTAATACCATGTTTCGGATTGAGCTGGCCAACGGCCATCGTGTTCTGGCGCATATCTCCGGGAAAATGCGGTTGCACTTCATTCGGATCTTGCCAGGCGACAAAGTTATGCTAGAGATTTCACCCTACGATTTGTCGAAGGGGCGAATTACTTATCGCCAAAAATGACGCTGTAGGGTGTCGGTGTCAGACGCCACGGGTAATTTCCCTGGATTATTATGAAAGTACGACCATCAGTAAAAAGACTTTGTGCCAGTTGCAGGATCGTGAAGCGCAAGAACGTCGTGCGCGTGATCTGCAAGAACCCGCGCCATAAACAAAGGCAAGGATGATAGGTCAGAAATGATTAGTGATTAGTTATGCCAAGACTATTAGGAGTTGAAATTCCAGCTGACAAACGCATCGAAGCGTCGCTCACCTACATCTACGGAATCGGCTTTAGCACAGCCAGACGCATTCTTGAGCAGACCAACATCGACCCGAACATCCGCGCGAAAAATCTTACGCCGCAGCAGCTGAACGAAATCATTCACGCCATTACGAACAATAAGATCAAGATTGAAGGTGATCTCCGTCGCGACGTGCAAAGTAACCTGAAACGTCTGCAGGCAATCAATTCTTATCGAGGGATCCGTCACCGGAAAGGCCTGCCCGTGCGCGGGCAGCGCACTTCCACAAATGCCCGTACGCGCAAGGGGCCGCGCAAAACCGTCGGTGTGATCCGCAACCCGGAAGCTAAAGCCGGCAAAGTTTAACGGCTAATTAGAATTATGGCTGAGCCAGAGAGTCTAACCGATCCAACTCCGGAAGAACCGAAAACAGAGGAGTCGAAGCCAACGCCGGCTTCGGCAGCTTCGCAGCAAGACGAGAAGGCGCCAGGTTCAAAGTCTCAGGATAGCGAGAAGGCGCCAGCTTCAAAGTCGCAGGAAGGCGACAAAGTGCCAGCTTCAAAGGCTGACGCAGCCAAACCTTCCAAAAGACCAGCCAAGCCAAAAAAAGAACAGCCAGCCCCAGCCGCAGCAGCTTCGGAAAGCCTTTCACTTTCGCCTGACGTTGAGAAAGCGAAGATCGTCAAAGCCAAAGGCAGCAAAAACGTTCACTCAGGCATTGCGCACGTGCTGGCGACCTTCAATAACACTATCGTGACCATTACCGACATGAAAGGCAACGTGATCGGCTGGTCGAGCGCCGGCAAGGTAGGCTTCAAGGGTTCGCGCAAGAGCACGGCGTACGCAGCGCAAATGGTCGCGCAGGACGCGTCCCGGCAGGCCATGGGCCACGGACTGAAAGAAGTGGAAGTTTTAGTCAGAGGGCCGGGAGCCGGCCGCGAATCCGCGGTGCGCGCCTTGCAGGCAATCGGACTCGATCTGACGGTTATCCGCGACGTCACTCCCGTGCCGCACAACGGTTGTCGTCCGCCGAAACAACGCCGCGTCTGACGCTTCAACCCTTTAACGATTCAACTCTTCAACGCATCCCATGGGCAGATACACAGGACCAAAAACGAGAGTGAGCCGGCGCTACGGGGTGCCGATTTTCGGTTCCTCCAAGGCGTTGGAGAGAAAAAACTATCCACCCGGGCAGCACGGCCCGAGAGGTTCCCGGCGCAAACAATCGGAGTACGCGATTGCGCTCGGCGAAAAACAGAAGCTGCGCTATCAATATGGACTTCTCGAGCGGCAATTTCGGAGGATTTTCGAGAAGGCGCTGAAGAAGCGCGGTGTAACAGGTGAAACACTTCTTCAACTATTGGAGACGCGTATCGATAATGTCGTTTACCGGCTTGGCCTTGCTAATACCCGCAGCGCTGCGCGCCAGCTTGTGTCGCACGGCCATGTGCTCGTGAACGGGCGAACCGTGAATATCGCTTCCTACAACGTGAAGGCAGGCGACGAGATCACGATTAAAGACAAACCGAAATCCCGACAACTGGTGCTGCGAAATCTTGATCTTACGCAAATTGTTCCCGTGCCCGACTGGCTGACAGCCGATCGCGACGCGCTCAGCGGCAAAGTCGCGCGCATCCCTTCTCGGGAAGAGATGCAACCGATCGTAAACGAACAACTGATAGTCGAGCTGTACCTGCTGGGTCGAATGCAGAGAAGAACGTCTCCGATGGGCGCGTTGCCCATCTGGAAATTCAGATGCCCCGCAGCGGTGTGGCTACAGGATTTGTCAGACGGCCTCTAGTAATTCGACCGAATCGCCTTTGTGCAGCATGCCTTCTACCATGACTGCACCGTAAACGCCCGCCATGCCGTCGTGAGCTTGCGCTACTTTCTTCAGTATCGCCGGCGTTTTTTCTCCCGTATCGGGATCGAGTGTGATCATCATGCAGCGCGGATCGCGCTCCAGAATTGTGACAACCACCTTTGGGCCGATTCGCAACGATCGGCCAACACATTCATTTTCGGCGAAGCCTTTGCCGGACGCTAAGTCCACATACACGTTTGCTCGGAAACGCCGCTTATCCATCTGAGTGGCCGTCTCTTCAGCCAATTGTCGCGCCGATTGCAAACTAAACATCGAAAACGGACGACAATCGGTCATCGCGCGCTCGGACCGCATCAGTGTGAGTTGATGTTTTTGGTCGATATCGGTTCGCAGCAGCTCCAACAGCGCCGAATCATCAACCGCAAGTGTTCGTCCGTCTGGCGTTTCAACATCGACTATTAACTCCGAAGGATCGGCTGATACGGGATTCGCGCCCATGCTCTCCGCTTCCATCAGGTTGATCGGACGCGCCGCTTTGTCGGGGTAACGGAAGCGCGGACGATATTGCAGAAGTCTCCGTTGCTCGCGCGCTGTAAAATATGGGAATCCTTTGGGACTCGCGGAACTTCTAAAAGCGAAGAGGCGATCACCATAGATTCCTGAGAACCCTGCAAAAATTTCTTCCAACTCTTCGCCCCGCATACTTTTGACGGGATAACGCCAAAGGCTGTCCACCTTTCCGATGACACTCATCTGTCTTTCTCTGTAGATTGCGCGGTTGAGCCAGCGCGCTTCATCAGTTCGTTCGCTGGCAAACTGGGATCGAGAACCTTGTGCGCGCTCTCGACCCCGGCGACGGGCAGCTTGGAGGCATCGATCAATCCAATCTGAACAAGCACTGAGGCCTGGTCCCAGTAAATATGCTCGTGCGCTAGTTTGCCGTCTCTAAATCGAACGATCGCGACCAGCGGAACTTCCACGCGCTTTCCCGTAGGCGCGACACCCGGCAACATCCAATCCATTGGAATCGTGTGCGTAAACTTGAACACCATCTCGTCCACCAACTGGTCTTCGCCAATCGTGCGCGACACCGGCGTCATTTCCGTGTCCGGCGGCATGTGTGGAATGAATCGTTTCGAATAGAACTCGCGCAATTCGTCGCGGCCCACGCCACCCGTCAAAACCGGAATATGATTCACATAAGCGTCTTCGACCATCGTGGCGAGTGTGTCCTCAGTGTTGCGCGTAGAGAACTCGAACTGCACATGCTGTTCCCACAGTTTGCGTAGAGTTTCCCGTGCAGGGCTGAGATTCGTGCTTCTGTCTGTTTGTTCAGGTTTGGCCATGGTCCCCTCCGTTTGTCCAAACTTTACTTCTGGTCGAGAAAGGAGACAGCGCCTGTATCGAGACTGTAATAGCCACCGATTACCTGCACTTCGCCGGAATCAACTCTAGCCTTGAGAATTGGCCTCGATGAACGCAATGCGTCCGCAACGTGTTTCACATTCGCCTTGATCGTCGCGTCCAGATCACCTTTGGGTGTTGCCGCCACCACCGGCTTGAGCGCCGTGACCAGTGACTGAATATGCCCTGGTGCTTTGCCTTTGGCAGCGATGGTCTTTATTGCGGCGTCGACGGCACCGCAACTCTGATGACCGAGCACGACAATCAGGCGAGCGCCTAAAATATCGACGCCGTACTCGATGCTTCCCAAGCCTTCATCGTTGAGCACGTTGCCTGCTAGTCGAACGATGAACAGATCTCCAAGGCCTTCATCAAAGACGATTTCGGGTGGCACACGCGAATCGGAACAACTGAGGATGATTGCAAACGGATGCTGACTCTTCGTCAGTTCTGCGCGTCGTTTGGCGGCCTGCTCGCTAGTCAAGCCGAGGGAAATCGTGCCGGCATTTTCATAGCTGTTTTTAGCCATGTACGCTCGTTCATCCACTGATTCATTCTGATGCTGCGGATTTCCCGCAGTGAAACGGCCATTGCCTTCCCTCAATCGCGAGATCGCTTCAGCCGGAGCGAGAATCGGTTGATCTGGGTAACCTGGATCAGCCGCGCGGGTAAATTGGTTTGCGACAAGCAAGCCGGCCGCAACAAAGCAAAATGCGAATTGTCTCTTTCTCATGCGCCGATTTACCCGCCGAAAGAGACTGGTCAAATCAATTCGAAATGAGATGCGAACAGGGGCCATCCCATCCGTCGGTGCCCTACTGCTTTCGATCGCGAGGGAAAGTAAACATCAATGAGCTGCAGTGAAATACCAGACAAAGGCAACGATGAGGGCAATGCCAACAATCCACCAGATTGTCTTAAGTCCCATCGGTTTTGCGTGGGATCCGAACTCCTGCTTCACGAAGTCGTCGTAGTTGAAGTCGTCCTC
>Ga0209577_10002223_pt1 | contig 18802 bp, 11 predicted proteins | sample GraSoiAngelo_109_FD_185874 | JGI IMG/M metagenome (GOLD analysis project Ga0209577, IMG submission 185874) | Grasslands soil microbial communities from the Angelo Coastal Reserve, California, USA - 14_0903_12_20cm (SPAdes) (version 2) | ecosystem: Environmental > Terrestrial > Soil > Grasslands...
CTTGATTGCAAGTCCCGCGAAAATCGGAGACTCCCGACTAACGTGGAATCGCCCCGCCACTCTTGCATCCTGCGCCGAATCTAAGTCATACGTTACGTACGGCAGCGTCGTTGTCGAAGTGTCCGCCAGCCCGTCGTATGGTCCAGCTGGCTGCCGTTCGACAGGCATATAGGCATAATCTCTTCCGTCGGGTTGTTGAGGTTGGAGCCAGCGGTTCAAGAAAGCGAAAGTCCCAATGCCATGAATTTCGTGGGCGCCGTCGAAATGGACTCGCACGATTTTGGCTTCTAGTCCATCCAGCTCCCAGGCGTCGGAGTACGCTGCCACCTCTTGCCAAGCTCGCGTGTGCCACTCCGGCGTCGTCGTGGTGTCTCGCTCGCCAAACTCCACGCACACAGGCCTCGGCCACTGCGCGGCGATTAGCTCCGCATGTGTAAAGCGATTCAGCACATTCCAGTTGTAGAAGTCCGCGTCTGGATGCTTCAGGTAGCTGGTCTCGTAGCCGGTCTCATGCTCCTCGTAAGTGATTTTCGTGCGCCAGTCGTTAAAATGTCCCGAGATTACAGCCGCGCTGATTCGGGGCTCCAGCGGAGACATCCAGATCACGGAGTAGCCTCCGTACGACAGCCCGTAGTAGCCGATCCGTTTTGGGTCCACTTGAGGTAACGACTGAAGAAAATCGACGATGCGATGCAGCTTTGCGAGCTCCAGGCTGGTGCGCATCTTTCCTAGGGCGGCAGCCTGTCGCACCAGCGGATTCACTAGTACTTCCTGTGGCATCGGAACGGTCAGGTAAGGCGCGAACACGACGTAGCCGAGATCGGCCAGATGCGAACCTAAGGAATTGTAGATCGTAGGTTCCACTTCTAGAGGCTCTCGTTCTAAGCCGATAATTTTCGCTGGTTCATCTCCCAATCCATGTTGGCAGATCACCACCGGTAAGCGTCCCGCCCTATTTCGCGGAATCAATAGTTGTCCATAAGCTTCTACTCCCGGCAACACGTCCAGCAGCACGTCATACGCCGCAAACTTGTCAGTCAGCCGGAGCAGCCGCGTGCGAGGATTAAGCGGCCCATTCCCAGTAGGAATAACTCCCACCAACTGGCTAAGTTCCCGGCGCAGTGCCTCTGCACGATGGGCCCTATCTAGTGGCGGCGTCGACAACAACTTCCAGTGGTCCTTCCGCGCCGCGTCACTCGCGGCATCCAGCCGTCGTAGGTATTGGTGTAGGGCCTCGAACTGCTCGTCGCGCGCCTTCACTACCTCGCCGCCCGCCACGTGGACATTGAACTGTGGCTTCGTTTGTTCCTCGGTTGCAGCTAGCCAGGTGGCGATCTTCGAGGCCGCGGTTGCCAGTTCATTCCCGCTGGGCTCTTCGCTCATACTGAGTTCCCCGGGCTTTCCCAGCCCCGCGTAGAAACGTTTCGTCCGCGCCAATTCCGCATGCACGCTGCTGGCCGGCGTTGCTCCGCTCGGTGTGTAAATAATGTGCAGTCGTTGCGGAGCTATCAGGGCCGCAATTTCCGCGTCTCCAAACTCATTCAGCTGACCGTGCAGCATGCGGTCCACCGGTTCTTCCCAGCAGTCTTCCCGCTGCCGGAAGTAATCGATTACCGCTACGGCCCCAAAGCTGCCATCCATGGCAGCTGCATACAGCGCCGTCATCCCGCCTTGCCCATCACCCAAGACAGCCACTTGCTCCTTCAGAAGGAGAAAACGTGAAACAAGATAGTCTCGCAGCGCCAGCGTCTGCTGTACTTCCAAACCCACGAGAGTTCGGCCCACAATGAAACCCAGGCGGTAGAGTAGCTGGCGACGGTCAATATGATGAAGCTTTCCAAACGGAAAATCGCTGTGTCGTTCTACGGTGACCGGTACACACACAACGAGCCGATGTTCCAGCAGTGACGTAAGCCAAGTTGCCGGTGTCTCACCTTCGGCGATTCCGGCGAATGCTTCCCGCGACTTTTCCGAATCCGGCAGGGCGATCACCGCCCCCACTGCCTTGCCATGCGGTACGAACAGCAGGGCCCGCGCCCGAAAATTCTCCTTGAGCGAAATCGTCACATCCTCGACACCGACCTCATCAGACTCCAGAACCACGCTTTTGACATCCGGATTTTTGTTGCTTAGGTCAAGCAGTCCCAGCGTCTTTCGCAGATTCTCGCGATGATCCCGAAGCGATCTTCGATAGGCGTCTAGTGAAGAAAAGTCCGGCCGCCAGAGGCTGTCGCGCAGCGCCGGAGTCGCTCGAATCTCCTTCAGCCAGTATTCCCGTTCCTGACCAAGCTGCACGGCATAGATGGATCCCTGCTGCGGCGAAGTCATTTCCTCTGGTAGCGGCACGTCGGTGGGCAGCGTTAGTAAAGAGGTCCCCTGAAGGTGTGGAATGGGTTCCAGAACTATGCCCGCTTTGCCGGCAATGGCTGACACATAGGTGCTCGGGGATTGAGCCAGCGTGCTCCGATCCGTCCAAATGGAAAGCGCCAACAAGAAGATCATGGACAACGGGCTTATGGAAAACCTGGCTCGTTTCAACATCCTAGTCCTCCCCATGCATGCGAAGCGATTCGTTTGAACGGATTGGAGTAATGAGAATTTGCTTACGCACATCGCTCGGCGTCCTAATGGGTAGCCTGTGGTCCAAGATTAGACAGTTGGGCAGAGCAACTGTCTAATAGATTCTTAAGCTGAAATTGGTAACAAACCTAGATTGACCCTTTTCATCAATTCGGAGAGGAACAGAGCGCGCTAGAGGAAGGGGCGATCCTGGGGGGACGCATAGCGGAGGGCGTGTTCCCTCACAACGAATAATAGATATAAAACGACCACTTGCGATATTTTAGCTGCTTATGGACCTTAGACAATTGGAAATGTTCATCGCGGTGGCTGACAATGTCAGCTTCACCGGGGCGGGCCGGCAATTGCACGTGGCCCAATCAGCCATCAGCCGGAAAATCGGATTGCTCGAGGATGAATTAGGCGAGCGACTATTCAAGCGGGTTAAGAAGAGAATTTTCATAACCCCCGCCGGGGAGACGTTCCTTCGGTATGCGCGGAGAATTTTTCAAGATCTGAGGAACGCGACGCTGGAGATCTCAAAGTTTAGGCAACTTGAGTGGGGATACCTGAGAATAGGCGCGGGCCTGATGGCTTGCATTTACATCTTGCCTCCGGTTCTCGAAAAGTTCAAAGCACTTCATCCGCGGATTGAGCTGGAAATCGCCACCGGGGCCACGGACGCACTGCTTTCGAAGCTTCGAGATAACTCCCTCGATATCGGCGTGCTCACCCTGCCCATCCGAGAATCCGATCTGCAAGTCATTCCTTTGTGCACGGAAGAGATGGTAGTGGTGGTAAGCAGGAAACATCCCACGCTGTCCAAGAGACGCTGGATCCATGCAAAGGAGATTCCCGAACACCCGCTGATCATTTTTTCGAAACAAACTCACACCCGCGGTGTTCTTGAGGAGTTCTTCCGTGAGGCCGGAATCGAACCTCGAATCCTCATGGAGACGGAGAACGTCGCGACAATAAAGCCGCTCATTAAGATCGACTTGGGGATCAGCATCATTCCGCTCCGTGCCGTGGCCGAAGAATTGAAGCGAAAAGAATTGCATTGCTTGAGGATTCGCGGCCACCGCGTAACGCGAGAGGTGGGACTGGTCTTTCTGAAGTCGAATGATACTCCTAAGGTGCTCTCAGAGCTGATTCGATTGTTCAAAGATGTCCAAGCGAACTGACGCATCCGCGGCGTCTCACCCATAACCCAAAGAACTGCGTCTTTCCGTGCCGGAAAGCGTCTCCGAGGGTTTCTGGGAGCTAGGTTGGCGTCCAGCGGCAGGCACTGAAGGACAGATTGACGCCTCCCTCAGCCCGGCTACCGCAGAAATTCGCAGCGATGCCAGAGTTTTTGTCTCTGGGGGGAGGTGGCGTCGGAACATATTAAAATTGACTGGAGTTTGTCGAATCATTCTATTGGACAGAATCGTCCGCTCATAAATACATTACGCCGACGCGCTTTAGAAATCGGTGAATCAAAGGCTTGGACGGATTTGTTCGCAGCCGAGTACCAGTTTCGAGGTAGAACTGTGAAGACGTGGGAGGCCGCTCCCGGGGAAAAGTCGACCCTTACGGCTCGTGGAAGAGGGCACGAAGCTTGGCTGCGCAAACTTTGGACGGGCCAAATGAGGCTCCTTTTTGGAGAACCATGAATTCGAGCAAAGGGCGGGAGCGCAATAGGGGTGTCTCGGTGAGCGGGACAGGCCCGGTAATCATTTTGTGCAGATTACTGCCAAATGGGGAATGGAAGCTTTGTCGCGAGGCCAACTTGGTCGTGAATTTGAGTTCTGTGCGAGGTGATAAAGCGGGTCAAAACGGCAGGCTGCTCCCATCCTTCGTTGCCGATCTTGTCAAAACATGAACGCCCGCAAAGCCCGGTAGCGCAAAGTCCACTCGCACATGGCGATCTGTTTTGAAGGACGAAGACCGTGGAGGCATCTCACTTATGAGCGACAGGCGAATGTTCTTCAAGCAAGCGGGCGCTATTGCGGCCGTGTCGTGGTCCGGGATTTCCTTTGCTCGCCAGCCGGCGAGTCGTGAAACAACGGATATTCCCGCAGCACGCGCCGCCACAGCGGCTGCCGAACCATATGCAGTCGTTCTTGAGAATAAGGAGTTGCGACTGGTGATTGCAGAGGGCGGGCATGCCCAAAGTCTCGTCCACAAGCCAAGCGGCCAAGAATGCCTTGCGGCGGGCATGGATGTTCCCATGTTCACAGCCGTGCAGTACCGGCCGTATGACAATGAGTTGCAATTGGCTTACCCCGCTAAGGCCACGAGTTTCCCGGCAGAGACCGTGAGGCGCGACGGCGACAAGTTGGTTGTGGCCTTTGCGCTCATTGGATACGAAGCTACCATCGGTTTGCGAATCACCGAAAGCTACATCGGCTTTACGCTTGAGAAGCTGGAGTACAAGGCCAGCGCCAGTCTTCGGCCAAGGCGGAAGGACCCCATCGAAGAGACGTTATTCGTTCAGCTTCCCGTGCGCCCCCGGAAGAATCTTGGAGACTGGCTAAATGTAACCTGGGATGACGAAATCGCAGTCAACGTGTTGGCTACGGATCCATTCGCTCGAATCGATTGCAAGCCGTGTCCAGGCGCTTACCTTTTCCAAGCTGGGACTATGGATGAGGTCCGAACGGAGGGGGTGGGGGCCGCGCTCATCGTCACCGCCACGAAGAACCTGTTGGACCGCATTTCGGCAGTGGAGGAGGATTACGGCCTTCCGCGGGGTGCCGAGAGTCGCAAGCGCGGCGAATATAGACACTCGTATTACGAAATGGGCGAAACCACGCCGGAAAATATTGACGAGCATATCCGCTATGCTCAAAAGAGCGGTTTCCGGATGATGCAGATGCATTATCTGTCTTTCGCCCGGACCGTCGGCCACTTTGAATGGCGAGCTGCCTATCCGAATGGCATGCTCGACCTGAAAAGGGTAGTGGCCAAAATCAGTGGCGCGGGCATCATCCCCGGAATCCATATCCATTATAATAAATGTCATAAGACTGACGCCTATCTGACCCCCAAGCCCGACCCACGATTGAACTTGAGCCGCGCTTTTACGTTAGCCCAGCCTTTAAATTCAACTGCGACGACCATAATCGTCGAGGAAAACCCCAGGCTCTGCACCACCGACGAAGACCGCCGCATTCTGAAGATTCAGAATGAATTGGTTACCTATGAGGCGTTTACAGCGACTCCCCCCTATCAGTTTCTGAATTGCAAGCGCGGAGCTCTCAACACAGTTGCGGCGTCGCATGAGGAGGGATCCCAGGTGGGATTGCTGGACGTAGATACCTGGCCGATTTTCGTTCGTTTTACGCAGAATACGAGCATCCAGGAAGAGGTAGCCGATCGCCTCGGGAAGATCTACCGGCAAGCCGGGTTCAAGTTCACCTATTTCGACGGCGCCGAGGATGTGCCGCCGCCTTTCTGGTTCACCGTTTCCCGAGCACAATGGCTGGTCTTGAAACAGCTGGAGCCGAAACCTCTTTTTGCCGAGGGCGCCTGTAAATCACACTTCAGCTGGCATATCCTGACGCGCGGGAATGCATTCGATGTCTTTAAGCCGGAGGTCATGAAAGCTGCGATCCGCGCGTACCCGGCCGCTGAGGCACCGCGAGTTGCCAGAGATTTTACCAGTATTAACTTCGGTTGGATCGGCTATTGGGCGCCGACCAAGGATACCATCGGCACGCAGCCGGATATGATCGAGTATACCACCAGCCGGGCCGCGGCTTGGGACTGCCCTGTGAGTCTCGAGGGCCATTTGGATCAGATGGAATTGCACCCGCGCACGGGAGACAATCTTGAAGTGGTGAAGCGCTGGGAAGACGTGCGCGCGAGTAACTGGCTGACCTCCGCCCACAAAGAAGCGCTCCGCCAATTAGAACAAGAACATATCCTATTGATTGATGACACCGGTCATTTCGAATTAGTTCCGTATTCCCAGATTGAAAAAGTGGCGGGAGCCGACCAGCCTGCACGTGCGTTTGTTTTTGAGCGGGCGGGGAAGATCTGGGTTGTGTTCTGGCATACTTCAGGCTCCGCGACGCTTTACGTTGACGTCCCGCCGCGCCAAGTCCGGCTGATGAAGGAGCTGGGCAAGGAAATCCCCGTAAAGCCGAATAAGAACGGAATCCAGTTGCCGCTAAATGACCGTCATTACATTGAGTTTACTGATCTGGGCGTAAAAGATGTGATTCGTGCTTTCCAAGATTCCAGGATACTCCCATAGGTCATTGGCTTAAAGCTCCACCTGCCGCGGCCCAAGGGGAATTCAGTTCGGGAGAGTTTGATGCCTTTTGATGTGAAGCAATTTCGCGGAATCTTCCCCGCGGCCCTCACCATGTTCGATGAGAAGAACAATCTCGATGAGGAAGCCACCGCACGCCACTGGGATTGGCTTATCACCCACCAGGGGGTCGATGGGTTGGTGATCGCGGGAACCAGCGGCGAGTTCATTGCGCTTGAACGGGAGGAACGCATCCGGCTATTTCAACTGGCTCGCGATGTTGTCCGCAAGCGCGTGCCGGTCATTTATGGCTCGGGCCATTACAGCACTAAATTGACCATTCAACTCTCCGAAGAAGCCGAGAGGTGCGGGGCCGATGCGCTGATCATAATCCTGCCTTATTTCCAAAAGCCTCCCAAAGCCGCTGTTATCGAGCACTACCGCCGAGTGCGGCAGTCCACCAACTTGCCGATTATGCTGTACAACAATCCCCACAACTCGGCCTGCGTGGAACTCAACCCGCGTGAAATTGCGCGCCTGGTGGACGAGGATGTACTGCACATGGTTAAGTCCACGTTTGGGACGGTGGAGCCGGTACACGATTTGTATTACTTGGTGGGCGACAGAATGGCGATCTTCTACGGTTCCTTTCTTGCTGCATTGGAAGGCCTGGCCGCTGGAGCTCACGGGTGGATTAGCGGTGTTTTGAATGTGGCTAGTAAGGCCGCGAAAGCCATGTACCAGGCGGTGGTGGTCCACAACGATGTGAAGAAAGGCCTGCTCATCTGGAACAAGATTCTGCCGATCGTCCATATGTATACCTATCAGCAGATTGGCCCGGTGAGCGACTTGGCTATTTACCGCGCCATGCTCAAACTTTGGGGACTCCCGGGCGGGTATTGCAGAGATCCATTTTTCCCTCTTGACGAGAAGCAGGAGAAAGTGTTGCACGATTTGCTGCATCAATGCGGGTGGATAGACCCGGATCATGTGCTGGATAATCTTGAACCAATGGACTCGTTCCACCGAAAAGGCGAAGCTGAGCCAACTGCAAGATGAATGCCCATCTCACGGCTGAGATGACGAACATCATGATTCGAAGAGGGCAACGGCGGTGAGAGTAGCAATGATTGGGCATGGATTTGTGGGCACGGTCCACGCGAGCCAATTGGCCACCGAGCCGTGGGTCGAATTGGTAGCTGTGTTCGGCACGGAACGTGAACAGGCGGTGCAATTCGCCACGGCCTATGGCATCAAGAATGTGAGCAACAGCCTCAAAGAAGCGGTTTCACTCGCCGAGGCGGCAATTGTCTGCTCGCCCACTCCTGTCCACTACCAGCAGGCCCGCGAATGCCTGGAACTCGGCGTTCACACACTCGCGGAAATGCCGCCTTGCGGGACGTTAAAAGAGGCAAAGGCATTGGGTGACTTGGCCAAAAAGCAGGGCATCCGCGTGCAGTGCGCGCACACGTGTCGATATGTGCTGCCTTACATCCGCGTCGGTGAGAGCATTCGATCAGGTGAACTGGGCACCGTACAGCAAGTGACTTTTGTTCGCCATCATAAACTCAAGGGGCGCGCTTGGACGGATGACGCGTTACTTCATCATTCCGCGCATCCGATTGATCTCACGATCGATTGGTTTGGAGGCGTCACGCCGATTGGCTGCGTGGCTTTGCCGCAAGCCCGCGGCGCCCAGACGGTATCGCTTTTGGGCAAGTTGCCTCGAGGGGCACCGGTCACAATTTCGATTACTTTTGCATCTCGGCTTCCTCACCTGCGCATGCAAATCGTGGGAGACCAACATACTGTGGAGACGGATGGTTTCAGTTATGTCCGATCAGACTTAGACCGTCTGAATCTCAGCATCCCCGAACTCCGATCGTACGAAAAAGCCATTCACGACCAGGACGTGGAATTTCTGCGTTCTTGCCAAGGTGAAAAGACAGGTGTCAATTGGCAGGAAGCTGTCGAATTGATCGAGACCGTGAACCGCTTTCAGGATTCAGAGACGAAGAAATAGTCATGAGGCAGCTTTGTGCCGATGGTCGGCAACTTCCCATGGAGCCGAACAAGAAAAGCGAGTCTGAAAATTTCCGTGGTTCGTTCGGGCATTCCACTTCACCTTTAGTTTTCGGACACCCAGGTTTACGGCGAGGGCCACCATGTTAAGAGTCGGATTCATCGGCACCGGTATCATGGGACAACCCATGGCGATCAACCTTCTTAAAGCAGGGTTTCCCCTGGTGGTATTCAATCGAACAAAATCCAGATGCGAACCCGTGGTGGCACTCGGGGCGGCCGTTAGCAGATCTCCCCGAGAACTCGCCGAACAAAGCGATGTTGTGATTGCCATGGTCTCCGATACTTCCGACGTAGAACAGGTCCTTTTCTCCGAAGGCGGCGTGTGGCACGGGGTGAGACCGGGCATGACGTTTATTGATATGAGCACGATCTCTCCTCGGGCGACGGTGCAGTTCTCGAAAAGGCTTCTTGAGAAGGGATGTGAAATGCTCGATGCGCCTGTGAGCGGAGGTGAAAAGGGCGCCCGCGAGAAAACACTCGGAATCATGGTGGGGGGCAAGGGGGAGGTGTTTGATCGGTGTTTGACTCTCTTTCAGGCAATGGGGAAGACCATCACTTATGCCGGCCCGAGTGGGAGCGGCCAGAAGACAAAGCTTGTAAATCAGGTGGTGGCCGCTATCAACCTCTTGGCTGTCGTGGAAGGGTTGCGCTTGGTTCGCGCTGCAGGTCTCGATGCGGAACCCACACTGCGCGCGATTTCGAGCGGTGCGGCTTCCTCTTGGATGCTAACGAACCTGGCGCCGAAGATTCTCAATAATGATTTTGCCCCCGGTTTCAGCATTCGGCTCCAGAGCAAAGACCTGAATCTCGTGACGCAATTCATAGCTGACGTGGGTGGACAATTTCCCGGCGCCCAACTGGTTTCTTCGCTTTTTGCCGAAGCCTTGCGCCGTGGATTCGGGGAGGCGGGCAATCAAGGCTTGATTAATCTCTGGAACGAAGCTGGACGCCAAGAGCCGCCAATGGTACGCGGCTAAATCTAACCCTTTCGATAATGCACGGGAGCCGTGAGCGGTCAAGTTTCGGCGTGAGCACGGTTCTAGAAGCTAGTGTTCAACTCTCTCTAAAAACCATCATAAACCAATGTCACATGGTCCCGGCGGATCGCTCCTGGCGATCTCGGGCCCGCGTGGCCTGCTGGCCAGTCCTGGACCAGCACTTCGTGGATTGCTAATCCAATGTTTTGAGGTGCGAGACTGACACCTTGGAGTACAAGTTGATGGTGCGGGACGCCGCTTGTGAACGATGGCCAGCGAGCCTCCGGAGGAATGCTCTCCTGTCGTCGACCCATCTAATAGGCAGGTGACGGTCAACTCAAGATTATATTGGACACCGTAAGACTCCTCAGATAAACGTACCCATACCGTTAGGCCGAATTAGGTCTCCAAAAAAGAAGAGAACGACCATGATCAGCACATGCATACATCGATTTCCACGCAACAGCGTGTACCTTTCGATGCTCTTGTTGCTTTGTCTGCTCCCGCTGGCGATCCCCCTCCCAGCCCAGGTAGAGACTAGTTCCAGGATCAGTGGCACCGTGACCGATAGCACGGGTGCTGTCGTGGCGGGGACCGCGGTGACAGTAAAGAATCAAGACACTGGCGAAACCAGGAAAGCGGTCACGAATAGTACGGGCTACTATTCCTTTCCGTCGTTGCCTCCTGGGACCTATACCATCACTGTGAGCATGGACGGGTTCAAAACCGTGGTCGTAAGTGATCGAGTAATCCAAGTGGCGCAACCCGCGAGCGTGGATGTCACGCTTTCGGTCGGAGCTTCCGCACAGACGGTCAATGTTTCCGCGGCTGGCGCAGAATTGATCTCTACGACCACGTCCGAGATTTCAGGAACTATTAGCCCCACGCTGGTAGAGAGTCTTCCTCTCAATGCCCATGATATGTTTGACCTGGCGGTCCTGACACCCGGTACTTCACCACAGAATCTGACCGACTACCAGATTTCCTTCTCACAGCAATCGCTTAATTATGTAGGTGCTGCCGGTACTTTTGTCAGTTCCGGCATTTTCGCCGGCGGCAACCGCGACAGCGGAACGAACGTATCGATCGACGGCGCGAACGTGCAAAGCCCTGTCTATCAACAAACCACGCAGCTGCAATCAACGGCCAGCATCCAGGAAATGAGGATCGAAACCTCCAACATGAACGCGGAATTTGGCGGCGGCGTCTCGGCCGTCAATGTGATCACCAAAAGCGGCGGCAACCAGTTCCATGGTGAAGCTTACGAGTACTTGCGGAACAATCATCTGGACGCGGCGGATTTCTTCACGAATCTCGCTGGCTTCAAGCTTCCAAATTATCAGCAAAACCAGTTCGGGGGCGCGGCAGGAGGGCCGATCAAGAAAGACAGGCTGTTCTTCTTCGGCAACTATGAGGGCCTCCGGGTTCGCCAAGGAAGCGTGGGATTAACGGAGACACCACCCGTGTCGATTCGAGGCGGGGACTTTTCCACCCTTCCCACTGTTAATCCCGACGGCAGCCTCGGTCCACCAGCAACCATTTATAATCCCTATCAGTCTGATCCGGCGACGGGACTGCGCCAGCCTTTTCCGAACAACCAGATTCCCCTTGGGCCGACCACCCTCTGCGCCCCGCGACCCGCTTGCGTCGACCCTGTAACTCTGGCCTACCTTAAGTATGTTCTTACACCAAATACGGTGGTCAACGGCATACCGATGCTCGCAGGGGCCGCGAAAACAATGATAGACAGTGACCAAGGAACCGCAAGACTGGACTTTAACAAGGGCGCCAAAGCCCATTTCTACGGCCGCTTTACAGAAGAGAGACGGCCGGCGCTCGGAGGAGGCCTCCAGCCGCTGCAAGGCACGAATAACGCAAGCTCATCGCGGAACATTGTCGTTCACTGGACGGAGAGTATCTCGGCGAATTCCGTGAACGATTTCTTGGTTTCCTACAGCCGGCCCAAATGGATATTGGGACGGAACTTCAGCGTTCCCGACGTCTCAACGGAGATTGGCTTGGCCAACACGTCGAGCTTCACGGGCGGTCCGCAAATCCAGGTCGACGGATACGACATGGGAAGTTCACTGCAGTACTTTCTAGACAGCATCGAGAACACCTACCAGCTTAAGGACGATTATAGTGCTGTAAAAGGCAGGCACCAATTGAAGCTGGGAGTGGAAGTCACGGAGAGACGCAACTATTATCCCAGCGCGTTTAACGATAAAGGTTATTTTGGTTTTCAGGACATTTGGTCCGCGGTCTGTCCATCGGGAAACGCTGCCTGCGCTTCCGCCATGTCGGCGGCTGGTATTACAGATCCGGGCGGAAACGCTTTTGCCGATTATCTACTTGGCGCGGCCCGGCAGGATCTCTTGACAGTCAGTGGCAACATCTATCGGGGTTACCAGAGATACTATGGCTTTTACGCGCAGGACTCCTGGCGGGTAACTCCGAAGCTCACGCTCAATTACGGTCTGCGCTATGAATACTGGAGCCCTTGGACGGTCCCCAGCAACACCGTCGCGACTTTCCATTTTCAGACCGGCCAGATCGAATACGTGCTTCAGAATCCCCTAGACTACCGGGATCCGGCAAAATGTTACGGAAAGTGTGCTCCGCTCAACGGCAATATCCCGCGCCAAGGATACACCGCCGGCAATCGGGATTTCGCGCCACGCGTTGGACTGGCGTATCTGCTGACGCCAGAAACTCCGGTGCGGGTCTCCTTCGGAAAATTTTACGACGGCAATGTCAACAACAACTTTTTCAGCAATCTGCAGCACGGGATAGCACCGTTCAATCTAAGGAATGAGGTAGCGACTGCGGGTTCCGAGCCGCTTCCTCCACTTTTAGTGCAAGGAAACTTCCCTCCGCCTTCACCAACCGGAATTCCACAGCCGAATGCCAATCCTCCGGCTGCCTTCCGGGTTCCCCTTAACTACTATCCGACGGGAGCGGTCCTGGAGTGGTCCTTAAGTGTGCAACGGCTCCTGAGCCCCCAATGGTCGGCGGAAGTCGACTACACCGGTTCCCACACCGTCCATGAATTCCAGTTTATCAATGAGAACGCCGCGGCTTTGCCTGCGGGCGCTCTGGCTAATTTGAGCCTCCAGGAGCGGAGACCATTCCCGCAATGGGGGGACATTGGGACCTGGGCGCCGATCGGCTGGGGCAGGTATAACGCGCTGGTCGCCAGCGTGAAGAACGCCGGCTGGCACGGTCTCTCGCTGATGGCGAATTTCACCTGGGCCAAAAACATAGTTAGCTCAGATTTTGGCAGCAGTGACATTGGCAACGAAAACTTCCGCTATCCTTATATTCACGCGGGAGATGCTCCGTTTACGCCCAGAAAAAGGTTCGTTGCGGGTTACTCTTATCAACTACCATTCGGGAAAGGAAAGCGCTTTGGAGCCGCGCTCCACCCAGCCCTCGACAAGGTCGTCGGGGGATGGTCATTGAGCGGCATTACGCAGTTTTCTACCGGAGCCCCGTTAAACGTTCGCAGCCCGGATTTTTCTGGTACAGGCTTGGAAAATTATGGCGAACCCAATCGGGTTTGCAATCCGAACAGCGTTCCCGGTGGCCCCAATCGCTTGCAGTGGTTCAACACGTCCTGCTTCGTTGCGGCGCCATTCGGCACTTACGGCAATTCGACGTTGGGAGCGATCACCACACCCGGCACCAACAACTGGGATCTGACATTGGAAAAGAGCACGCCAACCAACTTCCCCAAAGAAAGCGGCCGGGTAGACTTCCGGCTCGACATGTTTAATGCCTTCAACCATACGCAGTGGGGAGCGCCCGACATCTATTACACGGACCTGGCCTTTGGCCAGATATTCTCGACCCGGCCGGCCCGGCAGTTGCAGGCCACGCTGAAGTACATTTTCTGAAATGGGCGCCGTCGCCGGATCGACGGCGATCCAGCCCCATGTTCCGTGACTCATGCTCGAACTGCTTGCCCTGCATCTCGAATGGCTCGTGAGACAAAAAAAGAATGGAGGTCCCAATGATCGGAGCAGCCCAGAATCTTGTTCGTTCACTCTGCTCCTGTGCAATGCGGGTAGTTCCATCCCGAGGCATAAACCACTTCCGAGGGAAGTGTGGCCAGCACCTCGCGGCCACTTCGGTGCGCTTGAATCCGGCTCATCTTGCTAGGTTGCTTGTCTACTTGACGCTCTGCTTGATTTGCATGCCAGCGTCCGCTAGCAGTGCGATGAGAAATGTCCTGGACTACGGTGCTACGGGAGACGGAATCACCGACGACACCGTAGCCGTCAACAAAGCCATTGCAGCCTTGCAGCCGGGAGATACTCTGCTGTTTCCATGCACAACGGCCAGCACCTACCTGATCACCTCCCAATTAACCGTCAACGTCACGAATGTGACGGTGGACGGTTCGAGTTGCGCCGTCATCCACAACACTGCCTCCGGCGGAACCATCTTCGTGATCGGCGGATCCGGCAACGGCAATCCGAACTACGGCCCGGCTATCGCGTTGAGTGCCACCGCAAACGAACTGGCCAGGGGTTTTATGACTGTCTCGAGTCTGGGTGTTGCGGCGGGAGACTACGTCCGACTGCAGCAGGGGGGCAGGGACTCTTCCACAGGCAGCACAGACACACAATGTGATGTATCCGCTTGTCGTGGCGAGGTCTTAAAGGTCGCATCGGTTTCCGGGAACACCATCACGGTCACGACGAAATTGCACGATACCTATGATCCGTCGGTTAATCTTGCCACTGCCCAAAAGATACTAAGCCCGCTCACCGGCGTTATCGTAGAAAACATCACATTTGACGGAAGCGGGTCCAACGTCTACGGCTTGGCGCTGGCTGGAGTCGCCGAGTCCAAGGTCAGCGGCGTCACATCGAAAAACGTGCAAGGCGCGGCGCTCTTAAATCGCGGAGATTTTAACGTGGCGTGGAGCAACGTAACCGTCAGCAGAGCCGGCAGCGCGCAGTGTGGATCTGCTGCGTGGTTTGAAAATCAGGGGAACTTGCGGGTCGGTGGAATGTCGATTTTCAATGAGAATCCTGGGGCACCTTATACGGGATGCCTCGACAACGGGGCCTTCGGCTTTGAGCTCGTTGGATCGGCAAACGCTATAATTTCCAACCTCACGGTCGACGCGGCCAGAGCCTTTGGGCGTCCGTTTAAGACTGCCGCCGCCCGCTGGAATACATTCAACTCTCTTACCGTTAAGAACGGCGTTTCATATAACAACGGCATTAGCGTTGAATATTATTCCTCACATAACACCTACCGCCATTGCAAAGTCACCGACAACGGGGCTGGCACTGGAACGGGCACCGGCAATGCAGGCATCAACCTCTTCGGCAATTTCAACCAGTACAACATCTTCGCCGACTGTACAGTTACGGGAAACGGAAACGTACAGTTTTTTGACAGCTATTATGACGCCCTCGGTTTAGGAACAGACTCCAACAACGCTGTTGTTGGCGGCACTTACGCGGGAACCACAACTGAAGAGGCGGTTATCATTCTTGAGGCACCCTACGATTCTGTATCGGGTGCCACAATCAGCGGGCCGGGATCGTCAGGAATCGAAATGGACGGACCCAACGGATCCGCGCCGGGGGCCACCAACGCCTGCATCAACAACAACGACTTCGTCGCGGGAACGGGACTTACTGATGGTATTCTCGCCGCCTTTAGCAGCGACATCGGCTCTGGCAACGAACTGAACGGCTTGAGCAGCAATTTAACTCCGGGAACGTGCTCAGGTCGCTTGATCAAGGGTCCTAACCATGAGCACCAAGACGAATTGGGGTTTGAGGCCCAAGGGAAGGTCAAATAAGCCGAGGATTTTTGTGACGGTGAAACGTGAAAACCACTCGTGAGAAGTCAACCATCAGCGATGTTACGACTCTCGCGGAGCGTCAACTGGCGATCGATGGGGCATCCCGGTTCGGGCATTCCCCGATGTGGACACGGCTTACGTGCATGTGGCTGGCCGGGTCGCTGGTCCCTGGTTCTTCTTGGCGATGAACCTGACACTGCTCGTGGCAAGCGTTGGTTCTGGAATGGGAGCTCAACTGGGAGCGGCACGGTTGCTTTATGGCATGGGACGAAGCAATGCTTTGCCTCGGTCATTCTTTGTGCTGTTGACCCCGTTCGCTGGGTACCACGCAACAATGTAATTTTTGTCGGATTAGTCGCGCTCTTGGGTGCATTCCTCCTCTCGTATTCGCTGGCTACCGAGATGCTCAATTTCGGAGCGCTCCTAGCCTTCATAGGAGTCAATGCCGCAGCGTTTGTACGCTACTTCGTGCGAGCTTCGGCAAAGAGACTGGCCAACCTGGTGCTGCCCGATTTCAGGTCTGACGATTTGCTTGCTGCTTTGGCTAAACCTGAGCCGGGCGGCAATGCTGGCGGGCGTGCTCTGGATGGCTGTTGGCATTGCGTTCGGCGCGTGGAAAACGCGCGGGTTTCGCATGGATTTGATCAATTTCGAGATCCCCTCCGGGGCGGAGATCTGAACGAAAACAATGATAGGCTTCGGGTGCTACTGCGAAGAAAGTTACTGGGAACAAATCATGAATCGTGTCGCGGGCATGGTTTCGGAGTGTTCAGCGGTAAACCTGTTGGGCTCGGCAGTCTCCGTCTTACGGCACTCGTCCCGCCAGCTCAGTACCGTAGAGATGACAAAAATGAGATTCACCACGCGAGCTAGTTTTCTTGGCCTGATCCTCCTGCTGATTACCAGGCCCGTCTGCGCCCAGACGCTGGAAGCTGGCGTTGCCCGGGTGGATATCACGCCTTCGCCTGGTCTGCTGCTCCAAGGCTACCCTCATCCAGAGCGCATCGCTACTGGCGTACGCGATCCACTCTACGCACGGATCCTAGTCCTGAGGGCCGGTTCTACCCGATTGGCAATTGTTGATCTAGATCTTATTGCTACCTTTGGACCGGCATATCTGTCGCAGTTGCGCGATCAGATCCAAGGTGAAGTTCAGAATCTTCTTGTCGTAGCCGTTCACACGCATTCAGGACCTGCACTGATTCCGAGTTCGACGCCTCCGCCAGGCGACTGGGAAACCTCCGCAGTGGCCAAAGTTGCAGAAGCTGTGCGTCAGGCCGCTACTCATATGGTCCCCGCGCGGCTTGGAGTTGGATATGGAATCAGTTACATCGGCCACAACCGACTCCGCCGCAATCGCGATGGCACAGTCAACTGGTTTGAACCGAACTGGACCGGAGTTTCCACGGCGCCAGTCGATCCGACCGTTGCCGTACTTCGCATCGACGATGTCACTGGCAGTCCGTTGGCCATCCTGGTTAATTACGCTTGCCATCCGGTTGTTTTTGGTCCTGACAATCGGCTTTATTCCGCTGATTTCCCGGGGGTGATGACTCGAGTGGTCGATAGAGTGTTTGACGGGAAGCCGTTGTGTTTCTTCCTTCAGGGCGCCGATGGTGATATCAACCCCAATTACGCCGTGACCCCGCTCCAGCAAGGGGCTGCCGAATATTGCGAACGAACTGGGACCGAACTGGGACGCGTCGCAGCTCAAGTTGCTCAGCAGATTCACACCGCTGTCGATGCCGATCCAAGTCTGCAGTTTGCCCAAGATGAGATCCGTTTTGGGCCCCGGTGGAATGCTCAGCAATGGCGAGCGGCCGACCCGCGGGCTGGCGACTCGATCGCTGGCAAGACGCAGTCCGAATATAAATTGACTGTCACCACTGTACTCGTTGACAAACGGATCGCCTTTCTCGCCATGCCTGGTGAGCCCTTTGTGGATTTCCAGATGAATTGGCGTGCGCGTTGCCCAACGCACGACTGTTTTTTCCTCGGCTACGCCAACGGGTATTACGGCTACTTCCCGACCATTACTGCGGCTAGCTGGGGTGGGTACGGGGCCTCCCAAGCATCAACCTGGATGCAGGTTGGGGCTGGTGAAAGGATGTTGGATCAAGCCTTTGTCAGGGTTTTCGAAATGCTCGGAAGATTGAAACCGATTCCGGAGGATCTTCAACAATGAGCTTGTACGGGACTCCGGACCGCAAGTCTCGAAAAGGTTGCTTCTCGTATTTGGCATTGCACGGCCTGCTGTTGGTTATTGCCGTTGTGCCCGTTTCTGCTGCTACGTTTAAAGCCGGTGTGGCCCAGGCCGATATCACCCCCCCACCCGGGCTGCCGATGTACGGTTATTTCGAGCGCATCAAGAATCATCAGCTCGCTTCTGGCACGTTGGACCCGCTCTACGCGCGCGTGCTGGTGATGGAGACTGGTGACAAACGGGTGGCCTTGGTGACGCTCGACCTTGGCCGAACATTCAGCGAGCCCTGGCTGGACCGCCTGCGCTCCGCAATTCAAAAAAACAACCGGATTGATTACTTGATTGTGTCAGCGTCCCATACGCATTCCGGTCCGAATATCCTCGACCAATTTCCCGATGAGCAGCCCCCTGAATGGCAAAAGGTCGCTTTCGATAAAATTCTTCGTGCCGTACAGCAGGCGACCGGGCGTTTGGTTCCGGCACATATCGGCGTCGGTTACGGCCCCGGCTACGCCCAAACTCACATTGGGTACAATCGTCGCCAGTTGCGTTCCGATGGCAGTGTCTCGATGCTGTGGTCCAATCCGTCCCAGATTCCGACCGAGCCCGTCGATCCCGTTGTTACTGTCGTTCGGCTTGATGACACATCTGGCGAGCCACTCGCGATCCTGGTTAACTATGCTTGCCATCCGGTCGTGTTGGGTGCCGATAACCTGCAATACTCAGCAGACTATGTCGGCGTGACGCTTAAGACCATTGCGGGAGCGTTCGGTGACAAACCGATCTGCTTCTTCTTGCAGGGTGCGGATGGCGACATCAATCCGTATTACGCTGCTACGCCAATGAGTCAGGACGCGGCCCAGAAACTCGATTGGACGGGTCGCAAACTGGGAATGGAGGCAGTTCGCGTG
>Ga0209577_10002224_pt1 | contig 18797 bp, 16 predicted proteins | sample GraSoiAngelo_109_FD_185874 | JGI IMG/M metagenome (GOLD analysis project Ga0209577, IMG submission 185874) | Grasslands soil microbial communities from the Angelo Coastal Reserve, California, USA - 14_0903_12_20cm (SPAdes) (version 2) | ecosystem: Environmental > Terrestrial > Soil > Grasslands...
GGTCGAGATTTTAGAGCGCACGCAGGCGGGTTCGACCTTCCGCGTCGTCGGCGGCGTGCGCTCGCCTGGCGCGCGCGTCTTCGCGCTCGTCGGCGAGGAGCGGCGCGAGTTGGAGCTTGACGCAGAAGGCAATATCTCTTTCGACGTGACCGTAGCGCGCGGCGACACGGCGGTGGTCATCGCCGCCATCTCGCCGACGGGCGCGACCTATTTTCGACGCGCGCTCGTCCGCGGGCTGACGCAGGAGGAGAAGGAAAGGGAAGACCGAGACCTTTACCCGCCCGAACTCGCCGAGCGCGTGAAGGCCGCAAAGACCTCGCCGCTCGTCGAAGGCGAGGACGTGACTTTTATTTATCGCGGCGAAGCGAAGCGCGTCGAGGTGGTCGGCGACTTCACGGGCTGGTCTCCCGCGGGCTTGGTGCTGCGCGAAGTGCCGGGCGCGAACGCGCGCGTCATCCGCCTGAAGTTCCCCGTGGCCGCTCGCCTCGAATACAAGTTCATCGCCGACGGCGGATGGATTCTCGACCCGCTCAACCCGAACAAGAACAACAACGGTGTCGGCGGCTTCAATTCCAACTTCACGGGGCCGGACTACCGCCCGTCACCCTACGCCGTGGGCCGCGACGAGCTGCGCGGGCATCTCGAAAGATTAACCCTGCCCGGCGACGACAAGCGCAAGGTTCAAGTCTATCTGCCGCCTACTTACGCGCAGGGCAGCGCACGCTACCCCGTGCTTTACCTTCAGGACGGCTCGCAGTTCATCGAACTCGGTCGCGCCGCGGAGGTCGCCGACCGTTTGATCTCCGAAGGCAAGCTCGACCCCTTCATCATCGTCTTCATTGACCCCGTCGAGCGCAACAAAGAATACTGGGCCGACGACCGCTTCGCCGACTGGATGGCACAGACGCTCGTTCCCCTCGTTGACTCGCGCTTCAACACGCGCGCCGAACGCGAAGGACGCGCGCTCTTGGGCGCGAGCCTCGGCGGCGTCATCTCGGTCTGGACGGCCCTGCGCCACCCCGAAATGTTCGCGCGCGTCGGCGGCCAGTCATCCGCCTTCCAGATAGACGACGAGCGCGTCGTCACCGCGCTCGCCCGACTGGACGACGAGACGCGCCGACGCTACCCTTTGCGCTTCTACTTCGACGCCGGGCGATTCGAGCCTTTAATCATGGACGTGGGTCGCCGCGTCAACGTCTCGCTCGCCGCGCGAGGCTACCCCGTCACCTACCGCGAGGCGGCAGTCGGCCACAACTACACGGCCTGGCGCGACCGCCTCGCCGACGCTTACGCGGCGCTGTGGGCGAAGTGATGCAAAAGAAAACGGCAAAGGGAGTATTACCCTTTGCCGCCATGGTTATGCCCGCTGTTGGACTCGAACCAACGAAACCTCTCGCGTGTGAAGCGAGCGCTCTACCAACTGAGCTAAGCGGGCCTGCCGTTTAAAGGAAGCGAGATGCTAACAAAGCGGGCGCGCGAGCGTCAAGCGGGATGGCTTGGGAGTAGTAGGGGGTATTAGGGTGTTGTTATCCCGAACTAGCCTTCGACTTTATCTGCCGCTTCTCGCAAGAGCGCAGCGACCGCTTTGGGATCACCCCAAAAGGTTATTGCCGAACGGTCGTCATCCATCTCTGAATCGTGGAGAGCCGGAGCGCTCTGAAGAAAGATACGAACACCCCGGAACTCAACGCCCGTCTCTGCTGTTTTCACCACTAGCTCAGTCCGACGTTCTATTGGCAATTCTTCAGCATAAACATTTACTCTCATGGACTCTCACTCCAAGTTAGCCATCTGATATTTCGCAAAGCGATTCTATCAGTAGTTCGGTATCCCATCAGCAATACACTATTACCCCACTACCGACTTGGGCGCACGCGCGCGGCGCTTATGGAGCATGAAGGGGTCGCTTTTAGCCGCCGCCGACGGGCGGGTCGTCGGGGCCGGCGGGCTTCTCGCTGTTGGAGGTCGGGCGGCCCACGTCCGAGCCGCTGTAGAAGAAGCGCGTGCCGGTCGCCGTCAGGCCCGTGGGCTTCTGCGGGTTGGCGTTGACGGTGTAGGCCGGCGGCTGGTTGCCGGACTTGGCCGTCAGAGTCATCGTGAAGATGTAGCCGTCAACGAGCGGCGTGTCGCCGACGAAGACCTTATCAAGGTAGCCGCCCGAAGAGAGCTGGTCGAAGGTTCCGTAGCCGGAGCGGTTCTTGGTGTTGAAGAAGGTCACCTGCGCGGTCGAGATACGCTGGAGGTGCGTGATGGCGGCGGCCTCGTTGGTCGAGCGGACGCTCGCCTGCCAAGCGGGGATGCCGATGGCGACCAGGATGCCGATGATCGAGATGACGATCATTAGCTCGACGAGCGAGAAGCCGCGCCGGCCCAAAATCTTTCTGTTCGTTCTCATTCTTTCAAAACCTCACTGCCTTGAGTACACGTGTGTCACCGGTCGGAGTTCCACAAAGCGGCCACGTTCGAGACGGCGCGGCGGCGGGCCGATGTTTCCGGCAGAAAAATTCTACTATACGGAACCGCGCAAGTCACACGGGCATCAAATGAAGGCAAAAGTAAAAAGGCAAAAGGCAAAAGTGAAGAGAATGCCTTGCGCCGCTCGGCATTTACATGGTGTTAGCTTCACGCAGGGTTCGCCCCTTCTGTTGCCTTTTGCCTTTTTACTTTTGCCTTTAGAATGGTAGCGGGCATGCGAAATCTTCAACCTGCGGACGGGGAGGGCTTGCTGTCGGCGGTCGAGGCCGCCGAACGGGTCGCGCGCTTGCAGTCGGCCATCGAGCGCGTCATACGCGGCAAGGCGGAGGCCGTCCGCCTCGCCATCGTCACGCTTTTGGCGGGCGGCCACCTCCTCGTCGAGGACGTGCCCGGCGTCGGCAAGACGACGCTGGCGCAGGCGCTCGCGCAGGCGATCAACTGCGCCTTCCAGCGCATACAGTTCACCTCCGACCTCCTGCCCTCGGACGTGATCGGCCTCTCCATCTACAACGAGCGGACGCGCGAGTTCGAGTTCAAGCACGGCCCCGTCTTCGCCAACATCGTTTTGGCCGACGAGATCAACCGCACGACGCCGAAGACGCAGTCGGCCCTTTTGGAAGCGATGGCCGAGGGGCACGTCACCGTCGAGGGCGTGACTTATCACCTGCGCGCGCCCTTCATCGTCGTCGCCACGCAGAACCCCATCGAGCACCACGGCACATACCCTTTGCCGGAGTCGCAGGTTGACCGCTTCATGCTGCGCCTGCGCATCGGCTACCCGTCCTTCGAGATCGAGAAGGAGATACTGCGCGACCGCGAACACGGCGACCCGCTCGAAGCGTTGAGGCCGGTGCTGTCGGGCGAGGACGTGGTCGAGTTGCAGCGCGCCGTCCACACGGTCTCGGTTGACGACGCGCTCGTTGACTACCTCATGCGCATCGTCGCCGCCACCCGCGACTCGGAAACTTTAGACCTCGGCGTCAGCCCCCGCGGCACGCTCGCGCTCTTCCGCGCGGCGCAGGCCCTCGCGCTCACTGAAGGGCGCGACTACTGCCTGCCCGACGACATCAAGCGCCTCATCCTCCCCGTCTTCGCGCACCGCCTCGTCGTTAACTCGCGTTTCTCCTCGTCGCTCCACCGCCGCAGCGAGGAGGCCGAGGAAGTCCTACGCGAGATCATGAAGACGGTGAGCGTCCCGCTGTAGAAAAGATGTGGGTGAAGAGGATAAAAGGGGAAGAGGGGAAGAGGGGAAAAGAAAAATCCCCTTTACCCTCTTCCCCTTTTACCCCTTCCTCCTTTGTTTCTGTTCTCCGCGCATGGCGCAACACTATCCTGGGCACGCTCGTCGTGCTCGGCGGCGTGAGCGCGGCGGTCATCACGGTCTTGGCGCGGCGCGGCGGCGACTGGGCGTTGACGCGGCTCGGCGCGGTCGCGTCGCTGCTGTTCGCCGTGCTCATCGTGATCTTCGTCGTGCCGACGCTGGCGCGCTCGGCGCGCGCCGAGGCCGCGCGGCTCGACCTCGGTTTGCAGATGACGGCGGGCGGCGGCGTCTTTGTCGGCATCTACGCGGTCGTCGCCTTCGCCGCCTGGAACACCGGCAACAACCTTCTCTTCCTCGTCTTCTCCGTGATGACCTCGACGCTCTTTGTGGCGTGGTCGGCGGCGCGCGCCTCTCTGCGCGACCTCGTCGTCTCGGCGCGTTTCCCCGACCACATCTTCGCGGGCGACCCCGCGCCCGTCATCGTCACCGTCCACAACACGAAGCGGCTGCTCCCGTCCTTCTCCGTCGTGGTCGAGGCGCGCAGCCGCGCCGAGGAAGTCGAGGCGAGGCGGCGCTTTCTTCGCCGCCGGACGCGCGAGCGCAAGCGCGTGCTCGCCTACTTCATTTACGTACCGCGCCGCGCGAAGGTCGAGCAGAGAGTCGAGCAGACGTTCGAGCGGCGCGGGCGTGTGCTGGTCACGGGCTTTGAGATTTCGACGCGCTTCCCGCTCGGCCTCTTCCGCCTGCGGCGTCGCCTGCGCGCGCGCGACGTGGAGATCGCCGTCTATCCGAAGCCGGAGCGCGAGGGCGACGAGCTGCACCTGCTGCCGGCTGACGCGGGCCGTCTGGAGGCGCGGCGTCGCGGCGCGGGTCACGACCTGCACAGCCTTCGCGAGTACCAGCCGCGCGACGACGTGCGCCGCATTGACTGGAAGGCGACGGCGCGTGCGGGCCGCCTCATCGTCCGCGAGTTCAACGCCGAGGACGAGCGGAGAGTCCACGTCGCGCTCGACACGTTCGTCGCCGCGGGCGAAGTCGCGAACATCGCGGGCGAGGGCGCGGACGCCGCCGCGCGCTTCGAGCGTGCGGTCGTGCGCGCCGCCTCGCTCGTCGCCCACTTCATAGAGGAGCGGTCGGAAGTCCGCCTCACGGTCGGCGAAGAAGAGTCGCGCTACGGCGTCGGGCGCGAGCACCTCTACGAGTGCCTGCGCCGGCTCGCGCTCGTCGCGCCCCGCGCCGCCGCAGTTGACTCCCGACGACGCCGCGACTTCTGGCAGCGCATCGCGCCACACTCTTCCGGCGGCGGCCACGTCATCCTCGTCACCACGGCCCCACGCGGCACCATCCCCGCCGAACTCTGGCGCAAGTCGCACGTCATCTACCTCTGATCCGACGGGCCTGATAATTGTTTGACGGAAAATCCGCCGCCTGTTAAAACACTTCCCGAAAACCTCCAACGCGTTACCCACGGCAAGTAAAACGATAGGCTCGCGCTCCGTTTGAAAGGAATCTTATTGCCATGAAAGTTCAGACGAGATTATTCCTGCTCCTCGTCCTGGCGCTTCTGTGTTCTTCCCTCATAACCTGTAAGAGACACCAGTCGCCGCCCGTGCTTGAGGCCGTTGACCCCATTGACCGGAGGTCTGATTTGCCGGTCGGCGCTCCCATCAGCCGAGACCTCGACGAGATTAAGCGCGGCGGCACACTGACCGTCCTCGCCCCCTACAATTCCACCACCTACTTCGTCTATCGCGGCGAACCCTTCGGCTACGAGTACGAGCTGCTTCAGTCGTTCGCCAGAGATCAGGGACTCACACTGAAGATGGTCGTCGTGACGGATTTGAAGAGCATCTACTCGATGCTCAACAGGGGCGAGGGCGACGTGGACGACGCGCAGCGCCTGGCCGAGAAGTACGGCGGCAACCCGAAATCCTGGGAAGACGTTTCCTACTGACTGCTGCAAGAATCAACGCAGCAGTACATCGCCGACCCGGTGGTGAAGTTCGGTTTCTGCCGCGGCCTTGAGCTGGTGAACTACGTCACGTTCATCCTCAAACGCTTCGACCACTACAAACAGTTCGTCGTCGGCCAGTAACCTCATCAGGAATCAGGCCCCGTCCCAACACTTCTCTTTGAACCCTTCGGCTCAGAGAGAACGAAAGGCTCTGCGCGCGGCCTCGATTGTCTGTTCGAGGAGTTCGTCGGCGTGCGCGACGCCGATGAAGGCGGCCTCAAACTGCGAGGGCGCGAGGTAAACCCCTTCTGCGAGCATCGCGTGGAAGAACTTGCCGTAAGCGCTACGGTCAGACTTCGCGGCGGAGGGCCAGTCGTTGACGGGAGAGTCTGTGAAGAAGGTCGTGAACATCGAGCCGACGCGGTTCGTGACCGTCCGGACGCCGGCCTCGCGCGCGGCCTCTGAGAGTCCGTCGCAGAGTCGCCGCCCGGCCCGTTCAAGCCGTTCATAGACGGTGCGGTCGCGGAGCCGCCGGAGCGTGGCGAGGCCCGCGGTCATTGCGAGCGGGTTGCCTGAGAGCGTGCCGGCCTGATAGACAGGCCCCGCGGGCGCGACCCGCTCCAAGATGTCGCGGCGGCCTCCGTAAGCCCCGACGGGCAGACCGCCGCCGATGATCTTGCCGAGCGTCGTGAGGTCGGGCGTCACACGGTAAAGCTCCTGCGCGCCGCCGCGCGCGAGCCGGAAGCCGGTCATCACCTCGTCGAAGATAAGCAGCGCCCCGTGCCTCCGTGTGACATCTCGCAAGGCTTGCAGGTAGCCTTCGCGCGGCGGCACGCAGCCCATGTTGCCGACGACAGGCTCGACGATAACGGCGGCTATGTCAGCGCCGTGCGCGGCGAAGATTTTTTCGAGCGCGGCGGCGTCGTTGAAGGGCGCGGTGAGCGTGTCCTGCGCGACCGAGGCGGTGACGCCGGGGCTGTCTGGCAGTCCGAGCGTGGCGACGCCGGAGCCGGCCTTGACGAGCAGGCTGTCGCCGTGGCCGTGGTAGCAGCCCTCGAACTTGACGATCTTATTCCTTCCCGTGAAGCCGCGCGCCAGGCGCAGCGCAGACATCGTCGCCTCCGTGCCGCTGTTGACCATCCGCACCATCTCGACCGAGGGCACGGCGTCAATTATCTCCTCCGCCATCTCGACTTCGAGTTCGGTCGGAGCGCCGTAGCTCGTCCCGCGCCCCAGCGCCGCGTGCAGGGCGTCTATGACCTCCGCGTCGGCGTGGCCGAGAATCATCGGCCCCCACGAGCCGACGTAATCAATGTAGGTGCGGCCTTCAACGTCGGTCATGGTCGCGCCCCGCGCGCTCGCGATGAAGCGCGGCGTGCCGCCGACGCCGCGGAACGCGCGTACTGGCGAATTCACTCCGCCCGGCATCAGTTCGACGGCGCGCGCGAACAACTCCTCGGAACTCGACTGCCTGTCTCTCCGGCTTGCGCTCATGGCCTCATGCTAAATGCGTCGGGGCTGGTAAAGCAAGAAGTTGAAGAGATGCGGAAGCGGACGAGGCGCGGAGGTGGCGACATGTAGTTGAGTAATCAGAAATGCAAGGCCATCCGTTCATTGCCCATTGTCATGTGTCTCGCGCCCCTTCAGATGCGCTCAAGGTCTTCGCGCGGCTCGACCAAGAGCGTGCGGAAAGATGAAAGATAGACCAGGCCGGGAGCCGCGCCCTTCGGCTTCGAGACGAACTTGCGCTGCGTGTAGTTGACGGCGACCTTCGAGTCCTTGTGCGCCCGGCTGAAGTGCGCGGCGAGGCGCGCGGCCTCGACGATGGTGCGGTGCGGGATTTGTTCGTCGCGGTTGCGGGCGCGGACGACGACGTGCGAGCCGGGGTAGTCGGCGGCGTGCATCCAGGTGTCGAAGGAGCGCGCGAGGCGGAAGGTCAGGCGGTCGTTGTCGCGTGCGGCGCGACCGACGAGGATTTCGTAGCCGTCCGAAGAGCGGTAGCGGCGCACGCCGCGGAGTTCTTCCGCCTCCTTCTTCGAGGGCTTCTCGCGCGCGGAAGTTTCAGCTCGGCCCGCCGCGCCCTTTTCGCCGGTGAAGTCCGCGAGCGCTTCATGGTCGCGCGCGGCGATGATGCCCTCAAGTTTCGCCCGCCTTTCTTCGAGCGCGGCGAGTTCAGCCCCGATGGTCTTCAGCCGTTCGGAAATCTCCTGCGCGGCGCGCTTCGCTTTCGAGTAGCGCGCGAACCTGTGCGCGGCCTCCTCCTGCAAAGTCCTGTTCTCGTCAACCTCAAGCTCGACGAAGGGCGCGCCGTCGGCGTAGAAGTCTTTGAGTCGAACCGTGCCGCCGCGGCGCTCCGCTGTGGCGAAGTTGGCGAGCAGGAGGTCGCCGGCGCGCCTGTGCCCCTCGGCGTCGCCGTGCGCCGCGAGGTCGCGCGCGAGGTTTGATTGGAGTTTGCGAAGCCGCGCGACCTCCTGCCGGATGCGCGAAGAGGCCGCGGCTGCGCGCGCGTCGAAGGCACGTTCGCGCTCAAGGCGTCGGAAGTGTTCGTCGAGCGCTTCGGAGAGAGAGTTGAAGCCGGCGCGCGAGATCATTGGAGCGACTCGCGCTGCTGCCGTCGCGTCTCGCGGCTTCAGCGGCGTTCCGCCCGCGGCGGGGGCGCTGTACACGTCGCCGACCTCCCGGCCCGCGCCGCGCGAAGGGCGAAGTGAATCAACTATCCGCCCGCGCTCGTCGAGCAGGAAAAGGTTCGACGTGCGCCCGGTCAACTGGACGACGAGCGTCGCGGCGTGCTCCTCGCCAGTCGCGTCCGGCGCGGCTAGACGGAAGCGCACGACGCGCTCGTCCTCGTCCTTCGCAAGCGAGTCGAGCGTCGCGCCGCCGAGGTGTTTGCGCAGCACGAGGGCGAAGGGCGTGGGCGCGCGCGAAGCCTTCTCAAGCTCACGAAGCGTGCGGGAGATCAGGTGGAGGCGCGGCTGGTTCGGCTCGACCGAGATAAGCAGGTAGCGCCCGTCGCCCGCGCGGAAGTCAACGGCGAGCGACGCGCCCGAAAGCTGGAAGACCTTGCCCCAGCGCCGGCCCGCGAGCGTGGGCCTGATCTCTTCGACCACCTCCCTGATTAGCTGCTCGTTCATCTGAAGTCTCGCCGCGCGCGGGCGGAAGCGACAGGCTAGCAGACTTTCGCGCGGAGATAAAAAGTTCCTGCGGAGTTAAGTGGAGATAACAGGTCGCGCGAAGGTTCACCCTCATATTTGATGACGAGGGACTACTCTCCCCAATGCGCTCGCCGCACGACGGAAGCCCCGAACGCGCAAGTTTATTTGTCGTTCGGGGCTTTCAACGGCTGAAGATACTGACGCTCGCCTACTGTGCCGGGGCGATGTTAGTGTTCTGCGCCGCGACCAGCCGCCAAGTGCCTCCCTGTTTAGACCACACCCAGATCGTCCGATTGTTGAGGGCTTGCCCGTTAGGCCCTGCCGCTGACGTGACGCGCCCTGTCACTACCGCCGTGTCGCCGTAGATGCGGGCCTTCAGGTCTGTGAAGTCGAGGGTCGCGGGCGGCGGGGTGCTCTTGATGCTTTCGAGGCGCTGCGCCTTCGACATGAAATTCCCGTTCACGTCCGTGAAGGTGTAGTCGTCGGCGAAGAACTGCCCGATGGCTGCCGGATCGCGCTTGTGTAGTGCATCCAGATAGGCCCGCTGCCGTGCCTCAACGGCCTGCGCCGTGTCGGGCGCAGGACTCTTCTTGGCATTCGTGGCTCGACCGAGGGCGAGAGCCGAAGCTGCCAGCAGCAGCGCGAGAACTATTATTCTTTTCATGGGAGACTCCTCTCGAAGATTGTGCGAAGGGGTTGTCGGAATGCAGGCGGGCAGCCGTGACAGAGACTGCCCGTTTTCGGTTTTGTTGCCTTGTGGCGGGGCGTACTCTATGGGCTGAGCATGCCCGGCGTCAAGGCTTTTGGGGCTTGGTTAATAGCGATGACTGCTCATCAACAAATGTGCGGGTGAACCGCGCGGAGGCGGGCGTGGATAAAAAGAGGCACGGCTCTTGATCGCGCCGAATTTTTTCTCAACGCCCCGCGCCCTACTTTTTCACGACGACCGTGCCGGAGAGGATGTCGTGCGCGGTGCGGCCTTCGGCGTCGAAGAGGGAGTAGAGGACGCCGAGTCCGAAGGCGGCGAGCGAGAGCATGTAGAGGATCGCGCGGCGCACGCACTGGCCCGTCGTCGGCACGCGCGCCGTCGCGGCGTCAACGGCCTGGAGCGAGCAGAGCCACATGCCCCACGTGCGCCCGGCCAGCGCGACGGAACAAGCCTGATAGAGGAACATCACGACGGCGACGATGCCGCCCATCGAGGCCGCGACGTGCGCGTCGCCCCAGTTGCCGATGGTCAGCTCGATGAGGGCCGCGAAGGGGGCGCAGAGGAAGGCGACGGCGACGAGATCAACGAAGGCCGCGGCCAGACGCTTCGCGCGCGGGGCGCGGTCGTCGTAAGCGACTTCCGGGGCGGCGACTTTGGGCAGCAGTTCGATGCCCTGCCTTTCGAGCCAGAACTCGTCAATCACTCCGGCGATGTGGCGCGGCTGCGGCTTCCCCGTCTCCTCCTGCGTCGCGGTGCTGGGCTTCGCGGCGGGCCGTGCCTGCGTCTCGACGACCGCCGAACCTCCGGCGGTTACGCTGGTCGCCGCTTTAGTCTGCGCCGCTATTCGGGCGGCACGATGTGTCTGCGCTTCGGCCTGCGCGTGCGTGGCCGGTTCGTGCTTCGGCTCAGGCGTGGCGGGCTGCTTGGGCGGGACTACGACGAGCGAGGAGGCGCGCGCCTGATCGCCTTCCGCCCCCGACTCGTCCGTCCGCAGGGCCGGGCGCTTCGAGGGCGCGGCCCCGCTCAAGCTCTCCGGCTGTCTGGCATGCGCGGGCCTGTGCGCGGGCGTCGGGATCGTCTCGTCGAGATACTCCGGCTGCTCTTCGACGACGCGCGCCGCAGCCGTCGCCGCGCCGTGCGAGCGGGTCGCGGACGAGTGGGTCACGGACGGGGCCGTTGTCTTTCGCGCTCGCTCGATGCGCCGCAGCGCCGCGACGACAATCGGGTTCAACTCCGGCTCGTCAGGCTGCGGGACGAGGCCGAGCTGCTTCGGCGTCACCTTCGGTTTTGCGACCGGGACGGCGTCCGAGATTGCCGGACTGATCTGTTCGGCCCCGGCGCGGGGAGCCGCCTTGTCTTCGGACGCGGCCTCGCGTGCGCGCCGCTGCTGGATTTCGCGGAAACGCTCACTCAACTCCTTCCGCCAGGCGGGGCGGTTGCGGTTGAGTCCGGGGAACTCGATCAGGGTCGAGTTGTTCGCGCCCTGCGGCGTTGAGTTCGTTGCATTCGAGTTATCGGTCATAGCGAAAGCGTTGGCCTAAGTGCGGCGTTTCAGGCCGTTCGTATTCGGGGAAACAGGCTGCTTCGGATTCGGCCTCCGGCAACGAGGGAATTTGTCGAATGCCTGCCGGTGAATTTCTTGCATGCGGCACACTGTATTGATTAGAGGGGGCCTCCGGGTCGCTGAAAAATTGTCGCTCGTTGGGCGAAGGGTCGACGCCTCTAAACCCATGCCCTCTGCGGAGTCGCGGCGGATGCTATCAGAAATTACTTTAAGTCGTCAACCAGAAAATATACAAGCCGCTGTATTTGAACGGCAGAAGGCTACAAGATTTTGGAGCGGTCGGCTCAAGTGTGAGCGTGTAGCGTCCGCCGGCGGGGGCATCCGTAAGTAGGTGTCGGCTTATCGCAGCAGGGTGCCGAAGCGGCCCCAGCGCGTGTTATGGAGGAAGTCGGCGATGAAGTTGAAGGGGAGGGGAGCTTGGCTGTGCGGCGCGCTCTCGTCGTAAGACCAGATGACGAACATGGCACGACCGACGACGAGGTCGCGGGGCACAGGCCCCCACACGCGGCTGTCGGCGCTGTTGTCGCGGTTGTCGCCCATCACGAAGTAAGAGTCGGCGGGAATTTTGTAGGGACTATTGACCGCGTAGCGAAACTCAGTCGAGACCGAGGGCATGCCCCTCGCGCTGCTCTCGATGGTCTCCGGGGAGTAGTAAACCGTGTAAGGCTCGTCCGGGCTGCCCTTCGTGCGGACGAGTTTTTTAAGCTCCGCCTTTTCGCTTTCCCGCACGTCGAGTGCAGTGACGCGGTATTCGGGCAGGGGCTTGCCGTCAATAAGGACGTTTGCGCCTTTCACCTGGACGGTCTCGCCGGGCAGACCGACGACGCGCTTGATGAAGAGGGTCTTGTACTGGACGATCTCGTCACTCGTGTTGATCTTTGACGGATACTTGAAGACGATGATGTCGCCGCGGCGTATGTCGCGCTGCGGCAGGAACGGCATGTGCGGGCCGGGCGCGAAGATGAACTTGTTGACGAGGAAGTGGTCGCCGACGTAGATCGTGTTCTCCATCGAGGCCGAGGGCACCACCGCCGCCTGCGCGACGAAGGTCATGAAGAAGACCGCGCCGGACTCGAAGTATTCGCGCAGGAGGCTGCGCGGCGGCCCCGACGCCCGCCGGTGCTCGTCCCCAGGCCCGGCTTCACCAGCGCCCTTCGACTTTTCTTCTTCCTTCTCCAGGGTCGTAGCCACTTGCAGAGTGCCTTTCTCGCGGGAAAGCCGGAAGATGGAAGTCAGGAACAAAGGCCGCCTCGAATTCCGACTGCTGACCTTCGGGTGCTGACTTCCATTTTTCACAACGGCTGTCTGCCGGCGAAGCCCGCCTCAACGTCGTGCCACCACTCGATGCTTTCGCCCTCGCCCGACTGCCAGCAGAGCAGCACCACGCGCCCCTCGCGCATAGCGGGGAAGTCAACCAGGCCGCGCTCGTAGTCTTTGATCTGCACGCCGAGGGCTTCGAGCTGTCCGACCGACTCGGCCAACACCGTCAGCGAAGCGACGTAGCGCGCGCCTCCCTCCATGCCGCCGCCGCCGAGGAGCGCGCCCGCCGCGGCGTGACGCGCCGCCTCCTGCGCGCCGACGACGCGCGCGTACCCACGCTGAATCCTCCCGACGACCTGTCGCACGGTCGGCAGCAGCGCGTTCGCCTCTTCGGTGGTGAAAAGCCTCATAAGAACTCTCGTGAACCGTGAACCGTAAACCGTGACAAGAGAAAAGAGGCGCTACTTGTCACGGTTTACGGTTCACGGTTCACGACTACTGGTCGTCCGTGACGCGTATGAAGTCGGAGCCGTTGGAGAACCTTTCGCCCTCGTCGCGCGGGCCGGGGTCGGCCACGAGCTGCGGGACGGCCTCGTCGAACTCTTCGGCGCGGCGGACGCCGCCCAACTCTTCCTCCTCGCCGTTCGGGCGTTCTTGGGCGCGCGAGATGATCTCTTCGCCGCGGTTCGGGGCGGAGCTGTTGTTGGCGAAAGAGGGTTGCTGCTGCGGCTCGTGCGCGTGGTTCTCGTAGTAGCGGTGCGCGTGGTTCGGCTCCTTGCGAACCTTGTCGGCGATCTCGCCGAGGTCTATGAAGTAGTCGGCCACGTCTATGAGCTTCGGCGCGGTGTTCGAGCGGAAGCCGGCGACCTCGACGCGGCAGCCCTTGTAGGCGACGGCGTTGACGGCGTAAACGAAATCCTCGTCGCCCGAAACCAGCACCGCCGTGTCGTAGCGGCCCGCGAGCGAGAGCATGTCCACGGCGATTTCCACGTCGAGGTTGGCCTTGCGCGTCCCGTCGTAGAAGGTCTTCAGCTCCTTGTGGATGACGCGGAAGCCGTTGCGCCGCATCCACAGAAGGAAGCCCTGCTGGCGCTCGGCCCCCACGTCCACGCCCGTGTAGAAGAAGGCGCGCAGCAAGCGCCCGTCGCCCAGGAGGACGCGCAGGAGCTTGTTGTAGTCTATGTCTATGTTGTGGAACCGCGCCGCGTGGAAAAGGTTGTTGCCGTCAATGAATACCGCTACTCTGCCTCTGTAACCCAACTGCCAGGAGATGTTGTTAGTGGGATCATAATTCATGCGAAAACACTCCGTCAGAGTTTCCGATTCGGAAATTTCAAATATCAGTGAAGTTTCTGCACGACGCCCGCCGCGCGGGCTTCAGAAAAACTCAGGGGAACTCGCGATACTTCGCGCCCGCCCTTCGAGATGGTGGCGGCGGGCCGGCGAGTTATTTAACCACGAACCTTGTCGTCAGGACAACAGGGGACGCCGGGTTCATGTCTGTTCACGCTCGACCGCCCGGCTTCACTGAGTCGCCGCGAGCACATCGCCCGTGACGGCATCAACGTAAACGAGGGGCGGCGATTCAGGGCCGCCGACGGCGACCTCCCAGGCGACGTGAAGCTCAAGCGTCCCCGCGCCTTCGGCGCGCAGCACGGGGAAAATGACAAGCTCGCGCGCCGTCGCGGCGTCGGCCTGTGTGACGGTGTGCGTCTGCCGGACGCCGTTGCGGTCGTTGAAAATGATGGCGCGGTTCGCGAGCACGGCGGCGGCTTTGCCGCCGTCGAGCGTCGGCTTGACGGCGGCGAGCGAGCGGCGCAACTGTTCCGAGTCGGGGATGGCCGTGCTCGAAAGACCGACGACGCGCAGGTCGGGCGTGAACGTCACCTCGACGACGACGCCGTAGCCGTTGCGCAGCGGGTACGAGAAAGGGTTCTGTTGGTAGCGCGCGGTCTTCGCTCCGCCAGCGGCGTCCTTCACCTCGACGAGCGAGAGTTCCTGCGGGGTGACGCCGAGCAGCGGCGCTGACGTAGCGATGAAGCGGCGCAGAGACTCTCGCGTCTCCTCTTCGGTCTGCGCCTTCTTGTCGCCCAGGACGACGAGAGGCATGCGCGGCGGCGTCTGTAGATTCGGCGGCAATGATTTGAGCGTCGCCGTCACGGGCTGAAGCTCCGGCGTCGGACTCGCGGCGGCCTGGTCGCCGACGATTGTCTTCCAGTCGGCGAGCGCGCCCGCGCGCCGCTCGTCGCTGGCGGCGAGGGCGGCGAACTTCGGCGGCTCGTTCACGCCCGGTCGTCCCGCGCCGGGCGGGCGCGTCGCCGCGGCGCACGCGCCGAGCAGGAGCGCGAGCGCGGCGGCGGCGGCCCCGCGCAAGGTTCTTTGCTTGAGTGTGCTGGACATGATCGAAAACGTCCGAGGTTGGGGATCATCCCTTCGGTTTCCGCACTCGGTTAATGCCCGACCGAAAAATGATGAAGGGGAAACGTGCGAGTAGGATTATACTCAAGAACGCGCGGGCGGCAATTCGGTTTCGCCGCCGCGGTCGAAAACACTTGAGAGTCCTGGAGGAGAGTTTGCCGCGCGAAGACGAGTTTGAGGAACTCGCCGAGCACGAGTTGTCGGGCGCGCACGCCGCGACGCAACGCTTCACGCCGGAGCAACTGATTGCTTGCGAGCGCTGCCTGCGCGCCAACGCCCCGACGCGCATGAACTGTCTCTACTGCGGCGCGGCGCTCCCCTCGACCGCGCAGAGCACCGCGCTTCGACGCCCCGTGCTCAAGAAGCTTGAAGAGTGGGAGCAGGGCTTCAACGTCGTCCTGCTGCCGCGCGCCGGGCGGGAACTGACGCCGGAGGAAGTCGGCGTCGCGGCGTCGCTGCTGCGCCTCGACGCGGCGCGGCTTGTCGAAATCGTGGAGGCGCGTCGCGCCCTGCCGCTCGCCCGCGCGTCTTCGGTCGCCGAAGGCGAGTTAATCCTGAAGCGGCTCGGCGCGCTCGGCCTCGCCGCCGAAGTCTTCGCCGACGACGAATTGTTGAGGCAACCCGCTAGAATCCGCGCGCTCACGCTCGGCGAAGACGCGCTCGTCTGCTGGCCGACACTCGACGCGGAGCCGCGGCGCGTGGCCTGGTCTGAGGTCTTTCTGCTCGTGCGGGGGCGCGTCGTGACGAAGCGCGTCGAGGTCGAGGAGCGGCGGGGGCAGTTGAAGGGCCGAAGCGAGATCGTAGAGGTGCGCGAGATCGCCAGCGACGAGGCCGTGCTCGACATCCACGCGGCGGCGGAGACGGGCGACGAATGCTTCCGCGTCATGGCCGACAACTTCGACTACTCCTGCCTCGGCGCGGACAAGCGTCTGCTCGCCAGGGAAAATTTCGTCACGCTCGTCGAGACGTTGCGCGCACGCGCGCCGTCCGCCGCCTTCGACGACGAGTACGTGTCCTCGCGTGCGCTGCTCTCGGCGGCGTGGCCGCCCGCGGAGCGCACCGAATCGCTCGGCCTCCGGCGCGAGAGGCCGGGGCGCTTGAACACGGAGGCCGCGACCGTCGTCACGAACGAGGCGCAGTTCACGCGCTATTCTCGTCTGCGCCGGCGACTCGCCCTGCGCGGTCGTGGCTGAGTTTCGATGAAGCGACGCAGGGATAACAGGCAAAGTAACGACCGTGCCGAAGCCGACCGGAGCGAGCGCCCGCGCGAGTCTCCCGGCGAGCGCGTGGCGCGCGCGTTCACCGAACGAGAGGCGCGCGAACGTCCGCCGGGCGTCGGGCGCGAGCGCCCGCACGCGGACGACGCTCGCGCGGTCACGCCGCAACGGTCAGACGCGGGCGACGGCGCGCACGTCTTCGGCGTCCAGCCCGTCCTCGAAGCCTTGCGCGCGGGGCGGCGCCCCGTCGAGCGCGTGACCGTCGCGGAGGGCGCGCACGAGTCGCGCCTGCAAGAGATTTTTGCATTAGCGCGCGCGGCAGGTGTGCCCGTCCGACGCGCGCCGCGCGCGGAGCTGCAACGACTCGCCGACGGCGCGAACCACCAAGGAGTGGTCGCGTCAATCGCGGCTGCGCGTTACGTCCCGGCGGACGAGTTGCTCGACGCGCTCGCCGCGCGCGTCGGCACAAACGACCCGCCGCTCGCCGTCGTGCTCGACGGGGTGGAAGACCCGCGCAACCTCGGCGCGATCATACGCACGGTCGAGTGCGCGGGCGCGCACGGCGTCTTCGTCCCCGAACGGCGCGCCGTCGGACTGACCGAGACGGTGGCGAAGGCCGCGGCGGGCGCGCTCGAATACGTTCCCGTGGCGCGCGCGGCCAACGTCGCGCGGCTGATAGAAGAGTTGAAGGGGCGCGGCGTGTGGACGGTCGGGACGGCGGCGGACGCCGCGTTGACTTATAATCGTTGGGACTGGACGCAGCCTTGCGCGCTCCTGCTCGGCGGCGAGGGCGAGGGGTTGCGCCGCCTCGTGCGCGAGCGCTGCGACGTGCTCGTCAGCGTCCCGTTGCGCGGCCATGTCGAATCGCTCAACGTCTCGGTCGCCGCCGCCATCATTCTCTACGAGGCCGTGCGGCAGAGAACCGCGCGCCGCGCCGAGACGTACAATGAAAGCCGGAGTGATGAGTGATGAGTGATGAATGAAAGCGGCGTGCTTCTCACTCATCATTCATCATTCCGCATTCATCATTTGATTTGGAGGGTTGCAACAAATGTTTTGTCCGAGGTGCGGGGCGCAGAACGCCGACGACGCTAGATTCTGCCGCGCGTGCGGCACGGACATCAGCCTCGTGCCGCAGGCCGTCACCGGCCAACTCGCCGAGAGGCTGGCCGCCGAGGAAGACTACTCGCGCGGCAGCCGCCGCCAGCGGAAACGAGATCGCGAAAAAGGGCCTCCGACCATCGAGCGCGCGGTCAGGAGCTTCATCATGGGGGTCGCCTTCATCTTCGTCGCCTTCGCGGTCAGGACGTGGGCGCCTGCCGGCGGCATCTGGTGGTTCTGGATGCTCATCCCCGCGGCGAGCATGATCGCCGACGGCGTCTCAACCTACATCCGCATGGCCGAGGATAAAAAGAGGCTCGCGCCCCCGCCCTACGTCAACGCGCAGGCCGCCGTGCAACCGCCGCCGCGGGCGAGCGCGCTGCCGCCACTCAATACCGGCGAGATCGTCCCGCCGCCGAGCATCACCGAAGGCACCACGCGCCACCTCAACGTGCCCGCCGACCGCACGCGAAACGACACCTGAGCTGAGAGGCCCGACGCCTGAGTTAAAAGACCTGCGACTTGAGTTCGTAGCTCCCCGCGCAGCCGCGTGCCTTCCGCTCCAGCCGGAGTATATAGTCGTCTTTCGGTTACAAACGCCATGAGAGAGGCCGAACAAGTCCGCGTCTGCGTCCCCGTCTGCGTGCGGCGCGCGGGCGAGCTGCGCCAGGGCGTAGCGCGCGCCGCCGAAGTCGCTGATATCGTCGAGCTGCGCCTCGACTGCCTCGACCAAGACCAGCTCGACCCGGCCCTCTCTCAACTCAGTCAACTCTTCGTGGAGACGCCGCGACCCTTCATCAGCACCTTCCGATCCGCCGAACAGGGCGGACGCCGCGCGCTCGACACACACGAGCGCATCGCTTTCTGGAAAAAGCTGGCCGCATTGCTAAGCGGGGCCGAAGCGACGTGCATGGCGTTCTTTGACATCGAACTCGACCTGTTAGAGTCGCCGCACGGCGAGGCGTTGCGCGGGGTCTTCGGCGAACTCCTGGCCGCCAACCGTCTCAAACTCATCTGCTCCCAACACGATTTTCGGCACACGCCCGCCGACCTCGGCGCTCTCTTCGAGAGGATGGCGCGCACGCCCGCGCACGTCCTGAAGGTCGCGGTGCAGGCCGAAGACATCACCGACTGCGTCGCCGTCCTACGCCTGCTCGAACTCGCGCGGCGCGCTGGGCGCGAGTGCATAGCCGTCGCGATGGGCGAGGCGGGTCTGCTGACGCGCGTCCTCGCGCCTTCGCGCGGCGCTCTGCTCACCTACGGCTCGCTCGACGCGGCGCAGGCGACCGCGCCCGGACAGGTCGGCGCGCGCGAGCTGCGCGAGCTGTATCGCATCCACCAAATCACAGAACGCACGCTCGTCACGGGCCTCGTCGGCTCGCCTGTCGCGCACTCGCTCTCGCCGCACATGCACAACGCGGCCTTCGCCGCGCGCGGGCTGGACGCCGTGTACATTCCCTTCGACGTGGCGGATGTGTCCGCCTTCGCGCGGCGCATGGCGCACCCGCGCACGCGCGAGCTTCGCTGGAACCTGCGCGGCTTCAGCGTCACCGCGCCGCACAAGCAGGCGATCACGGCGCACCTCGACTGGGTCGAGCCGAAGGCTTCGGAGATCGGGGCGGTCAACACCGTCGTCGTCGAAGGCGAAGAGCTGCGCGGCTACAACACGGACGCGGAGGCCGCCTT
>Ga0209577_10002225_pt1 | contig 18788 bp, 15 predicted proteins | sample GraSoiAngelo_109_FD_185874 | JGI IMG/M metagenome (GOLD analysis project Ga0209577, IMG submission 185874) | Grasslands soil microbial communities from the Angelo Coastal Reserve, California, USA - 14_0903_12_20cm (SPAdes) (version 2) | ecosystem: Environmental > Terrestrial > Soil > Grasslands...
ACTAGATGATTGATTCCAAGTCCGCGTGCCCCTGGGGCCGCGAAAATCGAGCGGTACAAGGACGCAGGGCGAAGTTCAGGCATGAATGCCTGGACGAGCCCGAGGACGCAGGACCCGCGACGATTTGCAGCGGTATCCAGGGGTGCGGGGGTTTGGGATCAGTCATCTAAAGGCGCGGCCGGTGGCGCTCGATGATCCGCTCGGAGTCCACGCCCGCCGGCAGCGTGCCCAGCGCTCGCCCGCGGTCGCCACGCAGCCGCGTGGCCACGAACGCGTCGGCAACGGCCGGGTCCCCGTGGCGCACGAGCAGCGACGCCTGCAGGGAGATCGCCATCGACTCCACGATCCGCCGGGCGCGGAACTCGATCTCCTCGAGGTCGGTGAGGTCGTCGCGGATGTCGCGCGCGAACTCGGCCACCTCGCCGCCAGCCGACTCCACCTCGGTGAAGAACGCCTCCACCGACTCCGGCGAGCGCACCATCCCGCGCAGCACGTCGAGGCAGTTGACGTTCCCGGAGCCCTCCCAGATCGAGTTCAGCGGTACCTCGCGGTAGAGCCGCGGCATCCCCGACAGCTCCACGTAGCCGTTCCCGCCCAGACACTCGAGCGCCTCTGCCACGTGCCATACGGCGCTCTTGCAGATCCAGTACTTGGAGACGGCGAGGCCGAGGCGCTTGAACGGGTCGCCCTCGTCGCAGGCACGCGCCAGGCGCATGGCCGTCAGGGTGGCCGCCTCGGACTCCACGCACAGGTCGGCGAGCACGTTGCGCATCAGCGGCTGGTCGATCAGCGGCTTGCCGAACGCCGACCGGTGCGCGCAGTGGTGGGCGGCCTGGGCCACGGCCGTGCGCATCAGACCGGTCGACCCGAGCACGCAGTCGAGCCGCGTGTAGTTGACCATCTCGATGATCGTCGAGACACCGCGCCCTTCCTCGCCCACGAGCTGGGCCCATGCGTGGTCGAACTCGACCTCGCTGGACGCGTTCGAGCGGTTTCCGAGCTTGTCCTTGAGCCGCTGGAGGTGCAGGCCGTTTCGCTCGCCGTCCGGGGTCCACCGGGGGAGCAGGAAGCAGGAGAGCCCGCCGTCGGCCTGGGCGAGCACGAGGAACACGTCGCACATCGGCGCCGAGAAGAACCACTTATGGCCGGTGATCTCGTACTCCGAGCCCGGCCCGCCTCCATTCAGCGGCCGCGCAACCGTGGTGTTGGAGCGAACGTCGGAACCACCCTGGCGCTCGGTCATCCCCATCCCCATCAGCGCCCCGCGCTTCTCGCTCGCGGGGATCGACCGGCGGTCGTACTCGAGCGAGGTGAGCCGCGGCTCCCACTCGGCGGCCAGGTCGGGCTGCACGCGCAGCGCCGGGACGCCGGCATACGTCATCGACAGCGGGCAGCCCGTGCCGGACTCGACGCCCGACATCGCGAGCATCATCGCCGCGCGGCCCGCCTGCGCGCCGGGGACCGGCTCGCGCCACGGAAGCGCGTGCACGCCGGCCGCCACCGACAGCTCCAGCAGCTCGTGCCAGGCCGGGTGGAACTCCACCTCGTCGATCCGGTTCCCGTAGCGGTCGTGCGTCCGCAGGGTCGGCGGGTTCTCGTTCGCCAGGCGGCCGCGCTCGAGCGACTCGGCCGTCCCGGCACGGGCGCCCAGGGTGCGGATCCGCTCCTCGAACGCCTCCGCGCCCTCGCGCCGCACCGCCTCGACCAGCGGCACGTTCGACTCGTAGACGTTGTAGCCCTCGAGCGGCGGAGCCTGGTTGAGGACCTCGCGGGCCGGGTTCTTCTCGATCGTCGCCATCAGACCGGGACGCTCCTCTCCATCGGGATCGCTGAGGTACAGAAGGTCACGAGCCCCGCCACGAGGGCCTCGCGGCGATCGGCCTCCCGCGGACTCCGGGCGAGCGGCCCGACGAGGGACTCGCCGATCGCGCCGACCAGGGCGGCGGCCACCGTCTCGGTGTCGTGCGCCGCGAGCTCGCCGGACTCCACGCCGTCCCGGAGGACGCCCGCCAGCACGTCGCGGTAGCCGCGGCGGAAGGTCAGGCGCTCTGCCTCAACGCGGGGGTCGACCGGCTCGGCGATCAGCGCGTAGGCCCGCACCGGAGCGGTGAGCGCGCGCCGGGCGAAAGCCTCGACGGACGCCGCGATGCGCTCGGCGGCCGGCCGCTCGTCGCCCCCCGTCGCGTCGGCGAAGATCTCGAGCTCGCGCGCGGACGCGCGCTTGAACACCTCCGCGAACAGCTCGCTCTTGGACGGGAAGTAGCGGTACACGCTCCCGGTCGCCACGCCGGCGCGCCGGGCCACTGCCTGGACGCTCGCCGACGCGTAGCCGCCCTCCGCGAGCTGGTCCAGCGCGGCCGACACGATCCGTTCGCGGGTCTCGGCCCGGCGGGCCTCGGTCCTCTCGGTTGGGCGGTACGGCATGATCGTCACGAAGAAGTGAATCATGATTCACCGGATTGCGCAAGGAGACGGTCGACGAGCGCGTCGGTCGCACGCGCGGTCCGGTCCCAGGTGAGCTCCGAGGCGAGGCGCAGGCCGGCGGCCACCATCTCGACCCGCCGGGCGTTGGCACTGACGACGGTGAGCGCGGCGTCCGCGAACGCGTCGGCGTCGTCCGGGTCGGCGATGAGGGCGCTTTCCCCGTAGATCTCCGGCAGCGCGCCGCGGTTGGCGGCCACCACAGGCGTTCCGCACGCCATCGCCTCGAGGCAGGGCAGGCCGAAGCCCTCGTAGAGCGACGGCATGAGGAGCGCCTCGGCGCCCGCGTAGAGGCCAGGAAGCAGCGCGTCGTCCACGTACCCGAGCAGGCGGCCGGGCGGGTCGTCGTCCGCGCGCATGTAGGAGCGCCCGCCGCCGGCGAGCACCAGCTCGATACCCAGCTCCTCGAGCCGCCGGCGGACGGAGCGGAGCGCCGCGACGTTCTTGCGCGCGATCCGGGTGCCGAGCACGAGTGCGTAGGGGCGGTCCAGCCCGTGCGCGGTACGCGCCGGCACCGGGTCGGCCCGGGGCGAGAATCGGGCGGGGTCGACGCCCCCGGGGATCACGGCCACCGCGGCCGGATCGATTCCGAGCGCGGCCGCCAGCTCCCCGCGCGAGAACTCCGACACCGTGACCACCTTGCACGCCCGCCGGGCGATCCGCGGAAGCAGCTGGCGCTGGTAGGCCGCGTAGGTGCGCGAGTACCACTCGGGATGTCGCAGCGCCGCGGCGTCGTGGAGCACCACGACGGTGCGCGTGCTCGCAAGCGGCGCGAGGTTCGCGGGGCAATAGATGAGCGACGCGGCGCGGGCGGCGAGCGGCAGCGACGCCTGCTCCCAGAGGTGGCCGCGCCGGTGCGCGCGCGACGACTCCGGGCGCAGCACGCGGTAGCGCTCGGGCCGCAGCTCCGGCAGCCGACGCGCCATCTCCTGCGCCAGGCGCTCCACGCCCCCGATCTCGCGACGCGCGGCCGCGCGGGCGTCGATCGCCACGGTCGCGGGCATGAGCGGGAAGCTAGTCGGTCCGTCTGGTTCGCCGCGCCCGCAGCAGCGCCGCGGCCTGGCGGCGCTCACGTGCGGTCGCCCGGCCGAGCAGCGCCTTGATCGCCAGCCGGTTGGTGAAGGTGGTGAGCTGGACCCCGTCGTCGCTGTTCTGCCGCCGCGACCCCCGCCAGCGGCGCACCACCTCGCGCCGGCGAGCGGCGAGGAGGCCGAAGGGCTCGCCGCCGAACACCCGGTCCGATGCGTGCGCCCGGTGGTGCAGGACCCGCGCGGTGGGCCAGAACCACGTCTCGATTCCGGCGTCCGTCGCGCGCAGCCCGAGATCGAGGTCCTCGGCGTACATGAAGGCCGAGTCGTCGAACGGGCCGAGCCGGCGGAGCGTGTCCGTGCGGGCGACGAGGCAGCACCCCACGGCCCAGCCCACCATCCTGGGGCGATCGGAGCGCCAGGGCTCGAGCGCGGTCCGGAGCGACCGGGGCAGGGCCGCGGCCGGCACGATCGCCCGGGCGAGCTCGGCCGGAGTGCCCGGCTCGTTGTGGGCGGACGGCTCGCGCCGACCCACCGGGCGGATCACGAGCGGGGCAAGCAGCCGCTCGGGACGGTCCTCGCGGAGCACCTCCGCGGCGAGCTCCGCGAGCGACGAGTCGAGCAGCTCGACGTCCGGGTTGACCAGGATCGTCACCGGCTCTCGCACCGACTCCATGGCCAGGTTGCAGCCGCGGCCGAAGCCGACGTTCCGGTCGAGCTTCACCACCGTCGCGGCGCCGTCCAAGCGCCGGACCACGTGCGCACCGCCGTCGTTCGAGCCGGAGTCGATTGCCACGATGCGGGCGCCCGGAAGGTGCTGCCGAGCGCTGCGAAGCAGCGCTGTGACCTCCGGCTCCGAGTCGTGCAGCACCGTGACCATCGCAGTGCCGGTGCCCGCAGGAGCCTGCGGGCGCGGCGTCGCCGTGACCCGCACCTCGCCGGCGCGGTGACGGGACGCGGTCTCCTCCACCAGCTCGCTCCAGCGACGCGACGAGTCCCTGACGTCGTAGACCCGCTCGGCGCGGCGCCTGCCCGCCTCCCCGACGCGTGCGGCCAGCCCCGGTGTCCTGAAGAGCCCGACGAGCGCATCCGCGGCGGCGCGAGCGTCGCCTGGCACGAAGAGCCTGCCGCACTCCGGCGGCACCACCTCCGCCGGACCGCAGGCCGCCGGCGCCACGACCGGCCGGCCCGAGGCGAGCGCCTCGACGATCACCATCCCGTACGGCTCGCAGTCCGCGCAGTGGAGCAGGCAGCTGGCCTCGGCAAGCGCGGTCCGGGGGTCCTCCAGCGAGCCGGCGAGGCGGACCCTCCCGGCGAGGTCCGGCTCGCCCGCCCGCCGGCGCAGCGCCTCGGCGAGCCGCTCGCCGCGCTCATCGATCACGGGCCCCGCCACCGTGAGCGTGATATCCGGGAGCTCGCGAGCCGCCAGCGCGACGGCCTCGAGCGCGAGCCTGGGTCGCTTCCAGCCCACCATCGCCCCCAGCAGCAGCGCATTCGGGCGACCGTCGGGGGGCGGTATGTGGTCATAGGAATCGAGGTCCACCCCGGGCGCCACCACCACGCTCCTGTCCTCGAGGGCTCCGCCCGGGTCGAGGTCGCGGGCGATCGTCGCGGACAGCGAGATGATCAGATCGGCGCGGCGCGCCGCCGCCCGGGCGGCGCGGGCTATCCACGGCCCCTGAAGCAGGTCGTTGTTCTGGAACACGAGCCCCGGGGTCGGATCGATCCGTCGCACCGCCACGGCGCACTCGATCGCGGCCCTGGTGCCCCAGGCCACCAGCGCGCGCGGCCGCAGGGCCGCGGCGAGCTCGTGCACCTCCACGGCCTGACCGGCGAGGCGCAGTGGTTTCTCCAGCCGGTCTCGCACCGTCGCGCGGAGCTCGAGCCGGCGCCGGCGGAGGGGGAACACGCGGACGCCCTGCTCCCGAAGCGCGTCCGAGAGCGCCCCGGGTGGGCAGGCCACGACCGGATCCAGGTGCGCCAGGTGGGTCGTCAGGTCCACGAGGATCCGCTCGGATCCCCCCATGAGGCCCGAGTAGCTGACGAAAAGGGCAGCCGTCGAGCTGACGCGCGAACGGGATACGGCCGGCGAGGCGGCCGGACTTGACCGCGAGAGGCTAGGAGCGGAAGCCGTGCGCGACGCGGCGGAGTCCGAGGCCGAGGCTGACGAGGATCGCGCCCGCGAACGAGAGGAAGCCGACCGGGAAGCCCGTGCGCGGCAGGCCGGAGCTCGCCGTCGTGCCGCTGGAGGTGCTGGCGGAGGCCTGAGCCCCGCTCACCGTCGAGCTCGTCCCCGATGACGAGGCGGAGGAGCCGCTGGAGCTGCTGCCACTCGAGGTCTGGTTCGAGCCGCCGCTCGTGGAGGTGTGGCTCGAGGACCCGGAGGGCTGGTGGGACAGCGGATCGGTGTACTGGTCGCCGCCGGCGTTCTGCGCGAGGGCGGTCGCGGGCACGGCCGCGACCACGGCAGCGGCCAGGAGCGAGGCGAGGGGAGCGCGAATCACGACGCTATTCGTAGCAGACCGGTCGGGTAGTAGGCGTTAAGTGTTATGCGCTGAGACGCATACACTCAACCCGAATGGAGGCTCGCATCCCCCCGCGGCCCGGAACAGTCGCCCTCGTCCACGATTTCCTCCTCGACCTCCGCGGCGCCGAGCGCGTCTTCCTCGAGATGTGCGAGCTCTGGCCCGAGGCCCCGATCTTCACGGCCGTCTACGACGAGGACGGCACGGAGGGGCGGTTCGCGGACAGGGAGGTCCACGCCTCGTTCCTCCAGCGCCTCCGCCCAAGCGCCCGCACCTTCCGCGCGCTCCTGCCGCTGTATCCCGCCGCGATCGAGTCGTTCGACCTGTCCGGCTTCGAACTGGTCATCTCGAGCTCGAGCGCCTGGGCCCACGCCGTTATCTGCGACGAGCACACGACGCACATCTCGTACTGCCACAACCCGTTCCGCTACGCGTGGAACGACCGCGACCGCACGCTGACCGCGCGCCGCGATCCGGTCAGCCGAGCCGCGCTCCGCTCGCTGTTCCACCGCTGGCGCCAGTGGGACTGGATCGCCGCCCAGCGCGTTGACGCCTACCTGGCGAACTCAAACACGACGCAGCGGCGGATCCAGGCGTACTTCGGACGTGAGTCGCGGATCGTCTACCCGCCCGTCGAGATCGAGAGGTTCGACCCGACCACGGCCGTCGAGGGCGGGGGCGGGGACCATTACCTGGTGCTGTCGGAGCTGATGCCGCACAAGCGGATCGACGTCGCCGTGCGGGCCTTCAATGAGCTACGGCGACCGCTGATCGTGGCCGGCGACGGTCCCGACATGCGCCGCCTCCGGTCGATCGCCGGGCCCACGATCCGGTTCGTGGGACGGGTCAGCGACCGGGAGGTGGCGCATCTACTCGAGACGTCACGGGCGCTCGTGGTCACCGCGATCGAGGAGTTCGGCATCGCTGCCGTGGAGGCTCAGGCCGCGGGGCGGCCCGTCTTCTCGGTGGGCATGGGCGGAGCGCTCGAGACCGTCATCGATGGCGTGACCGGGTGCCTCTGGCAGGGCGGGCCCGCCGACCTCGCCGAGGCCATAGCGACGTTCGACGTCGACTCGGTGGACCCCGCGGAATGCACCAAGAGCGCGGCCCGCTTCGACCGAATGGAGTTCCGGAGGCGGCTTCCCCGGGAGATCAAGCGGGTGCTCGATCAGGCTCCCGCGTCCCGGCCGGAGCAAGTTCACGCGCACCAGCCGCGTCCCGGCCTCAGGCTCGCCCGGCGCGGGCGCACCCGCCGGTCCGTCTAGCCGCATCTAGGATCCGCGCCCGTGCCGGATCGCCCGCCGCTTCGCGTCGCCGTTGCCGTCGGGCTGGTGGCGGCCTGCACGCTGGCCATGCAGGTGCTGCTCACCCGGCTCTTCTCCGCCGCGCTCTTCTACCACTTCGCCTTCTTCGCGATCTCGCTCGCCCTGCTGGGGACGGGAGCCGGCGCGCTCCTCGTCTACACCCGCCCGGGCTGGTTCGAGCGGCGGCGGCCCCAGGCCGCGCTGGCGCGCTGGTCGATCCTGCTCGCGCTGCTCCTGATCGCGGTGCCGGCCGTACTGGTCAGGCTCGACTACAGCAGCAGCATCACCGTGACGTTCGGCCTCGTCGTCACGCTGGCCGTGGCAGGTGCGCTCTCGGCGCTTCCCCTGCTCGCTGCGGGGATCGTGATCGTGCTCGCGATCAGGACGTACGTCGGCTCAGTGGGGCGCGTGTACGCGTTCGACCTCGCCGGTGCAGCGCTCGGAGCGCTGGTCGTGGTCCCGCTGCTGCGGCTCGAATCCGCGCCCACGCTGCTGGTCGCCCTCGGCGCCGTCGCCGGCATCGCGGCTGCGCTCTTCGGATGGCCCAGTTCAGCTGAGCGCCAGTGGGGTGCGGGCGTCGCGGCGCTGTCGGTCTTGGCCACCGTCCTGGCCGCCTCGACCTCTCTGTACGACCTGCCGCCCCCGTTCGCCCATTCGTTCCGAAGCAGGGTGGCCGGCGACCGGTGGACGCCGATCAGCCGCGTGGTGGGCTACTGGCCGGTCGGCACCCTGGGGGCGTCGCTCACGTACGACCAGGACTTCGCGCCGGTCCCCTTCCACCGGCGTGGGACGCCGCCGCCGGGCTGGCGCGCACTCGAGCTCGGTCCCGAGAGCATCGGCTACGCCCTGACCGGCCCCGGGCACGCCCTTGTGATCGGCGGCGGCGGGGGGCGCGACATCTACAACGCGCTGTCGGCCCGCCAGCGCGTGGACGTGATCGAGCTGAACCAGGGCATCGTGGACGTGGTAGACCGCGACATGCGCAGGTACTCGGGCGCTCCGTACACGCTGCCAGGCGTGAGCACGGCGGTCGGCGACGGCCGCTCGACGCTGGCCGCGCGGAGCACGAAGTACGACACGATCCATATCGGCTTCACGAACACGCTGTCCGCCAACCTGGGCGCGGCGTACGCGCTGTCAGAGAACAACCTCTACACGGTCGAGGCCTTCGACGAGTACCTGGACCACCTCCGCCCCGGCGGGATCCTGAGCATCTCGCGGCCGTACCGGTTCACGGGGGAGGAGGCGCTCCGGACGACCGTGATGGCGCTCGAGGTCCTGCGGAAGCGCGGCGTGTCCCACCCGGAGCGGAACGTGATCGTGATCCTCGGAGGGACTCGGGTCGGGCTCGCGGGGACCGTGCTGATCCGCCTGCGGCCATACACGGCCCGCGATCTGGTGCTCGTCAGACGGCTCGCGCGCGAGCGCTCCGGGGGGCGGCCGGCGGGCGTGGCCTTCGCACCCGGTGGGCCCAACCGGTTCGAGTGGCGCCGGCTGGCCGCGGCCCGCGATCCGCTCCGGTTCTGCGAGCACTACCGCTCCAACGTCTGCCCGTCGACGGACGACAAGCCGTTCTTCCTCAACCCCACGCGGCTCCAGGACGTCTTCCACGCCGCACCTCCCGGCGCCACGTACCTCACGCGGGCGCCCTTCTTCCTGATGCTCGCGGTCCTGGGGATCGTCCTGGTGCTGTCGGTGCTTGCCTTCGCGCTCCCCCTGCGGCTGGTGCGCACCGCGAGCCGCCCGCGCGCGTCGTCGCTCGTGTACTTCGCCGCGATCGGGCTCGGGTACCTGACGCTCGAGATCGTGCTGATCCAGCGCTTCGTCCTGCTGCTCGGGTTCCCGACCTACGCGCTGTCGATAGTGCTCTTCGCCCTCCTCCTCTTCACCGGTGCGGGCTCGCTGCTGTCGGCTCGCTGGCGGGACCCGAGGGGGGCGCTCATCCGCTCGCTCGTCGCGGTGTGCGTGCTCCTGGCCGCCTTCGCCGTGGGGCTCGAGCCGCTGATCCACGCGCTGATCGGCAAGCCGTTCGCTCTGCGCGTGGCGGTCGCGATCGCCACGCTGGCGCCAGCCGGCGTCGGGCTCGGAATGGCGATGCCGATCGGACTGCGGCGGCTCGCGGCGCTGTATCCGGGAGGCGTGGCTTGGGCATGGGCCATCAACGGCTTCACCTCGGTCCTGGCCTCGGTGCTCGCATTACTCGTGGCGATCAGCTGGGGCTTCGAAGCGACCACGCTGCTGGCGCTCGGGTGCTACCTCGTCGCGCTGGCCCATGCGGTCACCGGGAGGTGGCCGCCGCGCGCCGCGGTGCCGAAGGCCGGCGCCGCCAGCGGCTGATCGACCGCGGCGGTATCACCTGGGCGAGGCGCGCCCGATCGGGCGGATCGGCCCGGCGCTCACGCAGCACCGCGGGCAGCTCGCGGAATGCGGCGGCCGCTCCCTCCAGGTGGCTCCGCAGCCGGCGCCCGCGCAGCGCGTGCCAGGCCCAGCCGGCCTGGCGGTACATGACGTACGGGGCCCAGCGCAGGGGGAACCAGCGCGCCACTAGGAGCAGGGTGTTGCGCTCCACCCAGGCCAGCAGCGGGCGCTCCAGCCGCTCCGACGTTCCGCCTCCCGCGTGCCGCGCGACGGCGGGCTCGTAGCGGCACGTCCACCCCCGGAGCTGGAGGCGCAGCCCGAGGTCCACGTCCTCGAGATAGGCGAAGTAGCGCTCCGGGAACCCGCCGGCGGCGAGCACCGCGTCGCGCCGGTACAGCGCCGCGCCTGCACACGCCGAGAACGCCTCGCCCGGCTCGTCGAGCTCCGGATAGTCGCGCTCGAAGCGGCCCCGCTGCTCGCAGGCGCCGTCGCGGCGCAGGAAATCGCCGGCGTCGTACAGCACGCCGGGGTCTTTGAGGTCGACCATCTTCGACGCCACCGATGCCGCCTCGGGATGCGCGTGCAGGGCGGCAACCATGCGCTCGAGCCAGTCCGGCTCCAGCACCACGTCCGTATTCACCATCGCCACGAGCTCGGCGTCGCTGGCCTCGAGCCCACGGTTGGCGGCGTGCGCGAAGCCCGTGTTGCGCCCGAGCGCGAGCGTGCGAACCGGCGGTTCGCGTGCGGCGAGGACGTCGAGGGACCCGTCGGTGGAGCCGTTGTCCACCACCACCACATCGGCGGGCGCGAGCGTCTGGGCGGCGATCGAGTCAAGGCACTCGGGCAGCCAGTCGCGCCCGTTCCAGTTCGGGATCACCACTGCGACCGCGACGTCGGCGCTCAAGTGCGCGAGTGGCGGTCGGCGCCGGCGAGCTCGACGCTCGGCGCGCCGGGACGGTCCGGCGCGCCCGGACGCCCGCCCTCGCCCTCCAGGTAGCCGCGGCGCCCCGCGAGCCGCCGGCCGATTCGGAGCGCCGGACGCTCGACCACGTAGAAGCTGGCCGCCGCGACCGCGAGGCACAGCACCGCCCCGCCCACCGCGAACGCCAGACCGCCGAGCCGATGGTCCCAGCCGTCCTTGCCCAGCTGGAGGAGGATGGCCGGGTGCCAGAGGTACAGCGAGTACGAGATGAGCCCGGCCCACTGCAGACGCCGGTCGGCGAGCAGGCGGCGCACCGCGCCGCCGCGGTCGTCGCCGAAGATCGCCGGGAGCAGTACGCCGAGCGCCACCACGCTCCGGAGCTCGTGCCGCGCGAGCGCGCCGCCGGTGCCGCCCCCGCGGCCGACGTTGCACAGCGCTACGAACGCGCCCGCCGCCACCGCCCACGGCACCCACGACGCCCGGTGCACGATCCGCACCGCGAGGGGCTGCTGGTCGCGGCCCGCGAGCGCCACGCTCGCCACCGCCAGCGCCATGCCGACGGCGAACTGGTCGAGGTAGGCCGGCAGGGTCGCGACGCTGGGACTGAAGGCGAGCGTGCCCTGGTGGATCTCGACCTGCGTGACGTTCCAGGCGAGGCCAGCGGCGAACATCAGCGCCAGGGGCAGCAGCTCGGTGAGGCGCAGCTGCCGCAGCGAGCGCCCCGGCAGCGCCCGGGTCGCGAGCGCCCACAGCGGCAGCAGCGCGTAGAACGACACCTCCACGCACAGCGTCCAGGCGATTCCGTAGCCCTTGAGAAGCGTGGCGCGGTCGTAGACCTGCCCGAACCCGAAGTAGGGCGGCGGGTCGTGGAGCACGGCCGGCAGGTTCGTCCAGACCGCCACGATCGGGAGCGCGACCCAGTAGGCGGGCACGATGCGAAAGAAACGGCGGATCGCGTAGCGCCCGACGGCGGGCAGCCGGGCCGAGGCGAAGCGCGCCGCCGCGAACGGGCGATAGAGCAGGAACCCCGAGATCAGGAAGAAGATCGACACGCCGATGTTGAGCTCCTCGAGGTAGCGGCCGTAGCCCGGCTTGCCGAAGCCGTGCAGCACGAACGCGATGTGGAACAGGACCACGCTGAGCGCCGCGATCGCGCGCAACGAGTCGAAGAGCGGGAAGCGCGGGTTCTGAACGTTCAAACCGGACCCGCGATGCGCTCGAAGCGGAGCTCCGGGATCCGGCAGGCGGGGGAGACCCGTAAGAGCAGGCGCACCGCCTCGGCGAGGTCGGAGGGGCGGAGCATCTCCTCCCTGGGCACCGGAACCCAGTCGCTCATCGGCGTGTCCACGTACGCGGGCAGGAGCGTCGTGACCTGGACGCCCGCGTCGGCCAGCTCGCGCTGCACGCCCCGGCCGAATGCGAGCAGGCCGCCCTTGGCCGCCGAGTAGGTGGCGATCTCGTCGAGCCCCAGTACCGCAGCTACCGAGGAGACGTTCACCACGAGCGCCTTGCCGTGCTCGCTGCCCGCGTCGCGGAGCATGGGAAGGCAGGCACGGGTGAGGAGCATCGCGGCGCGCAGGTCCACGCGAAGGATGCGGTCGAGCTTCGGCACGTCGATGCGCTCGATCGAGCCCCTGGGCCCTCCGTAACCGGCGCTGTTGACCAGCGTGTCGAGCCGCCCGAAGCGCGAGCGATGGGAGGCGACGACGGCCTCGATCTGGCCGTCCTCGGAGAGGTCGGCGGCCACCACGTGGGCGCTGCCACCCAGCACCTCCGCCGCGCTGGCGAGCTTGTCCGGGCGCCGCCCCACGATCGTGACCGAGTGCCCCTCGCTCGCGAGCACCCGGGCGATCTCGAGCCCGATCCCGCTCGACCCGCCGGCCACGAGCGCCGCGCGCACGACGCTCATCCGCGCGGGCGCGAGGCCGCCGCGCCCTCGGGCAGCGCCGCCGCCCGGGCCGGCGGCAGCTCCCCTGCAGGTGAGCGACGAGCCCCGCCATCGCGCCGCCCGCGCGGCAGCCGCCGGCCGAGTGCGATGAAGTAGCGGCCCACCAGGTAGTAGCTGGCGGCCCCGAGGGCGGCCGAGAGCACGAAGCTCGCAATGGTGAACGCCACCGGCGCGTCCGTGACCCAGCCCGCCTTGGCGAGCTGGTGCATCACCGCCAGATGCCACAGGTAGAAGCCGTACGAGATCGTCGCGAGCCACACCAGCACGCGGCTCGCCAGGAGGCGGCGAAGCCAGCCGCGGCGGTGGTCCCCGAAGATCGCGGGCAGGAACAGGGCGACGGCCACCAGCACGTTGAGCTCCTGGTGCGCGATGTATCCGGCCGTCGAGCCCGCGTGGGCCGTACCTCCTCCGATGCCCGATAGCCACCAGAGGAGAGCGGCCGCCGCCCACGCGAGCCATGGCACGCGATCGATCAAGCGCTCGGGGCGGCTCGGGGCGCTGCGTGCGCTGAGCACGACGCTCAGCACCGCCAGCGCCATGCCGAACGCAAGCGAGTCGAGGAACGCGGGCAGGGTGAAGAGCTCGGGTGTGACCTTCGCCGGCCCGAGACCTGGTCTGGGCGGCCCGGTCTGGAACGCCAGCGACTTCCAGACGACGCTGAACAGGAAGATGCCCGCCAGCACGCCGAGCTCGGAGGCGAGAAAACCCCGCCTGGAGCGAAACGGAATCCTGCGCAGCCCCCATGCCCACACCGGCAGGAGCGCGTAGAAGGTCATCTCGACGCAGATCGTCCAGGCCTGGCCGATCCCGCCGCCGATCGTGTGCGCGTCGTAGATCTGCGCGAATCCGAAGTAGGTGACGATCCCGTGCAGCGTGAACACGTCGTGTTCGCCGAGCCAGAGCGCGACGATGGGGAGCGCCAGCCAGTAGACGGGGACGATTCGCAGGATCCGCCGGGCGGCGAACGGGAAGACGGCCGGGGGAGGCGATCCGTCGTAGCGCGCCTGCACGAACGGCCGGTACAGCAGGAACGCGGACAGGAGCAGGAAGATCGCGATCCCGGGATCCAGCCTCGTCAGCAGCGGGCCGATGTACCCGACCGGTATGAGGTAGAGGACGACATGCGCGCCGAACACGCTCAGGACCGCCACTCCCCGCAGGGAGTCGAGCAGCGGGTATCTGGGAGTGGCTAGGTTCGGCGGCGCTCCCGATGGGGCGCTTGCAGAGTCCGGAAGCACGCGGATGGATCGTAGTCCGAGCGCTCGATGCCGCGCGTGATCCGCGAGCCGCGGGCCTAGACTTGCCCGCCCATGGCGCGGGCCTTCATCGCCGGATACGGCTATCACCACCCGGAGTCGCGGGTCACGAACGCCGACCTGGTGCGATCCCTCGAGACGACGTCGGAGTGGATCGAGTCCCACACGGGGATCCTCGAACGGCGGCGGGCCATGGACGGCGTCGACACGAGCGACCTCGGGGCCGAGGCCGTCCGCCGGACGCTCGACGCGGCAGGGTCGCCCAGCCCAGATGTCGAGCTCCTGATCTGCGCGACCAGCACTCCCGACACGCTCGCCCCGGCCACCGCGTCCTGGATCTGCGAGAAGCTGGGTCTGGACGCCGTTCCGTTCGACATGAACGCATCGTGCTCCGGGTTCATCTACGGCCTGGCGGTGGCGGAGGCCCTTATGGCCACGCGCGGCCTGAGGCGCGTGATCCTCTGCGCGGCGGAGAAGTACAGCCGGGTGGTGGACCACGGCGACCGCAGGTTCGAGATCTTCTTCGGGGACAGCGCCGGCGCGCTGCTTCTCCAACCGGAGGCTCCCGAGGTGGGAGTCGAGCTGGTGGACGTGACGATGTCGAGCCGCAACGAGGGGACGGAGCTGGCGCTGACCCCCGTGCAGGGCTACTTCAGCATGGACGGCACCGCGATCAAGCCGATCGCCACGGAGATGCTGGTCGCCAGCGCCAGCGAGATGCTGGAGCGGAACCGGTTGCAGGTGACGGACCTGCGCGCCTTCATGGCGCACCAGATGAACTACCGGCTCCTCGAGGACCTGGTGGATGCGCTTGGGGTGTCCGAGGACCAGCACTGGCACAACGTCCAGACCGCCGGAAACCAGGGCGGGGCCGGGGTGCTCACCACCTTCTGCGCAGGCCTCGAGCGGAACAGGGACGACCTCAGTGACGGCGACCTGTTCCTGCTCACGGTCGTGGGCTCGGGCTTCACGGCCGGAAGCGCCCTCCTGCGGTGGGTGGACAAACGCCGCTAGATGGCCAGGATCATCGTCACCGGAAGCCAGGGCACGATCGGGCGTCCCCTGCTACGCGAGCTCCGTCGCCGCGGTCACGACGCGTGGGGCTGTGACCTGCAACATCAGGCGGACGAACGGGTAGTGCGAGCAGACATCCGCTCCTACCGCCAGCTCGAGCAGCTCCTGGAGCGCACCGGGCCCGTGGACTTCGTCTACCACCTCGCCGCCGAGTTCGGGCGGCTCAACGGGGAGGAGTACTACGAGACGTTGTGGTCAACCAACGTGATCGGCACCCGGAACATCCTCGAGCTGCAGCGCCACCACGGGTTCAAGCTGATCTTCGCGAGCTCCTCGGAGATCTACGGGGATCGCCACGAGGCGATCCTCAAAGAGTCGATCCCACTCGAGAAGTCGATCATCCAGCAGAACGACTACGCCACGACCAAGTGGGTGAACGAGATCCAGATCATGAACTTCGAGAAGCGGTACGGGTCACCGATCGTCCGCCTCCGCTTCTTCAACGCCTACGGCCCCGGCGAGTACTACCACCACTATCGAAGCGTCATCTGCCTGTTCTGCTACCGCGCGATGCACGAGCTTCCGTACACGGTTTACCGGGGCTACCACCGGGTCTTCATGTTCATCGACGACTTCATCCCCAGCCTGGCGAACGTCTGCGAGGCGTTCACGCCGGGTGAGGTGTACAACGTCGGCGGCGTCGAGTTCAGGAGCGTCGAGGAGGCAAGCAACCTGATCCTCGACCATCTCGGCAAGGACGATCGGCTTGTCGAGTACCTCCCCGAGGACGTCCACAACGTCCAGAACAAGCGCCCGGACATATCGAAAGCCGCAGCGACGTTCGGCCACAATCCCGTGGTCACGCTGGAGGAGGGCATCCCGCGGACCATCGAGTGGATGCGCGAGGTCTACCGGTGAGCGGCGGGCGAGAGACCGCTGAAGGTCACCGGCCCGAGGTGAGCGTCCTGATCCCGTGCCTCAACGAGGAGCAGAACGTGCCGGTCGTGGTGGACAAGCTCGTCCGGCTGCTCGACGAGACCGGCATCCAGAACGAGATCCTGATCATCGACGACTGCTCCGATGACTACACCTTCCGCGAGGCGATGCTGCTGTCGCAGAGCTACCCGAACGTGCAAGCGCTTCACAAGGGCCTGCCACGCGGGATCGGCCATGCCATCCGCTTTGGCATCGACCACGCCCGGGGAAGGGTGGGGATCGTGTGCATGGGCGACGGCGTCGATCCGATCGCCGCGATACCCGACTTCCGCGACGAGGTCATCGACCGGGGTAGCGACCTGGTTCTTCTCTCGCGGTACCAGGAGCCCGGCGACGCGTCCACGATCCCCTATTCGTACCGCGTCTATCAGCGGCTCTACCGCCTGCTGTGTCGCTGGGCGGTCGGCCTGCCGTACAAGGACCCAACCTACGCATACCGCGGGTTCAACCTGGACTTCGCCCGCGAGCTCGGCCTCCAGGCCGGAGGCTTCGAGATATCTCCCGAGATCACGCTCAAGACCTGGCTTCGAGGCGGGCGAATCAGCGAGCTCCGGGGACGCCAGGGCCGGCGGGTGGCGGGTGAGTCGAAGTTCCTCTTCTCGCGTCAGGCATACGGCTACGCGCGGGTGGTGATCGCCGCCGCCCTGAGCCGCCGCGCGCGTTTCCCGCGACGCAGCAGAGCCGCCGAGATTGGCTAGGAGCGCACCGCGGCCAGGTCGGCGGTTCCTGGTCGCGGGAATCGGTGCCCTGACCCTGGCCGGGCTGGCTCTGAGGCTGATTGGGATCGACCAGAGCCTCTTCGGCGACGAGATCTTCACGTACGCCATCGTCAAACCTGGGTTCGGTCATGTCTTCAGCGGCATCCACGCCTACGAGCGGAACCCACCGCTGTTCTTCTTCCTCGCCGCGGCAGCCGCGAAGCTGGGCGATCCGACCGTGTGGACGAGGATGCCGTCGCTCCTGCTCGGAACGGCGACGATCCCGCTCACGTACCTCATCGGCGTCCGGACCGTGGGACGCGGGGCCGCGTTCCTCGGCGCCGCGCTTCTCGCGGCCAGCCCGTTCGCGATCTTCTACTCGACCGAGGCGCGCGCCTACGCGAGCCTGACGTTCTTCGTCCTGCTCTCGCTTCTGGCGCTCCTCAGGGCCCTCGAATCGGACGGGGTGCGCTGGTGGGTTCTCTTCTGGGCCGCCTCGACCGCCGCGGTGTACACGCACTACACCGCGGTCCTGCCGCTGGGCGCGGAAGCCGCGTGGGCGCTCTATGCGTACCCCGCGAGACGCCGTCGGCTGCTGATCGCCGGCGTTGCGGTCGCGCTCGCCTACGTGCCGTGGCTACCGTCGCTGGCGGCGCAGAACCACCCGCTCATCGGCACCCCCCTGTCCGCCGAATCCTTCCTCGGAGCTCTCGTGAGGACTCTTGCGGGGCACCCGTTGTCGTTCCCCCCGGAACGCGCGTTCTACGGGACGCCGGCCTTGATCCTCCTCGGGGTCTCGGGCGCGGCCATCGTCGGCGGCGTCCTCGTCGCCGCGTTCAAGTCAGGCGTCCGGGGGGTGCGGATTGCGCCGGCCCAGCTGCCGCTGGTCGCCATCGCGCTCGTCGTCCCGCTCGCACTTCTCGCCTACAGCCTCCACGGCACGAACCTCGTTTCCCCGCGAAACCTGTCGTCGGCGCTGCCCGCCGCATGCCTTCTGCTAGCCGCGGTGCTGCTCTCGATGAATCGGCCTCTCGCCTGGGTCGCGATCGTGACCCTGTTCGTCGCGCTCGGGATAGGGACGGCCAAGATCCTGGGTCCCGACTGGCGGCGTCCCGACTTCAAGGATGCAGCGCATTGGGTCGACCGCGAAGCAGGACCGGGAGACCCCGTCGTGGAGGTGCCGTCGTATCTGGCCTTCGGGGTGACCTTCTTCCTCTCGGGGTTTGCGATCCAGCACTCCACGCCACTCGCCGACGACATCGCCCTCAACTACCGCAGGCCGCACGAACGCTTTGCCATCGTCCGGTTTGGCGTCGCGTCCCGCACAGTCCAGCCGCTGCCGTCTCCTCAGGCCTGGATCAGCGGCGCCCAGCGCGGGCGGGTATTCGTGATCGGTGCTGTCCCGAAGACCCTGCGCTTGCCGATCTCCTACGTCCTGCCCCGCCCTCCCGGAGGCGTGCGTCGCTTCCGGCTGGTCGCCGAACGCACCTTCTCGGGGCTCTACAGCGTCAAGGTGCTCGTCTACGCGCCCGTCCTCACCCGGTAGACGGTCGCGCAGCCGAACCGGTGCGGCGGATCGGTGAAGGCGCTCACCAGCCGCTGGACGTCGGCCCGCCCGTGGCAGTCGGAGAGCAGGAACCGGGCGCCGGACGCGATCACCACCGCCCGCGCCTGGGCCGGGCGTAGGGTGCCGGCGAAGAGCCGCTCGGCCGCCGCCCGGCGAGTCGGGAAGTCCGGCGTCCACGATCCGGCACCCACCCACGTCTCCCGGCCCGTGTACGCCGGCACCGTCGTGCCGATGTAGGCCGGCGCAAGGACCCCGCCAGGCTCGGGGTCGCGGTCCAGGAACGCGAGCGCGTCGTGCTCTCCGATCGTCAAGTAGTGGGCCTGGTAGCCGCGGGCGAGCGCGTCGCGCATGCGGTCCGCGAAGTACGCGGTACCGGGCACGATCAGGAGCGTCGCCGCGACGAGTGCGGGGACGAGCGGCAGGGCCCTGTCGCCGAGCCCGTCGCGCACGGCCAGCACCGCCAGGACCGCCAGAGGAAGCGTGAGCCCCTGGAAGGCGTGGAACGGAAAGGTGCCGGCCGGCTGGTAGAAGATCGCCAGCGCCGCGACCGGCCAGGCCCTCAGCGCGATCTGCCCGAAGTCGCGGGCGGGCCGGGCGTACGCCGCGAGAGCGGGGAGCGCGAGCGGAGCGAGCCCGAGGACGGTGACCCACCACGGCCAGCGCGGGATGTCGTTCGTCCTGCCGGCCAGCC
>Ga0209577_10002226_pt1 | contig 18781 bp, 19 predicted proteins | sample GraSoiAngelo_109_FD_185874 | JGI IMG/M metagenome (GOLD analysis project Ga0209577, IMG submission 185874) | Grasslands soil microbial communities from the Angelo Coastal Reserve, California, USA - 14_0903_12_20cm (SPAdes) (version 2) | ecosystem: Environmental > Terrestrial > Soil > Grasslands...
GTATGTCGTCGCGACCGGCGATTCCCATCTCCTGTTTTCGTTGTTCGAGCCGCGGCGCGACCGAATCGCGCCATCCGAGTTTCGATGCGAATCCGTTCCAAACAAAAAGATCGCCTTCGTTCAAGCGGCGGCCCGTTTCGAAACACCATTCCAGAATTTCTTCGTCGGTCCCGCCTTGCTTCACACGCTGAATCAGATCGCTATGTTTCACTCGCAGAAAGTTGCAGCACACGCTGTCCGCCGCTTTCGGCGCGCCGAAGTTCTCTTGATAGTCTTCGTGAAGCTCGCCCCGCAGATGCAGCCGGATCTTGTCCAGCATCCGGGGAAAATACAGCATGTCTTTGGTCATTTCTTTCGGGCTTTTGGGACACGTTCTCATGCGAAAAGTAATCGACTCTGCGCATTGTCCGCGCAACTCGACCCGGAATTCTGCTGATACAGATCCATTCAAAGTGCAACCGAGCATGGTGACCAAGTAGATCACAGAGCGGTTTGGCAGCGTGTTTGGCAACATCAGAAGCAGTAGATCGCGCGACTTGTCTGTGAACGGACGCCGATTCGAACCGCGTTATCGCTGTCCAGGTATCCGTCTTTAGATTGCGCCGCTCATGAGCGCCAGAATCCGCGCCTTTTTTCCACCGTAATCGAGCGAATGAAAGCGCCGGATTTCATCGACACGACGAACGGCATTGAGGGTATCCAGAAAACTTGTGTAGCTGGCCGCAAGCTCGCTCGCCTCGAGATAGCGGCCGCGCAGGTTTGCATCGCGAAATGCGTTCGGACATTGGCGGACGAAAAGATGAAAACGCAACCAGCGGCGATCGGTCGCGGATACGCGTTGGGTCTTGCGAAAGAACGCGACAAACAAAAGGAGAACCAGATAAGTGTCCACCTGCGCCTGTAGCTCAAGATTGCGCGCAAAATCTTCCGACGCGATCTCGCGCACGCCGCGTTTGAATTGAAGCGCAGCGTGTAACGCATGGTTGAGCTCTTCGACAAACATGATCAGCGACCGGATGTTGCGATCGCCCAGGCCCGCGCGTGGATCATGTTGTTCAAGTTGTTCAATCAGCCAGCGCGAATAATAAATGCCGACGTAAAGCTGGTCGCCGGCGCGCCGCAAAAACGTGCGCGCAAGTTCGCTGAGTTCCCGGGCCGATTTGCCGGCCAGTATGGACAATTGCGAGAAGCGCGCCCGATCAATCAGACAATCTTCGAGATTGATTCCGACCTGCGCGTACGTTCGTTCAAATAATCGCTGGATTTGGCTAAAGAGGGTTTCGTTCACAACGCAAGCGAAGGACGCGCGCCTTCGTCCAGGTTTAGCAGTTGATCCGAGAGCTGATTCAGCGCGAGGCGGATCTCTCGAAACCGGTCCGCCAACCCTTCGAACACATCATCCAGCTCGCAGCGTCGAGCTACTGCGTGCGACGAAACAAGTTGATAGTTCGCCCGGCCGACCTGCTCGTAAAACTCAATATCCGGTCCGCCACGCAGGCTGCGGCGCTGCGTGTTCTCGTGAAAAATTCCGCTGATGAAAAGTGAGTAATTGCCAATGTGCGCCCGAAGCAGAAACGCCTGCTCGGGAGTAGCGCGCTTCAGTGCAATAAGGATGTCGGAAATGTACTGTTGAGCCAAATGATGCGTCTCATCGCAAATCTGCAATCGGCTGGCGCGCGAGAAAGCTTCCAGCAGTGAAGCGATGTAATCTGAAAGTTTGCGGTCGCCAATTCCACCCTGTTTCAGGACATGCCGGGCGAGAACGTAAAAGTAAAATTGCGACGATATTCGCAGTTGGCCGCAGTGATTCAAAATCGCGTCAACCAACCGGGGATGATCGAGAATGGAATCGCGCGTCTCGACATCGCTCAACAAATCTACGAGAGAAACTTGATCCGTTTGCGAACGCGCCAGCGTCCGCACAATGAAGTCGAAATCGGCTGCGGTGAACCGCGCCCGACAATTCGCCCTGACCATCGGGACTTCATCATGCGCGATGTGCGCGTCTATGGCAAGCAAGATTGCTGACTGCCTCCTTTGGCCGGGCCCGATCCTCAACGTGCGCAAGATTAGGGTCGACTCTGACAATAAGCGGTTAGCGCGATGCACCAACACGGATTTAACTCAATCCAGAAGGGTAAAATAAATGAATACATTGAATAAGGTAACAACATGGAATCCGCTTAGAGAGATCGACGAACCACAAAATCGTTTATATCGGTTCTTCTTGGGCGGCTTTCCCAACAGAATGGGCAGTGGCGAGATCCACAGTCTGACGGTCGCAGATTGGTTACCGGAGGTTGATGTCAGTGAAGACGATCACGGGTATCTCCTTAAAGCTGACCTGCCTGAAATGAAAAAGGATGACGTTAGGGTAACAGTCGAAGACGGCATTCTTAGCGTTTCCGGAGAACGCAAATGCCAGAAGGAAGATGAGAAAAAGAAATTCCATCGCATCGAGCGATCCTTTGGCACTTTCCGACGCAACTTCACGCTGCCTGAGGATGCCGATAGTACGAAGGTCACGGCGGAGTTCCGCGACGGCGTGCTGAAAGTGCACCTGCCGACGACACCGATAGCAAAATCAAAAGCTACGCAAGTTAAAGTGGCGTAATGCTCTAACACTGACGGTGAGCGTGCGGAAAGGTCCGCGCGTTTGCCCCGGTGTAAGGCGGCTAACTTAGTCGCCTGTCCCTTTGAACCAAGGAAGAAAGACCTCATGATCTCGAAAATTATTAGCCGCGCAGCATGTCTGAGAGAACTCGCTTCTAATCCCAAATCCTTCTCCAATTGTCCAGACTTGCACGGTGGTGTCCCGGACCTGCCCGAAGATAGAACCTGCACGAAGCCCGTTTTAGGAAAAAACAGGTCGTCCCGCCGGCAATTTGCAGTGCTTGTGCCCTAAAATTCTCCCACGCGCCTCGCATGCATCGTAAGCGGCCTACGATAGAATGCATGCGAAGAATTCCCGACTTCCGATCTCGACCTGTCGCAGACTGCCGTGTGTCCTGCTGATTTGTTCTTTAGAGCTCAGCGCAATAAACCTAACTCTTACTCCTCCTATAAAACCAAGGAGCGAGAATAATAGCAGCTAAAAAAACGAACTGAATCACCAAGGTAGATGCGTCGCCGGTCATTTACTTCGCGTAGGCTACGATAGCCGAGCCTCCTAAGTAGGTGATCCCCAAACAGAATAAGAATAGCTCAACTAGCTTTAAAACATGTCCCATAACTCGTTAGCTTCCAGTTACTGCCGGTTCCAGTACGCGATGAGGAGGAACGATCGGTCTGTTGGATCCTCTTCGCGTCAAAGTGTCGAGCATTTCCGTGAGGCACGCGCCGTAAGAATCACACATGGGGGATTCGCCACTGGGCGCAATCCATTCAGGATGTTGGATCCGCAGATCGTCGTGAATCTGTTGCTGCAGTTCAGTGTACGTGTGGATTGGATGAGACATGGCAATCGGCATCGGTAAAAGATTTAAGATCGGCGCGGGAGGTATCCGACGAAGTGCTCGGCGCGAATGGCGGACGGGCATGGGTGCCGTAAGCACTCGCCACGGCCAGGTGAGGGTACTCCAAAGGGCGGCGCACATGTGCTTGCGTTCTGCACGACGCGAGGCCAACTGGATCACTTTGTAGCGCTGGCGTTGCAGCAACACGGCCAGCAGTCCGCTTTGTGTAAGAGTCGGCGTTAATTTTCTCATGACGTAATCTTTCTATTTTTTCCTTGTCCGAAGGACTCTGCAATTTACCTCGGCTTTGAGTACGGTCTGGCCGTATTTTCCGAAAGACTCACCGTTTCTTGTCTTGCGAATCCCAGACTCAGAAGGAAGCCAACGAATCTTTGACGCCCGCTCTCCGTTTTTATTCCGTGAAATACTTCGCGGCGAGGGATTGCGCGCCAGGGCCTAATACGCTAACCGCTGCTTTGCTACCCAGCAGTCTTCGCAACAAAGTTTCCGCTTCAGTTTTCTCCTGCTCCGACACATCGGCTTGATTGATCGCGGTGATCACCTTCTCCAGCGCGTCCGTAATCATCTGCTGATGCTGAGTGCTCGTTGCAATCGGCGCCTGTTCCCGCCGAGGAACGCTGGTTCGCCGGCGTTCATCTATTGAGATCTGGATCGGCGACGCGACACCACCTTCGAGTACTTCCACTCCGAAGTCGTTTATCTTGGCAAAGCCGGACAGTTGGCCCATCCCGCTTTTATCCTCAAGCGGGGTCCAGTCGATGAGGTGATACTCTGAAAGCTGGGCCACAGCGCGCAGCCAGTCGCGGTGATTTATGCCTCCTGGCGGCGGGACCGCCTGCTCACCTTGGCCGAACGGAATGGAATCTTCGCTTCGACGTTCATAGAGAAGCTGCAGCAGACAGCCTCTGACGACAGAATCCTTCATAGACTTTGCCAATATGCTCTGCATCCCGCGCACCAACAACTCACCTCAAGGGTGCAAGTCCGTACTCGGAAATGCAGTTTGCGCCTAAATTCCGAAAGCGTTGAATAGCCGTTCTGATCGGAAATTACGATCGGCTCTGGAATACTCCAATTCCGGTGAAGTCGCCGCGCGTTCGCCTTCGACGGGGTCTGCTCGCTCAACGTGCACAAGATTAGGGTCGACTCTGACAATAAGCGGTTAGCGACATGCACCAATACGGCTTTAACTCAATCCAGAAAGGTAAAATAAAATGAATACATTGAATAAAGTAATAACATGGAATCCGCTTAGAGAGATGGAACAAGCAACACAAAATCGCTTCAATCCTTTCTTCCTGGGCGGCTTTCCGAATAGAATGGGCAGTGGCGAGATCCACAGCCTGGCAGTCGCAGATTGGTCGCCGGAGGTTGATATCAGCGAAGATGATCGCGGGTATCTGCTCAAAGCTGACCTGCCTGAAATGAAGAAGGATGACGTTAGGGTAACTGTCGAAGACGGCATCCTTTGCGTTTCCGGAGAACGCAAAAGCCAGAAGGAAGATCAGAAGAAGAAATTCCATCGCATCGAGCGATCCTTTGGTACTTTCCGACGCAGCTTCACGCTGCCCGAAGATGCCGACAGTACGAAAGTCACGGCGGATTTCCACGACGGAGTGTTGAAAGTGCATCTCCCGACAACGCCGATAGCAAGATCAAAAGCTATCGAAGTTAAAGTGAAATAATGGCGCTAAACACTAAGGCTGGCGTGCGGAGGGAGTTCGGAGGGTCCCGTGCGCTAGTCCGAGTGTAACGCGGCTACCTTCGTCGACCGCCTTTGCTTTTAACCAACGTCGGACGGCGATTTCCGCAGCAAATGTCATCACACCACAACACAGTTATGAAGCCAGCTGATCTTTGTCTCTTTAGGACTGCAAGAGGGCGGATTACTCTGCGGAGCTCTGCAAAATATCTCGACCAACTCCGCGTCAAGCTTGATCAGACTGACACATCGAAACCGATACCTTCTAAGTCGCGCGTCGCAGCTTCGGAAGGGATTCGCGAAATTGCGTGGGAGAACGACGGACGATTCGCTTAAACGCGCGATTGAAGTTCGTCATGGACTGAAATCCGCAGGCGAAGGCAACTTCGCTAATTCGCGAATTGGGATTGAGCAAAAGCGTCTTCGATTTCTCCACTCGAACTCTCGAGAGGTAATCGATGAAATTCATCCCGGTCGCTTTCTTGAACATCTTGCAAAAGTAATGCCTGCTGATATTAGCCGCGTGGGCGATCCGCCCCAGCGACAGCGGCTCCGCTTGATGGACCTCGATAAATTGTCGCGCTCGCGCCATATTCGCAGGCTCAGCCTCTTCGCGCCGTACTACCAGTTGATTCGACAAGATCGAAAGGTGTTGCGCAAAAATACTCAGGAGCCGCAACATCGCGCGATACCGGTCGGGTGATAAAACACACGACCGAAAATAAGCCCGCTCAAGTTGCTTCCAATCCGTCTTGTAGCCCCACGCGCGGAGCTGCCGAGTAATGCTGGCGAAGTGTTTCTTTGTCGGATTCTTGAGCAGTACTTCGCCTGTCTCGAGAAAACCGAGAATGTGGTCACCCACGTACACTGGCACTGCGCTTTCTGAGAGTCCCGCAAACCAAGTCACGGTGCGCATTGTCGAGTCCGGTTCCTGGGACGCATCGGTTTGGGCCCTTAGACATGCGGCGCGAGCCTTGTTGAAACGAGCCAGAATCGCGGCGAACGAAACGTGATCCGTTTTGCCATGGTGTGCAGGCGACCATGAATCGTGTCCTCGGATATTAAGCGGCAAACCCGTGGCTTCGCTGAAAGCCCGTTCGTAATCTTTGAAAATCTGAGAGCGCGACAGATGTACCATCACTTCCTGATCAGAGGATCGGGCTGCGCTTCGTTTGCTCATTTCACCTTGCGAAGCGGTACCTCTAACTCCGCTTGCGCGTCGCATCGCCGCGCGCATACTAAACTTCGAGCCCTCTCAGCCACAGTTGTCCTGATCGAAGCCCTTGCGCGATGTGAGCGTTGCCGAACGTCTGCTGCTTAACATCGTGGGTCTGATTTGCAAGTGAAGCGCGAAGCTGCCGGAAAAGCGCAGCTCGAGATTTAGAGCCTTTATGTCGCTTGAAATAAATCGCGCTGCTCTGTTGGACGATTGGTTCCATGTTTGGTTACCGAACTCTCATAGCGACTCCGCTCGTCTCGCGCGCCCATCCTTTCTGGCCGCTCGCGGGTGAGACTGGCGAGAACCCGCGGTTGAATCACGACATTCCATTGCGCAGTGATCATTCGCGAAATTTGCTCGCAGCCCGTCGGACAGGGGCATTGTGAGCTAGTTGTTTGCGCTGCTTCGGAGAAGCACTTTTCGATCGCGGCCTGTCCCGCTTTGGAATCGAGCGACTGCCACCGAAGTCATGCTTGCTTTTTTGTTTGGGCATATCTGAAGATCGATTTTGCGCTGCGCTTAGACATTCTGAAGAGAGGGCAGATCAATGTTGAGAAGTCTGCCGGTGGTGATCTGAGCTACATTGGAAGCGCGCGGCACGCCGCATGCGATTAGGGCTTTGGTCGTGTCCTTTACAGTTAGAAGGTACTTGCGCACGATAGGATGAATTGCATATGCGACTTCGGCATCTCGCATTATTTCGCGGAATTGGATTAGATGTATCTGCCGTTAACCTCGTAACAGAATGTCTTCAGCGTGCCTCGCGCCGGACCGGTTGTAGCGTCTTCCTTTCGATCATCACAGGGTAACTGTTGAAGTTGTCTTGGATTTCCGCCTTCGTTTTCCCAGCGTCGCTCTTCGGCAGAATCGCTTTCTTCCTTTTGTGAACTTGCGAAAGTCAGGGAATCCATGATCACAATCAATGAAGCATCTCAGCGCCCGTTGTCCCGATGAAGTCGTGTTACGACGAATAAGTCGCCGGAGGTCAGCCGCCGCCGAACATCCGGCCCCTGCTTGCGGGCCGCAGCGCGAAACTTCTTGAAAAGCGCCGCACGACGTTTTGAAGTTCTATGCTGCGCGTAGTAAAGTGCGCAGTTCTGAGTCAATGTTGGTTCCATATTTAATTCTCCGTTTATTTGCGGCGGCGGCGGATTGACGCGGGCGCTGATGTCTGAGCAATTCGTATCGAGGCACGTGATATAAGCATCCAGAGACGCCACGAAAGTTATCCCTAAGACGGCAGGGTCGCCCGATAAGTTCTTGAGCAATTTTTTAAGCTCATCTTTATGAGCAGCGATAGCATTCATGATGCTGTTTTGTGCGCAGAGAGAAGGGTCCGCACACCTGCGCGATCGATTGACGCTGCGATTGTTACGGAACCAGCATACGGCTGCAACTGCCGATCAACTAATGGTAATTACTGCCACCGTTCGCCACACGACGTTTCGGGGTACGGTGGGAATTCGCCGGTCAGATAATGATCGGCGTTTTGCGCTCCTGCTGTGATTCAAATCTGCGTCAACCTGCGCTGCAATGGACGCGAAGCGACGGGCCAGGCGTTCAAAACTGTGAATCAACTATTTAGGACCGGATGGCGCGCGTGATTCCGGAGCTGCTCCGGCTAGTCTGATTCTCAACTCGCGCAACTGCTTTGGGTCGACTTCAGCGGGCGACTGCGTCATGAGATCCATGGCGCGGTTGTTCTTTGGGAAAGCCATCACGTCGCGAATACTTTGCTCGCCGCAGATCAACATCACCAAGCGATCAAGGCCGAACGCGATGCCGCCATGCGGCGGCGCACCGAGGCGGAAGGCGCGCAGCAAATGACCAAACTGCGATTCTCGATCGTTCGGTTTGATACTGAGCGCCTCGAACATTTTGTCCTGCAATTCCGGCTCGTAGATTCGCATGCTGCCGCCGCCAATCTCAACGCCGTTCAGAACCACGTCATAAGCCTCAGCGCGAACTTCGGGAAATTTTCTTTCTTCAAACAGCAGCATGTCCCCGGCTTTCGGCCGGGTGAATGGATGATGCATCGCGTTCCATTTGTTTTCATCCGCACTCCATTCGAAGAGCGGAAAATCTATGACCCAGAGGAAATCCCAGATTTCGCGGGGAGGCATGAGCTCCTGCATTTCCGCGATGCGCAGGCGTAATCGGCCAAGGACCTCGCACGCGACTTCCCATTTATCGGCCGCGAAAAAGACACAGTCGCCCTCCTCGATGTTCAGCTTCGATTGCAACGCGGTCTTCTCGGGGTCATTGAAAAACTTCACGATCGGCGATTTCCATTCACCGCTCTCAGCCTTGATGAAGGCGAGGCCCTTGGCGCCATGCAGCTTTGCAATTTCGGTGAGCTCATCGGCCTGCCCGATTGTGATTCCGGCGAATCCCTTTGCGTTGATTGCTTTTACGACGCCGCCGGCATCGAGTGCACCGCGAAAAACTTTGAAACTGCTTTCACGAAATGTTTCACCAAGATCGACCAACTCCATTGCAAACCGGCGATCGGGTTTATCGCTGCCGAAGCGCTCGAGCGCTTCACGATACGTGAGGCGATCAAACGGAGTTTTGATTTCGATATTGCGCGCCGCTTTGAAAATCGCTGCAAGCATTCCTTCGGTCAGCGCGAAGATATCGTCCGGCGTGACAAACGACGCTTCGATGTCAATCTGCGTAAACTCCGGCTGGCGGTCCGCGCGCAAGTCTTCATCACGAAAACATTTTGCGATCTGAAAATATTTTTCCACACCAGCCACCATGAGCAGTTGTTTGTATTGCTGCGGCGCCTGCGGAAGCGCATAAAATTTTCCAGGCATGATCCGACTCGGCACCAGAAAGTCACGGGCGCCTTCGGGCGTGCTCTTGGAAAGGATTGGTGTCTCAACTTCCACGAATCCCTGGCTGTCGAGGTAATCGCGCGTCGCTTTTGCCGCCCGATGCCGAATCTGTAAATTGCGCGCAAACCGGCGTCGCCGCAGATCCAGGTAGCGGTGCGTCATCCGCAGATCTTCATTCTGCGGCTCGGCATCGAGTGGGAACGGCAGCGGGTCGGCGCGATTCAAAATGCGCAGCTCGTTTGGAATAATTTCAATGTCGCCGGTGGGAAGGTTTGGATTTTCGGTGCCGGGGAGGCGTGCCGCGACGCGACCCGAAACTTGGATCACGTCTTCGCCACGCAACGTGTGCGCTTGCTTGGCAAGCTCGGCGTTTTCCTCGGGCCGAAAGACGACCTGAGTGAGTCCTTCGCGGTCGCGCACATCAATGAAGATCACGCCCCCATGGTCGCGGGTGCCATTTACCCAGCCTGCAAGCATGACCTGTTTTCCGATGTCGGTTTTGCGAAGTGAATTGCAATCGTGCGTGCGATACATGGAATGCGCCCAAAGTACCGCGTCATTCTGGGCGAAGCGAACAATCTCGCAAGCGGGTAGTGGGTCAGTTTGGTATCAGTTCGCGATCAGACCAGCCCGTTTTTGACGAGGTATGCTCGTCCCTTTTGCAACATGCAGTTCGGATTCTCCGAGCCGAACGTTCTAAGAAACGGAAAACCTATCATCTCTGCCGAGCGTAGAGCGCCACAATGATACTCCGCCACCCCATGAGACATATTAAGGTCGCCCGCAACTTGCGAAACCGTCAGGCCGTCATGCTCAAAAAGAAGCTTGAGGACCTCAACGGTGTCATCGGCCAACTCGCCCTTTGAATTCACGCGATCAAGTTGCTGTTCAAGATTTTTTACCCTCTTTCGGAGCTTCGCGTTCTCCGTTTGCAGAACCGATTTCCCATGTTTCAGCGTCGTAATTTGCTTCGCCAGCAAAGAGACCTTCTCCTTCAAGATGGAGAAGTAAATCACATTCCGTCCGGTTCTAGCAAACCAATAATTTCATCCAAGTCCCAAACATGATCGCTGATGCCCGCTTCCATTGCTGGCGTCACGCGCAAGGTTTGATGAATCCGGCAGAAGTTGTAATACATGAAATAAAGTGCCAGCGCATGCTCGTGGTTCTCTAGCTTTTTGGAAAATCCGTTCGTGAGGCGAGTGAACCGGCGCATGGACATTCTCATCGTGAGGTTCTGGCGCTCAGCGTAGCTGGTCGAAACGTGGTTGTGATCGGGATGGCCACTGATTACCGCCTCGCGAGCGCCCATGCAGATTGCGGGGCTGTAGCGCGTTTCTGGCGTGTCTTGGACAGAGCCGTAAATCTTTTGCAGCATAGCAAAATCAATTTCGCAGCCGAAAGCATCATTTGACGCGTGACTATGGTCACCCGGCTCTAAAAGAACATTTGTCGAACGTAATTTTCTTAATGCGTGGATGCTTGGACTTCGACGATTTCAAAATGCTTTTAGACAAAGCCGCGCCGAAATACGACGACATGCCCATCGACGAAGAAGAATTAAGATTGGGTACCGCTTATTTACCGCTACCGGAACGAGAATGACGCTGTGGATTTACCTTGGCTCCGGTTGCTGCTTTCTGACGGCGAGTAAGCCTTTTCCCACTAGTGGCTTGCTGGAAAACAGCAAAGGCTGTTTCTGCAGAATCGCGCTTTTCCCTATCCTGCTGTTTTTTCGGTCTGCGCTTCGTTGTTCGCTTGTGCATGTCGAAGTTTGCCATGAATCCTGCTTAGCAGACATTCAAAATTCAAACTAGCGTGTAATCCATGCGATCACCAAGCCGACCAGACCTATGACAAATATGATAATGCCTAGTTGTGGAGAAACGCCAGACATCCAGAGGGCAATTCCTATAGCTACGAAGAAGAATCCCCACCGGTGGATGTTCCTCATAGTCCCAAGCTTATCGTAGCAAATCGATTACTTCATCCAAACTCCACACATGATCACTAATCCCTGCTTCAAACTGTTCCACTACCCGCAAGCGAATAGGTCCGGGCACAGGCTGCCAGCCTGTTCTTTTCGGCAGCCATTGCGCGAACTAGCGCAGGAGAGGTTCCATGCGCGAGATGACATCGTTCTTTGAGATCAAGGTCTGCTCACCAGTCGTCATATCTTTAACTTTCACCTGTGGCCATTCATCGCCGTACAAAAGCGCGATGCGTGCACCCAACTCTTCGGCGGCTTGGAACTGCCGGGCGACTTTTGCAGGGGTGAGCGGGTAATCGACGCGGTAGCCGCGGCCGCGCAGTTCTTGGATTTGTGCGAGCGCGTCGGCACGGCGTTCTTCCTTTGCGACGACGACGTAGATGTCGATCTTGCTGCCGTTCGCTATTGCGTCGTGCATCGCTTCGCGAGCGCCCGGGATGTCGTTGATCAGTTCGCCAAGAACGACGTCACCCATCGCAAAACCAAGCGCAGGCAGAGAAAGCGCCCCGTCGCTTAGTTGCGCAATCAAATTGTCGTAGCGGCCGCCGCCGGCGATTGCGCGAAACTTTCCAGCGCGATCGAATGCCTCGAAAACAATGCCGGTATAGTAAGCGAGGCCGCGAACAATCGCCACATCAATCTCCACGAAATCACCGAGGCCACGAACGCGCAGTCCGGCCACGAGCCGCTCCAATTTGGCGCTCTTGCCACCGCCTTTCAGGGTCGCGAACACAAGATCTGCAACGTCCCCAAGTTTTTCTGCAGTTTTCTCACGCGGCTCGCGCGCGGATTTATCGATCACCTGCAGTAAATCGCCCCACCGCTCGGCCGGCACGCTGTTGTCGCGGAAGAAATCAGTCCAGAACTCGCGGTCACTGATACGGACGACGAAATCTTTTTCGGTCAACCCGAACGCACGAAGCACATCGATACAGAGCGCTATCAGTTCGACGTCCGCGCCAGGATCTTTTTCGCCAATGATGTCGCAATTGAGCTGAAAATGTTCGCGCAACCGGCCGCGCTGTTGCTTTTCGTAACGGAAAAACTGCCCAATTGAAAACCATTTGAGTGGTTTCTTGAATTCACGTTCGTGCGCCGCAACCACGCGGGCCAGAGTGGGCGTAAGCTCGGGACGAAGCGCAACTTCGCGTTCGCCTTTGTCTGTGAAATTGAAAAGCTGCTCAACAATCTCCGCACCACTCTTTTTCTTATATAGCTCCGTCGGTTCGAGAGGCGGGCCTTCCCATTCTACAAAGCCGCAGCGCCGGGAAACCTCGCGCCACCGCGAGAAGATGTAATTGCGCCTGGCGCAGTCGCCGGGCAGGAAATCACGGAAACCGGGCAAACTCTGCATAACTAGTCAGCGAAGCCGTCCACGATGTGACAGTGGTAGAGGCGAGACGACCATCCGGGCCGGAATTTACGATATGAGGGCGGAACCTGAAAAAACTCCGGCGCCAAGGGACCGGGGAAATAGATGAGCGAGAACACCGATTGAATCAAAGCAGAGGGAGAAATATGAAACAAACCAGATTAATGAAAATATTGGCAGTGGGCTTGGCCAGCGCAGCATCCGTGGGCATAGCGCTCGCGCAGACCACAACGACCACAACGAGCACGGACCCCGTGACAGGGACGACCACCACTCAACAGACAACGACCAGCACTGCGGGCAACATCGTCACCTACACACCGGACTCCGACTACTTCATGTTCCGAACAGCGTCGGCTCCGGCGCCAGTGCGTTATTATTACACGAAGGATACCACAGTGGTCGATCCAGAAGGTCGCGTTGTAACCTGGTCGGCTGTACGTCCAGACACGCCGGCCACTGTTTATTATTCAACAGTGGGTGACCGCGTCGTGGTGCGCAAGGTAGTGTTGGCGCAACCTGCGGCTGTGATTAAACGCGAGGAAACGACTACGACGACTACCACGAGGCCGTAGCCACGACTCGTTAGTTCAAACATCGAAAGCGCCCCGCTAAATTTCGTGGGCGCTTTTTTTTCAGTTTAACGCTGTCGCCACCGGTTCGCCGCAGGACGAATCCGTCCGGGGTGCGGACCTGTGGCCGGTCGGATTGGTAGGGCGGGCAGTCCTCTGCCCGCCGCCTCTTGTTCAGAAAATCGGCGCGCACGGAGTGGCGCGCCCTACCTGGCAACGGCTGCTCGGGAAGCAGCGAGTTTCCCGTTGCGTTCTTCTTGCGTAATTTCCGATTGCGTGGCTTCATCAAAAAAAGAAAAACCCGATCTGCAGAAGAGAGTGCATGAGGTACCGCACAAGCCCGGTGTGTACTTGATGCGGGACAGGTTCAACCGCGTGATTTACGTCGGCAAAGCGCGCGACCTGCGCAAACGCGTGAGCTCGTACTTTCTCCCGTCAAAACTGGCGCAAGCCGACTTGAAAACGCGCGCCATGCTGGACGCCACGTGGGATTTTGAAACGCATACCGTGCGCAGCGAAGCGGAATCGGTTTTGTTGGAAGGCAAATTGATCAAGGAGTATCGGCCTCGTTACAACGTCTCTTTTCGCGACGACAAGCGCTTCCTGGTGGTCAGGGTCGATCATTCCGAGGAATGGCCGCGTTTTCGGCTCGCCCGATTCAAGAAGGACGATGGCAGTCGCTATTTCGGCCCGTATGCCCATGCTGGAGCGCTGCGGCAGACACTGAACTTCATGCGCAAGAAATTCGGCGTACTCACGTTTGGTCGCGGTGCGCCGACTGAACGGGAACTGAAGTCTTCGACATACCAAGTGCCGGTCCGCCTGAGCGAGATCAGCGCCGAGCAATATCGGGAGCGCGTCGCGCAGGCAGGTGAGTTTTTGGAAGGCAAATCGCGAGAGATGATTGCCGCGCTGGAGGAACAAATGCAGAAGGCCGCAGAGAAGATGGATTTCGAAAAAGCAGCCGAGCTTCGCAACATGATTAACGATTTGCGTAGCACAACGAGACCAACGCGTCGATTCACCAGAGGCAGTTTGCCCAGCACGATCGATCCCCTCGCCGATGTACAAGCATTGGCTGATGTGTTACGGCTCCCTCGCGCGCCGCGCATTATGGAATGTTTTGATATCTCGAATATTTCGGCCACGCACGTGGTCGCCTCCATGGTGTGTTTTCGCGACGGTGTGCCGGATAAGGACAATTATCGGCGATACCGGGTGCGGACAGTTGAAGGACAAGACGATTTCGCAAGCATGGCCGAGGTGGTGCGACGCCGGTATTCGCGGGTTTTGCTTGAAGCACGACAAGCGAATCCCGACGCGGCGGAGTTTTCGCAGGAAAATGCGGCGGAAACGTTGGCGCGAATTTCCAGTCATCCCAAGCGAAGTGAAACGAAGTCGAGGGATCCCGCGGCGAAACCGCAAAGCAATGCCACGGGGTTCCTCGACTCTGCTCGGAATGACGAGAGTTTTGTCGCTGTGCGATTACCCGATTTCATCATCGTCGATGGCGGGAAGGGTCAACTCTCAGCCGCTTGCCGCGAATTACAGCGACTAGGTTTGCATGATCTCCCGATCATCGGCCTGGCGAAGGAGCGGGAGGAGATTTATCGCCCGGGCCACGGGTTGCCGTTGCGACTTCCAATGGATTCCCCCGCCCTGCGTCTGCTTCAGCGCATCCGCGATGAAGCACATCGGTTTGCCAACGCGTATCATCAGCTGCTCATGAAAAAAAGAGTCGAGGAAAGCATCCTCGATGATTGCCCCGGAGTTAGCCAGAACCGGAAGAATCTGTTGCTGCGCCGGTTCGGCTCTGTGAATCGCCTCCGGAAAGCAAGTGTTGAAGAGATTGCGGCCACCGAAGGCATTGGCCGGAAGCTGGCCGAAGAAGTGCATGAATTCTTGCGACGACACTAGAGTAGGGCAAGCGTCCTCGCTTGCGTTTAAGACTTCGCAAGCCAGAGGCTCGCGCTACATTTTGATATGCAAACGGCTGTCGAAATAGTCAGCTTCGCCCGCAAACATGGAGCCACAGCGAGGCTGGCATTTTTCTTAACTGTTCTGGCGGCCTTTGCCGCTACCGCACGTGCGCAAACGCTCATGCCCACGCCTGCACCTGGTGCGGGCACTTCGCCGGATGAAGAGACAATTGTCCCAACGTTCGAAACGCAAAAACTGGCGCGCACTTATATGCTCGATGTGCCGGCGCCACGCGGACAGATCACGGACCGCAATGGCGCGCCGCTGGCGCAAAACCGGCTCAGTTACAATCTTGCCGTCACGTTCCCAACGCCGCTGAATTTTTCTGATGCACAGGCGCTCAGCTATACCAGGCAAAAGATAGATGAGGCCGGGAAATTAATCGGGCGCAGGTTTAGGATTTCCGATGAGACGATCCTTCGTCATTACCGCAACCGGGGAATCATGCCGTTTGAGATCGCACCAAATCTCACGCCGCAGGAGTATGATGGAATCAAGGATAAGCTGCCGCCGAGCGTGATGGTGCGGCCGGTTTACGTCCGGATTTACCCGAATGGAAAAGTTGCGGGACAAATTGTTGGTTACACTGGAAAAACGGGCCGAAATCCCGACGGCATTGTCGATAACCACGAAACGATCTGGCCTGAGACCGAGGGACGCGAAGGACTCGAGCAGACCTTTAACGAGATGCTCACCGGCAAGCACGGCGAATACAAACTCACATTCGACAAGGACGGCCGCAAAACATCCGAGAAACTCGTTACCCCGCCTGAGCCCGGCTACAACGTAGTCACCACTCTTGATTTGCACCTTCAGGAACTGGCGGAAAAAGCGCTGGCATCAAAAGCAAAACGCGGCGCCATGGTAATCATCGATCCAAATAGCGGTGATGTTCTGGCGCTGGCGTCCTGGCCGACGTTCGACCCCAATGTATTCGTCCCCTCCATCTCGGCCGATCAACTCAAAGCTTTGCAGGCCGACCCGGACATTCCGCTTTTGCCCCGCGCGTATCGTTCATCTTATCCGCCAGGATCAACATTCAAAGTGGCGGTGGGAATCGCGGCGCTGGAGAGCCATGCGGTGTATCCGGAGGACCAGTACCAGTGCGTGCCGGCGATTCAGGTTGGCAACGTCACGTTTCACAACTGGAAAAAGGGCGACCGCGGCGCACTGAATTTTATCCAGGCGCTCACGGAATCTTGCGACACGTGGTTTTATCAGGTCGGAATCAAAACTGGCTCCGCAGCAATCATCGATTGGTCTTTGAAGCTAGGCTTTGGCGCTAAATGCGGCATTCCCTTGCGCGGCGAAGCGGAAGGCCGCATCCCGAATGACGAATACATGAAGGCAACGCACGGCCGAAGAATCCTGAACGGTGACATCGCAAACATGTCGATTGGCCAGGGCGACATCCAGGTCTCTCCCTTGCAAATGGCGCAGGCCATGGGCGTCATCGCCAACGGCGGAACGTTCTATCAAACCCGGCTCGTTCAGCAGGTGCAAACCTTTGATAACCAGATCGTGACGGCGTATCAAGTACGCGCGAAGAGAACCCTCGACCTTTCGCCGGAGACACTGGATCAAGTGCGCACGGGAATGATCGACGTCGTTAACGGCGCAGGCGGAACCGCGCATCAAGCCAGCCTCGACAATGTCAAAGTCGCTGGGAAAACCGGCACCGCGCAATGGGGACCCAAGCACAAAGAGCGCACGGCAGCCTGGTTCGCGGGATTTTTGCCGGCCGACCAACCCCGATACGCGTTCGCGGCTGTTTACGAAGGCGACGTCGGCAGTAAGGTCCACGGTGGTTCCGCTGCCGCGCCGATGATCGCCGATGTCTTCGAGGACGTTTACAGGGGCCAAATGATCGCCGGCCATTCGCAGCGCCGCGCCCGCGAACAACCCGAAATCCGCCGCGCCGAACCGGTCGAGGAACAAGACGAATCAGATTAGTTGTGGGCTCGGAATGGAGACGGCCTGCCCTCAGGCCGTGGGAGGATTCGCGCGGTTACCACATGAGATCAAGGATCGAACCGCTGTATAGCCATTCCTCGTCTTCTTTGATCAATCCCGCTCGCAAAGCATTTTGCTTCACGTAATTCCATTTTTGCCCATAATTTTCTCGCGACCGAAGATAGCGATCAAAATATTCCGGCTGCCAAGTAGGTGTCGTAATATTCAATGCCGCTGCGAGCTGTCGGGAGCTAACGCTTTTCCACATCTGCATCCATTCCGCCATCGGCCGCGCAACCGTTGCGCGGCGCGAAAAGAAATGAACGTGATCAGGCATGAGAATGTAATGGCCAACCCACCCAGCCGTCGCGTTCCGCCGAACGTTCCCATAGGCGACGTAAAATGACGTGGCTTTGCGCGCAGGTTAAGAGCTTCCGTCGCTTATGCGTGCACGTTGTAAAGAATACAATTGGATTATCACGGAACGAAGAAACGTGCGGTAAATTCCGATATTCGGTCATGAATGTCTGCCTAGATTGCTCCCACGGCCTGAGGGCAGGCCGTCTCCATATCGCACTACACCGTCGCCGCTCCCGCCAGCTCCATTGTTCCCTTGAACTTCGGTGGTTCCTCTTCAATGCCGAAGTTGTTGGAGTAGAGCTCATCAATTCTCACCATGTCGTCCTTGGTGAGCAGTGGGGTATCCGGCGCTTTCGCGAATTCCACGAGCTGTGCTTCGTTGTAAATATTCGGTAACGTCGAAGCCACGCGATCGTCCGCGAGCAACCATTGCAGTGCCGCTTGTCCTAGCGTGCGTTGGGAATTTTCAAGGAACCGTAATTGCTCAACCTTTTTAATTCCGTTTAGAAGCCAGCTGCGTGGGCGATGGCTCCGATGATCAGTCGGCGGGAACTTCGTCTCCGCAGTGTATTTACCTTCTAACATTCCGGACGAATGCGTTACACGAATAAGAAACATTATGTCTTTGTCGGCTTCGGCCGCGGCGTCGTGAAAGGCACGTCCGGGATGTTGCTCAAGCATGTTGTAAATGTGCTGCACGCTCGTCATATCCCGCTCGCGAATGCAATTCACTCCCTCATATAACCAGCCGATGGCCGGTCCCAACGCGATTCCGTAATACCGAATTTTTCCTTCGCCCTTTAATTTTTCCAGAGTCTTCCAAAGCGCGTCATCGTACACCTGCTCCATCCGAATATTATGGAGTTGAAGCAGATCAATCCGATCCGTCTTCAATCGTTTCAGCGCAGCATCGGTCGCGCGCGTGATCGCCTCCGGCGAAAAATCCTGCGGAATTTCCCGCTGCCCCCGTCCGCGCGCCTCGCCGTGATGAACAAAATCGTAACCGACCTTTGTCGCAATCACTACGTCGTCTCTCTGATTCGGAAACGCCTTTGCAATCAATTCTTCACTTAATCCATTCCCGTAAGTATCAGCCGCATCGAAGAGCGTGATGCCGAGGTCGAATGCCTTGTGCATCAGCGTGATCGCTTCGCCCTCGGTGAAATTTCCCCACCAGCCAGTCGAAATCGTCCACAAACCGAAACCAACCTCGCTGACCGTCAGGTCTGTATTCTTGTAAGTCCGAAAAAACATGAACCGTACTTAACCACAGAGCTGGCAGAGGTCACGGAGAACTATTCTTTTTCGCCCTATAAC
>Ga0209577_10002228_pt1 | contig 18778 bp, 10 predicted proteins | sample GraSoiAngelo_109_FD_185874 | JGI IMG/M metagenome (GOLD analysis project Ga0209577, IMG submission 185874) | Grasslands soil microbial communities from the Angelo Coastal Reserve, California, USA - 14_0903_12_20cm (SPAdes) (version 2) | ecosystem: Environmental > Terrestrial > Soil > Grasslands...
GCCGATGCCTTCGCAGCGGTTGACCGTGTTCCCCTTATCATCCTTCTCAACGAACGTCTGGTCGCGCGAGTCCTTGAACTTGCGCGCGATCTCATTGATGGCGTTGTCCCAGGAGATGTCCTCCCAATGGTCGGAGCCGGGACGGCGCACCTGCGGTTTCAAGAGACGACGTTCGTTCAAGATGTCCTGTTCGAGCGAAGCGCCTTTGGGGCAGAGCGTGCCGCGGTTGATCGGGTGATCGGGGTCGCCTTCGACGTGCACGACCTGTGGCGTTGCATTCTTGGCCTTGTCACCGAGCGTGTGAATGATGACGCCGCAGCTTACGGAACAATAAGGGCAAGTGCTGCGCGTCTCGGTCGTGCGCGCGATCTTGAGCGCCTGCGTCTGCGCCCGCACGGACGTTAGACTGAAGCCGAAGGCCGAGACGGCTGTGCCGCCGACGACCGTGGTCTTAATGAAGGTTCTTCGATCCATACCCGTGAACTCCTTTGCAAGGAAGAAAGACTAAGAGAGCAGGGGCTGTTGCGGACGTAAGAGGAGAGATAGGCGGACTTGAAGTCTCAGTGCGACAGAAGTTGTTGCCGGTTAACTGGCCCGGCCAACAGACGTTCGTAAGCGATGCGATGCGGCTCACCATTCCCCTCCGTGATTTATTACCGTGAGCCAATTTGTTTAATTTTGCCGAAGATTATGCCCCGCCCGGACAAATGTCAACATTTATTTTTAGGGCGTCTCCTAAGACCTCCGAGTTTACAAACACGCCCACCTCCGGTCGTCAAACACCTTTATCCTTTCAGTCGTTCAAAGCGCTCACGAGCCGACCTTGCCCGTGGGCAAGAGCGGCAGGTCGCGGTAGGAGAAGCTTTTCTCAACTCCCGGAAAAGCTTTGCCGTCAACCTCGGCGTAAGGATAGACGAAGTAGTTCAGCGGCTCGCCCTGCTGCTTCGGCTTGAGAATCAGGTCGCGACCGCGCGTGAACTCCACCCTGTTCTCGTCGTGCGCGCCGAAGAAGTACTCGCGCTTGTCGGGATTCTTCGCCGCCTCCGAAGCGTCCACCGGAACCCAGCCGACGCCCTTCAGGTAGAACTCCGCCCAGCAGTGGTAGCCGCTGATTTCGCCCGCACCGCGCTCGGGCGGCAGGGGGAAGCCGATACTGAAGCGCGCGGGGATGCCGACGGCGCGGCAGTAGCCGATGAAGATCGCGTGGAAGTCCGTGCAGTTGCCACGCCGCACGTCGCAGGCGTAGTAGATGTCGCCGCGCCCCCAGCCCTGCCCCGTCTTGTCGTACTTGACGGTCGCAACGATGTGATTATAAATGGCCCGCGCCTTCTCAAGATCGGTCTTCGCGCCTGCTGCGTCAACGACCTCGCGCGCCCACTTTCTAATCGTCTCGTCGAGCGGGACGAGGCGGTCAGGCTCAAGCCAGTGCGCCACGTCACGCCCTACCTTTTCCTTCTCAGCCGACGAGTAGTTCGCCTGTTGCAGTCTTTCCTGAACGTGCTCCCGGCGCACGGCGGTAAAGCGCATGGTCACGGTGAAGCTTGATTGCGGCGGGCTATTTAAACTGATGTGCAAGACCCTGTTTCCGTACCGCGCCGTGCGGATGTCGTAGTGGGACGGCGAGTCAATCCGCATCTCTGTGATCTGCTGAAAGGGGTCGTCGTGCGGCACGGGTATCCAGAGTTCGACGCTCTTCGCGCCGGCGGGAATATCTTTGACCGTCGCCTTGTATTCAAATTCAAACTTGCGCTCCCGTGGCGTGGCGGCGACGGCGCACGGAAGCGAGACCAAAACCAACGCCTGCGCCAGCAACGAGCAAACAGCGAGGCGCAAACTCAGCCGAGCGGACTCTTTCATCACTTCCTCCTCGTGTATTCACGGAACATTCACACGCATGGGCATCAACTCCGCGCGGGCGTACACGTGCGCGCGAGAGTTGAATTACTGCAAGTGTGTTGAAGTCTCGGAGCGCGCCAGCCGCTCCGAAGGAGGGTTTTCAGACGGCGTGCTCAGCGAGTTGATCTATCAGGTCGCAAGACTTGCGCCCACGGTTGGGAGCGGATTCATTTCTTCATATTCACCTCCTTGACGATTAGCCCGACCATCCTCATATTCTTCCGGCGCAAATCTCGGAGCGTTTCCTCAGAGGCCCACCAGATTCAACTCGATCTTCGTGTAGCCGTGTTCCTGCGCCCATATGTCGAGCGGCGCGGCGGCAACCTCGTCCACCAACGGGACTGCCAGACCGAGCCGCGTCAGGTCAACCCCCTTGATGTAGTGCTTGCAGGTGTCGCAGGCTTCGATCCTCACGTGGTCATATTCAGGCGTGTGAAAATAGCCGAGCTTGGGGGGGCGCTCCTCCCCGCACTGCGCGCAGACGACGCGGCGGAAAGGCCACGCGCTCAGGCACGCCGCGCAGACCAGATCGCGCCCGCCGCTCTCAGACGAAGGCTCTCTGACCCGAAGGAGGCTGACCTGCGGCTTGCCGCCGCAGAAGGGGCAGCGGTTTTCGCGTCGCTCAAAATCTCTGTCAACGGGACGCCCGCCCGATTCCGCCAGCCATCGGGCGTATGGTTGCAGCAACGCCTTCGCGAAGAATTGAACGTCGGACGGCGCGCGCCAATGCTCAAGCAGCAGCCGGTCAATCTCCTCGTCACCGGCGAGCCGGAGCGTTCGCGCCTCTTCAACCAGCGCGCCGGGGCCGCTCGCCTCGACCGTGCGGAGCAACGCCGGCAGCATCACACGCACGGACGGCAAATCTTCCTCAAGGACACCTGAAGGGAGCCAGCCCTTGCGGCTGCGTAGGAATTCGTAAACCTCCTTCTGCGCGCGCAACAGCTCTACATAAAAGGTCAGCAGTTCATTGCTCGCGTCATTTTTGGCGGCGAGATGCTCGGCCCTTCTGATGAGCGAGTCCCATGAGTTCTTCGACTTTGAGGAAGATTCCCAGGCCATCGCTTAAACCTTCGAGATCGCTATGCCGCGAGCGGCGAATGAATCGTTCGGATGCGCGCAATCAGGGCGGGGAGTTCCGCGCGCGTGTAAAGAGGGAGGGCGGCGAGGAAGTCTTTATCAGCGGCGTCCTGAAGCTGCGACGTAAATTTTTCGCGCGCAGTGGGCGCGTCATCCACGTCGTCGAACAGATAGAGGGCGGAACACATTTTCAACGCGCGCCGCGCCGAAGGCTTGATCTTACCGCCACCCGCGCGCGCCACCATGACCGCGAAATCCGCGTCAACGAATTTCAGGAAGCTGTTGCCTTCGATCAAAACTCCGGGCGCGCGGACTCGTTCGAGCGCCAGCCTGATGCCCTGCTCCACTTGGGCGTCCGTCACGATCACCCAATGAACGTCGGACGCGCCGGCGTCCCAGTAACGTCCCGTGTCTTTGCCCGCGGCATAAGTCTCTCGACGGCCCGAACGGACGAGCGGCTCGGCGCCCAGAAGGTGGCTGACGCAGCAGGCGTGCGGGTCTTTGCCGCAGGAGCGGTAGTGGCCGCGCGTCAGCTTGATGGCCTCCCAGCCCGGCAGCGCGCGCAGCAGTTCGCATAACAGTGTGGTCTTCCCGACCTCCGAAGAGAAGCCACCGATTGCGACTGTTGTTCGATCCATATCTCCCACACCAATCTTTAATGCATGGATACACATCCTACTCCGCCTGGCAGATGGGCAGCAATAGCTGGCGATACACAGATATGAAAAACATCACGGGCAAGCTAAGCACTCAGACGGAAATAGATTAAACTATGCCCCGACATGGGCAAAATCAAGACCGTCGAACTAACCGGAGCGCAACGCGCCGCACTTGAAAAAGGCTATCGCGATAGTGAAAGCCATGCCTTTCCGCGTGCGCTGTCATCAGACTCACGGCTAGGTTCGTGCGCGAGCACCTGCCACCCCCACGTCTGAGGTTATTCAAGTGTCTGACAGCTCCACAAAAGTGATGAGCGGTCAGACTCATTGTGTATTGACAACCCATCTCACCTATTACAATATATCGCGTGTACCGTGCAGGATTTCTTTTAGCATCGCTGTTCGTTCAGTGACCCGTCGTCCATTTCAGTGATCACACGCACCGTTGATGAGGCCATAAACATTCTGCTGAAGATCGCCTGTATGCCCCGATAACATCAGCGCGAAGGTCTGGCTTTATTACTTGCGTGTCTTCTCCGGCCCTCATGATAGCTCTTGAGGATGAGTATGCATTGCGTCTATCCCACCATTCAGCGCACGCAGAATGCATCTGAGCGGAAGAGCGTGCGCCACAAGCACATCTTAGCCATCCCCCTGCTGATGCTGAACCTGCTGACGGCTGCCGCTCAGACCCAAAGAGCGCCGGCCCAACCCGGCACTGGCGCGCCGGCTACCGCGACGAGCGAGTCGCCACACACGGCGCAGAAATTCACCCGCGAAGGGATCACCGTCGAATTCACGATTGAGCCACTCATGGCGGACAAGGGAAACAGGGTCGGACTGCGCGAAGGCGCGGAGGCGTTAGTGCGTTTTAAGATCACGGACACCAACACGGGACAGGCTGTTACTAATCTTCGGCCTACCGCCTGGATCGATCTCAGAACAACGAGCCAGACGCCCGACGCCAGAGCGTGCCGTGAGAAAATCCAATCGTTTTTACAGGCGAATTACGCGACCCGTCCGGACATAGACCTCAACACTTACTTTATCCTGGCCCTCAATCATGAAGCGAATATCTCCGTCATTGATCCGCTCTCAGGCTTCGGCAGTAGCAAGCTCTATACCCTGGTCGCGCTGAAAAGCCCCGGCGCAGACTGGGTCATGAGCAACGATCAAAAGCGTCTGTTCGTCTCCATGCCACTCGTCAATCAAGTGGCCGTAGTTGATACCGCGACGTGGAAAGTGCTCGCCAATCTCGACGCCGGGACGAATCCGCAGCGCCTGGCTTTGCAGCACGATGAGAAATACCTGTGGGTGGGAAATGACGGCGGCGATGAGGCCGGCGGCGTCACGTTGCTTGATGCCGCCACGTTGAAAATCGTCGCCCACTTGCGCACCGGCGCGGGGCATCATGAAATCGCTTTCCCCAATGATGATCGCTACGCTTTTATCACTAATCAGCAGGACGGCACACTCTCGGTGCTCGATGTGCCCGGCCTGGTCAAGCTCAGAGACCTCAAGGTAGGCGCACGCCCGACGGGGTTGGCCTTTTCGCCGTTGAGTAAAGCAATCTATGTGATTAACGAAGGCGACGGCGCAATCGTGGCTGTTGACGGCCAACGGCAAGAGATACTGGCGCGGATGAGCACGAAACCGGGACTGGCTGCGATTCGTTTCTCACCCGACGGGCGCTACGGCTTCGTCGTCAATCGCCTGATCAATGCCGTCAGTATCTTCGACACTGCCACCAACCGGCTGCTGCACACGCTGGCGCTCGGCTCGGCCCCGGACCAAGTTTCTTTCACAAAAAACTTCGCTTACATACGCTCGCTCGATAACGAGTTCGTCACGATGATCGGCCTCACGGAGATCGGCAAAGCCGGGCTTGAGGCCTCCGTCACACGTTTTCCCGGCGGGCAAAAAGCGCCGCGACTGGCCCAACAAACTGCGCTCGCCGATGCCATCGTCGCCGCCCCCGAGGACGGCGCTGTGCTCGTCGCCAACCCGGCGGATCAGATGATCTATTACTACGCCGAAGGCATGGCCGCGCCGATGGGGAGTTTTCAGAACTACCGGCGCGACCCCGGTGCAGTGCTCGTGTTCAATAAGAGCCTGCGCGAGACCGCGCCCGGCATCTACACGACCACAGTTAAGCTAACTCGACCGGGTAATTTTGATGTCGCCTTCCTCACCGACGCCCCGCGTCTGGTCAATTGCTTTGACCTCGCGGTGCAGGCCGACCCGGCACTGCAAAAACAACGCACTCCGGCGATCAAAATCGAACCGCTCAGCCAAGGCGGAACGATCAACGTCGGCGAAAATTATCAACTGCGATTCAAGGTGACGGATGTAAGTACCGGCCAACCCAAGTCCGATCTGAAGGACATCGGTGTGCTAACTTTTCTCGCGCCCGGTATCTGGCAACAACGCGGCTGGGCCAAATCAGTCGGCGCCGGCATTTACGAATTCAGCTTCGTGCCACCCCAAGCCGGCGTCTATTACATCTTTTTCCAATGTCCCTCGCTAGGCGTGCCGTACACGCAGACGCCTTACCTGATCTTGCAAGCAACGAAGGTCGGCACATAGCTCACATGTGTTTCGATGGAGCAACGACTATCGGCCATGCCTGACTGCAAGGTGCAACATGATGAAGAACAAACTTTGCGCGCCCAACAACGGTCTGCGACACAGTAAAATTTTTGCGCTCATCAGTGCCGCGCTCATGCTCTGCTACGGCTGCTACGCCAGCGCCGCGCCCGCACGCGACCCGGCCCAACAGCCGACGCAAGCGGGCCGGCAACCTGCACCCGCGCCGACGGAACAATCAACGGCAGAACAATCTCCCGCGCAGCGCTACTTCACAGATGTCCTGCTCGTCAATCAGAACGGCGAGCGGATGCGCTTCTACAGCGACCTGCTTAAAGGGAAGGTGGTGGTCATCAATGCCTTCTTCGCCACCTGTCAGGGTAGTTGCCTGCCGATGAATCGTAATCTCGAAAAAGTGCAGGCGGCGCTCGGCGAACGCGTCGGCAAGGATGTCAATATCATCTCCATCAGCGTCGATCCCACCGTGGACGCACCGGCGGCTTTGAAAGCATATGCGGAGAAACTTCATGCTAAGCCGGGCTGGTATTTTCTCACGGGCGAGCGGCAGAACGTGGAACTCGCGCTGCGCAAGCTGGGGCAGTACGTCGAGGACAAGCAGAACCATACCAACATCATCATCATCGGCAACGAGCGCACCGGCCTCTGGAAAAAAGCGTTCGGCTTGGCCGCGAGCGATGAACTGATCAAGGTCGTCGAGAGCGTGCTCAACGATCAGCCGACAAGTGACAGGTAAGAGTCGTGCGGCCACATTGCAGCGCAAAATTGCTAAGCTACAGTAAACATCTTGCCGTGCTGGCGGGCTTGGCCCTTTCGCTTCTGTCCGGTCATCATGCCGAGGGCATTGCGCCCGTGCAGCAGGGCATGCTGACGCCGCAAGAGCAGCGCGGCAAGCAGATTTATGTGCGAGGCACAAGCGCATCAGGCCAAGCGATTCTGGCTTATCTGGGCGAAGAATCGTTGGAAGTGGACGGCAGTGTAATGGCCTGCGCGAACTGCCATGGACTGGACGGGCAGGGTAAGCCTGAGGGCGGCGTTACGCCTTCAAACATCACCTGGGAGGCGTTGACCAAACCATACGGCGTGATGCACCCGAACGGGCGCAAGCACTCTGCCTACACCGAACGCGCGCTCGAACTGGCGCTCACGCGCGGTCTCGACCCGGACGGCAACAAGTTACTCAACGTCATGCCGCGTTACCAGATGTCGCGCGCGGACACGGCCGACTTGATCGCCTATCTGAAACGGCTCGGCACAGATCGTGATCCCGGCATCACCGAAAACAGCATCAAGATCGGCACCGTCGTGCCGACCAAAGGCGCGCTGGCTGATATGGGTCAAGCCGTTAAAGCCGTCATCAGCGCTTACTTCGACGAGCTTAACAGTCAGGGCGGCATCTACCATCGCCGGCTTGAACTGAAAGTCGCCGAGACCGGCGAGACACCCGCGAGCACACGCGCAAACGTCGAACGACTCTTGCAGGATGAACAGGTCTTCGCGCTGACGGGCGCAATCACAGCCGGCGCTGATCAGGAACTCTTCACGCTGGCGGCTGAGCATGCCGTGCCGTTGGTCGGGCCGCTCACACTCTACCCTTCGCCCGGCGCGCCACTGAACCGTCAGGTCTTTTATCTTTTATCGGGGTTGGATGGGCAGGCACGCGTGCTCGTCAATTTTGCCGCGCAGAAATCGCCAGCCAACAAAACGGGCGTGGCCGTTGTCTATCCCGCTACCGAGTCAGCGCGTAGCGTCGCGGACGCGATCAAGGATCAGTATCGAAAAGACGGTTGGGGTGCGCCGGAAACTTACGAGTACGCGCCCGCTGATTATGACGCCGCCGCAATCGCACGCAAGCTAAGCCAGACCGGTCGGGCTGCGATCTTCTTTCTCGGCTCAGGCGCAGAGGCTTTAGCACTGCTCAGAGAGGCCGAGAAACTGCACTGGTCGCCGGAGGTGTATCTGCCGGGCGCGATCACCGGGCAAGAGATACTGACGGCCCCCGTCAGCTTCGATCATAAAATCTTTCTTTCCTTTCCCACTTCGCCCGCGGCGCAGACTCAGCAGGGCCTCAAAGACTTCCGCGCGCTGGCGGAAAAGCATCAACTTCCCGCGCACCATCTGGCCGCGCAGTTGTCGGCCTACGCCGCCGCCCAGGTGCTGGTCGAAGGGTTGAAGCGCGGCGGCAGAGACCTCAGCCGGGAAAAACTGATCGCGGCGCTCGAAGGTCTCTACGAGTTTGAAAGCGGAGTGACGCCGGCACTAACTTACAATCCCAACCGGCGCATCGGCGCGCTGGGCGCGTACATTGTCTCGCTCGATCTGAACAAGAAACAATTCGTGCCCGTGAGCGGCTGGCTCGATGTCAACTGAGATGAACAACCCGCAACCGGTAAGCGGCAGACGATAAAGTTGTCGGGCTGGAGAAGAACTCTATGCGGACGAAATTGCTCGTGACGCTCTGGTTAGTTATGACGCTGATCTGCGCCGTCGCGCCGGTCAATCGCTCGCACGTTGTCAGCGCGCAGACTCGACCAAAGGCACAGCAGAAGAGCACACGCTACGCCTGCCCGATGCACCCGGAGATAACCTCAAGCCGGCCCGGCAAATGTTCCAAGTGCGGCATGACTTTGAGAGCGGTCAGCGATGAGCCTGCGACCACATCCAACAACAATCCGGCGGGCGCAACTGCGCCGGAAGCCGCCGAGGACAGCATCTCGCTGCATATCCCGGACACGCCCGTCTATGATCAAAATGGCAAGCGGCTCAACTTCTACACCGATCTGGTTAAGGGCCGCACGGTCGCCATCAACTTTATCTTTACCACCTGCACGACGATCTGCCCGCCGCTCACCGCCACCTTTCGCCGCGTGCAAGTGGAACTCGGTGCGCGGGTCGGTCGCGACGTGCAACTGATTTCTGTCAGTGTTGATCCGACGACCGACGTGCCAGAGCGGCTGCAAGCGTTTGCGACAAAGTTTAAGGCCGCCCCCGGCTGGACGTTTGTGACGGGCGAGAAGACGGAGATTGATGCCCTACTCAAGGCGCTTGGCACAGCCGTCGCGGATAAAAATGATCACACACCAATGATCCTGGTCGGCAACGACACAGCCGGCTACTGGACGCGCACCTATGGCCTTGCGCCCCCCTCAGCTCTCGTCCGTGTGATTTCCGAAGTCGCTGATCATAAGTGAGCACAGTGCATTGAAATTTTGATTGACATGAACTTGAGTTGGGTTTACGCTTTGCCCGCATTGCTAAAGTTAGCTTCTCTTTTTGTCTCATTGCCCTTAAGCGCGTCACACTTTGCTAACGAGTAATTTGTCTTCGTTAGCCTCACATTAACTCTGTTACGTACAAGGGTCACTCAGGGCGGGCTTGAAAAGTGATTTTCTAAGCGGCCGGGAGGAAGGATTGTATGCTAAAGAGGAAGTGTGCTTCCGCCTACAGCGGTCTCTATTGTGTAGCTCTGGTGCTTGCGTCGGGCGTGCTGGCTAATCAAGCCATCGCCCAGGCTCCACCTTCGCCGGCCCATAGCCTCGTTCAAACGGCCACGCCGAGTGTTACGCCCGCTCCACCTCCGGCCAGCGCAACGGCAACTCCAGTCGGGGAAGCCAATGCTGCGCCGTTAAGCGCCACAACTGGTTCGCCTGATTTTTCTGATTCGGGAACGCCGCCACACGCGGCGGACGCTACGGCCAAGTCGGAGCCTGCTCCGAACGGCCCGTCTTCAGTTCCGGTTTCCAGTAACGCCAGCGCGCCGCTCGCCACGCTACAGAGCGCCACTTGCCAAAACACCAATACCGTCACTGCCAATGTCGTCGCGCTCGACCAGCCGTTTATGCTTAATCGGCTCGGTGCGGCCGTGCCTCAGGGAATGATCTTTGCACTCATGCAGGATGTCGTGCCCATCAACGGGCCGACGCCGGGGCAGGGCAACGTCATGTTGCGCAGCGACAAGCGGCCACGCCCGATAGTCTTGCGCGTGAATAAAGGTGGTTGCCTCCAGATCACTTTCACTAATTTCCTGGCTAAGCCGCCCACACCGATCAATCCGCTTCAGCCTGTGACTCGCCAGGCATCTGTGCGCGTCAACGGGATGCAGTTGATCTCCGGCACAACCCAAAGCGGGGCGACCAGCGGCATCGCGGCAGACGGCTCATACACGGGTGACAACAGCAGCAGCCTCGTTGATCCCGGCAACAAAGCGACCTACACTTTATATGCCAGCGAGGAAGGTACTTTCCTGCTCTACAGTGGCGGCTCGACCTTCGGCACGAGTGGTAATACAGCGGGTCAGTTGACCGCCGGCTTGTTTGGCGCGGTCAACGTCGAACCGGCGCAAGCGGAATATTACCGCAGCCAAGTAACGGCGGCAGATTTACAACTCGCCTGCCAGCGGCAAAACCCCAACGATCCCAATAGCCCTTGCCAAACGACGGCTGATGGACATTTGATTATCAATTACGATGCGGTCTATCCGGCCACCCACAAGTATGCGTGCCGGCCTGTGCTCAAGATGGTGGACATCCCGCGCGCGCCATCGCCCGGCGTTGGCCGTTGTCTGCCGATCCCGAACAGTCTGCCCCAGACCTTCTACACAGACCTGACGGCGATCATCACCGGCCCCAATCATGGGCGCTTTCCCGACAACGGGCCGCCCGTCGCCGTGTCACCCGACCGCAATCAGCCCTTCCGCGAATTCACGATCCATTATCACGAAGTGACCAACGCGACGCAGGCGTTCACGGACTTCTACCTGCCGCCGCAAATCACAACGACACTTACTGCGGGGATTACAGCCACCAGCACTACTCCGATTACGGTCGGCTCCACCGCCGGATTTCCCGCAAGCGGGTTTATCACCACCAAAAATAGTGAGACCATCCAGTACAGTGGCCTAAGCGCAACGCAAATTGGGACGACACAAATTGTGCGCGGGATTAATAGCTCGGCGGCTGCGTCTGCGTCTCACAGTTCGATCACACTGTATCAAGCGCAGGATTTGTCCGGCATGCTCGCGCCCGGCAAAGACAACTTTGCGATTAACTACGGCACGGGCGGCATCGCCGCAGAAATCTTGGCCAATCGCTTTAAGGTTGGCCCGATGGCTAATTGCGTCGAATGTAAATTTGAAGAATTCTTCCTCAGCGCGTGGTCGGTCGGCGACCCCGCGATGGTCGTGGACGTGCCGGCGAACGTCCCGCTCAAGGTTCCGCCGTATCCGCCGGATCAGCCGAACAAACCTGCGCCGTTGGCTAAGCAGTTGGAGAGCTACGAGGTCTATCAGGAAAGCAATGGCACGACCGCCAAGCCGCCCACGCTCGGTGCGCCGCAGCCGGTGGCGAAAGCCACGACGGCCTTTTACCCGGACGATCCATCAAATGTCTATCACAGTTATCTGGACGATCACGTAGTCTTCCGAATACTACACGCGGGCGCGAACTTGACGCACGTTCATCACCAGCACGCGCACCAGTGGATTCACAGTCCCAACGACGACAACAGCACCTATCTCGACAGCCAGATGCTGAGTCCGGGTGCGGCCTTCACGCTTGAGATTGACTACAACGGCAGCGGCAATCGTAACAAGACAGTCGGCGATTCGATCTTCCATTGCCACTTCTATCCGCACTTCGCGGCTGGCATGTGGTCTCTGTGGCGCACGCATGATGTGTTTGAGAACGGATCGCAGCTCGCAAACGGGATTCCGGTCACCGGCACACGTGCGTTACCCGATGGTGAGATCAAGGCTGGGACGCCGATCCCCGCTATCGTGCCACTGCCGACGCTCGCGATGGCTCCGCTGCCGTCACCTGTTTTCATCAATCGGGGGCAGATCGTTTACGGCACACCGCAAGCGCCCGATCCGACCGGGCAGAATGTGACGACCAATCCCGGTTTTCCGTTCTTCATTCCCGGCTTAGCTGGTCATCGCGCGCCCGCGCCGCCGCTCGATTTCGCTTGCGTGACGGACGCGAACGGTAATTGCGTGAAGGATGCGCAAGGCAATACGATCTACGAAGACGGCGGGCTGGCGCGACACGTCATCAACGGCGGCTCGACCATCGATCCGGCGACCGGCCAAAACACGGAGCGCCATAACCAGTGGGACTTCACGAAAGATACGCCGCTCCTGTCGGCCCAACAACTGGCGGAAGACGGTCAGCCGGTCGAGAAGGTGGCGATGGCCTATCACGCCGCGCGCAACCACCTGACGTTTACGCCCGATGGCTCACAGACGCTCTGGAACGGGCAACCGGCCTTCTTCATCACCAACGGTCTGCCGCCGCAACCGGGCGCGCCCTACGCCGACCCCGCGCCCTATTGTCCCAACCCGAACGACTGCGACGGCGGGCCGGCCAATCTTAAAATCAGACGTTACAAAGCAGCCGTCGTGCAGATGAACGTCACTTTCAATAAGAAGGGCTGGCACTATCCGCAGCAGCGTTTCATCACCCTCTGGTCGGACGTAGCGAACACCTTGAACGGCATGCGCCTGCCGGAACCCTTCTTCTTCCGGGCCAACAGCCACGACATCATCGAGTTCTGGCACACCGATCTGGTGCCCGGCTATTACGAGTTGGACGACTTTCAAGTGCGCACGCCGACCGACATCATCGGGCAGCACATCCATCTCGTGAAGTTCGACGTTACTTCTTCCGACGGCGCGTCGAACGGCTGGAACTATGAAGACGGCACGTTGAGCGCGGAAGAGGTGCGCGACCGCATCAATGCAATCCGGCGCAATAACAATTGCCCGCCCACAGCCCCGGTCTCCTTCAGATGTCCGCAAGCAGTCGCGCCGCCGCCCGCCCGTTTCGGGCCAGACCCTTCAGGGCATAGCTGGGCCGGCGCACAAACAACTATCCAACGCTGGTACGCCGACCCTGTGCTCAACATGGCCGGCGAAGACCGCACCTTGCGCACGGTGTTTACACACGACCATTTCGGGCCTTCGACGCACCAACAGGCCGGTCTCTACGCTGGCCTGGTGGTTGAGCCGAATGGTTCAACGTGGTTCCTGAACGATCAGAACACACAGATGAACACGCGCGATGATGGCGGGCCGACGAGTTGGCAGGCGCGCATCATCACGAACCCGAACAACGATAGCTATCGCGAATTCCTGCTGGAATTCCAGGACCTCGCGCTCGCTTATCTACCCGGTAGTCCGCAGCCGACGCCTGCGCCCTATCCGGGCAGTAGCGCGCCGCAGTTGATTACTCCGGGCACGCAGCCGTGGGGCTGGGTCAGCCAGGCCAATGCCATTAATCCTTCGACAAATCTGACAGCGGGCAATCTGCCGAAAGTCGCGTCAGCCGCCAACATGGCCACCACGCCCACGATAATCACCGGCTCGCCCACCAATGGCACGATGTCTGTGAACTATCGCAACGAGCCGGTGCCCTTCCGCGTCAACGATCCGAGCGGGAACCCGCCCGATCCGACCAATCCCAATCCGCAGACTGATCTGGCTTATGCCTTCAGTTCGATGGCGCGGCTCGATACCGCGCTCAACATTCAACCCTGCGGCCCACTGAGCGCGCCGACACCCTGTCCGACCGCGTCGCCGACGCCCGCGCCGACGCCGCCCGTCTTCGTCTATCCGGGGGCTTTCACCGGCGCAAGCCCGTTCGATCCTTACACGCCACTGCTGCGCGCCTATCAGAACGACAAGGTGCAGGTGCGTGTGCTGGTCGGCGGCTATCTGTTCAACCACAACTTCGGCATGCACGGCCTCAAGTGGCTCTTTGAGCCGTCCGCTAACAACTCCGGCTATCGCGACAATCAGGCGATGGGCATCTCCGAACACTTCGAGTTTGTGTTCAAGCTGCCCGTGACCGCCGCCGCGCCCATCAGTCCCAATCGCGTGCCCAATACGGGGCCTTTCTCCGCCGACTATCTCTACACGCCCGGCTCAGGCTGGAACGATCTGAATAACGGATTGTGGGGCATATTGCGTGCCTTCAACACCGGCGGCGATCAAACCAAGCTGCTGTCGGACTTGCCGGCCTTACCGAACAACGCGCGCGGCGGCTTAGCGTTGAATGGCGGGACATGGAAATGTCCTACGAATACCACAGGCACGAAAGTTTTTAACGTCGCGGCGATGAACGCCGTCAACAACCAGCCGCTGCTGTTGAACTACAACAGTCGCAGCCAGATTACGAATCTGGCGAACGCGCTGGTGTACGTGCCCACTGATAGCACCGGCACGCAACTACCAGCCGCGCCGCCCACTGAGCCGTTGGTGATGCGTGCGAATGCCGGCGAATGTATCGTGGTCAATCTCTTCAACCGATTCCAGACGAACGTGTCGTCTAATATCTTCACGACGGCGGACGGCAATGCCGGCGCGCCCATCGTCGGCGGCGTCTCCTTATATCCTTCCACCCGCGTCGGGCTGCACCCTCAACTTCTCGCCTTCGACGTGACGCAGAGCAACGGCGTCAACATCGGCTTCAATCCCGACCAGACCGTTGCGCCCGGCAATAAGCAGCCGAAGGTTTATCAATGGTACGCCGGGAACGTCGCCTACGACGCGCAGGGCAATCCCACGGGGCTGCCGATTGAGTTCGGCTCAACCAACTTGCTGACCGCCGATCCGTTGGAGCAGCAACCGCTCTCATTAATCGGCGCGCTCGTCGTCGAGCCGCAGAATTCAATCCAGACGCCCGTGAACCGCAGCAATGTTACGGTTGATGTCAAAGACAAGACGACGGGCAACTTCCTGTTCCGCGAGTTCGTCGCGATCACGCAGCAGAACGTCTATCTGACGCAGAGCGTTTTCAACTCAGTTAACTTCGGCACTGAGCCAATGGGTCTCCGCATCCCGACGGCAAATTGGAACGGCTGGGACAGCGTGCAGATCGGCTGCGCCTTCTCGTCCAAAGCTGCGAAATCTCCTCTCTGCGGCCTCTCAAAAGTGATGGGTAATCCGCAAACCCCGATCTTCGCCGCCGTCGCCGGGACGCCTGTGCGCTTCCGCATGCTGCACCCGGATGGACTCGGCGGCTTCCCTGATGATGTCTGGACGATTCACGGGCACATTTGGCAGGAAGAGCCTTATGTCTCGCTCTTCACGCCCGGCGGTCTTGTCGTGCCGAGTGGCCGGCTGGGCAATAATCCCTTCTCGCAGTGGATGGGTTCGCGCGATGGTTTCGGGCCGGGCAACCACTTCGATATTCTGATTGACAGCGCCGGCGGGATCAACAAGGTCTTCGGCGATTATCTCTACAAGAGTTTCCCCTCGGGCGAAGCTACCACAGGCGTCTGGGGCATCTTCAGGGTCTGCAATCCTGCGTTGGACATCTTATGCGTAGCGCCCGCGCGCACCACTACGCACGCGCTGAATGCTATCGCGCCGGCTAACCTGGCCGCGCCAGCATCGCCGACAGAAACGGCCACCGATCCCGGCGAAAGATTTAACCTTCGCAGGCAAACGCGCAGACTGAAACAACAGCAACAACAGCAACAACAGCGCCGAAGTCAGTCACCGAGACCTTAGTCTCGTCGCAGCAATACCGCCGCCGGTCGGTGTGCGATCTTTATGCACCGACCGGCGGGGCTTACAAAGAGGCGCGCGCCGCTGCTATGAACAGCTTCTCGTAACATGTCTTTAATTCTTCCCTTGCAGTTCTAAATCTTTATGAAAATTTCTTCAGCGCGGGGCCGCGCTCGGCGCACCGACGGTTCAAAGCGGGCCGCGCGGCCTGCGGCTTCCAGGCATCCTTACGTGTGGTCAATCGGCATCTACACCGGAGAGTCGCCTTTCAAGCTCGCCCCTGCTCCAGAGGCTAGGAATCCTGTTCTGTCCTGGAGTGCTGTCTCAGACGTACCTGCCGCATTTGTGGCCGATCCCTTTATGCTCCGGGTCAATGATAACTGGTATCTATTTTTTGAAGTGATGAATAGCCGGAGTCGGAAGGGTGAGATCGGCTGTGCGCTTAGCGCCGACGGCTTGCGTTGGCGCTACCAACAGATCGTGCTCGCAGAACCCTTTCATTTATCTTACCCGTATGTGTTCACGTGGCAGGGCGAGCATTACATGATTCCAGAGACGTTGCCCTGCAAAGCGGTGCGACTGTATAAGGCCGACCCCTTCCCCACCAATTGGTCTTGCGTGGGTACGCTCATCAAAGGCGAGTTGGCCGACCCTTCTATCTTCCACTTCGCCGGCAGATGGTGGCTGTTTGCCTGTGCCACTCCTTATCAGCACGATACGTTGCGCCTCTACTTTGCCGCCGACCTGCTGGGAGATTGGCGCGAACATCCGGCCAGTCCGATCATCGAAGGAGATCAGCGCATCGCCCGACCCGGTGGGCGGGTGCTCGTGCTTGACGACAGAGTCATACGCTTTACGCAGGACTGCTATCCGATCTATGGCACGCAGATCAGAGCGTTTGAGATTAGCACGTTGACGCCGACCAGCTATCGCGAGCAAGAGTTGCCCGAAAGTCCTATTTTGCAAGCAAGCGGCAAAGGCTGGAATAGATCAGGCATGCACACTATTGATCCGCATCTGACTGGATCGGGGCAATGGCTCGCCTGCGTTGATGGCGTGATCCGCGAATGAGTGGAATCTCTGCTGCCACGACCAGTCTCAACTACGGAGTGCTGACGGCGCTGCCCGTCGTCGCCGCCCTCGCCCCGGAGTGGAATGCGTTGCTCGCGCGCTCCGGTTGCAATTTGGCTTTCAGTTCCGCACAGTGGTTCATCGCCGCCTGTCACGCGCAGGCCGTGCAACCGTATTTGTTGGTTGCCCGCCGTGGCACGATGCTCGCCGGTCTGCTCCCGCTCGTCGTGACCGACGACGGAGGCAGCATCGAATTCCCCTCATACCTCTGCGACTATAACGACATAGTGTCTGAGCCGGAGGACGTAGGCGCTGCGGCGGGGCTACTTGCTCATGCCGGGTCGGCGGCGAGTGCGGCAAGTAGTAAGTTGGTGCTCACCAACCTACGGGCCGACTCGAATTGCCTGCGCGCTGCGGCAGAACTGACCCGCACCAATGCGATCAAATTCACGCAACGGCGAGAGCAGAGCTGCTTTTATCTGCCCCTCTCTACAAGCTTCGGCGAGTATTTGCAGACCAGAAGCCGAAGTTTTCGCAAAGGTCTCGGACGAGCACGGCGCGAAGCCGAACGAAATGATGTCTGCGTGCGCGAGTTGGACGCGGCAAGTTGCCCGCCCGCTCAGTTACCCGAAATCTTCCTGTCCCTCAATTACAATCGTTTCGGCCACAATAGCCATTTCAAGTCGCCAGCAGCGCAAGCCTTCGTCCACGAACTCTTCCCCAGTCTCTTCGTCGAGCACAAACTCCGCGCCTTCGCCCTCTTAGCAGCAAAAAAAATTGTCGGCCTGGATATTTGTATGACGGGGAGCAATAGCCTCTGCACTTGGAATGGCGGTTTTAACGCTGAAGCGGCGTGCTGCTCGCCCGGCAAGCTACTGATCGAAGCAGGCATCCGGCGCGCCTACGAACTACAACTGGCAGAGTACGATTTCCTGCGCGGGACACACAGCTACAAAGCAAGCTGGGCGTTGGCCGCGAGAATCCTCAACCGGATTGAGCTTCAATTAAGAGATTGAATCCACCGACGAAGAGTTCCATGCAAAGCACTGCGCCGTCCACCACGACCAGTCTCAACTACGGAGTGCTGACGGCGCTGCCCGTCGTCGCCGCCCTCGCCCCGGAGTGGAATGCGTTGCTCGCGCGCTCCGGTTGCAATTTGGCTTTCAGCTCCGCACAGTGGTTCATCGCCGCTTGCCGCCTGCATCCGGCAAAGCAGCCATACGTGCTTACTGCCCGTCGGAATTCAACTCTCGCCGGACTTCTCCCGCTCGTGCTGACCCGTGAAGGCACGACGGCCACATTTCCAGCCGGCGAGAGTGATTACAACGACATGCTGGCTGCGCCCGATGATGTGCCCGTCATGGCCGGCTTGCTCCGTCATGCGCTCACGCTGCCCGGCGGTTATCAGAAAATTATGCTCGCGCATGTGCGTGCCGACTCGAATTGCCTGCGCGCCTCCCAGCACGCGCAAAGCACAGGCAAGAGGCAACAGCTTTTTCACACAACTACAAGCTGCCCATTCATCCGCCTGCCGGAAAACTATGAAGAGTATTTACGCACGCGCAGCAAAGGGTTTCGCAGCAGTCTGCGTCAGGCCCAACGCAATGCTGACCGTCATCACGTCCGCGTGCGCGAGCTAGAGCCGGAGCATTTCGCGCCCGTGCAGCTACCCGCGCTGTTCCTGTCATTGCACCTGGGCCGCTTCGCCGCGCATAGCCCATTGGCCGCGCCTGCGGCACAGGCGTTTGTTCATGAGGTCTTTCCCAGTCTCTTTGCCGAGCGCAGACTGCGCGCGTTCGCACTCTTTGAGGCCGATCAGATTGTCGCGCTCAATGTTTGTATGGTCGGGCCTGATAGTTTGTGCTTGTGGAACGGTGGCTTCACCGCCGCAGCCGCGCGTTGGTCGCCCGGCAAGCTACTGATCGAAGCAGGCATCCGGCGCGCTTACGAATTACAACTGGCAGAG
>Ga0209577_10002229_pt1 | contig 18776 bp, 26 predicted proteins | sample GraSoiAngelo_109_FD_185874 | JGI IMG/M metagenome (GOLD analysis project Ga0209577, IMG submission 185874) | Grasslands soil microbial communities from the Angelo Coastal Reserve, California, USA - 14_0903_12_20cm (SPAdes) (version 2) | ecosystem: Environmental > Terrestrial > Soil > Grasslands...
AGTCGTTCTCTCGCTCCGCGGCCCACACTCGAACCATTTCTGCCCGGCGGTTACACCGAAACCAGACTGATTCTCGCCCCTCTGGCCAAAAACTGACCAACAATCAAAAAAATCGCTCAATTTAGGTTCCATTTGTTCCATAACGGCCCTTTCAGTGAACAGGGCGGACTCCATTCCCTTACCCATTCCCTTTGGCCACCGTTCCATTATCCATTGCGGTTTTCTCCCACAAACACAAATCAAATGGAGGAGTGTTTTGTGGCCGCGAAGCGCATCTCTCAAGGTAACACCGGTACCGGCAGTCATGATGTAGGTGCCAATCCGGTCCAAGTAGATGTTCGTGTCCCATCCGCAACAAATACAGAAAAATCGAATGAGCACAATGATGCCTTGCATCCCCGGGCAGCGGCGGGTAATGTTTCCGCAGTGACGCCATGTCAACGCAGAAAGCGGCGTTGCATGAGCAAACGTTCGTATCAAAGGGGAACGATAGAAAAGCACGGCAGTAACTGGCGAGGCAAAGTCTACGTTGATGTCGTAGGCAGTCCTGACAGACGGGCCAAATGGATTGTTATTGGGACAACTTCGATGACGAAGAGAGAGGCTCAACGAAAGTTTGGCCAGATTGTCGAGGAAATGGGGATCAATTCCCTCTCTTATCAAATTCCGTCGGATACTCCGGCTCAAACTTTCGAGGAACTTTCCGAGCATTGGGAAGACAAGGTTCTCAACGGAAAGAAACCGAAGACACAGAGCACGATGAAATGCGAACTCCGCAAGCACCTGCGCCCTGCGTTCGGTTCACTTTCTGTAGAGGAAATCACTCCGCAACTGGTCAGCGAGTGGGCGGTGAAGTGGTGCCGGTCCGGGCTAAGCGTGAAATCAGTAAAGAATCTCATTATCACGCTGAATCTGATTCGCAAGTACGCGGGGCTTCCCTACTTCGCCGCTAAATCGGTGACCTATCCTTCCCAGAGCGAGGTAGAAGAAGAACCGCCATGCTACACGCAAGATCATGTGGTAGCGATCGTCGCCGCAGCAAAGGGTTGGCAGAAGGTGTATTTCGCAACCGCGGCGGGGACGGGCTTGCGTGCGGGCGAATTGGCCGGTCTTCGCATCGAAACGGGTGATGTCGACCTAGGTAAGAAGCTGATCCATGTACAGCGAAGCGTGTCTGAGGGCAAGGAGCAGTCGCCGAGGAGCCGCAACGCCTATAGGTGGCTTCCGATCGATGAAGACCTCGTGGCAATGTTGAAAGCGCATATTGATGATCGGAGGTTTGGGCTATGTGTTCCAGAGCCGCAATGGCACTCCAGTGCGCCTCAACAATATCTTGCGGCGGGAGCTGCACCCGATCCTAAAGAAGCTCGGGCTTGCGATGGCAGGGATGCACGCTTTCCGTCATCATCGGTGCAGTCTCTTGGTTGAGCATGACGTGCCGGTTGCGGCAATCAAGCAGTGGCTGGGCCACGGCAGCGAACAAATGATCCGCCGCTATACGCATCATCGACCTGAATACCACAGCGCAATCCTGGCGAAAATTACGAGCATTTTCTCTGCTCAGAACGAGCCCAAACCAGCGCTGTTAGTCCCAAATAGTCCCAAAACCTGAAGTTGAGCGAAAGGAGAAGATTGCGTAAGCTGTTCGCAATGTTGGACTAAATCGAGGCGTGGGCGGTTAGCTCAGCGGTCAGAGCATCCGGTTTACACCCGGAAGGTCCACAGTTCAAATCTGTGACCGCCCACCAAACATCTCCTTACAATTGAATAGATTACGCCACATTTTCTTTCGCTTGCGATTCGCCAAGCTTGGGTCCATTGGGTCCAATAACGAAGCCGAGGCCTACCTTCTTCGCGTTGCGCTGGCGGTATTCCACCTCTTCGCCCGTGTGGTCGTAACCGTCCGTAGTCCGCAAACTGGAGTGGCCGATCCACCTCGTCTGCAATTCAGGTGGCGTCCCATTCTTCCGCAAGATCGTCACCCGTGCGTGCCGGTAAGCGTGGAAACCACCACGAGGGATGCCGAGTTTTTGCAACAACGGATGGAGCACGCGCTTGCGGAGATTGCCGGCGTGAATCGGAGCGCCGTTGCTTGCCTGAAAAACGCGGCCCGACGTGCGACCCGTTAGATGCTGCCGCAACAAATCGGCAAGCTCTGGGTCGATGTCGATGATGCGTTCTCCATTCTCCGTCTTGGTGGATTGCTCGATGCCCTCTACAATGCCGCGACGAACGTAGATCACACAGTTGATAAGATCGAGATCATCGACACGCAGCCCAGCGGCTTCACTGATCCGCATCCCCTTGCCCGCCAACAGCGCGAACAGTACGCGGCTCTGACCTTGGGTTGCGTTGACGATCCTCTGGATTTCAGCCTGCGTGAAATAACGCTGCCGAGGTCGTGGAGCTCTCGGTAGCTTCCAGTCCCAAGTTGCCCACACCCTTCTTCCTACAATCAGCTTGATGATGTCGATGATGTTCAGGATCGACTTTCGGCTGAGCTTGTAGGTTTTGATTAGCGTCCCGTTCTTTCGACGCCTCTCAAAGATCGCTTGCTTCAATTCCGCCGCGAACTCCTGTACCAAAGTTTCAGTAATCGCATCGAGCGGAAGTGAACCAAAACGAGGAAGAATGTGCTTCGTTAGTGCGCTCTCCATCGTGCGGATTGGGTGAGGTTTTCCATCGACCCAAGCCTGATGGTACTTCCGGCACCATTCCACGCGCTGCCCGAAGGTCACAATAGGACTCGGCGTAACCGCCCGTTCGAGATGTTCCGCACTATTCACTCCCGTCTTGGCGATAAGCTCCGCTCCTTTGCGAACGGCTTCAGGTTTTGTCAGCTTCTCCTTTCCTATTGTCGGGCCGATGGGCAGAGATTTCCGTTGACGTTTTTCTTGTCCAGGAACGTCAACGTAAAATCGGATGTGCCACATAGCGCCCTTACGAACTATCTGACCCTTTTGTCCAGATCGTCGGCTCATGGATTTTCCCTTTCGCCGTTGATCTGGCGCAACGGCCAGAACATTAGCGCCCGCTGGCTGTGATTGCAAGCGATCAGCGCTTTGCGTCGAGATTTCAGGATTTACTGGCAATAAGAGTTGGACTGGATTGGCGCATAGTTCATGACCGTTACTACCGATGTTGTCTTGAGAACTGTATCTGCTGGCCACAGAACACTCCTCGATTTGATTTGTGTTTGTGGGAAAGACCGCAACGGATAAGGGGAATGGTGGTTAAACGGAAGTGGGTAAGGGCAAAGGGTGAAGGGAATGGTCTCCGCCCTGTGTGGTCCTGCGCGCGACAGCGGCGGGCCGGCGGCCCGCCGCTGTCGCTGATTGTGTCGTGCGCGTTAGTGGGTCTGCTTTTGTTTTTGTGTTCAGTCGAGGAATAGTTCTGGGATTCAGTTGTTATGGATTAACCCGTCACAGTATAAGAGTTCTGTAGGTTCCTCTGATTCAATCAAACGAACGTGCTGTCTCGTGGCCTCGCGCTGGCGAGTGGGGTATTGCAAGCGCGCGACCGATAGCATCGGCGCGCGCAAGCAATACGGCCTTACCACGGTTTCCAATTCGAGGTGGAAGATCTTCCACACTGTGGGGTGGTGGAACAGACGACCATAAAGCCGTGCACGAGACTGATTGCCGGTCGCGATCAGAAGTTGCAACTTATTGTGCATATGCTGGAAGAGTGGACCGAATCGACGGATGAAGTGGCGTAGCTGCGAGAAGGTGCTTGAGTGTGGCTGATCGACAATGGCGACACCAATGCGGCCATCCACGAGCCACAACACGAAATCTTCCCACAGATATGGCTTGCCGCCACGTTGCGGCAGAGCACTTGATGGACAGCCCGCTTCGGTGAACGTAGCTACCTTCTGTTCATGGTCCAGTATGAATTCCGCCGGCCACCGGCGAGCTTCGAGATAAAAATTCACCGCTAGCAATCGCGCCTGCACAGTTGCCAGAGTGTGTCGCCGTCTTGCACCGGAGTCGTGATCGAGCAAGCACGTCGTGGATTTAGTCACCTGGTATACGACCGGATAAGCGGCAACCTTTCGCAGGAGGCCTGCCCGTTCCCAAGCTCGCACCCGAGCCCGAGTTATCCGTCCCAGATTGGGGACGCTTAACTGTTTTAGCTGGGCTGCCGTGCAGTATCCATGTCAGTGGCGGCGAAAAAGTGGTCCACTTTAGCGGCGAGGGCTGGACCTTGAGAGAGGGTTGCGGTCTGGACTTTTCCACAGCGGAGGTTATTCGCTCTCCGCTGCACGGCCTCCCCATTGGTTGCCCCTGGGCAACTTTGTTGCCCACTGGCAACGAGGTCGAAGGTTGGGCTGTTGGTTCGCTCAGGCTGCGGAGTCGGGTAGCGAGTTACGAGCTCCGCCTCATTCCCATCCTTGCGCCATTCCCTCTTAGCTGCGACCTTTTTTCAGAACGGCCCGCAGCAGTCAAGGGCGCGCCGGTTTGTAGGCGCGGCGTAGCGAACCCCTTGACGGCGAGGACCGTTCTGAAAGACTCAGAAGCAAACAAGGGAATGGCGCAACCTTCCACAGCGAGCCTGTAGACTCTATCCCCCAAAAACCAGCAGTCAAGAATTTTTATGCTGTATGGCCAAGGTTCGCCGCCATCAATCTCTGGCGGTCCAGCACCAATTGGACCACCACACTGGACCAGTCTCATTCCGCCGCTGACACAAGTCGATCGTCATCACTGGAGCATCGAAGGGAATCGGCCTTGCCGCGGCCGACACTTTGGCCGAGCAGGGTTGGTCAGTTATCGGGGTTGCACGTAATTCCCCTCGATGCTTCCCAGGGGTGTTCATGGAGGCAGACCTTGCAGATGAGAATCAGACTCGGGCTCTCGCCAATGAGTTAGGCACTCGAGGAGACGTTTTAGGAATCGTGAACAATGTGGGCATTGCCAAGCACGAGACGATTGGATGCCGTCGAGTTCGGCGTGTTCAGTGCGGTCATGGACTTAAACGTTCGGCCAGCGTTGCAACTGACCGAAGCCGTATTGGCCAATATGCGCTCTGCTCGATTCGGCCGCATTATCAACGTCACGAGCCTCGTTACTCGGGGGCTCGCATTTCGTGGAAGTTACGCAGCGGCAAAAGCAGCACTCGAAAGCCTGACGCGCACCATGGCGGTTGAGCTCGCAGCAGATGGCATTACGGCGAATGACATCGCTCCGGGCCCGACACAAACAGAACTGTTCCGCGCTAATAATCCACCTGGTAGCGAAGGCGAAGCCCGCTATTTGAGGAGCGTGCCCATGAAGCGGTTCGCTCAACCCGAGGAGATTGCGGCAGCGATCGCATTTCTTGCTAGGGAGAAAGCTGGTTTCATCACAGGTCAAAGCTTGTTTATCGACGGAGGCGCGAGCCTCGGCAGTCTCTAGAAATAGCGATGTTCCTGCTCAGAAGGACACGGCTTTCGGTGTTCGGTGGTGGCGGGATCATGGCCGCAGCAAACGCCATCTCGCAAGAGAGCAGCAGGAGAAAACCACACCTCTGTCCGATCGCGCAGCCGGATAACATCGCCCTGGCCCCCACTTTTCTGGCGAGCGACGATGCTCGCTGGATGACGTGGCAAGTGATTGTGGTCGCTGGCAGCGAACGGATGTAATGTTCTTGCATCGCGCACGGAGCTCCCGGAGGGCCGAGGCGCGAGATAGCCGCGTACACGCAAGGAGGTGGACGATGTCGGAGGCAGAAAGCTACGAAATTCTTGTTATCGGAAGCGGTGAGGCGGGCAAGCACCTGACGTGGAATATGGCGCAAGCCGGTCACCGCACGGCTGTAGTCGAGCGAAAATACGTCGGCGGGTCGTGTCCGAATATCGCCTGCTTACCCAGCAAGAACGTGATTCGCAGCGCGAAGGCGAACTGGTTCGCGCGGCACGGTGCGGAATATGGCGTCCAAACAGGACCAGTGTCTACGGACATGAAGGGCGTCCTGAAGCGCAAGCGAAAGATGGTGGAGGATGGCGTTCAGTTTCATCTCGATCGATTCGAGGCTACCGGAGCGGAACTGATTAGGGGAGAAGCGCGCTTTGCGGCGCCGAAAACGGTTGAGGTCAGCCTTAACGGTGGAGGCCAGCGCATAATCACAGGTGATCGAGTGTTTCTCGACCTCGGATCCCGCTCCGTCATTCCTGATATCCCGGGCCTTGCGGCCGCAAAGCCCATGACTCACGTGGAAGCTCTTGATCTCGACTGTTTGCCGGACTACGTCATCGTGCTCGGTGGAGGATACGTTGGCCTTGAACTCGCTCAGGCACTGCGCCGCTTCGGATCTAAGGTGACCATAGTCGAACGTGGCCGCCAGATCGCTGCCGCTGAAGATCCTGACGTCGCGCAAGCACTTCTGGAGAACTTCGCGAGCGAGGGAATCAAAGTGCTGCTCGAAACGCGAGTGAACGAAGTGGAAGGATTCTCGGGACAAAAGGTCCGAATCCGCGCCGTAAACAGCGAAGGCGAAAAGTTAATCGAGGGAACCGATCTATTGGTCGCTACCGGACGAACACCGAATACTCAGGGGATTGGGCTGGAAGCAGCAGGGGTTGAACTGGACGCGCGCGGATACATCAAGGTGAACGAGCGATTAGAGACCACCGCGGCGGGCGTTTGGGCCATGGGCGATTGCGCGGGCAGTCCGCAGTTCACGCACGTAGCCTACGACGATTTCCGCGTGGTCCGCGATAACCTGAACGGTGGCACCCGCACGACGCGCGAACGGCTCGTGCCATTCTGCATGTTCACCGATCCCGAACTGGCGCGAGTCGGCTTGAACGAATCGGAAGCGAAGAAGCGGCGCATCACATATCGGCTGGCGAAGACGCCGATGGGCGGGGTACTTCGAGCCGTTGCGATTGGCGAAACGCGTGGATTTGTGAAAATGCTGGTGGATGCTGAAAGCGACCGCATCCTAGGATTCACTGCATTTGGTGCCGAAGCGAGCGAAATGATGGCGGCCGTGCAGACGGCAATGCTCGGCGGGTTACCGTACACGGTGCTTCGCGACGCGATTTTCACGCACCCCACCGCCGCCGAAGGCCTGGTCTATTTGTTGGCGAGCGTCCCGGCAAAAGCGATGCAGCAGCCAGCCTAGTCTCTTCCGGCATCGAGCTTTTGGTTGATTGGGATGCTCCCGAATCTAATTCGAAGGAATTAGCAGAGCCGAGTACAGGTCCGTCGCAGATCGTGCGGCGCCAGTTTCGGCACCCCTGCGCGGTGCGCGGCCTCCCTGACAATGTGCCATACCGCCTTTTCCGTTAAACCCTGACCCCCGCATCAGAAGGAGCCGCTGGAGTCGAGTTCGGTACGCCCAAGGCAGGAGCGCAGAGGTTTACCGAGTCGCACAAGAAGAGGCGTTTGCCGATTCTCAATTTGAAATCATCCCATGATGGCCACAGAGGAGAGATCGGTTTGCCATTCGTATGGCGAGATTTGGGTTCAGCCGACTTGTAGCAACTTTTTAGCTTGAGTCAGCAACCGAACGGCATCGGGGCTGGGGACTCCAGTCTGAGTGAAGCAGCGAATCCCCGATATTGGATGAGACTCATTGGCCTGTTTGAATCAAGTGCCAGTCGATGCCCAGAAGTGGCATTTTGTGATATCAGCGGTTCGGCTCTGTAGCCGTGTCTTGGGCAAGAATCACGGCTCTGGCGCTTCGGTTGCCCCTCCCTTCCAAGGGACAATCATCTGAATTACCCGATGTTGGGCGTCCCGCTTTGACTGAATTCGAGCCTGAGAATAAATTTCCAGTGTGCAGCGGCAGTTCGAGTGCCGCATAAGTTCTTGTACCACCTTCACGTTTTCGCCGTTTGCGATCAATATCGTGGAAAAGCTGCGCCGGAACGTGTGCCAGCCGACATGCTTTTGAATTCCGGCTCGCATTGCGGCCAGGCCGGACGATGCGAGATAGAATGATATATGGCCAATAAGGGTTCTTGCCCTTGGTGCGAGGGCTCGCGAACACCCAATCGTAGGGTTGACTGTAAGAGCTGTGTTGTTTCCAGGCCCAAAGTTCGGCGGCGAGAATTGGATCCATGGGCACAGGTTTCTTCGAGGCCTCTGTCTTGCAATTGCCAACAACGTTCCTATAAATCGAGCGCTGAACTACGATTTGCAGGTTCTCGAACTCGACGTCTCCCCACTGCAGGGCAAGGAGTTCGCTGCGCCTCAGCCCGGTGGCGGCGTCTAGGAAAACCATCACACGAAAACACCGATCAAGCTGTGAAAGAAGTGCACTTAGTTCTTCAGGTTCCAGCCACTCGGGTATTCGTTGTCGTTTGGCACTCTGGCGGACGAGAAGGATGGGATTTCTTCCTTGTTCCAGCCACTCGTGACGGATGGCGTGATTAAAAAGCACGCTCATTAGGTTGCGGATCTTCGCTTTTGTCGAAGGGGCCAATGGACTTCCGTTTGCACGCAGCAGTTTACGAAGCCAATTTTCGATGGCGATTGTACGTACGTCACGGATGTTCAGACTCCCCCACGTGGGCCTCACCCATCTGGTGAGGAAATCTCTGTAGATCGTCTTCGTGGCGTAGGTCAAATTGATCATTGGCTAGCTCCATTCTGCTGTAATGATCAACAAGGTCGGCGACTGTTACAGCTTGTTCACGCTGGCGATTTCGAGTCTCATTAATCGACACGCGCAGGCCATTACTTGCCTGCCAAGCGTTTTCCAAATTTGGATACTGCTGGACGGTGCCAATGACCGCTTTGCGCCGGACGCGCACTCCGGTGGGTTCGCTGTCCCACCAGAGGAACTCCCAACGATCAGCACGGTAGAGGTCTGCGGTTCGAGCCCGCACGGGCCTACCATATTCTTCAACAACATAGGACGCCGGCATGCCTTTCGCGTTGCTCCACATTGCTCCAATAAGAGCCTAAGTCGTTGTGCTGGTTGCCCAAACTCAACCCAGAAAAACCCAGGGGCAGTTCTGAGAGACGTTGCTCGTTAACCAAGCCACCCAGGCTCCCACTCGTTGTTTCCACCAACGGCGCATCGGCATGGTTTGGCTAGCGCCGCGCGGCTCGACTCTAGGGTTGGAGACAGATCAGTCCACCGGACGGAAATCTTGCCGATGGATGTTGCCCGGTCCGGCAGGCGCCAGACCGGGCAGGTTGTTTGCTGAACCGATTTCTATGGGGAGGGCGGCCGTTGGACCAACTCGATGCGGGTGCCCCACGGATCAGTGATATAGGTGAGCGCGACGCCAGTCGCCTCGTTCTTGCGGACTGGCTCATCGAGCTTGATGCCCTCCGCTTCGATCTTCTTGACGAAGGATTGTAGGTCCTTGACATCGAAGCCGATGTGGTCGAGCACGCGTCCCTTGGTAGGAGCCTGTGCGGTGTCGGCCTTGGCAAACCGGAGCTGGGCACCCGGGATATCCACGACCGGGGCATTGTTGCGGGTGCCTGCCTTTCCGCCAAACGTCTTCGCATACCAGGCCTGGGCCTTGGGGATCTCCGCTTCCGGCAGGAAGAAGTGTACGTGCTCATGCCGGATGGGCATGGTCTGGGTCTTGTCTTCCAGGATTTCGATGCGCACGCCGTCCGGCGTCACGACGAAGGCCTGATCCAGCCGGTTATTGGTGCCAGGCAGCACGGGAACGCCATTGGCCTTCCACTTGGCCACCTGCTCCTGGACGTTCTTCACGATGAACCCGACATGGTTCACTACTGATCCGACCGATTCCCCCGATCCCGGCGCATTCCCCAGGCTCAAATTGATACGAACGCCAGGGAACAAGACAGTCTCGTTGCCGCCCGCGATGGGCGTGCCGCCCATGGCGACGAAGATCTTCTTATTGGCCTGAACATCCCGCGAAGCGAAGTGCCAGTGACCCATGGTCACGCCCGCTTCGTTGAACGGAGCCAATTGCGCGGCGGCTGTCCCGGTGGCCAGCATCGACGCAAGCCCCAAACCAGCGATCAAAGCCCTCATGGATGTCTCCCTGTTGTGCCGGCATTCGACCGTAGGCCGGCGTTGATTCGTGTAAACCGGAATTTCGCCTACGACCCAGGCTGAGGCAATGATATGCGCGTTTGCCTGAGTTGGAGCATATTTTTTGCCGCTCGAACCCCCATGTCCTCTCTCCCCGCGCGCGTGGTTTTTGAGCAGCCGCCTGCTGCTACGGCAGAGCAGGTTCATGCGGCGGAGCAGGTTGCGGCGCGAAGCGGTTCCGTGATCGATCTAGCTTCACGGCAACGCAAAGGCATTGACGCCTGAGCTCACGATCACAACGTACTGCTTGCCGTTGCGTCCCATGTAGGTCATCGACCTTCTGCATCAAGCTTCGCTTCCCAAACAATTTTGCCGGTCCGCGAGTCAAACGCCCGGAAGCGCTTGTCGATGGTCCCCGCGATAAACACCAGCCCTCCTGCAGTCGCGATGGATCCACCTTGCCCGAACGCTCCCGTATTGTGGATGCCCTTGGCTTCTAGTTCTTCGCTTGTGCCGAGGGGAACGCGCCACGCAATGTCGCCGGTGTTTGCATTGACGGCCGTCAATTCGGCCCAGGGCGGTTGCTGGCAGGGCAACTGGTTGGCCGGGTCCCAGAAGCGGGCGTAGAAGGAGCCTTGTCCGAGCGGACTAAAGCGGCGATATGCCACTTGATCGCCGTCCGGCGTCTTATCCAAGCGGCCTAGCCCAGCAACGTTCCGCGCATTTACGAACACATATCCCAGCTTCGGATCTACCGACACGCCACCATAATTTGGCCCGCCCTGTTGACCAGGGAAGATAATCCTAAATTCGCGGCTGCTGTATGGTGTGTACGGGCCCTCGTTGTGAATGCCGCCGATACTCGCTACCAAATCCCGGCAAAACTTTTCGTGTTCTGACTCGCCGGTGAAAATTTCGTCATGCTTCATGCCGAGGCGCGCGACCGGTGCAGGCTTCACCGGAAATGGTTGTGTCGGCCAGGTCTCCTCGCCTGGTACATCGCTCTGCGGCACGGGACGCTCTTCCACCGGGTAGACAGACTTGCCGGTGTCTCGATCAAGGAAAAACATTAGCCCTGGCTTCGAGATTGCCACCACAACCGGGATTTTCTTGCCGTCGTGGACCACATCCATCAGCGAAGGCGCGGCTTCCGCGTCGTAATCCCACACGTCGTGATGAGTCAGCTGGAAATACCAGCGTACTTCCCAGTGTTGGCGTCGAGGGCCACGATCGAAGAGGAATACAAATTCTGCCCATGCCGGGCACCTCCATAGTATTGGGCAGCGGGTTGGCCAATCGGCAAAAAAACTAGGCCACGCTCCGTATCTACGGTGGGGGCGCCCCAGTTGGAGGGCGATCCGGCGGTAATCCAATTGTCCTTTGGCCATGTCTTATAACCCAACTCGCCCGGGTGCGGTATCGTGTGGAAGGTCCAGACGAGTCTGCCTGATTGGAGATCCCAGGCGCGCACGTCCATCGCTGGCCCGTCCGGATCGTCTTCCTTGCCCTGTGCTCCAGTAATAATCAGGCTGCGATAGACGGTGCCTGGAGAGCTCATGTGGTAAGGCGCTTGGGGAAACTTCTCGGTAACACCCACTCGCAGGTCCACCCTGCCTTCGTTGCCGAATCCCGGAACGAGTTTCCCGGTCTTGGCATTGAGGGCGATTAGCGCCCCATCGCTCGTCCCCGCAAGAATCTCCGGCGGATTCTCCTTATCACCCTGCCAATAAGTCACGCCACGAAGAGGAGCGCTTGCTTTGCCCAGATCATATTTCCAGATCACCGTTCCGGTCTCGGGTTCGAGTGCCACTACGATGTGTTGAACCGTCGGAGTATAGAGGATGCCGCCGATCATAATTGGCACGGCTTCTGTTGAAGTCAACGCTCGCATTGCGGGGTTAGGGTCGATGGCGCCGGGGTCGCTTCCTTTTCCTCTGGTGACAGTCCAGAAAATCAGAAACGCGCTACTCTAGGCTTCGCATGTACCGGTTGGTCACGTTCGTTGCGGTAACGGTAGCCTCGCTGACTTGGAGTAGCGCTTTCGGTAATACGGACCGGCGTTATGTCACGTTAGAACTTGAGCAGCCAACCACTCTCCACGTGGGTGAATTGGCCGTGCTGCTGATCCCTTCAAAATGTAGCTACGGGATCTACGAAGCCGGAAATGTACTCGCGACCGTTCATGTGCCGGGAAGTATTGATCAAGTCATGTATCGTGCGGTGCGCCTCGGGAGAGAAACCATCGTCCTCACGCCGCTGGATCGGGCGGCTGGAGATGGTATTCGATGCCAGACGCGTTACTATTCCATCGAGGTTATTCCCAGTAGGGCAACTCTGCCGCCGCAGCTTCCGCGGCCGCAGCTTCCGCAGTAGACCTTCAATTCCCCGTTTCCCGCGGCAGATTCCCGAGATTCGCGGCCGGGCTGCAGATGTACCGCGCCGACCTGCTTCAGGCGGTATTGCTCCGCCGGTCACGCCTTTCGCGATTCAGATTCCGTACCCATGAGAGTGACAAAGCTAATCCGGCGAGTGGCGTAAGCGCTCCCAATAGGAAGAAGATGTCGAATGAGGAGGGGCTGGCAGATAATCGTTGGCCTTGGTTAACTATAATTATTCCGAAAAGCAGCGCGAGAATCCAGGCGGTAATCGTCCGAGCCAACAGCCATCGTTTTACTCTTACGGGGGATTGGGGATTTTCTTTGTATGTTCCCTTGAGGCCTTGTATGAACCACGTCCCGCAAAAGAATAGAATCACAGCCCATCCAACGTAGCCGATGACTGTCGCGGCAGACATGCGGGGTACTCCGGCTTGCCGCGCGGATTCTATCACTATTTGGTATACAATCCGCCGCACGGAGGAACAGCGGATGGCAACCACACCCAGCAAACCTAAGCCCCTATCTACATGCCTATGCGGTAGCACAGACTTCGATGAAACGCCACTTCGTTCCGATGAACACAACCACGGCGGCAGATAAGGAGCGTACGTTTAATTGCTGCACGACTGAAAGCCTCGGGAGAATCGTCCGGCCCAACAGCGGTCGATAGCTAAAGATTAAGTTCGGCGACGTGCTCGCTCAGAGCACTGTCGAACTCGTCAAGGCTCATTCCGCGGGGACTGTGAAGGAATCGTCGGCAAATATAAACGGCACCTACACGGCCGCGCCGATGTCATGGGTAAAAATCTTGAATCCTTCGTATTCCCAAAAGCGCGGACGCCAGGAAATGGTCGAGAGCTTTAGAGAGCGTGGCGATGCCACGGTGTCCCCAGTTTGACGCCTGCGCCGGAGTTGCAATAGATAGCCGCTCTGGTTTCTTCCCGCTCAGTTCTGTTTCTCGATTATGCCCTCCCGGCGCGGCTCGTGACGAAGGTCGTCTGGCCTGCTGCCCTGCTTGCGCGTGTGAAGTAGATTGCGCCATAGATGGCCCAGACTGCCGCGACTCCTAAGGCCAGCAGTGGCTCCTTCACCGTGCCGTAACCCATGAACGGCCCAATGATGTAAAAGATCATGCAGGCCAGGTTCGCCAGAAATCCAAAAATAGGAATGAACAAGTGGCGCACCGCGCTGTAGTTCGGATGCCCCTGATAGACAACGATACAAAGCAGGCAACTCAGCCCATAGAGCATGAACGTTCCAAAGTTAGAAGCCAGCGTGGTCGTTATGAAGCTATTCGGTAGCGCTGCCATGTGGTCATGTGTGGTCGCAAACCATACGGAGCTGTGGCATCTGCGCAAGTCAGACAAGAACAACAAGAAAGCAGACTTCTACGGGCTGGGAACGGTCCCGGGCCGGCGGCGAATGGGCCTGGTCCAGGGTGCAACATCATACCGCCCTTGGCCTCGATAGGAACGAAAGTCGACAGCTCGACGATTCCTTCCTGACGTTACCGCGCTCGCTCTTCTTCGAATAGTGCGCTCAGAGCGTGGACGATTTGGGCCTGTTGACGGAGGGAGGAGTCCGAACCAGAAACCCCCGAATCTTGTGCCAACGATGCAAGTCGCGCGGCCAGCATGCTAACGGCGACATCGCGAGGCACGTAAACGCGGTCCTTCGGTGCGAGCACTTCCCAACTGCCGCTCACTCGGAGAAGTTCCCATCGAAAGTTTTCGTGGCGCGGCTTTCGCTCGATGCTCTCCCCCAACAAGGTCACTCGGGATTTGATCCGTGCCTGCACCGAGCCTCGTGTGCCCTTAAATTCAGCACGATAAATGCTGAAGCTGTCGTAGACGATCACCTTCCGGTCCAGCCGCGAGAAGCCCTCCTCCCGCAGGATGGCGCCGGTTCCATTGTTCAGCTCAGAGACGGCTTCAGCGATTTCCGCTTCCGTAGGTCGGTCCCGCGAGGCGGCCACCAGGATACTGGACGGAATCTCCAACGCCGCTGCACTCGAAGGTAATTCGACATCGGGGGCCGCCGTGGTTGCGGAGTCCGCGCTCTTCGTTATCGGCCCCGCGGTTGGCGTAGAGTTTCCTCGCGAGTCATCGACTGATGATGCTGCCCTGACTGGCACTGGCTCCTTGGTGATTCGTAGCGGTCGCTCAGTCGTCACAATGAGATGACGTCTGGCGCCCGCGTAACGGTAGAAACGTGCGGGGCCTCGCGCTTTCCACTCGGGAGCGTCGTAGATCTCTGTACGCAGGCCCGAGGTAACCGAGCTGTAAAAGGAGCCTGCTCCAGGATCCACCACGATGCCCACGTGGCCCCGCCAAACCACCAGATCGCCGGGCTGTGGCCTCTGTACCCGAACAAAACCATCCATGCCGGCATAGAGCTCAAAGGAATCGGCGTACGGATAAGGGTAGCCGGCAAGTGTGTACACTTCGTGGACCAGATGCGAACAGTCCGGCCTTCCGCCCGTTTGCCGTTCGCGCTCCCATGCGGCGCTGACAATGGTCTCGCCCTGTCGCAGTGTTATTGGCCGAGGCGCAAGTGCGGTCTCTTGCGCTGGCATCCTGACCGGGGCCAACGCGACGGAGGCGCCAACCAGCCACAACATTCCCAACCAGAGTTGTCGCGACATTATGTCCAGTGTCGCAGACGGCGATCTGTCGCGTCTTCCGCTGCGGCCTAAGCGTAACCTGTTCCTCTGTCCAGGGACGGCTCATTGCGTGAGAGCCTATTGGAAGGATTGATCGTCTTTCCTGCCTCACTCCCGAAATTGCGGTCCAGTGGTGACATCTGTCTGCCGCGTCACTGGAGAAATGGAGTCAGTTTTTCAATCCGAGCGACTTGGGATCAGACCGATTCTTGGGTGATGCCTTGTCAAGTAATGCGATCAATTCTCGCCCGGAAGCAGACACGCCGACCTTGCCTCCACGAACGATTTGCTTGGCACTTAGCTCTCGCCCATAGAGCTTCTTGTTTGCACTGCCATCCGACCTAAGCGTGGACCCTTCGAGAGAGATGCCGGCGAACAAACCCCGAGACCGGGAATAGCTAAGAACCTCTGCCTTCATCACAATGTCCGTGTCCGCCGCCGCGTCCCGTCCTTTTGGCCCGGCCGCAGCGGAGGCATCGGCACCGAGTTCCACTTTGCTGCTGAGGATAGAGTTTGCCCCTTTCTGGTTCATCACCAAGAGGACAAAATCCGTCGCTTGACCCCCCAACTGGAATCCAATACTCCCTCCTTCCACCGCGAACAAGGCGGGAGCGCTCCAGGGACCGGTGAAATGTTCACCGGTGCGACAAGTGATGGCTCCCCTGCCGAAGCTACCGCCAAGGGTGCAATTGAAAGTGGGACTCAATAATGACCCACCCAACGTTGAACAGAACTCCTGAGTGATGCCGCGCGGTCGTTAGCCACGGCGTGCCCTTTTTCTTTGGAATCGCCGTTGAGAATCCGTCTTTGGACAGAGGAGGTCAACCATCTTTCCGTGCTCGAAAACAATGGTGTGCTCGTCCGGTTCGGAGTCGCCCTAGACGAACGGTGCGCTTGTGACTCATCGCCTTGGCCTCTCTAATGGTGTTCGCGAAGAAATGAAACTGATGGCCACAGTCGCATTCGTAGGATGCGAAATCGATTTCTTTGGGCACACTACCTCCTTTAGATGGGATGTGCTTGGCAGGCGGCCAGCACCATTTCACACTGCCGCGAGGCCGCGCGCAACCGGTTTCGACGATCCGCCGAAGGGAAGACGACTGTGAGTAGTTTTCGCAATGTTCCTCATGACGCTAGGCTGCGTCTTCAAGCCCACTCCGCAAATGGGCTTGGAGGCGAGTCCCTCCTTCCATTTCGGCGCTATCGGTACTTAGCAGCACTAAGGTATTTCACGCATTACGCTGTGAGCACATCTCCACCATTCTGCCGATGCACAATATTGGCGTTCGTCCAAGTAAACTGCATAGCGTTCATCTGCTGCGATGCTGCATCGCACCTTATTCCGCGCACGCGATGCAGCATCGCGGCTCCTCTCTCCTGACGCTTAGGCGCATCCTGAAGCTCACTCGCAAGGAATGAGCTTCAAGCCGAGCCTAAGCAATCCAACCCTCGATCCATTCCTTATCGCTAGATGTACCAATCTGGGCTCGTGTAGTGGTGCCGAAGTTGTACTGTTTGTGGTCGCATCTGCCGTCCACGACGTGCCAGAGTGCCACACGCACCTTGACTCCGAGTTTTCACATGATCGCCACAGCGAGCGTTCCCGTTGCGGATTGGAACGTCCCAGCCTTGACGTATTCTTGTTCGATGGCGTCGGCGAGTAGGTGCAAGTCGGAAATGGTCAACCGCTCGATTGCTTTTGACGCGCGTTCTACAGCTTCCTTTTTGAGACGCGGGAGTGCTACCGCTACTTGTAGCGCTTCTGATAGTTGGCTCACTGTGACACCTCCATTAACTTCGCGTAATCGACTTGTTTGAAGGGCTCCGCCCACTTCGTTGCCCATTGTTTTAATTCCTTGTGGAATCGCTTGGCGTACGCTTGCGCGTACAGAACCTCATTTGCGAATGCTGAGGATGTCGTCAACGGTCCACTTGTCGGGCTCCGCCCATCCTTCTAGGAGGTGCTCGACCGTAAAGAGCTTCGCGGCATCGTTTGCGGTAATGCCGTGGCAAATCCCATACGGTGCCTTTGCGGTGTTGACGCTCCGCAGTGAGGTTCTTATCAAAGAGATATTCCGCAACCTGTTTGAATCCGTCTTGAAGGTTCAGCATTGTCAACTCGCTGTAAGCTTCCCTGATTGTTTTTAGCTGTTGAGTTTTGCTCACGAGCGCACCGCCGCCGATTCCCGAATGAGCGTTACGAGCTTTTGCAGTCTGTATTCGGTTGGAGTGGGCAGAGGCGAGATCCTCACGGCTGGGGAATCGCACACGTCGCAACGGCCGTGAGTGTTTAACGCGACGAAGGCGCCGCAGTCTTCACAAGGTCTGCCATAACCCCTGGCGCGATTGGCGCGATTCGATCCCTTGACAAGCTCGGAAAAGAAGCGTAAGACTCTGACCAACTGTCGGAGACGCACACACTAGCAAAAAGGCCACATCGAATTTCCTAGTGTATCATCTCCAAGTGGGTGAGCGATGAGAGTTACTCCCGGGCCGCCCTTCTGCCACAAATCTACGCATCTAAATTCATCACGTATTTTTAACTATAGAACCGGACCGGGCGGAGCCAGCGGACGATGCGGCACCGACTGAGCTGGGAGCGTTCATAATGGAACGGGATCGTCACCGCGCAGGACGGGTTCCCGTTCACGCCTCAGATCGGTTTCAATAACACCGGGACAGGCGACCAGAATGTGGCCGATGTACCCGACAGGAATCCGAACTTTAAAGGGCCGGTGATTTTGGGGACGGTCGACCACTGGTTCGATCCGAACGCCTTCACGCTGCCGATTCCCGGGACCTTCGGGAACGTGTCGCGCGGATCGTTCCGCGGGCCGGGCTTGGTTGACGTGGACACTTCATTTTTCAAACGGTTCAGAATCAGCGAGCAATGGACCTCGCAATTCCGAGCGGAGATCTTCAACGTTCTGAATCACCCCAATTTCGCGTACCCGAACCAGGTGGTTTTCACGGGTAGCAGTTCCAGCTACTCCTATAGCCCCTCGGCCGGGGCGATCACGGCGGCGGCCACCACGTCGCGGCAAATTCAGTTTGCGCTGAAGCTCCTGTTTTGATGCAGTGTAAGGCGGCCGAAGACGGTGATTCCGGGGTGACAAGGAGAGAACCAATTATGAGGAAACTCGTATTGTTAGGGCTAGTCGTCCTCGCATTCAGCGTCGCCACGGTTGCTTCCGATGACGATGTCACCATCCTGACCGCCAGCCTCCGCGGCGTAAATGAGGTACCTGCAATTAACAGCAATGGCAGCGCCTTGTTCAAGGCCAACATCCAAGAGAACGGCTCGATTACTTTTACAGAGACGTTCAAGAACCTCTCAAGCAACGCGATCTTGTCGCACATCCACTTTGGCGAAATCCACGTCGCAGGTGGCGTCATGATCTGGCTGTGCGGCGGCGGCGGCCAACCAGCGTGCCCGACATCTACTTCGGGAACCTTCACGGGCTCCATCACTCCGGCGAACGTTACCGGCCCCACGGCACAGGGGGTTACCGCCGGAGACCTCGCCAGCGCTCTGCGCGCCATCCACCAGGGAGCGGGCTATGTGAACCTTCACACCGTGAACTTTCCCGCCGGTGAAATTCGCGGCCAAGTCATCGTCCACGGTGGCGATGACGAGCAGGACGACCAGGACAACCGATAGTCTCATTATTTATTCAAATATCCACCGCCGCGGCCGGAATCTGCCACGGCGCTCCGGCGGCGACTCTTCGGTGCTGATTGGACAAAGCACACTGCGGGTTCGTAACCAAGAAGGAAGCCGA
>Ga0209577_10002232_pt1 | contig 18770 bp, 16 predicted proteins | sample GraSoiAngelo_109_FD_185874 | JGI IMG/M metagenome (GOLD analysis project Ga0209577, IMG submission 185874) | Grasslands soil microbial communities from the Angelo Coastal Reserve, California, USA - 14_0903_12_20cm (SPAdes) (version 2) | ecosystem: Environmental > Terrestrial > Soil > Grasslands...
GACTTCAGGATGGAGATGCCCCCCACCGCGAGGCTGCGCGAGCCGTAGGTGCCGTAGCCGAACGGGGTCTCCCCGGTGTCGCCGTGCTTGATGTCGACCGCCTCGTAGGGCACACCGAGGGCGTCGGCGACGATCTGCGCGAAGGTGGTCTCGTGCCCCTGCCCGTGGCTGTGGGTGCCCGTGCTCACCGTCACCGAGCCGGTGGGATGGACGCGCACCGCCGAGGACTCGACCAGGGCGACGCCCGCCGCCGGCGCGGTCGCCGCGCTGGGGCCGATGCCGCAGATCTCCACCCAGGTGGAGAGGCCGATGCCGAGGTACCGCCCCTGCTCGCGCAGCTCCTTCTGGCGGCGCCGGAGGTCACCGTAGCCGACCATCTCGAGGGCACGGTCGAGGGTCTTCTCGTAGGCCCCGGAGTCGTAGACCAGCCCGAAGTTGTTGGGATGCGGGAACGCCTCCGGCTTGATGAAGTTCTTGCGCCGAACCTCGACCGGGTCGAGGCCCAGCTCACCGGCGACGAGGTCGACCATGCGCTCGACCAGGTGGGTCGCCTCGGGCCGCCCCGCCCCGCGATAGGGGTCGGTGGACACCCGGTTGGTGAGGATGCCCAGGCTGCGCCCGTGCACCGCCTTGAAGGTGTAGCAGCCGCCACCGAGGAGGATGGCGCAGGTCTGGAAGGAGCCGAACACGCCCACGTAAGCGCCGGCGTCGAGCAGCTGGGTGATGCGCAGACCGACCAGGGTGCCGTCGCGCAGGGCGCCGACCTCGAGGTCATAGATCTGGCCGCGGCCGTGGGTGGTCGCCTGCTGGCTCTCGGTGCGGGTCTCGATCCACTTCACCGGGCGGCCGATGAGTCGCGAGCCCGCGCAGGCCAGGTACTCCTCCGGGTAGGGCCGCAGCTTGGCGCCGAAGCCGCCGCCGACGTCGTTGGCGACGACGCGCATCTGCGCCTCGGTGATGCCCAGCGCGCCGCTGATGAACAGGCGCAGGAAGTGCGGCACCTGGGTGGACGACCACAGCGTCACCCGGTTGCCGAAGGGGACCCAGTCGGCGACGCAGCCGCGCGTCTCCATCGCCGTGGGGAACAGCCGCTGCTGGGTGATGCGCAGCTTCAGCCGCACCTCGGACTCGGCCATGGCGGCGTCGATGTCGCCACCGGGGAACACCGCGTCCCAGGCGATGTTGTCGGGAGCGCCCTCGTGGGCGGTGGGGCTGCCCGGCTCGATCGCCCTGTCGAGGTCGGTCACCGCCGGCAGCGGGTCGTACTCGATGCTCACCAGCTGGGCGGCGTCGTCGGCGAGGTAGCGGTCGTCGGCGAGCACGACCGCCACCGGCTCGCCCTGGTAGCAGGCCTCGCTCTCGGCGATCGGGTAGTGATTGGGAACCTGCTTCTTGTCGGGGACGAACGCGGGCGCCGCGGGGATGCCGCCGGCGAGCACCGGCTTGAAGTCCCGCGCCGTGTACACCGCGTGCACGCCCGGCGACTTCGCCGCGTCGGTCACGTCGATGGTGCGGATGCGCGCGTGCGGGAACGGGCTGCGCACCACCGACATGTGCAGCATGCCGGTGAGCCGCATGTCGTCGATGTAGTTGCCGTGGCCGGTGATCAGCTTCGGGTCCTCGCGCCTCTGGATGTGCGCGCCGATCATCTGAGTGATGGCCATGGCTAGCTCCCGACCGCGGCGGGCTGCGCCGCCGGCGCCGTCGTCCGGCCCGCCGCCATCTTCTCGCTCGCCTGCTTCACCGACTTGAGGATGTTCTCGTAGCCGGTGCAGCGGCAGATGTTGCCCTCGAGGCCCTTGCGGATCTCGTCGTCGCTCGGCGACGGGGTCTGCCCGAGGAGGTACGCCGCCGCCATGATGAAGCCGGGTGTGCAGAAGCCGCACTGCAGACCGTGCTGGTTCCAGAACGCCTCCTGCACCGGGTGCAGGTTGGCGCCGTCGGCCAGACCCTCGATGGTGGTCACCGAGCGCCCGTCCGCCTGCACCGCGAACACGCTGCAGGACTTCACCGCCCTGCCGTCGACGATGACGGTGCACGCCCCGCACTGACTGGTGTCGCAGCCGATATGGGTGCCGGTCAGCCCCGCGACCTCGCGCAGGTAGTGCACCAGGAGAAGACGCGGCTCCACCGCGTCCTCGCGCCGGACGCCGTTGACGGTCACCGCGATGCTGTGTCTCATCAGCCTCCTCCGTGTGCACGCGCGGACACCGGGCCCTGCGCTGTGATTGAATGGTCGAAATGTGACTTGTGTGCGCGGACGATCGGCTCAGCGTCGACTGCAGACGCCGCGGCCGCCCATCCTACTCAGCCCGTGGGGCACGGTAAACGGCCCGTCAGGGCGAGCTTGGCATGATTCCCGAAATGGGACGGTCGCGCAGCGCGCAGCTCGCATCGCGCACCTGGCCGCAGACGCAGCGCGCGGCGTCGCGGCGCCCGCTGCTCGCGGTGCCGCTGGGGTCGACCGAGCAGCACGGCCCCCACCTCCCACTCGACACCGACACCCGCATCGCCGCCGCGCTCGCCGCCGGCCTGGCGCGGCGGCGCGACGACGTGCTGCTCGCACCCGCGGTCCCCTACGGCGCCAGCGGCGAGCACGCGGGATTCCCGGGCACCCTGTCGGTCGGCACCGCCGCCCTCGAGCTGCTCCTCGTCGAGCTCGTCCGCTCGGCGTCCGACCTCTGCCGCGGCACCGTGCTCGTCTGCGGTCACGGCGGCAACCAGGACGCGGTCGACGGCGCCACCCGCCGGCTGCGCGGCGAGGGGCGGGCGGTGCTCGCCTGGATGGCGTCGGTCCCCGGCGGTGACGCGCACGCGGGGCGGACGGAGACGTCGCTGATGCTCGCGCTCCGCCCCGGGCTGGTGCGGCGGCGCCGGGCGGCGACCGGCGACACCCGGCCGCTGGGCGAGCTCCTGCCCACCCTCCGCGCCGGCGGGGTGGCGGCGGTCTCGCCGAACGGGGTCCTCGGCGATCCCGCCGGCGCCACCGCCGCGGAGGGCGAGCGGCTGCTCGCGGCGCTCCTCGACGATCTGGTGGCGGCGGTGGCCGCATGGGACCGGTGACCGCGGCGCCGGGTCTGCCTGCGGGCTTCGGCGTCGCCCTCGACCCCCGGCTGCGCCGAGTCGACCGCGGGCGCGTGCTCATCGGCGGGACCCCGATGCGGCTGGTGCGGCTCTCCGACGCCGGCTGCCGCGCCCTCGACCGGCTCGTGGGCGGCGCCACCGTCCCCGGCCCCGGCGCCACGGCGACCCTGGCCCGGCACCTCGTGGCCGCCGGCATGGCCCACCCCCGTCCCCCGCTCCCGCCTCAGGCCGGGGTCGCGGACGTCGCGGTGGTGATCCCGGTGCGCGACCGGCCCGAGGGCCTCGGCCGCGCTCTCGCCGGGATCGGACCGGTCGCCGAGCTGGTGGTGGTCGACGACGGATCCACCGACGCCCGCGCCGCCGCGGCGGTGACCGCCGCGGCGGGGGCGACGCTGCTCCGCACCCCCCGGCCGGGCGGGCCGGCAGCCGCCCGCAACCGCGGGCTCCACGCCACCACCGCCCCCCTCGTCGCCTTCGTCGACTCCGACTGCGAGCCCGCCCCGGGCTGGCTGGAGGGCCTCCTCCCCCATCTCGACGACCCGGTCGTGGGGCTGGTGGCGCCGCGGGTCACCGCCCCACCTCCCGCGCCCGGCGACGGGCCGCTCGCCCGCTACGAGTCGGTCCGCTCGCCGCTCGACATGGGCCCGGGCGAGGCCGCGGTGCGGGCCGGGGGCCTGGTGCCCTACGTGCCCTCGGCGGTGCTGCTGGTCCGGCGCGAGGCGGCGCTCGCCGTGGGCGGGTTCGACGAGGCGCTCCGGGTCGGCGAGGACGTCGACTTCGTCTGGCGGCTCGCCGCCGCCGGGTGGACCGCGCGCTACGAGCCCGCGGTGCGGGTGACCCACGCTCCCCGCCGCCGGCTCGGTGACTGGCTCGGTCAGCGGGCGGCCTACGGAGGCTCGGCGGCGGCGCTCTCCCGCCGCCATCCCGGACGCCTCGCCGCCGCGCGTCTCTCGCCGGGCGCCGCGCTCGGCTGGGCCCTGCTGATGCTCCGCCGGCCGGCGCCGGCGCTGGGCCTCGCCGCGGTGGCGACGCTGCGCCTGGGCCGGCGGCTGCGGCCGCTCGGCGGCCCCTGGCGCGAGGCGGCGCGGCTGAGCGCCGCCGGCCATGCAACCACCGCCCGGGTCCTCGCCGACCAGGCGACGCGGACCTGGTGGCCCGCGGCGCTGGGGGCGGCCCTCGTGTCGCGGCGGGCGAGGCGGGCGCTCGTCCTCGTCGCCGTGCTGCCGTCGCTCGCCGAGTGGTGGGAACGCCGGCCCGAGCTCGACCCGGTCCGCTACTGCGCCCTGCGGATCGCCGACGCCGCCGCCTACGGCGCCGGGGTCTGGGCGGGCTGCGCCCGCGAGCGCACCGCCGGGCCGCTGCTGCCCCGACTGGAGCGCCGCGAGGCCGGATCGGCCACAGCCGGCCTGTGGAAAACCGTCGTTCACATGCTGGGAAAGGTCGACTGAAAGATCCACCGGCGTCACTTGTCTTTTACAAACGGGACGGTGTCCGACACCGGAAGGCCGGGGAGACGTGCGAGGCGAGCGATGAGTGGGAGCCCTGAAGAGGCGGCGGTCTCCGCCCTCGAGGATCTGCGGGCCCTCCATCTGGCGACGCGACGGCTGTGCGGGCTGCTCGACAGCTCGGTGTTGGCGGCGCGGGCCGCACAGGAGGCGCTCGCCCTCGCCGGGACCGACTTCACCTCGCTGGCGGTGACCGAGCATCCCGGGCTGCTGGCGATGCGCGGAACCTGCCAGGCGACGAGCAAGCCGATCCGCGCGCTCAAGGTGCCCGCCGGGAAGGGCCTCGGTGGCCGTGTCCTCCTGGAGAAGCGGCCGATCACCCTGGCCGACTATCTGAGCGACCAGCAGATCTCCCACGACTTCAACCCGGTCGTCGCCCAGGAGGGGCTGCACGGCATGGCCTGCGTCCCCATCGACGACGGCGAGGACCTCATCGGCGTGCTCTACGCGGGCATCCGGCGGGTGGGCAGCATCGGCGACCGCGCCCAGGCCAACCTGCTCGAGTTCGCGCGCAGCGTCGGACCGATGATCACCGCCGCCCGCCACGCCGAGCAGCAGACCCGGCTGCGCGTCAGCGCCGAGCGCCAGCGGATCGGCCGCGAGCTCCACGACTCCCTGGGCCCGCTGCTCTTCGGGATCGGCATCTCCGCCCGCAAGGCGCGGGAGCGGGTGGGCGAGGACGACGTCGCCGACCTGCTCGTCGACCTCGACGACATCCAGCTCCAGGCCTCGGGCGCCGCCTCGCAGCTCCGCGAGGCGCTCCGGGACCTCGCCCCCGCCTCCGCCGAGTGCGCCTTCTCCTCGGTGCTCCAGATGCAGGTCCAGCCCTTCACCCAGCGCAGCGGGCTCCCGGTCTCGCTCGTGGTGCTCGGGCCGCCCCGCACCCTGACCCCGACCGTCCAGGGGGTGCTGCTCTCGAGCGTCCGCGAGGGCCTCTACAACATCGAGCGGCACGCCGGGGCCGCCTCGGTGGTGATCACCGTGAAGTACGACGACGAGCGGGTGACCCTGGTCATCCAGGACGACGGACGGGGCCTCCCCCGCCGGTTCGAGATCGAGGTCGCCCCCGACCACGGCCGCGGCTGGGGCCTGCCGGCCATCCTCGGCCGCGCCCAGGCGCTGGGCGGCGACGTCTCTCTGTTCAACAACGACGACGGAGGCGCCACGCTGCGGGTCTGCATCCCCACCGGGCGCGGAGATGCCGACCCGCACTAGGGTCCTCCTCGTCGACGACCATCCGATCGTCATCTCGGGGATCCGCAGGCTGCTCGGCTTCGCCGCCGACTTCGAGGTCGTCGGCCACGCGTCGAACGCCCACGACGCGGTCGAGAGCGCGATCGCCGCCGCCCCCGACCTCATCCTCCTCGACCTGCACCTCCCCGACGTCAACTCGGCCGACCTCTGCCGCCGCATCCGGGCGACGGTCCCCTCGGCCCAGGTGGTGATCTTCACCGCCTTCGTCGACGCCGCGGTGCTCCGCTCCTGCATGTCCGCCGGCGTCGCCGGGGTCCTCCTCAAGGACGCCGCCGAGCTCGACCTGGTCGGCGACCTCCGCCGGATCCGCTCCGGGCGGGTGATCATCGACGAGCGGGTCCAGGCGACCGCGGACGCCGCCGCGGCCGAGCCCCACCTCCTCGATGCCACCCTGACCCAGCGCGAGCACCAGGTCCTCCGCCTCCTCGCCGAGGGGATGTCCGGCAAGGAGATGGCCACCGCCCTCGGCCTCGCCCCCAACACGGTGCGGAGCTACTGCCAGTCGCTCCTCTCCAAGCTCCAGTCGAGCAGCCGCATCCAGGCCCTCGCCAACGCCAGGGCCCGGGGGCTCCTCTAGGAGCTCCTGCCCGCGGGGTGAAACGCGGGGCAGGGCTCGATTGTCTTGAATCTGTGGGACGCGCGGCCGCCACCCCCTGTGACGGTCTCAAGCGTGCCGCGCCGGTTGGCTGCAATCTGTCGGCGCAGAGCACCCCGCTCCGCTGCAACTGGAGCGGTGAACGGCACACGTGCCGCGCGTCCCAAACCACCCCTCGCCCCCGGGGTGGACCCTCGCTCAGGGGGGGTCCGGCCTCGAGTCGCTCGGCATGGACGCGGATGGACGCGGGACACCACGCCGGATGCTTCAAACAGTCCTCGGCGTCCTACGGGCTTCGCCCTGCGGTCGCCTGTGGAACTCGCTCCGGCATGGCGTCCCGCATCCATCCGCTGCGCCGAGAGACACGCCGTCGGCCCTGGCTCGTTGTGCTGAGAAAGGAGAGGGGCGGCGCCTGGAGGCGCCGCCCCTCGCCAGATCAGCCCTGGCCGCCTCCTAGAGGCAGGGGCACTTGTAGCTCGTCGCCAGGGTGGAGGCGAAGAGCGGGGCGACCACCTTGAGGCCGCCCTGGACGGTGGAGTCCGCAGCCGCCACGTAGACCTCGCGGGCCGGCGGCTGACCGGGATGGGAGTAGTCGAGCGGGGCGATCAGCCCCATGGTGTCGACGCTGGTGAGCTTCTGGAAGGCCTTCAGCAGGGAGGCGCGCTCGAGCGATCCGCTGCTGCATGCGGCGTTCAGGATCTGATACATGATCTCGCCCTGGCCATAGCCGTAGTCGACGCCCGCGTTGGGGGTGTCCTGCGGGTAGGCGGCGGCGTACTCGGTGCGCAGCGAGGTGGCGCCCGGCGAGTCTCCGGCGTAGGGCGACGAGGAGCCGACGAGGAAGTAGCGCTTCTGGAGCGCGACCTTTGCCGGGCCCGCGAGCAACGAGGGGACGAAGGTCGGGTTGGAGCCGAGGAAGGTGGCGTCGAAGCCCTGGGCCTCGGCGATGGAGACCGCGGACGCGGCCTGGGTGGGGGTGCCGGTCAGCGCGATGAACTTGGCGCCCGCCGCCTTGATCGCCTGCACCTGGGCGGTCATGTCCTTGTCGGTCGGCTGGACCTTCTGGGGCACGACGGTGATGTTGTTGGCCTTGCCGAAGGTGGTGGTGCCGAGGAGCGCGTCCTCGCCGTACTCACCCTCGAGGTAGATGTGGCCGATCTTGGAACCCGCGGTGAGTCCCTTGTTCTTCATCAGCCAGTCCCAGCCGTTGAGCATCTCGATGTCGTAGGTCGCACCGCTCATCACGATGTAGGGGTTGGTGAGCAGCTTCGACGACCACGACACCGGCTGGGTGAGGATGGTGTCGCTGGCGATGCTGTTGAGCAGCGCCGCGGTCATCGGGGACCCCAGGAGCTCCTGGAAGGCGAGCACCTGCGGCTGCATCGAGGTGTAGAGGGACACGGCGTTCTGGACGTTGTAGCCGTGATCCTTCGTGATCAGCTTGACGGTGCGCCCGCAGACGCCGCCCTTCTTGTTCTGGTCCTGCCAGTAGAGTGTGGCCCCCTGGGTCACGGACTTCCCGAGCGCTGCAAACACACCGGTGAGGTCGGTGAGGATACCGAGATCGATCTCGCTCGAGGTGACCCCCGGACCCACCGGGATGCCGGGGCTGGACGCGCCGCCGCCGCTACTGCTGCTGCCGCACGCGGCCAGCACCAACACGCTCGCGGTGGCGACCGCAAGGGATCTCCAGGTACGGACGCGTGGCTTCATGCTGCCTCCTTCTGACGTGGTGGATGGGGGGATCGCCGAATTCGGGACACGAGGCGGACCAACCGCCGGGCCAGTGACGCCACCCCGCCGGGTTCGAAGACGAGCAGCAGGATGACGGCCGCGCCGTAGACGAACTGGGCCGCCACACCCGCAGTCACGCCACCGGACCCGGTGGGTGCGATGAAGGGAAGGGAATCACTGTACTTCGCGAGGACCGCGGGCAGTGCGGACACGAACAGGGCGCCGACCAGCGCGCCACCGGGGGAACCGAGCCCGCCGATGACGATCATCGCCAGGAAGGAGACGGTCAGGCCCAGCCCGAAGGTGTCGGGGACGATGTGGTGGTAGACGAGGGCGTAGATGGCGCCGGCGAGCCCCGCGTACATCGAGGAGAGGGTGAAGGCGTATGCCTTGTAGCGGACCACGTTCACCCCCAGTACCGAAGCCGCCACCTCGCTGTCGCGCAGGCAGCGCAGCGCCCTCCCGGGGCGCCCGCGGAGCACGTTGACGTAGTAGACGTAGGCGAGAACGACCCCCGCGAGCCCCAGGTACCAGAGCTTTCCGTTGCGGGTGAAGGTGACCCCGAGGAAGCTCAGAGGGGTGCTGTCGAAGTTGAAGCCGAGGAGGTTGACCTCAGGCACGTCGCGGCCGTTGAAGCCACCGCTCAGCGACTGGGCGTTGAAGGCGATGTGCTGGCCGACGAAGACCAGCCCGAGCGACGCGACGCCGAGGTAGATGCCGCGCACCCGCGCGGAGATCGGGCTGAAGAGCAGGCCGGCGAACCCGGCGATGAGCACCGCGCCGGCCATCGCCAGGAGCGTCGGAAAGCCCGCTCCGGCCTGGATCGAGGAGGCGATGGTTGTGCCCTTCTCGTGCGTCGGCGAGGAGAGGTACACGTATCCGTAGGCGCCGACGGCCACGTAGAAGGAGTGGGCGAGGGAGAGCTGGCCGGCGCCGCCGACGAGGAGGGTGAGTCCCAGGGCGCCGATCATCGCGGCGAAGGCGAAGGCCCCGCTCTGCAGCCAGAAGTCCTGGCCCGCGGCGTCGAAGGTCCCCAGCGCCAGCGGGAAGAGCGCGACCAGCGCCACCACCCCCGCCCGGAGGGCGAGCGCGCGCCGGCCGGAGACGGCGCGCGCGGCCGCGACGTCCGCGGAGGTCTCGAGCCGAGCGGCGGCGACCTCAGACACGGGTGGCCTCGCGGGTCCCGAAGAGCCCGGCGGGCCGCACCAGCAGCACTGCCACCATCACCACGTAGGGCATGACCTCGTCGAAGCCACGCCCGAGGAAGCTGAGGTTCGACTGGTAGCCGGCGGTGAGCACCTCGGCAACGCCGATGATCAGCCCCCCGACGACCGCGCCCCCGGTGGAGTCGAGCCCCCCGAGGATCGCCGCGGGGAAGGCGCGCAGCGCCACGTCCCCGGTGCCGGAGTCGAGGCCCGCGCTGGGGAAGGCGGTGAGGAACACTCCGGCGATCGCGGCGAGGGCTCCGGCGAGCACCCAGGCGACCGCGGAGATGCGGCCGAGCCGGATCCCCATCAACGAGGCGGCCTCGGCGTCCTCGGCGGAGGCGCGCATGGCGACGCCGAAGGGCGAGAGCTTGAACCACAGGAAGAAGCCGGCGAGCAGGGCGAGCGCGGTGATGATCGCCGCCAGGCGCGCGGTGGGGAGGAGGAGACCCGCGAAGTGGACGACGTGGTCGCGCCATGGGTCGCTGAGGGTGAGGATGTCGACGCCGATGCGCCGCGTCGTCTCGGTGCGCACGATGAGGTCGACGCCGATGGTCATGATGCTCACCGCGATCACCGAGCGCCCCGCCATGGTGCGCACCAGCCCGCGCTCGATGATCAGCGCGAGCAGCCCGGCGACCGCCACCCCGAGCAGCACCGACAGGTAGAAGTTGATGTGGCTGTTGAAGCTGAAGCGGGAGATCGCGTAGGCGCCGAGCGCGAGGATGCTGCCGTGGGCGAAGTTCACCACCTCGGTGGCCTTGAAGATGACCACGAAGCCGAGCGCGAGCAGGGCATAGATCGAGCCCAGCGACAGCCCGTTGAAGACGAACTGGATGAAGTCCTTCACGAGGGGGGCTCCTTCTTCTCGTTCTCGTGCCAGGCCCACGCCCGGGGATCGCCCTCCGTGGCGGGCGGCTCGGAGGGCGGCGCGGCCTCCGGCTCGGGGACGGGGGCGGGCTCGGGCTCGGGAGCCGGAGCCCCCTCCTCGCGGAAGGTGTTGGGGTTGAAGGCCGGGCGCGGCTCCGGCGGGGGCGGAGCCGGGGCGGGCGCCGCCGCGATCTCCGGCCCGGCCTCGGCGGGCCCGGCCTTCACCGCCGGGACAACGGCGCCATCGACGCCGTCGTGCCCGGTGCCGAGGTAGGCGCGGATCACCTCCGGGTCGGCGCGCACCGTGGCGGGGGTCCCGTCGGCGATGCGGCGGCCGAAGTCGAGCACCGTCACCCGATCGGCGATGCCCATCACCAGCCCCATGTCGTGCTCGACGAGGAGGATGGAGATCTCCAACCCGTCACGGATGTCGCGAATGGCGGTGGCGACCTCGCCGGTCTCGGTCGCGTCCATCCCCGCCACCGGCTCGTCGAGCAGGAGGATCGCCGGCTCGACGCAGAGGGCTCGGGCCATCTCCACCCGTTTCTGGTCCCCATAGGAGAGCTCGCCCGCGGGGAGACCGAGGAGGCCCCCGATGCCGAGGAACTCGGCGATCTCCGACACCCGCGCGCGGTGCCGCCGATCCTCGCGGACGGCGAAGGGCAGCCGCAGCCCGGCGCCGAGGAAACCGGCGCGGGTGAGGTGGTGGCGGCCCAGCATGAGGTTCTCCTCCACCGTCGCCGCGGGGAAGAGGGCGATGTTCTGGAAGGTCCGCGCCACCCCCAGGCCGGCGATGGCGTGCGGAGGCAGGCCCACGAGCTCCTTGCCGCCGAAGCGCACCGACCCGCCGGCCGGCCTGTACACGCCGGAGAGGACGTTGAACATCGTCGACTTGCCCGCGCCGTTGGGTCCGATGAGCGCGTGGATGGTCCCGGGCTCGACCTCGAAGGAGACCGAGTCGAGGGCGGTGAGGCCGGCGAAGCGCACGCTGACGTCGCTGACCGCCAGGCTGGGCTTGGCCGCCACGGTGGTCACGGCAGCCAGGTCCCCAGCCGGCGGCGGGTCCCGCCGCCCGCCGCCGCGGTCGCCTCGGCGACCGCGCGCTCGCCGCTGTGACCGAGGTAGAGGTCGCGGACCTCGGTGCTCGCCGCCAGCTCGGCGGCGGACCCGGTGAGCGAGACCCGGCCAAGGTCGAGGACGACGGCGCGCGACGCCACCTCGAGGGCCATCGTCGTGTTCTGCTCGATGAGCAGCACGGTGGTGCCCTGCCGGTTGATCTCGGTGATGATCTCCCCGATCCTCCCCACCACCAGCGGGGCCAGCCCGAGCGAGGGCTCGTCGAGCAGCAGCAGCCGCGGGGAGGACATCAGCGCCCGGCCGATGGCGAGCATCTGCTGCTCACCGCCGGAGAGCAGCCCGGCCCGCTGCTCGGCGCGCTCGCCGAGGAGGGGGAAGAGGTCGAGGACGCGACGCCGGGCGGTGGCCCTGGCCCTTCGGTCGCGAACGCTGTAGGCGCCGGCGCGCAGGTTCTCGTCCACGGTGAGGCGGGTGAAGATCCGCCGCCCCTCGGGGACCTGGACGATGCCCCCGTCGACCACCTCGGCGGGGGGCAGTCCGTTCAGCCTGCGGCCCTCGAACTCGAGGAGGCCGCCGCTCACGTGGCCGCCGCACATCCGCAGGGTCGAGGAGATGGCGCGAAGCAGCGTGGTCTTGCCGGCGCCGTTGCTGCCGAGCACGGTGACCACCTCGCCCTCGGCCACCGACAGGGACACCCCCTGGAGGGCCTGGACCACGCCCCCGTAGGTAACCCTGAGCTCGCGTACGGTCAGCATCGAATGCGCCTCGCCCCCAAAGCGCGGCCGGTGGCCTCGCGGATGCGGCCGGATGGTAGCCGATGCCACCGCCGCTCTTGGCAGCGCCCAAGATCGTGCGGGGTCGGTTCTCCACGCCGGAACCTGCAAATGCAGGAGATGCGCCGCCGGGCGCCGGCTGCGAGGGGTCGCTAGATGTAGAAGCGCATCAGCGACTCGGCGACACAGGCGGGCTTGTCCTCGCCGTCGATCTCGAAGGTCACCGTCACCGTCGCCTGCAGGCCGCCCTTCACCTCCTCCACCGCCGTGAGCTCGGCGCCGGCGCGCAGCCGGGAGCCCACCCGCACCGGGCTCACGAAGCGCACCCGGTTCAGCCCGTAGTTGATGACCATGCGCACGCCCCCGACCTGGAGCAGCTCGAAGACCATCTCGGGGAGCATCGACAGGGTGAGGAACCCGTGGGCGATGGTGCCGCCGAACGGCCCGGCGGCGGCGCGCTCGAGGTCGACGTGGATCCACTGGTGGTCACCGGTCGCGTCGGCGAAGCGGTTCACCTGGTCCTGATCGATCACCCTCCAGGCGCTGTGACCGAGGTGGCTGCCCGCTGCCTGGCGCAGTGCCTCGGGGCTCTCGAAACGCTCCATGCCGCTCTCCATCGCTGGTCCTGCCGGAGCGCACATCTTGCCGGATGCGCTCCCGCCGTTGTCCGAGGCGGTCGACGCGACAGGACGGCTATCCTGACGGCGTGGCGCGCTGCGTCACCGGGTCGGGAGGTGAACTGAGCGTGGCGATGAGAGAACGGGTCGTCGTCGTCTTCCTGACGGTCGCGATCGTCACCACCCTCGGTCTCGGCGGCGTCGTCGCCTTTCGCTTCGCCCACCCCGCCTCCGGCAGCGCCGCGCTGCGGGTGGTCGCCCCCGGCAGCGGCGACGCGGCGGGGTCGGCGGCGGTGCCCGATCCGGGCACGCCCACCGCCCCGGGCGGCGCCGGCGGCGCCTCCGGCGGGACCACCGCCACCGGCCCGGGTGGCTCCTCGGCGGCGGTGACGGCCCCGGGCGGTGCGCCGGCGGCGGCGACCGGCCACGGTCGGGCGGGCGCCCCCGCGCCGCTGCCGCCGGCGGTCGCGCCCGGGGTATCGGGGGGCGTGATCACCGTCGGCGGGATCTACGACGAGACCGGGCCGCTCGACGCCACCGTCCAGCGCGACACGGTGCGCTCCCTCTTCAACCAGGTGAACGCCGCCGGCGGGGTGAACGGCTACCGTCTGCGCCTGGTCGACTGCGACTCCGCCTTCGATCCCACCCGTGGCCACCAGTGCTCGGAGCGGCTGATCGGGTCGGGAGTGCTCGCCATGGTCGGCTGGCTGTCGGCGAGCAGCGAGCAGGCGGAGACCGCGTACCTGGCGTCGCAGGGCGTCCCGGTGATCGGCGGGCTCGGCGTGCCCGCCGAGTTCGAGTCGCCGCTGTCGTTCCCGGTCTCCCCCAACCTGCTCGGCCCCACCGTCGAGGGGCTGAGCTCACACGCGGTCGACCTCGGCATCAAGGCGCCCGCGGTGGTGGTGATCAACAGCCCCTTCACCGCCCCGGCGGCACAGCGGATCACCGACAGCCTGCACCGTCACGGCATCCACGAGAAGAGCGTCGACTTCGCCGACGCCACCAAGCCCGACTACACCGACCTCGCGGTGAAGATCCGCCTCGAGGGCGCGGACTCGATCATCGCCGGCCTCGACCCCTTCTCCTACGCGCGCTTCTTCCAGGCCCTCGACCGGCAGAACTTCCACCCCACCTTCCTCGGCTTCGGGCTCGACAAGAAGTCGGCGGAGAAGCAGTACGGATCGGCGGTGTACAACGCGGAGTCGGTGACCCCGTTCATCGAGCCCGACGAGCACATGAGCCTGCCGGCGATGGCCGAGTACTACGGGACGGTTCAGCGCTACTACCCGGCCCAGGTCGAGGCCCTCGACGTCTACACCGAGGCGACGTGGGTGGCCGCCAAGCTCTTCGTCGAGGCGTTGCACCGGCTGGGCTCGACGCCGCCGACGCCGCGGTCGCTCGTCGAGTCCCTCAACCACATCGCCGGGTGGAACAACGGCCTGACCGAGCCGCTGTCCTTCGCCCCGGGCCCCCACGACCCCAACCACTGCCTGCAGTGGATCCGCAACCAGCAGGGGACGTGGCACACCTACTCCGGCTGGAACTGTTTCTGAGGGCGTGCTCCATCCCGTGATCGCCTCCCTCTCCGGCTTCTCGCTGCTGCCCAGCTACACCGTGATCGGGCTCACCCTCGGCGGCGTCTACGCGCTCGCCGCCACCGGGCTGGTGCTCATCTACCGCGTCTCCGGGGTGCTGAACTTCGCCCACGGCGCGGTGGCGATGTTCTCCACCTTCGTCGCCTATCAGATCTCGGTGGTCGCGGGGGTCCCGTCGATCATCGGCCTCGCCGCCGCCGTGGCCACCGGCGCCGCGCTGGGGTTCGCCATCGAGTTCCTCACCATCCGTCCGCTCACCGGGCGCCCGCCGCTCACCAAGGTGGCGGTGACCATCGCCTGGCTGCTGGTGCTGCAGACCGCCGCGGGGCTGATCTGGGGCTCGACCGGATACCACCGCCCGGTGCAGCTGGTGGGGAGCAACGGCTTCACCGTCCCCCTCACCAACGTGGTGGTGGGGTACGACCAGCTCACCATCTTCCTGGTCGCGGTCGGATTGTCGCTGGGGACGTCGGCGCTGCTGCGCTGGACGTCGCTGGGTGTGCAGATGCGCGCCGTCGCCGACGATCCCCAGGCGGCGCGTCTCTGGGGCATCGACGTCGACCGCGTCTCCGCCGCCTCCTGGATGATCGGCTCGGGGATGGCCGCGGTCGCCGGGGTGCTCATCACCCCGCTCCTCAACTTCGACACGTACTCGCTCACCGTGCTCGTCATCGACGCCTTCACCGCGGCGCTCATCGGGCGGCTCACCAACCTCCCGCTCACCGTCGTCGGCGCCATCCTCCTGGGACTGGTGCAGTACTACCCGAAGGCGTTCTTCAGCCAGGCGGGGCTCAGCGAGCTGAGCACCTTCGCGCTCGCGATCATCACCCTCGCGGTGGTGTTCCGGCCAGGGCTGGCCACGTCACGAGGGCGCGCGTGAGCGGGGCGGCGCGTAGCCGGGTCGGCCTCGCCGTGGTGGTGGCGGCGGTGGCCCTGCTCCCCGCCCTCGAGTCCGACTTCCAGCGCGGGCTCGACTCCGACGCGGTGATCATCGCCCTGCTGGTGCTCTCGGTGGTGGTGCTCACCGGGTTCGTCGGCCAGATCTCCTTCTGCCAGTACTCCTTCGCCGCCATCGGCGCCTTCACCGTGGGCGCGCTCATGGATGGTCACGGCTGGTCCTTCTGGCTGGCCCTCCCCGTCGGGGTTGCGGCGGCGGTGCTCACCGGCGTGCTCGTCGGCATCCCCGCGCTGCGCCTCTCCGGGCTGCTCCTCGCCGTGCTCACCATCGCCGTGGCGCTCTTCACCGACCGCTTCCTCCTCGTCACCGGCACCTGGGACGGGTTCAGCGGCGGCGCCGTTCCCTGGCACCCCGAGCGTCCGTCGCTGCTCGGCGCGCCGCTCACCGGCTCCTACGCCTACTACCTCTTCGTGCTCGCCATCCTCTGCGCCGCGATCCTGGTGGTGTGGAACCTGCGCACCGGCAAGACCGGGCGGGTGCTCCGGGCGGTGCGCGACTCCGAGCTCGCCGCCGCGACCGTCGGGCTCGACGTCACCGCGTGGAAGCTCGCCGCGTTCGGGCTCTCGGCGGGGCTCGCCGGGCTCGCCGGGGCGCTGCTCGCGGTGCGCATCGGCTCGGTGAGCCCGGGGTCGTACGACTTCCTCCACTCGGTGCAGCTCACCGCCCTCGCCACCGTGATGGGGGTGAGCACCATCGCCTCGGCGCCGGCCGCGGCGATCGGCACCGTCTTCGGACCCGAGCTGCTGAGCGGCATCTCGGTCTCCTCCACCTGGTTCCCCCTGCTCATCGGCGGGACCCTCATCGTCCAGCTGGTGCTCGTGCCCGAGGGCGCGGTGGTGCGCACCCGCAACGACATCGCCAGGCTCTCCCGGCTGCTCTCCGCCCGGCGGGGACGCGACCCCGCGGTCGCCGGGGCATCGCGATGACCGCGCTGCTCGACATCGCCGGCGTCTCCAAGCGCTACGGGGGCGTGCTCGCCCTCGACGGCGTCTCCTTCCGCGTGGACCGGGGACGGATCAAGGGTCTGATCGGACCCAACGGCGCGGGCAAGACCTCGCTCTTCAACTGCGTCTGCGGGGTGCTCCGCGTCGACGGGGGGCACATCCGCTACGCCGGGCGCGACCTCCACGGTCTGCGTCCCCACCGGCGCGCGCGGATGGGGATCGCCCGCACCTTCCAGACCCTCGAGCTCTTCCGCGAGCTCACCGTGCTCGAGAACCTCATGGTCCCGGTGGACGCGCGGTCGCCGCGCGGCATGCTCGCCGACGCGCTGCGCCTGCCCCGGGCGCGCTTCGAGGAGCACCGCGCCGACGAGCGCGCCCGGGCGCTGCTCCACTTCCTCGGCATCGCCGACGTCGCTGGAGTGCGGGGCGGCGACCTCCCCATCGGCATCCAGCGCCGCGTCGAGCTCGGCCGGGCGCTGGCGCTGCGCCCCACCCTGCTGCTCCTCGACGAGCCCGCCGCCGGCCTCGACTCGCGCGAGACCGCCGACCTCGCCGGGGTGCTGAGCCGCATCCGGGAGCGCTTCGGCACCACCATGCTGCTCGTCGACCACGACATGTCCCTCGTGATGCGGGTGTGCGACGACATCGCCGTCCTCGACTACGGACGGCTCATCGCCGAAGGGCCGCCGGAGCGGATCCGCGAGGACCCGACGGTGGTGCGGGCCTACCTCGGGGAGAGCGCCGCATGACGGAGGAGCCGCTGCTCAGCATCCGCGGGCTGCGCGCCGGGTACGGCGGCATCCCCGTCGTCTTCCACCTCGACCTCGACGTCGGCGAGGGCGAGATCGTGGCGCTGCTCGGGGCCAACGGCGCCGGCAAGACCACGACCCTGCGCGCCGTCTCGGGGATGATCCCACCCATGGCCGGAACCGTCACCCTCGCCGGCGAGCGGATGAGCGGACGCCCGGCGCAGCGGATCGCCCGGCTCGGCGTCGTCCACATCCCCGAGGGCAGGGGGATCTTCCCCTCCCTCGAGGTCGACGAGACCCTGCGGCTCGCCGCCACGATGGCGGGGGCGCCGCGGCGCGGGGTCGCCGGCACCGTCGACGAGATGTACGCCACCTTCCCGGCGCTGGCGCGGCGGCGTGGCCAGGCCGCGCGCCACCTCAGCGGCGGCGAGCAGCAGATGCTCGCCCTGGCCCGGGGGCTGATCCACGGTCCGCGGGTGCTGATGATCGACGAGATGTCCCAGGGGCTGGCCCCCACCGTGGTCGACGCCCTCTTCGCACTCGTGGGGACCCTGCCCCAGCGCGGGGTCTCGCTGCTCCTCGTCGAGCAGTTCGTCAGCCGCGCGCTCCAGCTGGCGTCGCGCGCCTACGTGCTCGAGAAGGGCGAGGTGAGCTACGCGGGGAGCGCCGCCGCCCTTGCCGCCGACGAGGCGTTCGTCCGCGGCTCCTACCTCGGCGACGCGGGTGAGCCGGCGCCGGTGATGCCAGGGGGGAGGACCGCCGACAAGCAGGCTCCGCCTGCGGGCGGTCCGGGGGGAGTCCCCCCTAATATCGGAGGATGAAGGGGATGAGGGGACTGCGTGGTGCGGTGATCACCGCGCTCGTGGGTGGCGTCGCCCTTGCCGCGGCCGCGGGCCTCGGCCTCGGGGTGGGGACGGTGCGCGCGAGCGTCAGCCTCGGCGTCGCCAACGGCACCGTCAACGCCGGCGCCGACCACATCGCCGTCGGCACCGGCCTGTTCCCGAACTTCAAGAGCGGCGCCATCGACACCTGGGTACCGCTGGCCCACGCCCACGTCGACAACTCGCCGTTCGCCGAGGGCACCGCCAGCCCGCTCGACACCGGCCCGATCGGCCAGACCGCCGCGGGCGCGGCGAGCAAGGCTCAGCCGCAGTACGCGGAGGCGCGGTTTCCCAAGGCCGACAACACCGCCGACACCGTCGGCTCGCCGGGCGGGCCCTACGCCCATGCCAGCGCGGTCCAGGGATCGGGCTCGGCGACCGCGACCATGGCGGGAGGCGCCCCCGCTCCGGGCGGCCAGTCCAGCGGCCGCGAGGCCCGGCTCGCGGCGCTCGACGCCGCCCTGACGGCGTGGCGGGCGCGCTTCCTCACCCCGGCGGCGGCGCTGCTCCATCCCGCCGTCCACCCCGACGCCGGCGAGCCCGACGGCGTCGCCGCCGGCACCGCGACCAGCTCGGTGAGCATCGACCCGTCGAGCGGGCTCGTGGACGGCGGCGACGCGAGGGTGGCCACCGCGTCCTTCGGCGGCGGCAGCGTGCTCATCCGCGGCCTCCACGTCAGCGTCGCGGTCACCAACGCCGGCGACCCGCATCAGACCTCGAGCATCGACATCGGCCAGGTCAGCGTCGGCGGGATGCCGGTGACCGTCGGCTCCGGCGGCGTGAGCCTGAGCAACGGCGCGATGGTGCCCGTCGACCAGCTCCAGCAGGCGACCGAGCAGCTCAACTCGGCGCTCGCCAAGGGTGGCATCGGCCTTCACGCGGTCGCGCCGCTGGTGACCAGCTCGAACAACCAGGTGACCGTGGTCGCC
>Ga0209577_10002233_pt1 | contig 18755 bp, 19 predicted proteins | sample GraSoiAngelo_109_FD_185874 | JGI IMG/M metagenome (GOLD analysis project Ga0209577, IMG submission 185874) | Grasslands soil microbial communities from the Angelo Coastal Reserve, California, USA - 14_0903_12_20cm (SPAdes) (version 2) | ecosystem: Environmental > Terrestrial > Soil > Grasslands...
CCGACACCGCCGGGCAGGTCCTGGTGTTCAACCGGGGGCTGGCCTCGACCGTGTACTCGGCCAACGGGGGCGGCTTCAGCGCCACCAGGGCGGAGGGATTCGGTCCCTCCGAAGCCGGTTCCGACGCGGCCTACCCCTACCTCCGGGCCGCGCCCTACCCCACCGCCGATCCCCTGCCCTGGTCGGTGACGGTGGGGCTGGGCGACGTCGCCTCCCGCCTCGGCTATCCGGGACAGGTGACGGCTGTGACCGTGGCCAAGGCCGGACCCTCCGGTCGGGCCCTGGAGGTGACGCTGGAGGGCAGCGCCGGTCCCCGGCCCGTGGTCGGGGTCGCCTTCGCCGCCGCCCTGGGCCTGCGCTCGACCCTGTTCACCACGCGGATCGGGAGCGCGGCCGCCGCGCCCCCGGCGCCTCCGCCCACCCAGGCCCAGGCCCCGCCCGAGGACGCCGCCGCCATCGCGGCCTCCTCCCTGGCCGTGGGCCCGCCCACCGCGGGGGCCTCGGCGGGGGCCCTGTCCCACCCCGGGCGGGCCCACTCCGGAGGATGGAGCCTGCCCCTGTGGCCCGCCCTGGTCGTGGCCGGCGGGGCCGGGGCCCTGGCCGCGGCAGCCAGGGCCACGGGACGCCGGCCCGTGCTCGCGGCCCGGACCCTGTGGCAGCGTCTGCGCCGTGCCGGCGACAGCGGCATCGCCTCCTGACCCACTGGCGGGCTCGCCGGGTCCCGGGCCCTGGCCGCCGTGGCCCGGGCGCCCCGTAAGGCCCCCACACCCCCGACGCCTCACACGCCCTGCACCTGCAGGAGCCCCTCACCGAAGCCCAAGCCCAGCTCTGGCCCGCGAACGCGAAAGCGCCGCAGCGCTTTCTCGGCACGAGACCATCGCCGGTCTCGGGCCGAGAGGGGCGCTGCGGCGCCAATCCGGTCTTGGCGTTAGTGGACTTAGAAGTCGTCCATCCCGCCCCCGCCGGGCATGGCGGGCGCCTTGTCCTCGGGCTTGTCCACGATCACCGCTTCGGTGGTGAGGAACAGGGCGGCGATGGACGCGGCGTTCTGCAGCGCCGAGCGGGTGACCTTGAGGGCGTCGGGGACCTTCTTGAGCAGGTCCTCGTACTCGCCCGTGGCCGCGTTGAGGCCGAAGTTGAGCTCCAGGCCCTTGACCTTCTCGACCACCACGCCACCTTCGAGGCCGGCGTTGTGGGCGATCTGCTTCAGGGGCTCCTCAACCGCCTTGGCCACCAGTCGTGCGCCCGTGGCCTCGTCGCCCTCCAGCTTCTGGGCCCGGTCGAGGATGGCGGCCTGGGAGCGCAGCAGGGCCACCCCGCCGCCGGGTACGACGCCCTCCTCCACCGCGGCCTTGGCCGTGGACACCGCGTCCTCGATGCGGTGCTTCTTCTCCTTGAGCTCGACCTCGGTGGCCGCTCCCACCTTGAGGACGGCCACGCCGCCGGAGAGCTTGGCCAGCCGCTCCTGCAGCTTCTCCCGGTCGTAGTCGGAGTCGGTGTTCTCGATCTCGGCCTTGATCTGGTTGATGCGGCCCTTGATGTCGGACTCGGTGCCGGCGCCCTCCACGATGGTGGTCTCGTCCTTGGTCACCACGACCTTGCGGGCCCGGCCCAGCAGGTCGAGGGTCACGTTCTCCAGCTTGAGGCCGACCTCCTCGGTGACGACCTGGCCGCCGGTGAGGATGGCCATGTCCTGGAGCATGGCCTTGCGCCGCTCGCCGAAGCCGGGAGCCTTGACGGCCACGCTCTTGAACGTGCCCCGGATCTTGTTGACGACCAGGGTGGCCAGGGCCTCGCCGTCCACGTCCTCGGACACCACCAGCAGGGGCCGGCCGCCCTGCATGACCTTCTCCAGCACGGGGAGCAGGTCACGTACGGCGGAGATCTTGGAGCCCACCAGCAGGATGTAGGGGTCCTCGAGCACGGCTTCCATGCGCTCGGGGTCGGTCACGAAGTAGGGGGAGATGTAGCCCTTGTCGAAGCGCATGCCCTCCACCATCTCGATCTGCATGCCGAAGGTCTGGGACTCCTCGACGGTGATGACCCCGTCCTTGCCCACCTTGTCCATGGCTTCGGCGATCAGCTCGCCGATCTCGTCGTCGTTGTTGGCCGAGATGGCGGCCACCGAGGCGATCTGGTCCTTGGAGTCCACCTCCTTGGCGAAGCCCTTGAGGCTGTCGACCGCGGCCTCGACCGCGTCCTCGATGCCCTTCTTGAGCCCCATGGGGTTGGCGCCCGCGGCCACGTTGCGCAGCCCCTCCCGCACCATGGCCCAGGCCAGGACGGTGGCCGTGGTCGTGCCGTCGCCGGCCACGTCGTCGGTCTTCTTGGCCACCTCCTTGACCAGCTCGGCCCCGATCTTCTCGTAGGGGTCCTCGAGGTCGATCTCCTTGGCGACGGAAACGCCGTCCTTGGTGATGGTGGGGGCGCCCCACTTCTTCTCCAGCACGACGTTGCGCCCCTTGGGGCCAAGCGTCACCCGTACCGCGTCGGCCAGCTGGTTCATCCCGCGTTCCAGAGCCCGCCGGGCCGTCTCGTCGAAGGAGATCATCTTCGGCATGTCGTGGTTCCCTCCCGTCCAGGCCTGCCTCTCGGCGGCAGCGCCCGCTTAGCACTCTCAACCCTTGAGTGCTAACAGCAAAGCACGCGCGGGGCAGGCGTGCAAACCGCGCCGGAAGGGGCGAGGAGGGAGATAGGAGGGGCCGGAGAGGGCGAGGGGGGGCGGGGGGCCCGGCTCAGCGGGGCCCGACGCGGGGGCGGCTGAAGGCGGACTCGAGCCGCTCCAGCAGCTCGGCCTTCTGCAGCTCGGTCTCCCGGCGGGCCTGGAGCTCGTCCAGGCTGGTGTCCAGCAGCTCGCGGACCTTGTCGACCAGGTGATCGGGGTCGAAGGGCTTGGTCAGGTACTCGTCGGCCCCCAGCTCCCAGCCCCGCACGTAGTCGCGCTCGGCCGTCTTGGCCGTGACGATGAGGATCCGGGTCTCGGGGGCCAGGCCCAGCTGGCGGCGGCTGCGCAGCACCCCGAAGCCGTCCACGCCCGGCATCATCAGGTCGAGGACCAGGCAGTCGGGGGGCATGGCCCTCAGGGCGGCGATGGCCTCGGCCCCGTCGGCCGCCTCCCGGACCTCGAACCCCGAGTCCTCCAGGGTGAAGGCCAGGATGCCGCGGATGTCCGGTTCGTCGTCCACGATGAGCACGTTCCGCACCCTTGCGTTATCGGCCGCCACGGAGAGGAGTTGAGGTTGGGCGCGCGTCACCGCCCCAGCGGGCTAGCCCCCGGCGACGGCGGGCACGATGGAGACGGTCTGGCCCTCGGCCACCGGCGTCTCCAGGCCCTGGAGGAAGCGGACGTCCTCCTCGGCCACGAAGACGTTCACGAAGCGGCGCAGCTGGCCGGCGTCGTCGAACAGGCGCCGGCCGAAGCCGGGGTGGGCCGCGTCCAGTCCCTTCAGGACCTCGCCCACGGTGGAGCCGTCGACCGACACCTCCCCCGCACCCCCGGTGAGGGTGCGCAGCTGGGTGGGGATGCGGACCTTCACGGGCATGGCGACTCCGACCTGGCAGCCCCGGGGCGGTCAGTCGTCGACTTCGACGGCTGACTCGAACGCCTCCAGGGTGGGGGCGATGGTAGCGGTGGGCCCGACGTGGGGGGCCACGGCGTCGATGGTCTTGAGCCCGATGCCGGTGACGTAGGCCACCACCCGCTCGTCGCGCCGCACCACGCCGGACGAGGCCAGCTGGGCCAGGGTGGCGATCGTCACCCCGCCCGCGGTCTCGGTGAAGATGCCCTCGGTCCGGGCCAGGAGGCGGATGCCCTCGACGATCTCGTCGTCGGTGACCGAGCCGATGGCGCCCCCGCTCGAGCGCACCACGTCCAGGGCGTACCAGCCGTCGGCCGGGTCGCCGATGGCCAGGGACTTGGCGATGGTGTCGGGCTTCACCGGCCTCACGTGATCGGCGCCGGTGGCGAAGGCGGTGGCGACGGGCGAGCAGCCCTGGGCCTGGGCCCCTGACACCCGCAGGTGGGGCTCCTCGCTCAGCAGGCCGACGCGGTGCAGCTCGCGGAAGCCCTTGTGGATCTTGGTGAGCTGGCTGCCCGAGGCGATGGGGACGACGACGTGGTCGGGTGTCTGCCAACCGAGCTGCTCGGCCACCTCGAAGGCCAGGGTCTTGGAGCCCTCGGCGTAGTAGGTGCGCACGTTGACGTTGACGAAGGCCCAACTGGGATGCTCACCGGCCAGCTCGGCGCACAGCCGGTTGACGTCGTCGTAGGTCCCCTCGACGGCGATGAGGTTGCCGCCGAAGACGGCGGTGGTCACGACCTTGGCCTGCTCCAGGTCGCGAGGGATGAACACGTAGGACTCCATGCCGGCCCGGGCCGCGTGGGCCGCCACCGAGTTGGCCAGGTTCCCCGTCGAGGCGCAGGCCGCCACCTTGAAGCCGAGCTCGCGGGCCTTGGTCAGGGCCACGGACACGACCCGGTCCTTGAACGAGCCCGTGGGGTTGAGGGTGTCGTTCTTGAGCCATAGCTCGCCCAGCCCCAGCTGGGCGGCCAGGCGGTCGGCCCTAACCAGGGGGGTGAAGCCGGCGCCCAGGTCCACCGCCCCCTGGGCCCGAGCGGGCAGGAGGTCGGCGTAGCGCCAGATGGTGTCGGGGCCGGCCGCGATCCTCTCCCTGGAGGTGGCGGCGGCGATGCCGTCGTAGTCGTAGGCGACCTCGAGGGGCCCGAAGCAGTACTCGCAGACGTGCAGCGCCTCCGCCGGGTACGTGCGCGCGCACTCCCGACAGCGGAGCCCTTCGACGAACGTCACGGTTCCTCCCCATCGATCGGGCATTGGCACCTGACCGGCACATCTGGCCGATCTGGTTGCCGCGGCGTCAAAGGGCCCGTCCCTCAGCCGCTCTGGATGATGGCAACACCATGGTGGACGAGGGCGGACCTGGCCGTCAAAAGGGTTCTGTGGGGTCCTCGCCTGGTCCCGCGTGAAGCCGGCGGGGCGGTGGGCGAGACTGGGCCCGCATGCCCACACCGATCCTGCGCACCGTGCACCACCGCGACTTCCCCCCGGAGAGGCTGATGGCGGCCAAGCGGGGCCGCAGGGTGTCGGTCTGCCTTCCCGCCCGGGACGAGGAAGCCACGATCGGCCCCATCGTGGCCGCCGTGCGCAGAGAGCTGATGGAGCGCGTCGGCCTGGTCGAGGAGATCGTGGTGGTCGACGACGGATCCAGCGACGCCACCGCGGCCGTGGCCCGCGCCGCCGGGGCGCGGGTGGTGGCGGGCGAGGGCGTGCTCCGAGGCGAGGCACCGGGCGGCGCCGGGGGCAAGGGCGAGGCCATGTGGAAGGCGGTGTACGAGGCCAAGGGCGATCTCATCGCCTTCCTCGACGCCGACGTGCGCAACTTCGCCCCGTCATTCGTCACCGGTCTGCTCGGTCCGCTCCTCACCGACGACGACGTGGGACTGGTGAAGGCCCTCTACGACCGGCCTCTGGAGGGCGAGCCGGGCCAGGGGGGCCGCGTCACCGAGCTGGTGGCCCGTCCCCTGATCTCCCTCCTCTTCCCCCACCTGGCCGCGGTGGGCCAGCCCCTGGCGGGCGAGTGCGCGGGGCGCCGCGAGGTCTTCGAGCGCGTCCCCTTCGCCCGGGGCTACGGCGTGGAGCTGGCCTTGCTGGTGGACGTGGCCGCCCGCTTCGGGATCGGCGCCATGGCCCAGGTCGACATAGGCACCAGGGTCCACCGCAACCGGCCCCTGGAGGAGCTCTCGCCCCAGGCCCTGGCCATCCTGCACACGGCCCTGGCCCGGGCGGGCACGGCCGTGCGCCCCGACCCCCTGCTGGTGCGGCCCGGGGCCGAGCCCAGCACCGTGGTCACCGGCGACTGCCCGCCTCTCATCGACATCCCCGCCTACCGCCGGCGCACGGCCTGATCGCCCGGGCGCCGGTCCAGCTCCCCGGCCACCACCTCCTCGACGCAGCTCAGGGCGTCGTGCATGGCCCGCTCCTCACCGAAGCGGTCGACCAGGGAGACGGCGTCGACCCCGTGCTCGCCCTCCACCTGCCCGGCCACGACCACCACGGGCACGCCGTGCTCCCGGGCCAGCCCCACCACCCCGCCGACGGCCTTGCCCTGGAAGGACTGGTCGTCGAGGAAGCCCTCGCCCGTGAGCACCAGGTCGGCGCCCTCGATGCGCTCGGCCAGACCGATGGCGTCGGCCACCAGGTCGAAGCCGGGCACCAGGCTCGCCCCCACCGCGGCCAGCCCCCCGGCCAGGCCCCCGGCCGCTCCCGCTCCGGGCAGGGAGCGCACGTCGACGCCGTGGTCCCGCTCGTAGACCTGGGCCAGGCGCTCCAGGCGGTTGGTGAGCAGGGCCACCTGGGCCGGCGTCGCCCCCTTCTGCGGGGCGAAGAGGGGGGCGGCGTCGACGAAGGGAATGGTCACGTCGCAGGCCACGACCAGCTCGACGCCCCGGAGCCGGGCCAGGGGCTCGAGGGCCTTGAGGCACCCGAGCCCCCCGTCGGTCGTGGCCGAGCCCCCGGCGCCCACGATCACCGACCGGGCCCCGGCGGCGATGGCCGCGGCCACGAGCTGGCCCGTCCCCGTGGTCGAGGCCCGCAGGGGGTCGTTGCCCTCGGGCCCCCCGACCAGGCCCAGGCCCGAGGCCCGGGCCATCTCGATGACGGCCCGGCCGGCCTGCATGCGCCACTCCGCCTCGACGGGCCGGCCCAGGGGCCCCGTGACCAGGGTGCGCCGCACCGAGCCCCCCAGCGCCTCCAGCAGCCCCTCGCCGCCGTCGGCCACCGGGGCCCGGTCGCAGGTCCAGCCCGCGCCGGCCGCGGCCCTGGCCATGGCCTCGGCCACCTGGGCGGCCGTGGCCGTCCCCCGGAACTTGTCGGGCGCGGCCACCACGTGCGCCACGGCCCCGATCCTGCCTCACGGCCCGGCGGGGCGGCCAAGGCAGGACGGTAGGGTTCGGCCCACCGTGGCCGAGTCCCAGCTCAACCAGCTCATCGTGGCCTCCAACCGGGGCCCGCTGGCCTTCGAGCGGGGACCTTCGGGGACCCTGGTCCCAGGGCGCGGCGGTGGGGGCCTCGTCGCCTCCCTGGGCCCGGCCCTGGCCGGGACGGGCGCCACCTGGGCCGCCGGCGCCATCTCCAGGGGTGACCGTCAGGCCGCCGGGGGCGGCCCCATCGAGGCCGAGGGCTTCCGGGTCCAGCTTCTCGACCTGCCTGCGCCCCAGTACCGCCAGTTCTACAACGTGGTCTCCAACGCCACGCTCTGGTTCCTCTACCACGGGCTGTTCGACCACGCCCGCCGGCCCCGCTTCGACAAGCACTGGCGGGGCGCGTGGGAGGGCTACCGGGCCATCAACTCCCGCTTCGCCGAGGCCGTGGCCACCCTGGCCGCCCCGGGCGCCACCGTCCTCATCCACGACTTCCACCTCTCCCTGGTGCCCGGCGAGCTCGCCTCCCGCCGCCCCGACCTGCGCACCGTGCACTTCCATCACACGCCCTTCCCCGCCCTCGACGGCCTGCGGGTGCTGCCCGACGCCGTCCGCTCCGAGCTCATGTCGAGTCTGGCCGCGGCCTCGGCCTGCGGCTTCCACGCCCGGCGCTGGGCCGCGGCCTTCGAGGCGTGCTGTGACGACGTGCTCGGCGTGGTCCCGCCCGTCTTCGTGTCCCCCGCCGCGGTGGGCGCCACCGAGCTGGAGAAGACGGCGGCCTCGGAGAGGTGCGAGACCGAGCTGGCGGGACTGGAGGAGCAGCTGGCCGGGCGCCAGGTCATCGTCCGGGTCGACCGCATCGAGCTGTCCAAGAACCTGCTGCGGGGGTTCCTGGCCTACGACGAGCTGCTCGAGGCCAGGCCCGACCTGCGGGGCCGGGTCGTGTTCGCCGCCCTCGTGTATCCCACCCGCCAGGGGCTGCCCGAGTACCAGGCCTACCGCCAGGAGGTCGAGGGCCTGGCCCGCCGGCTGAACCAGCGGTGGGGCGGCTCGGACTGGACCCCGGTGCTGCTCGACCTGGAGGACAACTACCCGCGCTCGGTGGCCGCCCTGCGCCGGGCCGACGTTCTCCTGGTCAACCCCGTGCGCGACGGGCTCAACCTGGTGGCCAAGGAGGGGCCGCTGGTGAACGAGCGCCACGGCGTGCTCGTGCTGTCGCGCGAGGCGGGGGTGTGGGACGAGCTGTCGCAGTGGGCCATAGGCGTGAACCCCTTCGACGTGACCGGGACTGCCGAGGCCATGGGCGCGGCCCTGGACATGGCCCCCGGGGAACGGGCCGAGCGGGCCGAGGCCCTGAGGCGGGCCGCGGCCCGGCGCTCGCCCGAGGACTGGCTGGCCGACCAGCTGGCCGCGGCCCGCCCCCGCCCCTGAGCCCGCGCCCGGGGCCCGTCAGGTCGCGGCGGTAGCAGCCAGCCAGCGCAGCAGCTCGAGGGCTCCCTCGGGCCCGCTCACGACCCCGTCGGCCGCGGCCAAGAGCTCGGGAGGAGCCTCGGGCCCGGCCACGGCCACGGCCCGGGTGACCATGCCTTCGGCGCCCAGCCTGCGCAGGGCCGCGAAGGCGGGGAGGTCGCCGACGTCGTCGCCCACGAAGCAGGCCGCGTCCAGGCCCCGGGCCAGCCCGGCGACGACCGTGCCCTTGTCCGCGTCCACGGGAGGGCGTAGCTCCACCGAGCGCTTGGCCGCATGGACGGCCAGCCCCGTGCGCTCGGCCTGGGACCGGGCGAAGGCGACGGCCCAGCTCTCGGCCTCGGGCGCGGCCCGCCAGTGCAAGGTGACCGACAGACCCTTGCGCTCGACCACGGCCCCGGTCGGCGCGACCGCCTCCGCCTCCCGGGCCGCCTGCTCCACCGCCTCGCTCCAGCCCGCGGCGTCGGGGTGGACCTCGACCGACCCGTCGCCCCCGCGCTCCAGGCCGTAGAGGCCGGCCAGCACGACCCCGGCGCCGACCGCCTCCTGGCCGATGTGGGCCAGGAGGAACGAGGCGGGCCGGCCCGACACCACCGCCACCCGGGCGTACCTGCGCGCCAGCTCGGCCAGGGCCGCACCCGCTCCCGGCAGCGGGCGGGCCGCGGCCGGATCCTCGACGATGGGCGACAGCGTCCCGTCGAAGTCGACGAGCACGGCGGCGCGCGCCGCCTGCTCCCGGATGGGGGCGAGGCGCTCCGCCAGTCGCTCGGGGATGCGGTGGGCGCGGTGGGCGGCGTGGGCGGCATCCATGGAGGCGACGGGTCACGCTACCGTTCCCCGCTCGTGCCCGAGCCCGTCATCCGCCCCCGTCCCCGGCCGCGGGCGGCGGGGGCGCTGGCGGCCGTCGTCGCCGTGGCCATGGCCACGGGCGCCTGCCGCCAGGAGGCGGTGCGCATCGTGTTCAGGCCCAGAGCCGGGGACGCCCTGAGCTACCGGGTCAAGGTGCGCACGACAAGCGACATCCACCTCACCGGGCAGGAGGCGCAGAGGTCGGTGGACGAGATCACCTTCACCGAACGCCAGCAGGTGCTCGCCGTCGACGCCGAGGGCACGACCGTGTCCGTGCGCATCAGCGTGCCCGGGACGCAGCGCGACTACGTGGTGCGCCTCGACCGCCAGTTCCAGCTCACCTCGGTGCAGCAGGTCGAGGGTCTGCCCAGCGCCGAGCTGGGTCGCCTGGGCCTGGCCGAGATCTTCCCCCCCGCCGCGGGCGCGCCCCCGGACAGGCCGCTGCGGACAGGGAACCGCTGGCGCATCGACCAGGTGGTGGACCTGCCCGGCCTGCAGCGGGCCCGGCTGTCGGGCACGGGCCGCCTGGCCGGGCTGGGCAGCTCCTCGGGCCGGCGGCTGGCCACCGTGTCGGCCACGCTCGACCTTCCCGTGACCGGCCCCGCGCCCCCGCCCGCGCCCGCGGGGGTGACCCTGACCGGCACCCAGCGCACCCGGTCCCAGACGACGCGCTCGCTCGGCGACGGGTCGGTGGAGGGCGTGCGGGCCGACAGCGCCGCCGACCTGGTCATCTCCCTGCCCTCGGGCGGCACCGTGGGCACCCTGCACCTGGAGGTGGGCTCGGTCACCAGCCGGCTGCGGTGAGGCGACCGGGGTCCCGCACCCGCCCGGTCAGGGCTACCTGGTCGTCGAGGTGGCGTGGACCGTGGTCGTCGTGGAGCGGCCGGGCGCGGTGGTGGCGGGGTGGGAGGTGGAGGTCGAGCCCGGCGCGGTGGTGGGAGCGGTGGTGCCGGCCAGGTCGGGCCCGATCCACACGACGACGTTGGCTGCCTTGGTGTCGAAGGGAGGCGGGGTGGGCAGGGGCTGCACGGAGGTGGCGGGCAGGTTGAGCACCACGGCGATGGCCGCGGCGTCGCGGTCGAAGCCGGGCTGGAACAGGACCTCGGTGGACCTGGCCTGCTGGGTCACCGACGCGGCCGCCAGCACGTCGTAGCCGGCGGCCTTGAGGGTGTTGCCCACGCGAGCGCCGGCCCCGTTGACCGAGGTGGAGTTGGCCGGAAACACCTTCACGTCATGCGGGGAGCGGGCCAGCACCGTGGTGGGGGTGGGGAGGGTGGAGACGGTCGCGACGGGGCGGGGGGTCTTGCCCGTCGCCAGCGTGGTCCCTCTGGGGTTGTCGGCGCTGTTGAGCAGGACGATCCCCAGCACCACGGCCACGGCCAAAAGGACCAGGCCGCGCGCCGTGGCTCCGCCCGCGGAGCGGCCGAAGGAGCCGTCGCCGGCGGCGTGCCGCCCCTGTCTCACCGCGAGGGAGGCTCGCTCGCGGGTCGACCCTCGAACCGGGCCCGCCGGCGCCGGTCCCGCATGCGACGCAGGCGGCGAACGACCAGGGGGTCGTAGGCCATGGCGTCGCAGGAGTCCAGCAGCTCGTTCAGAACCTGGTAGTAGCGAGTGGGGGACAGGTCGAATCGCTCGCGGATGGCGAGCTCCTTCGGGCCTGGTTCCGTCCACCACGAGCGCTCGAAGTCGAGGATCGCCTGGTCCCGATCGGAGAGTGCCATCCCGGGCAGCCTGCCAACCCCGACCGTCAGAATCAAGGACCCTCGGCCGGGCGGAGAGACGCAGCCGGGATCGGCGCCGAGGACCGCCGCGGCCTCGCCCCTACCATGGCCGCGTCACGCCCGAGTAGCTCAGCTGGCCAGAGCACCCGCCTTGTAAGCGGGTGGTCGTGGGTTCGAGTCCCACCTCGGGCTCGGGTCGGGTTGTTCTCCAGCTCCGTGTGCCCGCCGTGCCCGTCGCCGAGAGGACGGGGCCGGGCCCAGAGGTCAAGCCAGGACGATGTCGGGGTCCTCGGTCGCTTCCTCGTGCAGATGCTGGTCGACCTTGCGCTTGATGCGCTGCAGGGCGTTGTCTATGGACTTGACGTGGCGGCCCAGCTGCTCGCCGATCTCCTGGTAGGACTTGCCCTCCACGTAGAGGCGGAGCACGTCCACCTCGAGGCCGGAGAGCATGTCGGCCATGGACTGGCGCATCTGGGCCATGCGCTCGTTGGCCAGCACCGTCTCGGCCGGGTCGGGCGTGTGATGGGACACGAGCATGTCCTCGATCGAGCGCTCGCCCGGCTCGTCGCCGCCCCGCACACCGGAGATGGAGACGTAGCGGTTGAGGGGCTGGTGCTTCTGGCGGGTGGCCGTCTTGATGGCGGTGATGACCTGGCGGGTGATGCACAGCTCGGCGAAGGCCCGGAACGAGGCCTGGCGCTCGGGCCTGAAGTCGCGGGCGGCCTTGAACAGGCCGATCATCCCCTCCTGCTCGATGTCGTCGGCGTCGGCGCCCACGATGAAGTAGCCGCGTGCCTTGGCCCGGGCGAAGCGCCGGTACCGCTCCAGCAGCACCTGCAGCGAGGCCTCGTCACCTTGGTGGAAGCGGGCGACCAGGTCGTCGTCGGCCAGCTCGCTGAGGGGGGAACATCCGGACCGGAGCAACTGAAGCGCCATGTCTGACTCCTGCAGTGGTGTGACGACGCCGCCGGATGCCTGAAGTTGTGGTGGGGGACTAGCCGCCTGGATGACTAGCCGGATAGGACTAGTGCTTTGTAGCTACTCCCTGGTCAGGTGTCAACCGTCACAGTGCGCGCGGAAAGGCCAAAGCCCACCAGGCCCGCCACAACGGACAGTGGGCGATTGCCACGAAACCGACAAGATGGACAAGGGCCGCGGCCGTCAGCCGCGTCGGACCGCTCAGCTGCGGCGGCGGGCCACCTCGAAGCAGGCCACCGCGCCCGCGGCGGCCACGTTGAGGGAGGCGACCGCCCCCCGCATGGGGACGGCGACGAGCACCTCGCAGCGCTGCCTCGTCAGCTTCGACAGGCCCGACCCCTCCGCTCCCAGCACGAGGGCCACGGCCTGATCGGCCAGGGTCAGCTCGAACAGTGACGAGGGCGCCCCCGGGTCGAGTCCCACCGTCCAGACGCCATGACCGGCCAGGCTGCGCAGGGCCGACGGCACCCCGGCGACGACGGCCATGGCGATGTGCTCGATGGCGCCGGCCGCGGCCTTGGCCACGCCCGGAGTCACGTGGGCGGCCCGGTGGCGGGGAAGGATCGCCCCCGTGGCCCCCGCAGCCACGCCGCTGCGCAGGAGGGCGCCCAGGTTGTGGGGGTCGGTGACGCCGTCGAACACGAGCAGGAACGGCGCCCCGCCGTCGGGGCCGGGCCGGCACAGCTCGTCCAGGTCCACGTCGGGCAGGGCCTCGGCGTGGGCCAGCACCCCCTGGGGGGCCTCGGTCCGGGCCGCGGCCTCGAGCCGGGCCCGGGGGACGTGGCGCAGGGGCACCCGGCGCTCGTGGGCCAGAAACGCGATCTCTTCGAGCAGCGGCGAGGGATCGACGCCCTCGGCCACCCACACCTCCCGGGCCCGGCGCCGGCCCGCGGCCAGGAGCTCGCGCACGGCGCGCCTGCCCTCCACCTGCTCGCCGCCCAGGTCCCCCCGATCCGAGCCGCGGCGGGAGCCGGGCTGGCGGGATCCGGGTGGCCGGGGCCGGTGGCCCCGGGGACGGTCCCGGGGGGTTCGGGCCGGGCTCACCGGGGCTGGAGCTGGGCCACGGCCCAGCAGGCCACGCCCTCGCCCCGGCCCAGGGCGCCCAGGCCCTCGGCCCGGGTGGCCTTGACGCTCACGGGCGCGCCCAGCACGGCGGCCAGACTGCGCTCCAGGTCGGCCCGGTGGGGAGCCAGGCGCGGGGCCTCGAGCACGACCGTGCAGTCGACGTTGGCCGGGCGCAGGCCCGCCTCCCTCACCATGTCCACGACCCGGGCCAGCAGGGCCAGGCTGTCGGCGTCCCGCCAGCGCTCGTCGCTGTCGGGGAAGTGCGCTCCCAGGTCACCCAGGCAGGCGCCACCCAGGAGGGCGTCGGCCACGGCGTGGGCGACCACGTCGGCGTCGCTGTGACCGGCCAGGCCCCGCTCCCCCGGGAGCGTCACCCCTCCCAGGACCAGGGCGCGGCCGGGGTCGTCGGAGAAGGCGTGGACGTCGAAGCCCATACCCACCCGGGCTGCCGGCGCCTGTGCCCGCCCGCCCAGCAGGGTCCGGGCCAGGGCCAGGTCGTCGGGGGTGGTGACCTTGAGGTTGCGGGGGTCCCCGGCCACGACCTCGACCCTCCCGCCCGCGGCTTCGACCAGGGCGGCGTCGTCGGTGGCCTCGGGCTCGCCCTGGTGGGCCCGCCTCAGGGCCGAGGCCAGGAAGGCCTGGGGCGTCTGCACGGCCACCAGCCCGGATCGGTCCAGGGTGTCGACGACGGCCGAGCCCGCGGCGCGCTTGATGGTGTCCGCAGGGCGCACGCCGGGGACGGCGCCGTCGGCCCCCGAGCGCACGGCGGCGATCACGGCCCGGAACAGGGCGGGCCCGGCCAGGGGACGGGCGCCGTCGTGCACGACCACCACGTGGGCGTCGTCGGGGACCAGGGCCAGCCCGGCCCGCACCGACGCCGACCGCGTCGCCCCCCCGGTCACCGTCGTCGTCGGAGGCGGGGTGGGGCCCGGGGATGCCACAGGGTCGGGTGCTTCGCCCGTCCCCGGGGGGAGGACGACGACGACGCCGTCGCAGGCGTCCGCGGCCGCGGCCACCGACCAGTCCAGGACGCGACGGTCACCCAGGGCTGCGAACTGCTTGGCCCCGCCGAAGCGCTCCCCGGCGCCGGCGGCGACGACCACGGCCCACACGCTGGTGGCCCCGCTGCGCTCAGACCCGGACACGGGCCAACGCTACCGGTGGGGTCGCGCCCCTCCCCGGCGCCGCGGACTGGGTGTCAGCCCGTCAGTCCTCGGCCGCCATGGAGGCGAACAGCATGCGGCCGATCGAGGTCTGCACGTTGCCGGTGACCCGCACGTCTATCTCCTGGCCGACCAGGGGGGCGGCGTCCACCACGACGACCATGGTGCCGTCGTCCAGGAAGCCCACGCCCTGGCCCGGCTCCTTGCCCTGGCGCGTGATGGGCAGGCGCAGGGTCTCGCCGGGGACGTGGACCTTGCGCAGGCCCTCCGAGAGGCTGTCGATGTTGAGGCAGTGCACGCCCTGGAGCTCGGCGACGCGCTGCAGGGGGCTGTCGACGGTCAGGAGCTGGACCTGCAGGCGTCGGGCCAGGGCCACGAGCTTGGCGTCCACCTGCTCGTGCTCCAGGACCTCGTCATCGATGATGTGGACCTCCACCCCGGAGGTGCGCTGGATGGCGTCGAGGAGGTCGAGGCCCCTGCGCCCCCGGCGCCGGCGCACCGGGTCCTGGGCGTCGGCGATGGCCTGCAGCTCGTCGAGGACGAAGTGGGGCACGAGCACCGCGCCCTTGAGGAAGCCGGCCCGGGCCAGCGCCAGCAGGCGCCCGTCGATGACCGCGCTGGTGTCGAGGAGGGTGGCGCCCTCCTCCACCGTGGCGCCGTAGGGGGAGGCCCGCACCAGGGGGCGGGTCGAGAGACCGGCGATGGCCAGGAGGCCCTCGGCGTTGTGGCCGGCCAGGGCCGCGCCCCCGTAGACGCCGATCCACACCAGCAGCATGAGGGCGGGCCAGCCGATCATCGGGGGCAGCAGGACGATGAGGGGGAAGCCCACCAGCAGGGCCAGCCCGCCTGCGCCCACGGCGCCGAAGGTCCCGGCCAGGAGCCGGGCGGGCGAGGCCTGCTCGATGCGGCGCTCCGCCATCCCCATGGCCTGGCCCAGCAGGCGGCCCAGGATCCCCCCGGCCACGTAGCCCAGGGCCGCCCCCAGGGTGGCGCCCAGGATGGCGTGGTCCCCCGGGCTCTGCTGGGCCAGGGTGAAGCCCCCGGCCGTGGCCAGGAACACGATGATCAGGCGGGTGGTCTCGACGAACATGGGAATTCGTCGCCTTTATCGGCATCCGGGCGCCCGGCCCTGAAGGTTCGGGCCCCGGGGGACGCCTGGCCCCGGCAGATCCTCCCCGGCCCCCTGGGGCCCTGGCGCACCGGGGGCCGTCAGGGGCGGCCGTGTGGGGTCCTCCGGGGGCCCACCCGGGTCCTCTCGGGGGATGCCCGGGGCCCGCCGGCCTGCTCAGCGCTGGACCAGGGCTAGGGCAGGGCCTCGTTGAGCTTCTTCTCGGCCTCCTCCTCGCTCACGCCTATGGCGAAGGTGAGCTCGGAGACCAGGATCTGGCGGGCCCGGGTCAGCATGCGCTTCTCCCCCGCGGAAAGGCCCTTGTCCTTGTCGCGGATGGAGAGGTTCCTGACCACTTCGGCGACCTGGTAGATGTCGCCCGACTTGAGCTTCTCGACGTGGTTCTTGTAGCGCCGCGACCAGTTGGTCGGCATTCGCGCCTCCTTCTTGCGAAGGACGGCGAAGACCTCTTCCACCTCCTCGTCGTTGATCACCTCGCGCAGGCCGACCTCGTCGGTGTTGTCGGCGGGGACCATCAGCGTCAGGTCGCCGTACGCGAGGCGCAGCACCAGGTACTCCCGCGTCTCCCCGAATACCTGCTTCTTCTCGCGCTTTTCGATCACAGCGGCGCCGTGATGGGGATACACGACCTTGTCACCGACGTCGAAGGACATAGATCTCCCGGGGGCGAGATGGAGGGGGGTAGCTCTTAGGGTACGGGTCGCGCCCCCAACGCTCAACTCGGTGCCCGTGTCCGCGCCGGCCGCGCGGCGCGGCCCCGGCGCAAAGCGGTTCGGACCCGCCGCGACCGTCGCCACTACGCTCGCTCGAGGTGCCCGAGGTGGACGTCGTCGAGCTGCTGTCCCGAGCCGAGCTGTTCCGAGCGCTGGACGACCGCGCCCTGGCCGAGCTGGCCAGCGCGGCCCGGCCGGTCACGCTCCAGCGCAACGCCACCGCCTTCGAGGAGGACGCGCCGGCCGAGGACCTCTACGTCGTGCGCTCGGGGCGCATCGCCATCGTCCGTCGCTCCCCGGACGGGCGGGAGTCGGTCGTGGCCCTCATGGAGGAAGGCGACCTCTTCGGGGAGATGTCCATGTTCGACGGCAAGGGCCGGTCGGCCAACGCCCGGGCCCTGGAACCGTCCGAGCTGGTGGCGGTGCCCTTCCGCGCCGTCCGCGGCGTGCTCGAGGAGCGGCCCCAGCTCCTGTGGCACGTGGTCGAGCTGCTCGCGGGCCGCCTCCGGGTCACCGACGTGGCCCTGGGCGACACCGTGTTCCTGGACGTGACCGGGCGCACGGCCAAGCGCCTGCTGGAGCTGGCCGCGGGAGCCGACGAGTTCATCCTGCCCCTGACCCAGGAGGAGCTGGCGGGAATGGTGGGCGCGTCGCGCGAGCGGGTGAACAAGGCCATCGCCGCCTTCATCCGCCTCGGGTGGATCGAGCAGACCGACCGCCGTTACCGGATCAAGGACCGCAACCAGCTGTCGCGCCGGGCGACCTGAGCCCGCGGCGGCGCCGCGGCTGCCTATAGCCCCTCGCCCGACCCTCTCAGCCGCCGAGGAACTCGATGGCCCGGCGCCAGGCGTCGGCCGCGTCGTCGGCACGGTGGGCGGGCCGGGTGGGATCGTGGGCGAAGCCGTGCTCGGCGTCGGGGTAGCGCACGACGCTCACGTGGGGGACCTGCTCCAGTGCGGCGACGTCCTGGGGCGGGGTCCACTGGTCCCGCCCTCCGATGAGGGCCAGGACGGGGCAGGCGTCGGGCCCACGCAGGGCGTCGAGAGGCTCGGCGTGGCCCGCTCCCCTCCAGTCCTGGGGCACGCGGATCATCCCGTAGAAGGAGACGGCACGATCGAAGCGCCCCGTTCCCGCCGCCTTCAGCGCGTACATGCCGCCCATGCAGAAGCCGACGACGGCGGTGCGGGCCGCGCCGGTGCGGTCGGCGGCGGCGACGAGGTCGCCCACCACGCGCTTGTCGGACAGCTTGCCCACCGCACCCAGGCGCTCGGGCACGGGCATCGACTCGTGTCCCGGGAAAGGCTCGGGGGCGCACACGGCCCACCCGTGCTCGGCCGAGAGGCGGGCGCACAGCTCGTCGAACAGGGGCCGCAGCCCGCCGATGTCCGGGGCCAGGGCCAGACCCAGCGCGGGCGTTCCCGCGGGCGTGGCCAGCTCGGCGGGCGTTCCGGAAGGAAGGGTCACACGCACGGCCGTGGATCCTGGCATCTGCGGGCCCGCGGGCGCACGCGTCAGCTGTAGCGGTCCAGGATGCTCGTCTCGGCCAGGCGGGACAGCCCGTCCTTGATGGCGCGGGCCCGCACCTCGCCCACGCCCTCCACCTCGTCCAGGTCGTCGACGGTGGCGCGCAGGATCTTCTGCAGGGTGCCGAAGCGGGCAACGATCTTCTCGACGATCGACTCGGGCAGGCGGGGGATCTTCGAGAGCAGGCGGTAGCCCCTGGGCTGGAGGCTGGCGTCCAGCTCGCTGGCGTCCCCGGGCAGGTGCAGCACCGAGGCCACCGCCTTGAGGTCGAGCAGCTCCTCCTCCGTCGACAGGGCGCCCAGCTTCTCCATGGCCTGATCCAGATGCCAGCTCCGCTCCTCCTGAAGGTAGTCCTGGATCACCAGGCGCCGGTCGTCCTCGACCCCGCCCATGAGCTCCTCCAGTTGCAGCAGGGCGAGGCGTCCGTCGACGCCGAGCTCGACGATGTAGCCGTCGATCTCCTCGGCGATGCGTCGCACCATCTCGGCCCTCTGAAGGACGGTGACGACGTCGCGAACCGTCACCAGGTCCTCCACCTCCAGGGCCGACAGCGCCCCGCTCACGGTGTCGAGGCGGTTCTTGTAGCGCTCCAGGGTCTGCAGGGCCTGGTTGGCCCGAGCTACGAGCCGCTGCGGTGGCTCGAGAGGGTGCTTGACGTCGTTGCGGTAGACGGCGATCACCGACATGTCCTCCGACACGGAGATGACGGGGACGTCGATGGACCGCGCCACCCGCTCCGCGGTGCGGTGACGGGTACCGGTCTCGGTGGTGGGGACGTTGGGGCTGGGCACGAGGTGCACGTTGGCCCGGGCGATGCGGCTGGCGTCGGGGGCCAGGATGATGGCGCCGTCCATCTTGGCCAGCTCCGACAACCGAGGCGGGGAGAACTCGGCGTCCAGCAGGAAGCCGCCCGAGCAGATGGCCAGCACCTCGGGGCCGTCGCCCACGACGATGAGGGCGCCCATGTTGGCCTGGAGTATGCGGTCGAGACCCTCGCGCAACGGAGTGCCCGGGGCCACGGCTGCGAGCGCGTCCATCATGGCCGCACCGCGCGGAACCAGCACGGCGTGATCGTACTCTTCACCCCATCTGTGCGACGCGGGTCGCTCGCCTCGCGCGCCTCGCCCGTGGCGCCGTCACCGGCGTGCCGCGGGCCCGCCGGCCGTCAGGGGCGCAGGCCCAGGTCGTCCACGGCCTGAGCCAAAGACG
>Ga0209577_10002234_pt1 | contig 18746 bp, 20 predicted proteins | sample GraSoiAngelo_109_FD_185874 | JGI IMG/M metagenome (GOLD analysis project Ga0209577, IMG submission 185874) | Grasslands soil microbial communities from the Angelo Coastal Reserve, California, USA - 14_0903_12_20cm (SPAdes) (version 2) | ecosystem: Environmental > Terrestrial > Soil > Grasslands...
CCGGACGCTACCTCTTCTTTCTATTGCCGCCCCCGCCATCGGCTTGTAGAATGCGCGCCCTCCTGGTGCGGGGGGGAGCAGTCTGGCAGCTCGTCGGGCTCATAACCCGAAGGTCGCAGGTTCAAATCCTGCCCCCGCTACCATTTGCAACGTTTTGCACCCATTTGCACCCAAATGCACCGACGAGCCTCGCGCCGGACGGTCAGCAACGTTTCGGGCTTCAGATATCGGATCGTGCTGTTTCTGTGGTGGGGCTGCCGGCGCCCCTGGAACGTGTTGACCGGCTTTCCAGGTCGATGAGAGCAGCAGCGCCAGCGCAGCGCTGAACACAATCCACAGAGGAAACGGGTGGCCGCGGCGAGGACGTGTCGCCCTTGGCGGGCTTAGCCGTCAACTAACGTAGCTTTCCAGGGCGCTCACATTCAGCACCAGGTGCCCATGATTGGTATATTGAATCAGGCGCTTGCGGCGAAAAAAATTCAGCGCTGTTGAAATTCTCTCCCGGCGTACAGCCACCATCTGCGCGATTTCTTCTTGCGTGAGATACGTGGCAATCTCGACCTCGGACCCCGAGTGCTGACCTATCTTGGCCGCCAGTTTCAGCAGCACCTTGGCGAGCCGATGAGCCGTGTCGTCCACCGCCAAGGTGTTCACTTGTGCATAGGCCTCACTCAGCGCACGGCAGAAGACGTCAACGAGTCGTGTCAGTAGGTCAGGTCGTTCTCGCACGGCTTCCATTACCTCCTCGAATGGCACGGGGATGGCCTCTGCTGGCTCAAGCGCCACGGCTCGATCCAGACGCTGCAGCTCGGACGCGCACAGTTCGCCGACGACATCTCCGGCTTTGCGTACATCGTAGATGAGTTCGTGGCCATCGGACGTAATCGTGCCGACCTTTACAAATCCACGCTGCAGAAAGAAGAACGTTCGTGCCGTATCCCCCACGTCGTAGATGACCTGTTCCTTCTTGAAAGCGACTGCTTTTCGATTCGGCAGGATAGCGTCGCAAAACTTTCCGCGAAAGACTGAAACCAGAGCGGTAGAAAGCGCTGCCTGAGAGAGGGAATCCTCAAATCCGAGGGCCTGCCGCTCTGCACTCTGGCCGGTGGGTGCGATCGATGCTGGCATCGAATGATTCTGCCGAAGCCACGCGCTTTTCACGAGAGGTTGGGAACGCGACTAGGAACCGCCACGCTGGAGCTTCTGTCATGGCGAAGACCCCGCTCCCTGAGTGGATTTGCGTACCAGCGTCCCGAGCACTGATACGCCTATCACCTACAGGTGGCAACGTCAGTTACTTTGGTAACACATGCCGTGCCGAACCGATCAGCAGGCTGGGTCGCGTATCCTGCCAGTTACAGCGACTTCAGATATTCGACCAGATCGTGAACCTGCTGATCACTGAGGCCGAGACCGAAGAAACCGTTGTAGTGTTGTACCACTTCGCCCAACGTTGAGAAGCGCCCGTCGTGGAAGAAGCCACCTTTGGTGTGCGTCCACAGTCCTTTCAGCGGAGTCGTACGGTAACGCCTGTCCGGGGCACGACTGGCCTGGAAGTCGTCGACTCCGATCTCTTCGGGCGCATGCAGATTCCAGCCCGGCTCGGTAAATAGCGGCGGAACGTGGCATGTCGCACACTTAGCCTGACCCGCGAAGAGCTCTTTGCCCCGCTCGGCTGCCGCTTCGTCGAAGCTTCCCTTCGGGGGCTTCGGAACCGGTATGGCGAGCTGGTAAAATTGCAGCGCGCCGAGCTTCTCTGTGATCAGGTCGGGGGTGTTTCGCAGGTTACCAAAACCGGCAGCCGCCGCCACGGGAAACTGAGCGGCACTGTTCAGGCGCGGATCGAAGAACGTTCCCTTGCCGTGCATCTCCAGATTTCCCACGAACGCATTCCAGTATGTGACCGAACCCCAGCCGGTCCACGTGTGCAGATTGACACCGGCCAGTCCAAAAGCCGGCGGAATGAGAACGGCAGAGCTCTTGCCGTCGGGCCGGAAGCCCTTGCCATCCATGAAGAGTTCGGCGTCAAACCTTCCCGGTCCCCAGGCAGCGAGTACCTTCCTGACCGTCGCTACGTCCGTGCCGAGGAGGGCTGCAGCAGGTTGCAGGTTCGGCGCGAGCGATGTGATCGCGCCAACGTTTAAGTCACGATTCGCCCAACCATCCAGCCGATGACCGATGCCAGGAGCGAATGAGTCGTCCACGGTGGAATGACAAAGGGCACATTGTATTCCAATCGAACTCAGCCGACCCTGGCTGTTGAAATGCCCGGTCACTCCAACCACAGAACCCACTTTCAGCAGCAGCAGCGTTGTCGCAGTATCGTTAAGGTCGACCTTGCCTGCCCTAAGAGCGGCTATGACGCTGGCGGGCAACGCGTCCACGTCGACTTTCAGGCCTACCGCGAGCGCCGTCGCCGGGCTCACCCCGGCCCCCACGCCGCCCAACTTCTGCCCTTCGATTGCTTCGTGCAGTCGCAGCGTGTCACCCCAGAAGGTCTCGTCGCCGAATGTGTCGAATCGAAAGGTTCGCTTGCCCTCATCGGCCATTTGTCTGGCATTGTCACGAATCACGGCATCGAACCCTGAAAGCTCCTGCGCTCTTAGGGTAAGACAGAGCAAAAGGCCGCCGAGCAGGAAGCGCGTTCCCCTGAACAGTCTCATGGCGAATTCCTCCCATCCCTGTGATCGAGTCGCGATCAGTGTTCGGCTTCGCACGCTCGCCTGTTCTTGCTACCACTTCGAAGGTGACAGATCAGTTACTTTGGTAACGTTCCCAGAAGCTGTTACGTCGGTAACACTAGCCCTACGGTGGCATAAGCTGGTCAGAGGTCGTCTTCTAATGACCGTCGGCGACGCTGCAACGACGCGAAGGAATCGCTGTGTCGAAGCGGCAGCGCACACTCGGCCGCAGAGCGGCCGCCATGGGAGATCTCTTCACCTACAGAACCGGCCGCAGCTGGTGCCTAACAGTTGTTCACGGCGGGGATGGCGCCCACAAACTCGCGTTGTCCAATGTCACGACAGGTGCTAAAAGAACCTGTCAGTCACGAACGGGCTGTTGCTCCCGTGAGGAGGACGAAATGAAACCGCGCTATGCGCCTTGCGCTGCAACCCTCGCCCTGCTCACCGCAGCTGCCGGGGCCCAGACTACTCATGTGATGGATCCGCAGATTGCAGCGATTGTCGTGACCGCGAATCAGGTGGATATCGCCGCCGGCAAACTCGCCAAGTCGAAAGGGCACTCCAAGGAAGTCAAGGACTTCGCACAGCGGATGATTACGGATCATTCCGGCGTGAACCAGTCGGCCACGGAGCTCGTGCAGAAGTTGCACGTGACCCCCGAGAGCAACCCGACGAGCGAGAGCCTCAAACGGGGCGGGGACGAGAATCTCGCTGCTCTGAAGAAGCTCCGCGACGGTGCGTTCGACAAGGCGTACATCGAACATGAGGTCGCCTATCATCAGAGCGTTATCGACGCGCTGGACAAGACCTTGATTCCGAGCGCGCAGAATGCAGAGCTCAAAGCGTTGCTCGTCAAGGTGCGTCCTGCGTTCGTCGCTCATCTGGAGAGCGCGAAGCAGATCCAAAGCTCCTTGGGCAAGATGTAGTGGATGAAGCTGCTTGCATGCGTGTCGCAAACCCGGGGCATTGCCCGCGCCTGCGTTGTGGTGTGCGCAGGCACGCTGACCGTCGCTGCGGGTACCCGAAGCGCGACCCAGATCCCTGCCGCGAAAACCTATACCGTTACCATCGAGGGGATGCGTTTCAATCCGCAGACGCTAACGGTGCACCGAGGGGATCGTCTCGTCTGGATCAACAGAGATCTGTTTCCTCATACCGCCACGGCGGATAGCAAGGCTTTCGATTCGGGCAGCATCGCACCTAACGTGTCCTGGACCTACAGGGCCCGCAGGGTGGGCGAGTTCGATTACGGGTGTACGTTTCACCCTACCATGAGGGCCAGGCTCGTCGTGGAATCCCGGGCCAAGGCGCCGATCACTCGCGCAAACCGCGCAGGAACTCTCAAGTGATCTTGACTCTCAGCTCTCCGCTTTGCGGCCGGACCCGCACCAACAGAGGAGACGCACACCATGGCGACAGATGTCCTACCGCAGCCAACACCCGACCTCGCAGCGAGGCGCAAGAAGCTCGCCCCCGACGTTCAGGACGCTTTCACCGCCTTCAGTGAGCGCGTCTTCGCAGAAGGCGCTCCGCCTGACAAGACCAAGCAGCTCATCGCTGTGGCGGTGGCGCACGTCACCCAATGTCCGTACTGCATCCGTGGCCACACCAAAGCCGCGCTGCGCCACGGCGCCACGCCGGAAGAACTGACGGAAGCGATCTGGGTCGCCGCCGAGATGCGCGCAGGCGCTGCCTACGCTCACTCGCTGATCGCTCTCCAAGCGATCGCGGATGTATGAGGAGCACGGCGTTGACACCTTACCCGCGACTTGGGCGGCCCCGCTCCCATCTGAGGATGTCGTGATTGGGATCAAGCGCGTTTACGAGCCTCCGCACCGCAGCGATGGGCAGCGCATCCTGGTGGAATGCCTCTGGCCGCGGGGCATGAAGGAAGCGCTCGCGGCAGACGCGTGGATGAAGGACGTCGCGCCCAGCACCGCGCTGCGGATGTGGTTCGCGCATAGGATAGAGCGATGGGAGGGCTTTCGCAGGCGCTACGAGCGCGAGTTGAGAGCCAACCCGAGTGCCTGGCAGCCTATCATCGAAGCAAGCCAGCGCGGCGCCGTGACTCTCCTCTACAGCGCACACGACACGCGTCATAATGCAGCAGTCGTGCTGCGCGCTAGTCTCCTGCGGGGACAGAATCGACGCTTCACGGCGCGCGCACGGCCGCCTTCGAAAAGAAGCGCGGCAACATTCGGCGTTACTAATAAGTCCGCGCGCCCGGTTCGAATTGGCAACGAGCTACCGGTACCCGGGAGGCGACCCCGCCCTGATACAGGAGACCGCGATGGCACGCCAGGTAAAACGCACGCATCAAGGACCCTACAAACTCGCGATCGGCGGCGAGGAAAAATACCTCTGCCGGTGCGGACTGTCCAAGAATCAGCCGTTCTGCGACAGCTCGCACAAACTCACCCAGAACGAGGAGGCCAACAGGCTCTACTGGTATGACGATGCGGGCGCTCGCCATGACTGCGCAGAGACTTTTCCGAGCATCCGGACGTTCTGAAGGTGCGGGAACCCGGCAAGAGCTCTCGCGATGCCACTCCATGAGGTCTCTTTGAGTGATCGGGAGACGGTGGCAGAAGGCACGATGGCCTTCCATTTCACCAAGCCTGCCGGTTTCACGCATCAAGCAGGACAGTCGATGCTGGTGACTCTCGTCAACCCACCGGAGACCGACGCTGAGGGAGATTCGCGTACCTTCACAATCGCGAGCGCCCCCGGCGAGCCGGATCTGATGATCGCCACGCGCGTGCGTGACACCTCTTTTAAGCGTGTGCTCAGGACGGCGCCGCTCAGTACGCTGCTCAGGATGGACGGTCCTAACGGACAACTGGTGCTGCACGACGACGCCTCGCGGGCCGCCGCGTTGATCGCGGGCGGAATCGCCATTACACCGTTTCGGGCCATGGTGGTGGACGCAGCACATCGAAGGTTGCCACATCGGCTTTATCTTTTTTATTCGAACCGCCGGCCGCAGGATGGGGCATTTCTCCCCGAGCTGCAGCGGTTGGAAGAAGTCAACCCGAGCTACCGGCTGATCGCGACCATGACGGCACCGCAGAAATCGACGCGCGCCTGGGCGGGCGAAACAGGTCTCGTCCGGCGGGACATGCTGGAGCGTCATCTCCCGGATCTCAGGAGTCCGATCTACTATTTCGCGGGGCCACCGGCGATGACCATGGCAATGCAGCAGATGCTCGAAGAGATCGGGATAGACGGGCAGGCGATGCGCTCCGAAGAGTTTTACGGCTACTGAGTGCCGGACTCTTGATAGCAATTAGCGGTGCACTCCAAACACCGACGGACCTCGCTGCGCCGCACACACTCAGCGTCTATTTACTCTCCTTCATGTCGCAGACGGGGACGAGGCGTAGAATCCGAGGGGTGCCGCCCCGAATGCTTGGCGGCGATGGGGTCTCTCCCGGCAACCGTGTGCCAGTGCAGAACTGCCATGGCCAAGATCGTCTGTGTAGATCCCGTTACGGGCTATCCCAGGACGTATGCGCGCGACGGCATTCCCGACATTGACCGCTACCCGGGCGGTCAAACCACTCCGATGCCCAAGGTCGATCGATTTCACGCCCGCCGAATCTGGTTGCCCTCCGCTTGGCGCCCATCGTTGCATGCTCGCGGGCGCGGGCGGCCCGTCGACCCTAGGGCCTCCCTGGACCCATTGCATGCCTAGGAGACCGAAATGAAAATGATGCAAGGCTTTCAGCACCTAAGGGAACGGATCAGCCACCTCACGCACGATGCGTGGAACTCGATAGTGACAACGACGGATTACGTGAGGACTACGACTCTGAATATCCGCCGTCGCACAAGTGGCGAGCCGAAACCCACCTCGCAGGACCAGCACAACCGCCCGCACTAGCGGCGCGACACGCGTTGGCTGAGACTTCCGAATTCTGGAGGTTGTCCGGAGTGAGGTGTATGCAGCCGAACGGGTCGCGTGACTGATGATCCGCGATGTTCGCGGCAGTCCTCGCGGCTGATGATTGCCGTTGCAGCGCCTCCCGAGGCGGCACGGGCGAATACTATTAGTCTTCGTACTTGCTCGTGACCAAATGCGCAAGCAGCCCCGCGCAGGCATGCTTGACCCGCAGGTGGCGCGGCACCTGGACCTTGACCGAAACACGCGCGCGTGAACACAGCGTGTTTCACGAAACGCGCAAGCGTGTTCGACTACGCGTTGGCGCGTGTGGGCGCTGCCGCCGGTTGCCACAGCGGCTTGCTCAGATGCTCCGGGAAGGATGAAAACATGATGTTGAAGCTAATGCTGATTCTTTCATTGTCGCTCGCGCTCGCGTCGACGGAATGCTGCAGGTAGGCTGGAAATACCAGCATCGTTCCGTCCTTCACTCTCACGACAACCTGATCGGTGTTCTCGGCCGTGAGCTCAAAGACCGGTGGCCGGATGATCCCGGTCTGATTGCGCGGGTCGTGGAAGTTAATGGTGTCCGCGCCCGCATGGGTCCGGACGTAGTACACGCCGCTCAGGAAGTTGTTGGGGTGCTGGTGCATCTTGTGCGCCGCGCCTCTCGTGAGGGCTGTCGCCCAGCAGGCGGTGATTTGGTACGCCTCGTAGCCGATCTTTAGGAATCGAAGAATTCCCGGCACGACGCGGTGTACGCAGGCAACGAGATCCCGGAAGTCATCGAGCTCGTGCAGTGACTGCACTGACTGCCACCCTTGACCGGGCGCAAGCGGCGGCAGGTCCCGCCTCATGCGTGCGATCGCTGCAAGCGCCTGAGCGCCGATGGTTTCGCGCAACTGTGCCTCGAGTTCGATCTTCCACACGAGCGTGGCGAACATCGGAATCACGTCCGATGTCTCGCTCCACCGCGGGTTGTGACTGTCCAATGGCGGCTCGCGCTGGTCGAACTGCGCGCCAGATGATGCGTCGCGATCGAAAGCCCCGAGAGCATCGGCAACCCAGGGCTTCCGGCCTTCAATCGCTCAAACGGTTTCCAGCTCGAGCTCGACTTCCTTTGGCTTGTCCGTCTGGGGCATCGGGCGATTCGGTGGTGCGCTCGGCCGCAGAGGGTCGATCACAGACTCGGGCTCCTCGCGCTTCTGAACCTTCGCCGTAGTCCGTTGCAAGAAGAATCGTTCCTCGTAGCACATGGCCGTCCTCCTGCGCTGACTCTATTATGGGCTTCCTGGGCAAAGGATAGCATCGTGGCGTTGACCACCGTACTTCACGGCCCCGAGCAAGCCCGGCGCCGCAGCGCGCACCCTGCAAGCGCTGCGCTGCGAAGCTCCCGCAATCTTTGCACCTGTGGTCGGCTCTGACATTGAGTCCAGCACGATCCCAGTTGCACCCGAGGCTCCCGCCTTCTCTCGCATTTTGTCGTTCACTATGTGTGAACGCGGGCTCATCGCTGACGGCTTCACGAACGTAAGAGTCGATACTACGTGATGCATTTTGTCGCAGAGCGCTGCAAGTCGTTGCACGTTAGGCTCGTCGATCTGGTGATCGAGTCGCGCAACATGTGAGCCGCAGCGATTGCAGCCGTCCCACAAGTAGGCATCCCCAACCGATTGAGTTATCGTCTTGGCCATGAAAGGGAACTCAGACCACCCGTCGGTGGCGACCCCTGAATTCAGCAGCGCGCTCGCGACCACATTGTCGGCAGCGCCAGCGGCGTTCGCGCTGGTCTATCGTGACATTGTCAGGGGTGAGCGGGTGCCCGTTACCACAGCGATTCGGAATCTCAATGACGACATTCTTGCGGCGGCAATCAGCGCTCGGGAACGGGATCACGGCCGTGCTATTACTCGGAAGCACGCCCCCGCTACCATTCCGACAATTAATACTTAAGTTTCAGTAACTTAGCCACGCAACGCGGGGCGTTCCGCCGTGTCTCGCGCCGTTCCCGATCGCGCCCATTGCAAGGCTTGCGATATTGCAATATTTGCAATATCGTTCTGCCATGACGAACGAGCAGTTCAAAGCGGGGCGATTGAGAGCTGGCCTGACCCAGAAGCAGGCAGCCGCGGCTCTGGACGTGTCGCAACCGTATCTTTCACAGCTGGAGATGGGTCAACGGCCCGTGACGCCGGAACTGGCGCGGTCGGCCGCTACTTTATATCGCCTTCCAGCAACCGCTCTTCCGATGCGCGAGCCACCGGCCGAAGGAGAGGTCACGGACGCCGCCCAGCTTGCTCGCCAACTCTCCGGTCTGGGCTACCCAGGGTTTGCACACCTGCGTCCTCGTAAGGCTAATCCGGCGGCCGTCGTCCTCGAAGCGCTTCTACAAAAGGATCTCGAAACCCGGCTCGCGGAAGCGCTCCCTTGGGTATTGTTGTCGTATCCGGACCTGGATTGGTCCTGGCTCGTTCGCCATGCAAAGCTACAGGACGTGCAGAATCGCCTGGGGTTTCTGGTTGCGGTCGCGAAAGACCTCGCGGCTGATCGGGCGGAGTTTGACCCGGCGTTCAGACAGCTATCCGCGGTCGAGCAGCAGTTGGAGCATGCCCGCCTTGCACGAGAAGACACTCTCTGTCGGGAGTCCATGCCACAGGCTGAGCGCCGCTGGCTCAAGGCGAACCGCTCGGCGCGCGCGCGCCACTGGAATCTGCTTACAGGTCTGACTGCCGATCAACTGTCATATGCCCACTGAAGACCCCCGCTCAGCGCCAGGCGAACCGTGGCGGTCCTTCCTGGGAGACCTGGATGGACTTCTCAAAGCCTCGGTCGAACTCCGCTGCCTGGGCGGCTTTGTCGTAACTCAACAGTACGGGATCGGCCGCGAAACCTCCGATATCGATTTCCTCGCCGTCATCGCTCAATCACCCGATGACAATGTCGAGACTCTTGCTGGGCTGGGATCGAACCTGCATCGCAGGTACCGTGTCTATATGCAGCACGTCGGAGTCGCGACGCCGCCGGCCGACTATGCAAGCCGACTGACTCGCATGTTCCCTTCAGCTCCCTGGCAGCGGTTGAAACTCTTTGCGCTGGATGCCACCGACATAGCGCTCTCCAAGTTGGAGCGCAATGCGGAACGGGACCGCGAAGATGTCCTTCGTCTCGCCGGCGCCGGATATATCGACCCTCAGGTCCTGAAAGATCGTTACTACGAGGAGCTACGGCCGTATTTGCTCAGCAAGGTCCCATGGCACGACAAAACGCTGGAACTCTGGCTTGAGATGGCGTGGCCAACCACTTAGAGACCCGCTCCTCCGTCATCAACCTTGGGCAGCGAAGACTTGAAGTGTCCCCAGATGCGACTGTTCGTGTGCAATGACCATCGCCTGGCGGACGAAGAGGCGCCCGCGAAACCGACTATGGGTTGCACCTACGAATACTCGATCGGCCGCCGTTCACATCATTTTCGGCGGCGTTGTAGGAGCCGCACGTCCGGTAGATCAATAGGTAGCACGCCCCCACTATCAATTTGTTCAAGGACCTTCCGTCCCGAGCAGGGTGACGTTCACGACCCGTGCTGGATAGTCGCCTGCCGGGCGGCTGGTGCGACTCTGACAGCTTGGGTCTAGACCGCGTCATCAGCTGCCAATCAAGATGATCTGGTTAAGTGTTTCGCACGCGAGCCCAAACGTCTATTCGGTCACCTGCTTCCACGGGTGTGGCTTCTGTGTCCCCCGTTCTGCTGGCGCACGCGAATGCAAGACGTTGCAAAGCATCTCATCGCGTCGCGAAGACGCTGGCCGGAACCGCCGGCACCAGGATGGGATAGGCGCTATAAAGCTCGAAGCGTGCCCCCGCTACCATTTGCGACGTTTTGCATCCCGATGCACCGGATTGCAACGTCCATTGGCGTCCCTTCCTGATTGGCCGCCAGTAATCGAAATCGCCGCTATTCCACATCCTCCCACCGGCGGCTCTTTGACCCTTTGCCGTCGACGGTGAGTGGCAGCTTCACGTGCCACGTCGTGACGGATGTTCCGCGAAGTGGACGTAGAACGCTGCACCGGCAACGCCGCCGCGAATACACTGCGCCAGATCTGAAAGGCCTGCTCGATCGCGGGCCTGTTCAGCGCAGCGGCGCCAACCCGGTCGAATGTTCGCCGATATTGCCGTCCCGATCGGCGTATACGATGTTCTCCGAAGGCACTCTCCAGTGCGGCATCGCACGTTCGAACTCCTGCCAGTTGTGTGCCCGGTCAAGCGTCAAGGAGCCTAGGTAACCAGCTGTTCCCGGTTCGGCGCCGATCCATCGCAGTGCGAGAGCCCGCTCGCCGTCGCCCACACTACGGGACCGTGATTCGTAAAGTGGAGGACAACCGGCACGTCAGGTGCGCCGCGTACGCGAATAGTTTCGTGCTCCTCGCGCATGGGCGCCCAGCCGTTCCTAGTCTTGTAGAGCTTGGGATCGCCCGGGTTCAGCGTCTCCAGATACAGATCCTCCTGATCTACTCCAAAGATGGTGAAACCCCAGCCAATGCGCTCATTGTGTCCCGCGGCGACACCTGGCAAACCTGGCTCTCCGGCACCAATGACGTTCCAGCCTGGCGCGTTCAAATGCACTATGTAGCGCAATGAGGGTTGAGCAATCACACGGTGAGGGTCATTCGCCAGCAAAGGCTTGCCGGTGGCCGTGAGGGCGCCTGAGACGGTCCAGTTGTTGCTTTCCTACTTCGTGACCGTTGACCCGCGACTGTCAGGTTTGCGGCGAGCAATTTGCGCGCTCATAAGGCCGGAATCGGCCTGTTCGGAGTGAACTGCGCCTGTTGACCCTTTCGGTCACAGAGCAACGAGAAAAGCTGTCGTTGGCCCGTTGGCACGTGGCAGTAATCCAAGCCAGGGATCTATCTGTCCACGGGGGGAACGGCATCCATTATCATCGCAACCGCTTTCCGCAGCGCCAGACCGCCAGCACTGGCACCTTTATAGTGTCCAAGCCGGACGATGGCGAGTTGGTACGAGGGGATAATGAGGACAAACTGCCCGCCGGCGCCGTTCATGTAGAACGTTTCCTTCGGCGCAGGGAATGTGCCGTCGCCGTTCAGCCAGAACAGCCCGCCATAGATTGGACGCTTGTCTGCCTCCCACGCAGGCGCGAGCGTGCTCACGAACTTCACGTAACCCTCGGGCAGAATGCGTTCCCTGTTCCAAACGCCATCCTGCAGGTAGAGATTTGCGAGTCTCGCCCAGTCGCGGCCGGAGCCCTGCTCATAGCCTTGCAGCAGGAAATTCCCGTACGGGTCGGTGTCGAGCACCATCGTGCGCATGCCGATCTTGTCGAATAGCGCGCGCTGGGGGAACGAGTGGTAGTCCTCATTGCGCTTTTCCACGGCGAGGCGGATCAGGTAGTTCGTGAGGACCGGGTCGGTATTGTGGTAGCGTCCAATGGTATTTGGCGGCCACTGCAGCGGACGAGTGGCGGCGTATTTGAAGGAGTCAACGCTGCCTGTGTAGAGATAGAAGTGATCGGCATACGGACCCTTCTCGTCGTAGTCCGGATCCTGTGGCGCGCGGATCCTCAGGCCGCTCGACATGTGCAGGAGATCGGCTATGCGAATCTTCGCGCGCGAATCGCCCGGAGTCTGCCACTCAGGAATTGGCGCCGGCTGCCATAGCTCGTACGCGCCTTGTTTGATGAGGATGCCCATAAGCGTTGCGCTTATGCTCTTCCCCATCGACCAGCCCTCGAGCGGCGTCGTGCGTGTGATGTTCTCGCCGTAGCGCTCGGCGATGATCCGCCCTTTGTACGTGACGACGAACGCCGCGGTCATGCCCGCGGGGTCGAAGGCCGCATCTACCGCCTGCTGAATCTTGGCCTGGTTGACTTCCGGCGGCAGAGTCCCGGAGGGAAGTACGTCGCCCATCGGCCACGGCTGTGTCTTTGGATCCGGCAGCGCGCTCTTCACAATCGACGGCTTGAAGAACACATCGGTTTGGCCGATCGGCAGCGTCACGCACCCCTGACTGGCAACCTGCTTGGCTGTGCGAACCTTCCCATTGGGCATGGTGACCTGCACCCTGCGCTTCTCGCGGTCGATCTTCGGTGTGCCGAGCTTCGCGCGCTCCGCGTACGGAGCTGTGAAATAGCCGACGTTCTCGGCAGCGAACGCGGGATCCAGGCCGGTGATGAACACTGACGAGCACATGATTTTGGCGTATCCCGACGCGTAGTGCTCCATCGGATCGCCGGGAGGCGGCACGTAAGGCGTGTTCAATTCGAGCGACTTTGCGCGTTCGATGACTCTCTGCCGAGCGTCCGGCTGACTCTGCGCGACGGGATTGGTCAGAGGCAGTGCAGCTCCAAGAAGCACGACCCAGAACTTCGTCATCTCGCCTTCTCCTTCGTCATTTCAACCTGCTGCTTAGATTCAATCGATCATCCTGCCTGGCCCCGCAAGACGCGCTGGCCGATGACGCTGTGATCGCGGCGCTGATTAATGCGTAAGCCCAATGCGGCGGAGCAGGTCCTCAAAGCGTGGATCCGAGCGGAGCGGGTCGAATCTGGGGTCCATTTTAAGGTAGGTGAGAAGAGTGGAGCGCTCTTGATAAGCGTTCTCCAGTTGTTTCAATGCCTCATCGTTCCGGTGCAGACCGAGATAAACCAATGCAATCTGGTAAGAGGATACGTAGCTCTTCTTGGCGCGTTCCTCTAATTCGAGGAGTATTTTCAGCGCCTCACCGCGCCGACCAGCCAGACCATATGCGTGGCCGAGAGAAGCAATACCATTCGCCCCTCTCCCCGAGAGGTCGATGGCTTTCTGCAACTGGGTGACTGCTTCTTCATACACGCCCATCTGTTCATAACAGAGGCCAAGGCCCCAGTAAGGTACAGAGAATTTCGGGTCCAGGCGATTGATCTGTCGCAGTTCCTGAATGGCTTGGTCGTATTGCCGCCCAAAATAGGAGATGACTCCGCTATTGGCCTGAACCAACAGGGAAAGCGGGTCGAGCTCCTGGGCGCGCTTGAGTTCCGCGCGGGCCTCCTCAACGCGGCCTAGCGAAGCCAGGAATCTGCTGTAGGAGTGATGCGCTTCCGCATAATTTGGATCGAGTTCAAGCGCCCTTCTGAACTCTGCCTCGGCGCCCGGCCAGTTCCAATCGTAATAGGTTTCCACGTAAGCCATGGAAGCATGTGCCTCGGCCAGGGTTTGATCGAGCTGCAGCGCTTTCAGCGCGGCAGCTTTTGCTTTGGGAAAGGCCTCTGCCGGACGGGTTTCCGAGTAGAAGGGAAGATGGGCGTAGCAGTCGGCGAGTCCCGCGTAGGCCGGTGCGTATTGCGGATCCTTCTCCAGGGCCTGCCGGAAGTATTCAAAGGCCAATTTCAGGCCATCCTCGCTGCCCTCATCCCGCGCGTAGCGGCCCTTTAGATATAGCTCATACACCTCGTGATTTAGCGGGATCGCTTCATGCGGTGCCGGGATAGAGGATAGGTTCCCACGGATCTGCACGGCAATCGCGCGCGCCACATCAGCCTGCAATGCCAGCACGTCCCGGACGTCGCGATCATAGGTTTCGGCCCACACATGCCGGTCCGCCGGTGCCTCAATCAACTGTGCCGTAATCCGGACCCTGTCTCCGGAGCGCATGACCGCACCCTCTACCAGCGCATCCACGTGCAGCTCGCGTGCAATTTCGGGAATGGATTTCTTTGTGCCCTTGTATTGCGCAGTCGAAGTCCGGGAAATAACGCGCAGGGCGCCGAGTTTTCCGAGATTGGTCGTCAGAGCTTCGGTTAGCCCATCCGCAAGGTAGTCCTGCCCTGGATCCTGAGAGAGATTCGCAAGCGGCAGGACCGCAATCGACTGGACGTGAGCCCGGATGCTCCTGTCCCGCAGCCAGTGGCGTGCGAACATCCCGCCAACGACTAGCAAAATCCCCGCTGCCGCAGCCGGCCAGATGAGTCGTCTCGTTCCTCTCGCAGCCGTAGTTTGCGCGTCCCCTTCCAACCTCTGGCGGCCGTTGTCCCACCACGCGTCGAGTTCAGATTTGTAGGCGAAGATGGCCGCGCGAGATTTGTGCTGATGCCGGTGGACCGGCAGGCCCTCGCTCTCTTCCCAGCGGCGCACAGTGCGCTGATCCCGTTTGAAGTACGCCGCGATCTCTTTCCAGGAGTCCAGACGATCCGACGTGCGGGACCCGGAGCGCTCTTCCCGGCTGTGTGGTTCGGGACCGTCCACGAGCAATCTGAGAGACCTACCGAAAAATCGCTTGAATTTGCACGAAACTTTACCGCAGTGCACCGTCCCCCGGCAATTACGCTCGTCCCGACGCGGTCACGAGCGGGCATCAGCGGACAGCCCGCAACTGCCTGTTGCAGGCCCTTCCCGGCTCATCGTAGCTTTCTCCGCGGATGCTGGCCGAGGGGATCAGGCCCCTCGAGAATCAGTTCAGAGGAGGTCCCCATGAAGACTCGAAAGTACTATGTGGTTCTCGCAGTTGGTCTGGTCGTTTCGCTCGCTGTGGTATTGCCTGCCAGGGAAGCGTCCGCAAACGGCGATGGCAGTCAGTTTGTAGTGGCAAGCTCCATGCTTTCCGGCCTGGCTCCGGGCGCTGTCTTCCCGTTTATTGACACGACTCCACACACAATCTCCAGCGCGCATATCGCCATTACCGACGATACGGCGAATTGCTCTCCTGGCGCTTCTGCACCCTCTAATGTGAAAGTCCTGGTGGGGCAAGCGGGGGTGTCTCTGGTTCCAGTGATGAACGCTTCGACCAATACCGGTATTTCCACGACATCCGGACAGTGCGTCTTTCACGTGACCATACATGCCGGGCAGGATGGCGTGCCTAGCACCGTGACCGACATTGTTGTTTTGAACGCAGGCGCAACGCCTCTCAGTGGCGTCAATACGGTTACGGCGTCAGCGACAGTTCGGGTCGATTGAGTTCTCTTCCGACTGATGACGTTTCTCGCGCCTCTTAGAGGCGGTGGCCCATGTGGATGAGATCGTCCGCTCGAGCGTCGCGGAGACGCGGAACGGGCTGCTGGGTGCGAGGTCCAGCCGGCTGGCGTCCGTCGTCAGGTTCCACACAATGGCGCGAACAAAGGAAAACGCAGCTCACCCGTCGCGTGCATTCGGTGCATCTCGGGTGTCGGCATCAGTCGGTCCGAGCTGTGCGCGAGCGGTGTTATCAATGTCTCATAGCGAAGCTAACGACGCGCCCTTTCGTGTCGAGGTGAAACCGGACAGGCACTGGTACTTTGTCGGTCTCGAGCACGGCATCCCCTGCTCTCACGGTTTCGTCGGCGAGCAAATCCGCTTGTTCTTTGCGCCGAGCTTTGCTTCTCGCAACGCAAACGCAGCGCCAGCGGCGTTCACGATGGTCTATTCGGACGTTATCGGGTGTGAGAGCGTGTCCGTTACAACAGTGGTTGGGAATCTGGACGGAGGAATTCTTGCGGCGGCGGTCCGCGCTCGTGAATGGAATGACGGTGGTGCTATAAGTCGGAATCGCGCCCCCGCTACCACGTTTGAAGTTGTCGATTCCGATGAGATAGGTGACGTACATGGTCGCTCCCGCCTTGCAAGGCGCTCCTCAGTAAGCGCAGGCGGAGGGGCGGAGGAACAGATTGAAGCCGTACATCCGGACTTTGATGAAGCGCTCTAGGCTCCGGTCGCCGAGCCGGATTCGCACTTCTTGCAGTCGGATGGGTGATTGCGCTACCGCCCTGCGCCGCGTCGCCGGCCGTTAGCACGCTCGCCCCCCTATTTCTGGCAGCGTCGGCTAATTCGCAATCTCACCGATGGCGCGACGCAACCAGGCGAGACCAGAGCGACGTTGCTTGGCTCGCAGCACTCTTGCGCCTGTCAGAGGGAGCCGCGCGCCTGTCAGAGGGAGCCGCGAGGCGGCGCTCTGCCGGAGGCGCCGGGGTCGCCAGTTCAATCACGGCGTGCATCGCTGCTGTACCGACATCCTTGCGAGCTGCCACGCCTGTGTCTGCAAAACGCTCACGCTCTGCGATGCTTACGCGCTTGATGACCGGGGAGTCGAAGTAGCTCCCGAGATAACCTGCCACCGCTTCCGCTGCGAGCTCGCTCGAGAAGAAGCCGACGCGCAGCGCGTGCATCACGCGGTCCTGCTCTAGACCTGTAATCGAGTACAGCCTGTATTCTGCAAATATGGGGAGGTTCGGCACCTGCTCGGCATCGATCGGCTCTTGGCGAAGCATGAGTTGAATGGCGAACCAGCAAGAGGCCTCGCCGTCCGCGAGCTCGAGGGGTGTGAGCGCACGCACCGTTTGAGTACGGTCCATCAAGGGAGCGCCTGCCCGCGCGTCCGCGGACTGCGGAGTGCCCGGCGGCGGGCTCGGGCCGATCTTTGCCACACGGCTTTGCAGTGCTTCCGAATCCGCATCCTCTGCGGCTGCGACGGGTAGCTTCCCCGGGGTATCAGCCGCCGGAGCGGGAGCAGCAATTACGGCGTGATGCTCTGGGCGCACGGAGTCGACTGCGGGGAAGTCCGCAATAATGACTCGTTTAGGCTCGGTTCGAGCAGAAGCATCGAGGTTACGCAAGTCCGGTTCCGGTCGCGCAGGCGCGGGCTTGGAAACGTCGAGAAGCTTCTGGTCGAGCCAAAACTCCGTGCTGCTCGTGCTAGCCGGTGGCAGCGGTGCTGCCGTCGCGGCACCAATTTGCCGCTCGCTCCTTGTGGTGAGCACCTCCACTTGATCGGTTACGGCATTCGGGTCCGATTCGATTTCCTCGACAACTGCGCTCTTCGGCGCCCCCTCAATGTGCGACACGCCGTGCGAGACCTCGACGGACAGCTGCGCGGTCTTCGCGAGCGGCGCTGCTGGATTGACACGTTCGCGCGGCTCGGTCGGAACTTGAGTGGGTGCGACCGATGGTAGTTCCCGCCGTTCAGCAAGAGATGTATTGGTGACGCGTTGAGAAGTCTGAGACGGTCGCGCCTTCTGCAACGGAGGAGTCGCGCCAGACCGTGCGCTCACTTTCGTGCTTGGCGCCGCCGCGGAGGATGGCGGCATCTGCGCTTTTGCGGAGCCGCGCGAGGCGCTCAGCTTGGGTGGCTTGCGCTCGCCTTTGGACGCTGTATAAAGCGGCAACGTCGGCTCGGGCGCCGACGGCGGCGGCCAAGCTGCGGCAAGCCCCGGCAACAGCTCGTCGATGTCCCACCGAAAATGCTCTGCTGATTCCACCGCGGCGTGTCGGGCTGGCGGCGGGGCGGCCCGCCGTGCTGCAGCGTGGGCGGGCTGTCGCGCTGCCGGCGGGGCGGCCTGTCGCGCTGCAGGCGGGGCGGTCTGTCGTGCAGCGGGCGGGGTGGGCTTCCGCCGCTCTTGAGCGACAGGTGCCTTTGCGTCCGCGACTGCGCTCGGCGGTTTCGCCGGCCCCGCAGCGCGCGCTGCACGCGCGATCGCGGCCTTGTCGTCGTCTTGTGCGGTTTCCTTGATAGCGGCGGGGTAGTGCTCACGCACCATTGAGAGGAGCGCGTCGGCTTCCAGCTCGGATTCGATGATACCCAGGCGGAGCTGAAACTGCGGCGGCCCGTCGTGAGTTCGCTCGAGTTGGTATACATGCAGTCGATCGATCGGCAGCAGTCCTTTTGGCGGCGAGCCGATCGTGGTCGACGACGTCCTCAGGTTGATGACGAAGGGACCCGCGCCCGCAGCTCGCGCCGGTTCCCTCGAAGGAGCCAATAAGTCCTCGATGCTGAGATGCCAGATGTCGTCGGACGCCTGGTCTTTGACTACGCGAGCCACGCCTTCTTCATTCCCCAGTCATGCGCCGGAACGGTCCGAATATCCTGTCGCACCTAGCGCTCGGGAACGACGGCCCGCATCTCTCTATCGACGACAACTATGTCGCAGATTTCGCGATAGGTAGTCGAGGGCACGGATTATGTAAGGTGATCGGCTAAGGGTCGCAGCGAGTCCGATAACGCGGCTTACGCCACCGGCCCGCTGCGTAGGCATCCTAGGCGGGTTCGGGCGAGGGGCGAGTTTCGCTCGCCTGCTCCGGACGAATTCACCAACTGCATGAGGGAAGTTGGCTTAGATGCTGATGTTAAAGACCTCCGTGGGTTCTATATCCCGTCGGCGATCTGTGAGCATCAGCTCAACTGGGAAAAGCATATCGTGATCGAGGCGTGCATTAATCGCA
>Ga0209577_10002239_pt1 | contig 18730 bp, 21 predicted proteins | sample GraSoiAngelo_109_FD_185874 | JGI IMG/M metagenome (GOLD analysis project Ga0209577, IMG submission 185874) | Grasslands soil microbial communities from the Angelo Coastal Reserve, California, USA - 14_0903_12_20cm (SPAdes) (version 2) | ecosystem: Environmental > Terrestrial > Soil > Grasslands...
CTGGGAGAGGCCGCGGGCCCCGAGGGGAGGCAGGGGGAAGCGGGGCGGCCGCCCCCGGGTGTCCCGTGAGACGAAGGCCAGGCCGTGGACCAGGGCCAGGGGGCGCTCGGGCGGGTCGAGATCGGCCAGCACGTTGGCCATGGCCACCAGCACGGTGAGGCCCGCGCCCCACCCCGGGCCCCGGTACCGGCAGCCCCACTCCACACCGATGCGCACCACCTCGGCCGGGTCGGTGCCCCCCTCCAGCAGGCCGAGCACGGCCTTGGCCGTGACCAGGGTCAGGCCCTGCTCCAGGCCGTCCTCCAGCTTGGCCCGGTGATGGTCGATCGGCTCGGGGGCGGCCTCCACGACCACGACCAGGTCGTCGCCCTCCACCTCGACGGCGTAGGCGCGTACGTCGTCGGCGAAGGGGTCCAGCGTGCCCCCGCTCTCCAGGTCGAAGCGGGCGTGGTGCCAGTGGCAGGTGACGAGGCCGCTCTCCACCGTGCCCCGGTGGAGGGGGAAGCCCATGTGCGGGCAGCGGTCGTCCAGGGCGTAGGCCCGCTCGCCGTCCCACAGCACGCAGATGGGCTGGTTGCCCGCCTTGGCCGTCAGGCAGCCCTTCTCCTGGAGCTGCTGGCGCGTCCCGACCTTCACCCGCATGCGAGCCTCCTCCGCTAGGAGAGCCCCAGCGCCCGGGCCAGACGCTCGAGGCCGTCGAGCTTCCATGGAGCCCGCAGGGCGATGTTCACCTGGTGGGCGCCGGCCTCCACGTACTGGCTGACCCGGTCCACCAGCTCGGCGTCGCCCCCCATCAGCACTCCCGGGCGTACTCCCTCGCGCAGGTTGCCGAACTGGGCGGCGAAGTCGTCCTCGTCGGTGGCCATGCCCAGGTTGACGCTGCAACGGATGGCGGTGGGGTCCCGGCGGGCGTCCTCGCAGTGGCGCTGCAGCACGGCGCGCTTGCGGGCGAAGTCCTGGGGCGAGACGAAGGGGACGTTCCACCCGTCGGCGTAGCGGGCGGCGATGGCGAGCGTGCGGCGCTCGCCGCCGCCGCCGATCCAGATGGGCACCCGCTCCTGCACCGGTCGGGGCGCGCAGCGGGCGTCCTCGAGGGTGAACCATTTGCCCTTGAAGCTGGTGCTGTCGTTGTGGAGCAGGCCCCGCACGCACTGGACCGCCTCCTCCAGGATGTCGAGCCTGGTCCCGACCGAGGGGAAGGGGATGCCGTAGGCGTCGTACTCGACCTGGCTCCACCCCGCGCCCAGCCCCACGTCGGCCCTTCCCCCTGAGAGGTGGTCGATGGTGGCGATGGCGTTGGCCAGCACGGCGGGATGGCGGTACCCGGCGCAGTAGACGAGCGACCCGCAGCGGACCCGGCTGGTGCGGCAGGCCAGGGCGGCGTGGGACGCCACCGCCTCCAGGCACTCTGGGTCACCGGTGAGGTCGGCGGCGTAGAAGTGGTCCCAGATGGAGATCCAGCCGAAGCCCAGGGCCTCGATGCGGTCCCACAGGTCGAACAGCTCCTGGACCGTCGTGCGCTGCAGCCCCGTGTGCACACCGAAGACCGTCATGAGCGAACGGTAACGCCACGGCGCTACCGTCGGCACGGGCCGCACGGCGTGGCGTGGCTCACGGGTGGCGCAGGTCACACGGGCCGCGGCTCATGGGCGTTTCCCGGGCGCCGGTGGTCCAGGGCCGATGAGCCGATGGGCCGATGGGCCGACGAGCCGATGAGATGGAGGAGCGAGGGATGGGTGGTCCGCTGAGCGGCGTAAGGGTGGTCGAGATCGTGGGGATCGGCCCCGGTCCCTTCGCGGCCATGATGCTGTCCGACATGGGGGCCGAGGTCCTCCGCGTCGACCGGGCGTCGGCCGTGCGGCCGGGAGCGACGCCGGCCGAGCCGCCCAAGGACGTGCTGGCCCGGGGCCGGCGCTCCATCGGGGTCGACCTCAAGCACCCCGACGGTGTGCAGACCGTGCTGCGCCTGGTGGAGTCGGCCGACGCCCTCATCGAGGGCTACCGCCCGGGCGTGGCCGAGCGCCTCGGGATCGGGCCCGAGGACTGCCTGGCGCGGAACCCTCGCCTCGTCTACGGGCGCATGACGGGATGGGGCCAGGATGGGCCCTACGCCCACGCCGCCGGCCACGACATCAACTACATCGCACTGGCCGGGGCCCTGGACCCCATCGGCAGGGCCGGCCAGGCGCCCGTGCCGCCCCTCAACCTCATCGGCGACTTCGGGGGCGGCGGCCTGCTGCTGGCCTTCGGCATCGCCTGCGCCCTGGTGGAGAGGGCCGGCTCGGGGCGTGGTCAGGTGGTGGACGCGGCCATGGTTGACGGGGCCGCGGTGCTCACCTCCTTCATCCATGGGCTCAGGGCCATGGGGGTCTGGGGCGACGAGCGGGGCACCAACCTGCTCGACACCGGCACCCACTTCTACGACGTGTACGAGACGGCCGACGCCAGGTACGTCTCCATCGGGTCCATCGAGCCCCAGTTCTACGCCGAGCTGCTCCGTCTGAGCGGGCTGGAGGGCCAGGACGTGCCGGCCCAGATGGACCGTTCCCAGTGGGGGGCGATGAAGGAGCGCCTGGCCTCCGTCTTCCGGACCAAGACCCGCGACGAGTGGTGCCGCATCATGGAGGGGACCGACGTCTGCTTCGCACCCGTGCTCTCCATGGGGGAGGCTCCCGGCCACCCCCACAACCGCCACCGCCAGACCTTCGTCGAGGTGGCGGGCGTGCCCCAGCCCGCCCCCGCGCCCCGCTTCAGCCGCACGCCGGGCTCTATCGCCGGCCCTCCCCCCCACGTGGGCCAGCACACCGACGAGGCCCTGGGGGATTGGGGCTTGTCGCCCGAGGAAGTGGCCAAGCTCCGCGAGGCGGGGGCGGTGGCCTGACGCCATGGCCACGCTCATCAGCTTCCACGCCCACCCCGACGACGAGGCCATCGCCACCGGGGGCACCCTGGCCAAGGCCGCGGCCGAGGGCCACAGGGTGGTGCTCGTGACCGCGACCAGGGGCGAGCACGGCGAGGTGGTCGAGGGCGTGCTCGGCCCGGGCGAGGCCCTGGGCGAGCGCAGGGTGCAGGAGCTCGAGGACGCGGCCAAGGTGCTGGGCGTCGAGCGTGTCGAGTTCCTGGGCTACACGGACTCGGGGATGATGGGGACCCCCGAGAACGAGGCGCCGGGATCGTTCTGGAGCGCGGACGTGGAGGATGCGGCCCGCAAGCTGGCCGCTCTGCTGACCGAGGAGCGGGCCGACGTCCTCACCGTGTACGACCCCAACGGCAACTACGGCCATCCCGACCACATCCAGGTGCACCGGGTCGGCGTGCGGGCGGGCGAGATGGCGGGCACGGCCAAGGTCTACGAGGCCACCGTGAACCGCGACCACATCCGCGACCTCATGGCCCGAGCCAAGGAGATGGGGATGCCCGACGTTCCCGACGTGGAGGGTGTGGACGACACCATGGGGATGCCCGCCGACGCCATCACCACGCGCGTCGACGTGCGCGCCTTCCTGGACGCCAAGCGCCGGGCCATGGCCGCCCACGCCAGCCAGATCGCGGAGACTTCGTTCTTCCTGGCCATGTCGCCCGAGGCCTTCGAGCAGACGTGGGGGACGGAGTGGTTCATCCTTCGGGGTGCGCCCCATGGCACGCAGGAGGACGACCTCTTCCAGGGGCTGGCGTGACGATGCCCGCTCTGCCGTGAGCGAACGGGAGCGGGCCTGGACCCACACCGGGTACGCCCAGCGCATTCACTTCGGCGCCGGCGCGCTGGACCGTGTCGCCGACGTGGTGAAGGAGGTCAACGCCCGCCGGGTGATGCTCGTCACCACCGAGGGCCGGCTGGCTTCCGAGGCGGGCCGGCGCCTGGTCGACGGGCTGAGCCGGGTGCTCGTCTCCACCTTCGCCGGGGTGCGCTCCCACGTGCCCGCCAGCGCCGTGCAATCGGCCGTCAGCCAGGCCCAGGCCGAGGGGGTTGACGGCATCGTGTCCTTCGGCGGGGGCTCGTGCGCCGACGCGGCCAAGGCGGTCTGCTTCTTCGTCGAGCAGCAGGAGGGCACGCCGGGCAGCTCGTACGTGGACCGGCCCGTGCTCGCCCACGTGTCCATCCCCACGACCTACTCGGGCGCCGAGCTGACGCCCTTCTTCGGCATGACCGACGAGGCGGCCAGGCGCAAGAGCGGGGCGGGCGGGCCCACCATCGCCCCCCTGGCCGCGATCTACGACCCCCTCCTCACCCTGGACACGCCTCCCCGGGTCAGCGCCGAGACGGGGATGAACGCCCTGGCCCACGGGGTCGAGTGCGCCTACTCGCCCCGGCGCACGCCCGAGGCGGAGACCGTGGCGCTCGCTTGCGTCCGGCGGGTGGCCTCGGCCCTCCCCGCCGTGGTCGAGGACCCCACCGACCTGGAGGCCCGCACCTTGATGCTGGAGGGCGCCGTCCTGGGGGGGAGGTGCCTGCAGAACGCGTCCATGGGGGTTCACCACGGCCTGGCCCAGCTCGTCGGCGGGCGCACCGGCATCCCCCACGGGCTGGCCAACGCCGTGCTCCTGGCCCACGCCCTGCGCTTCACCGCCGCGGCCGTGCCCGACGCCGCGGCCCGGCTGGGCGACGCCCTGGGCGACGAGGCCGATCCCGCGGGCGCGGTGGACCGCCTCCGGGAGCGCTTGGCCCTGCCCGGCCGCCTGTCCGACTGCGGGGTCACCAAGGGCGACGTCGACGCCGTGGTGCGCCTGTCGCAGGGCAACCCCAACGTGGGGGCCAACGCCCGGCCCGCGGACGAGGACGACGCCCGGGCCATCCTCGAGGCCGCCTTCTGACGGCGTCGCCGCAGGTTGCGGATCGGGTCTGCCCACGGCCGTAGGCTCTTTCCATGTCCGTGGTGAAGATCAACGCACTGCACGTCGAGGCCGGCCGGGGCGACGAGCTGGCCGCCCGTTTCGCGTCGCGAGCGGGCCAGGTGGACAAGACCGACGGCTTCGAGGAGTTCCAGCTCCTCCGGCCCACCGACGACCGCGGCACCTGGCTCGTGTACACCCGCTGGCGGGACGAGGAGTCCTTCCAGGCCTGGACCTCGTCGCCCGCCTTCGAGCAGGGCCACGCCCGACCGGCGGGTCCGCAAGGACCGGTGGCCAGCCACTCCGAGCTGTGGTCCTTCAGCGTCGAGCAACACACGAAGGCTCCCGGTACCGTGGGGCCATGACCGACCGTCACACCGCGGACTCCCCCCGGTGGCGGGGGATCAACCACCTGGCCATGGTCACGCCCGACATGGACGCCACCGTGCGCTTCTACCACGGCGTGCTGGGAATGCGACTGGTGTCGACGCTCAGGGCCGGACCGCTCCGCCACTACTTCTTCGAGATCGGGCCCCAGAACACCATCGCCTTCTTCGAGTGGAAGGGTGCGCCCACGTTCACCAAGCCGGCCGGGGTCCCGAGGCCGGAGCCCACACAGTTCGACCATCTCTCCTTCAACCTCCCCGACGAGGAGGCCCTGCTGGCGCTCCAGAAGCGGCTGGGCGCCGCCGGATGCGAGGTCACCAAGGTGGTCGACCACGGGATCGTCCACTCCATCTACTTCAACGATCCCCACGGCATCGCCCTGGAGGCGTCCTGGTGGGCGCTCGACGCGACCGGCCGCCCCGAGGTGGACTACGGCGACGCCCGCTTCTTCGCCGACCCCTCACCCGTCCCTGCCGTGGACGAGCTGGCCCAGGACCGCACCTTGGCCTGGCTCCCGGCCACCACCCTGGCCGGCGAGGCCATCACCGACCCGGTCTGAGCCCCGGACTCACCGGGTCCGCTCGGTCGGCGCGGTGGGTTGGGGTCGCGGGCTCGCTGGGGTCTGGGCTCGCTGGGGTGTGGGCCCGGCCCCTGGGTAGACTCGAGCCCAGCAGGAGTCGAGGAGGTCCACATGAAGCGGATGCTGACGGTCGACGATCTGGCCCGTGACCAGCGCTTCGAGCGCATCCGCATCGAGGACGTGGTGTTCGACCCCCGCCGCCCCACGGAGCTGCGCAACGGCTTCGCCCCCAAGGAGGAGGAATCCCCCGATGCGGCCCGGGGCCTCATGCACGCCATCTTCGTGGGCGAGATCCAGGCCCTGGAGGGGGCGGGGCGCACCTGCTACGACTTCGACACCGGTACAGGCCACGACGAGGCTCCCTTCGAGCTCAAGCTGGACATGGCTCGCCAGTGCTGGGACGAGGCCCGCCACGTCGAGATCTCGGTCAAGCTCACCGAGCACATGGGATCCGAGATAGGGGAGTTCGCCGAGCAGACCCTCCTCTTCGAGGCGGCCTGCAACGCCGATCCCGTGCTGCGCCTCACCGGGGTGAACCGTGCCCTGGAGGGCCTGGCCATAGACGTGTTCAACACCATGCGGGACTACGGGGACATGGTCGACGACCCCGTGCTGTTCTTCTGCGAGGACTGGATGCTGGCCGACGAGGTCACCCACGTGAAGATGGGCTCGGACTGGCTCAGGCGCCTGACCGTGAACGACAAGGAGCGGCAGAAGAACGCCCTGGATTTCCAGCACACGGTGGACAAGCTGTTCAGCTTCGGCGGCTTCCGCGGTGAGAACGAGGAAAACCCCGTCCATCTGGCCCGCAAGTTCCGCTCCTTGGCGGGCTTCACCGACGACGAGATCACCGAGCTGGTCGACGTGGCCGCCCAGGCCCAGAAGGAGGCGGAGGCCATGTCCGAGGCGGCCGCCGCTTCCCTCGGCGCCTAGCACCACGGCGTAGCGCAGCGCAGCCCGGAGCGGCGCGAGCTAGCGGCTGGGCGTCGTCACCCTGTCCCTGGCCACCCTTCTCCAGGTCCACAAGACCTGGGCGTGGGTCGTGATCATCGGCAACGGCATGGCCGGGCTGTGGGCCCTGGGCGCCCTGCGCCTGCCGGGCCTGCGCACCAGGTCCTTGTGGTGGTTCACCGCCGTGGTGGAGACGGCCATCGTCGTGCAGGTGGCGCTCGGGATCGGGCTGGTGTCGGGGCAGCACCTGAAGGTGGCGAAGTTCCACGTCTTCTACGGCGCCATCGCCCTGGTGGCCGTCGGGCTCATCTACTCCTACCGCGACCGGCTGCGCCACCGCCTCTACCTGCTCTACGGCCTGGGCGGTCTGTTCCTCATGGGCCTGGGCATCAGGGCCGTGCTCGTGGGCCGGTCCTAGAACATCCCGGGGGTGGCTCCGCACCCGGCGGTGCGGTGCTGTCGGGCCTGGCTACAGGTTGACGACGGGGCAGGTGAGGGTGCGGGTTATCCCGTCGATGAGCTGCACCTTGCTGACCACCATCTTGCCCAGGTCGTCCACGGATCCCGCCTCGGCCCGCACGATCACGTCGTAGGGCCCGGTCACGTCGTCGGCGGAGACAACGCCTTCGATCTTTCCCACCTCGGCGGCCACCTGGGCGGCCTTGCCCACCTCGGTCTGAATGAGCACGTACGCGCGTACGGACAAGGCAGCCCTCCTCGCTCGCTTCGCCGGGCATCGTAGTCACGGGCCACGCCCGGGCGGGGTGGGCCCGGGGTGTGGCCCCCCTCGGGAGGGGCCGCGGCCCGAAGCCCGTCGCCCCTCAGTCGCCCAGGCGCTGGCGCAGGGCGTCGAGCTCGCTGCGCAGGGCCTGGGGCAGGCGGTCGCGGAAGATGGAGTAGTGCTCCTCGATGGAGGGGAGCTCGTCGCGCCACTCGGCCGGGTCGACCCGGAGCAGGGTGGCCATGTCCTCACGCGACACACCCGTGCCCTCGATGTTGACGGCGCCGGGCGAGGGCACGAAGCCGATCGGTGTCTCGGTGGCGTTGGTGGCGTTGCTGGCGTCGGTGGCGTTGCTCCCGCTGCCGGCCTGGCCGGAGTCGCCGCTCCCGCTGCCGGCCTGGCCAGAGTCGCCGCTCCCGCTGCCGGCCTGGCCAGAGTCGCCGCTCACCCTCTCGAAGATCCACTCCAGCACCCGGCTGTTGTCGCCGAAGCCGGGCCAGAGGAACTTGCCGTCCGAGTCCTTGCGGAACCAGTTGACGTAGAAGATCTTGGGCAGCTTGTCGGCGTCGGTGGCCTTGCCGATGCTCAGCCAGTGGCCCAGGTAGTCGGCCATGTTGTAGCCGCAGAAGGGCAGCATGGCGAAGGGATCGCGTCGGAGCTTGCCCACGGCTCCGGTTGCGGCCGCGGTCGTCTCCGACGCCATGATCGAGCCGAGGAACACGCCGTGCTGCCAGTCGAAGGCCTGAGTGACCAGGGGGACGACGGCCGAGCGCCTACCTCCGAACATGATGGCCGAGATGGGCACGCCCTTGGGGTCCTCCCACTCCGGGGCGATGGCGGGATCCTGGGCCGCGGGGGCCGTGAACCGGGCGTTGGGGTGGGCCGCAGGTGTCCCCGACTCCGGGGTCCAGTCCTGCCCCTTCCAGTCGGTGAGGTGACCGGGCGCCTCCTCGGTCATGCCTTCCCACCACACATCGCCGTCGTCGGTCAGGGCGGTGTTGGTGAAGATGCAGTTGCCGTCCAGGGTGAGCATGGCGTTGGGGTTCGTCCTCATGCTCGTGCCCGGGGCCACCCCGAAGAAACCGGCCTCGGGGTTGATGGCGTATAGCCGGCCATCGGCGCCGAACTTCATCCAGCAGATGTCGTCGCCGACCGTCTCCACCTTCCAGTCGGACAGGGTGGGCACGAGCATGGCCAGGTTGGTCTTGCCGCAGGCCGACGGGAAGGCACCGGTGATGTAGCGGGTCTCCCCCTGGGGAGAGGTGAGCTTGAGGATGAGCATGTGCTCGGCCAGCCAGCCGTCGTCCCGGGCCATGACCGAGGCGATGCGGAGGGCGAAGCACTTCTTGCCCAGCAGGGCGTTTCCCCCATAGCCCGAGCCGTAGGACCAGATCTCGCGGGTCTCCGGGAAGTGGACGATGTACTTGTTCTCGGAGTCGCAGGGCCAGGGCACGTCTGCCTGTCCCGGCTCCAGGGGGGCGCCGACCGAGTGCACGCAGGGCACGAAGTCACCGTCGTCGCCCAGGACCTCGAGCGCCCCTCTTCCCATGCGGGTCATGATCCGCATGCTCACGGCCACGTAAGGGGAGTCGGTCACCTGCACCCCGATGTGGGCTATCGGCGATCCCAACGGCCCCATGGAGAAGGGCACCACGTACATGGTCCGACCCCGCATCGAGCCCCGGAACAGATCGGTGAGCGTCGCCCGCATCTCGGCCGGGTCGCGCCAGTTGTTGGTCGGGCCCGCGTCGTCCTGGTCGTTCGAGCAGATGAAGGTGCGGTCCTCCACCCTGGCCACGTCGGCGGGATCGGAGTGGGCCCAGTAGCTGTTGGGGCGCTTGGCGTCGGAGAGGCGGGTGAAGGTTCCCGCGTCGACCAGGAGCTGGGCCAGGCGGTCGTACTCCTCGGCCGACCCGTCGCACCACTCGACCCGCTCGGGCGCGGCTAGGGCCGCCACCTCGTCCACCCAGCTCGTGAGCTTGGCGTTTCGGGTCGGGGGTGCCACGTCGTCGCCTCTCTTTCTGGTCCTGTGTCCTGGTCCTGTTGCCATGGCGCACGGCGCGTCCCTGGGGCGGTCGAGGCGCGCCCGCTTCCGCCGCCGATGCTCGCATACGATCCTACGTTCGGTCACCGCCCGGGTCCCAACCCGGCGCCGTGGAGGGGCTATGGGGCGGGTTGGGGCGGGCCCTCGGGCGAGCCCATGTCGATCTCCGACCCCAGTCGCAGGCGGGTGGCCCGGCCCGACTCGTCGAGCTGGAAGATGACCCTCTGGCCCTGACGGAGCATGCGGAAGATGGAGCCCTCCAGCGCGTCCGGTGACAGGTCGAACTCGCTCCGGTCCGTGTCCCTCACCACCACGCCTATACGGGTTCCCGGGTCGTAGCTCTTTATGACGCCCTGCATTGTGCTCCTGCGTACTCTCGGCCGGTGGACCATATCGGAGGGGGCGAGTGGGCAGCCATCGAGCGCATCCGCGCCCTGCTGCCGTCCCCGCCCGCCAACGAGATCTGGATCGGCGACGACGCCGCCGCCGTGGCCCCTCCTCCGGCCGGCCCGCTGCTGCTGGCAGCAGACCTGGTGGTGGAGGGCGTTCACGTGGACCTGGCCCTGGTCGGGCTGGACGACTTGGGGTGGAAGGCCATCTCGGTCAACGTGAGCGACATGGCGGCCATGGGGGGCAGGCCCCTGCACGCGCTGGTGTGCGTGGCGGGCCCGCCCGAGACCGACCTCGGGCTGCTCTATACCGGCATCGCTGCCGCCTGCCAGGAGTACCGCTGCGCGGTGGTGGGCGGCGACCTGTCCAACGCCGAGCGCCTCACCGTGGCCGTGGCCGTCACTGGCGAGTGCCCGGGGGGCCGGCCCGTGCTGCGCTCCGGTGCCCGCCCCGGCGACTACCTGGTCGTGACCGGAGGGCTGGGCCGGTCGGCCGCGGGACTGGCCGCCCTGCTCCACGCCGCCACCGCGGACGGCGCGGACGGCGCGACCGGTGGGGCCGCCGCCGTCGCTGCCGGCGCCGAGGCGAACATCGATGCCCACAGGCGGCCCCGGGCCCGGGTCAGCGAGGGCATGGTCGCGGCCGCGACCGGCGCCACGGCCATGATCGACGTGTCGGACGGCATGGCCATGGACGTGCGCCACCTGGCCGAGGCGTCGGGGGTGGGCGTGGACCTCAGCACCGTGCCCCTCGACCCCTTCGGGTCGGTCACCGAGGAGCAGGCGCTCTTCGGCGGCGAGGACTACGAGCTGCTCTTCGCCACGCCCGACGTCGACGCCGTCCTGGACGCCTTCGCCACCGAGGGGCTCCGGGCCCCCATCGTCATAGGGCGGTGCACGGCCGACCCGGCCCAGCGCCGGCTTCGGGGGGGACCCCTGCCCGAGGGCGGCTGGGAGCACCGCTGGGCGCCGGCGCCGCGCTGATGAAGACCACGCCGCCGACGACCACGCCGCTGACGCCCGGGCCGCTCCGGCGACGGCCCCCGGTGGCGCTAACCGTGGCGGGGACGGACTCGGGCGGAGGCGCGGGGGTGGCCGCCGATCTGCGCACGTTCGCGGCCTGCGGGGTGTGGGGCACCATGGCGGTGACGGCGGTGACGGCGCAGAGCTCGTTGGGCGTGGCCCGGGTCGGCCCCCTGGCGCCCGAGCTGGTGCGGGCCCAGATCGAGAGCGTGGCCGGCGACATGGGCGTGGACGCGCTGAAGACGGGGATGCTGGGCACGGGCGAGGTCGCCCACGCCGTGGCCGAGGCCGTGCGCGACCTGGCCCTCGCCCCCCTCGTCGTCGACCCCGTGGTGGAGTCGTCGTCCGGCCATCGCCTCCTGGACAACGACGGCCTGGCCGTGCTGCGCCGGGAGCTGCTCCCTCTGGCCGCGGTGGTCACGCCCAACCTGGCCGAGGCCGCCCTGCTGGCCGGCGTCGATCCCCCAGGGGTGGAGAGGGACGGGGCCACGGCCCGCCAGACGGTCGAGGCCCTGGCCCGTGCCGTCCTCTCCCTGGGCCCGGGCGCCGTGCTCGTCACCGGTGGCCACCTGGTCGAGCCCGGTGGGGCGGAAGGCTCTCCCGACTCTCCCGACTGCCTCGTCGTCAGGGGCGAGGAGCCGCTCTGGATCGAGGGTGAGCGCATCGCCACCTCCGACACCCACGGCACCGGCTGCGTCCTCTCCGCCGCGCTGACCGCCCGCCTGGCCCTGGGCGACGACTTACCCGACGCGGCACGGGCGGCCAAGGCCGTGGTGAGCCGGGCCCTGCGGTGCGCGGTGGCCCTGGGAGCGGGGCCGGGTTCGGTCGACCCCCTTGGCTTGTAGCGCTACCGGATGGGGACCTTCTGGATCTTGCCGGCGCGGATGCAGGACGTGCACACGTGCATCCGGCGCGGGGTGCCGTTCACCAGGGCCCGCACGCGCTGGATGTTGGGGTTCCAGCGCCGCTTGATCCGGCGGTGGGAGTGACTGACGCTCATGCCGAAGGAGGGATGCTTACCGCACACCTCGCACACCGCTGCCATGACGCGCACCTCTCCGCAGAGAAACCGACGGGAATCCGGCGAAGGTTAGCATCCGGCCTCATGGAGACGCTCGGGCGCCTGGGGGCGGAGGAGCTCAAGGCGACGGTCCTCCGCTACCGGGACGCCCTCCGAGCGCACCAGGAGGCCATCAACCGGCTCAACGTGTACCCCGTGCCCGACGGCGACACCGGAACCAACATGGCCCTCACCCTGGAGTCGGTGGTGAAGGAGTTGGACGGCGCCGAGGGCATGCCCGCGGTGTGCAAGGCCGTCCGCCACGGCTCCCTCATGGGGGCCCGGGGGAACTCGGGGGTGATCCTCTCCCAGATCATGCGGGGCCTGGCCGACGCCTTCGAGCGGGCGGACCAGGCCACGGGCGCGGTCCTGGCCGAGGCCCTGGCCGGCGCCAGCGAGCGGGCCTACGAGGCGGTGATGCGCCCGGTGGAGGGCACCATCCTCACCGTGGCCCGAGCCGCCGCCGACGCTGCGGCCGGGGTGACCGGGGGCGGAGGCGACGTGTCGGTCGTCGAGGTGCTGGAGGCGGCCAAGCAGGGAGCGGCCGAGGCCCTGGCCCGCACGCCCGAGCAGCTCCCCGTCCTCCGCCAGGCCGGGGTGCTCGACGCCGGCGGGGTCGGGTTCGTGCTCATGCTCGACGCCTTTCTCGCCGTGGCCGACGGCCGCCCCCTTCCCGAACCGCCCGTGGCGGCCCCGGCCGCGGCCACCGCGGCCACCGCGGCGAGCGGCGCGGCCACGCCCGACGTCCAGTCTCCGGCCCACGGCGAGGCCGGCCACGACGCGGTGGGCGACCTGCGCTATGAGGTCATGTACCTGCTGGAGGCCGACGACAAGGCCATACCCGCGTTCAAGGAGGTGTGGGCCGGGGTGGGCGACTCCATCGTCGTGGTTGGCGGCGACGGATTGTGGAACTGCCACATCCATACCGACGACATCGGCGCCGCCGTGGAGGCGGCCCTGGACGCGGGCCGGCCCCGGTCCATCCGGGTCACGGACCTGGCCGAGCAGGTGGAGGAGGAGCGCTGGGTCAGAGAGGCGGCCTCGGTCGTCACCCCGGACGGGGAGTCGCTCGTCCCCGTCACCACCTCGGTGGTGGCCGTGGGCACGGGCGAGGGCATCGGGCGCATCTTCCGGTCCCTCGGCGTGCAGCGCATCGTGGCCGGGGGCCAGTCCATGAACCCGTCCACCGCGCAGATCCTGGACGCGGTGCAGGCCGTCCCCGCCGACGAGGTCGTCGTGCTGCCCAACAACAAGAACATCGTGCCCGTGGCGGAGCAGGTCGCGGAGCTCACCGACAAGTCGGTGCGGGTCGTGCCCACCACCGGCATAGCGGAGGGATTCGCCGCCCTCCTCGCCTACGATCCCGAGGCCACCGTCGACGAGAACGCCCGCTCCATGGCCGAGGCCGCGGAGCGCATCCTGGCCGGAGAGGTGACCCGGGCCGTGCGCTCCTCCGACTCACCCGTGGGCCCCATCGCCGAGGGCGACTGGTTGGGACTGTCGCGCCGGGCCCTGGAGGTGGTGGCTCCCACCCTGGCCGACGCCGCCTGCGGGCTGCTCGACAAGCTGGTGTGCGACGACCACGAGATCATCACCCTCATCGAGGGCGAGGGCGCCACCGCGGCCGACACCCGCCGAATCACCGAGTGGCTGGCCGAGCACCGCAGCCGGGTGGCGGCCGAGGTCCACCACGGGGGCCAGCCCCTGTATCCCTACCTGTTCAGCATCGAGTAAGGCGTCCTCTCACCGGCCGTGGCCCGCCGCCTGCACAACCTGTCCGAGGTGCCGGTGACCGTCCTGGAGGGGATCGGGCCCCGCCGGGCGGAGAGCCTGGGCGAGCTGGGCATCGCCACCATCCTCGACCTGGTGACCCATTACCCCCGCCGCTACCTGGACCGGACCCAGCAGGCGTCGATCGGCGAGCTGAAGGTCGGAGAGGAGGCCAGCGTCCTGGCCCACGTGCGCCGGGTCGCCAGCCGGCGCACCCGCAGCGGCCGGGCCCTGGTCCAGGCCGACGTGTCCGACGGGAGCGGCTATCTGCGCTGCACCTTCTTCAACCAGCCCTGGCGGGCCAAGCAGCTCCCGGCCGGAACCCAGGCCGTCTTCTTCGGCAGGCTCGAGGTCTTCCAGGGTCGCAAGCAGATGACCAACCCGGTGGTCGACCTGATCGGCGACCGCACCGGGCGCATCGTGCCCATATACCCGCAGTCCGAGAAGTCGGGCGTGGCCACCTGGGAGCTGGCCGGCTGGATGGACGAAGCCTTGGATCGTGCCGGCGAGCTGGTCGACCCGCTGCCCGAGGAGTGGCGCGACCGCCTCGACCTCCAGGACCGGACCTGGGCCATGCGCCAGATCCACGGGCCCGAGAGCCTGGGCACCGCCCTTCAGGCCCGGCGCCGGCTGGCCTTCGACGAGCTCTTCCGCCTGCAGATGACCCTGGTCATGCGCAAGCGGGCCATCGAGCGGGAGTCCAAGGGCATCCGCCACGTCGTCGACGGAGAGCTGGTCCGGCGCTTCCACGCCGCCTTGCCCTTCCCGCTCACCGGCGCCCAGAGCCGGGCCATCCAGGAGATCGCGGCCGACATGGCCGGGCCCCACCCCATGCACCGCCTGCTCCAGGGTGACGTGGGCAGCGGCAAGACGGTGGTGGCGGTGTCGGCGCTGCTCACGGCCATCGAGGGCGGCTACCAGGGCGCCCTCATGGCGCCCACCGAGGTGCTGGCCGAGCAGCACTACCTGGGGTTGCGGTCGCTGCTGGCCGAGCTCTCCGTGCCCGACGACTCCACCCTCATGGGCGACCGCCCCCTGCGCATCGAGCTGTTGACCAACCGCACCACCGCCTCCGAGCGCGCCTCCATCCACGCGGGCTTGGAGCGCAAGGAGGTCGACCTGGCCATAGGCACCCACGCCCTGCTCACCGAGGGCGTGACCTTCGCGGCCCTGGGCATGGTCGTCATCGACGAGCAGCACCGCTTCGGCGTCGAGCAGCGGGCCGCCCTGCGGGGCAAGGGCGAGGACCCCGACGTGCTCGTCATGACGGCCACCCCCATCCCGCGCACCGCGGCCATGACCGTCTACGGCGACCTGGACGTCACGGTGCTCGACGAGCTGCCCCCGGGCCGGACCCCGGTGCGCACGATGTGGGCCCGGGGCCCGCTGGACGAGGAAGCGGCCTGGGCCAGGGTGCGCGAGGAGGTCGCTGCGGGCAGGCAGGCCTACGTCGTGTGCCCGCTGGTGGAGGAGTCCGAGCGCATCCAGGCCCGCTCCGCGTCCGAGGAGCTGGAGCGCCTGAGGGCCGAGGTGCTGCCCGACCTGCGCCTGGGCCTCATGCACGGCCAGATGGCGGCGGGCGAGAAGGAACCGGTGATGAGGGCCTTCCGCCGGGGCGAGCTGGACGTGCTCGTTGCCACCACCGTGGTCGAGGTCGGCGTGGACGTGCCCAACGCCTCGGTGATGGTCATCGAGGACGCCGAGCGCTTCGGCATCGCCCAGCTCCACCAGCTCCGGGGCCGGGTGGGGCGGGGGGCGGCGGAGTCCTGGTGCTACATGCTGAGCGTCGATCCCGGGCCCGACGGGGAGCGGCGCCTGGGCGCCCTGGAGGGGACCACCGACGGCTTCGAGCTGGCCGAGGTCGACCTCGAGGTCAGGGGCGAGGGCACCATCCTGGGCACCCGTCAGAAGGGCAGGACCGACCTGAAGCTGGCCTCGCTGCGCCGGGACAAGGACCTGGTGGGCCAGGCACGGGAGGTGGCCTTCGCCGTGGTCGACCAGGACCCGGCCCTGGGCTCGCATCCCGAGCTGGAAGCCGAGGTGCGCTTCCTGGTGGAGGAGGAAGAGGCGGAGTTCCTGTTCAAGAGCTGATGGGGCCCGGGCCTCAGGTCCCGGACGGGGGCCGGGAGACCTGGACGAAGATGCCGCTGGCCTCGACGGCCACCGAGCCGTCGGCCAACAGCAGCCTGCCCCGCACCCGCTGGCGGCGCCGGGTGTGGGCGTGGTCCCGCCAGGCTTCGGCCCGCAGGGGCTGCCCGTCGACGGGCACGGGTCTGCGGTAGCGGAGCTCGAGGGTGGCGGTGACGCAGTGCACGCCGTCCAGCACGAAGCCGAGGGCGGCCATGGTCTCGTCCAGGCAGGTGGCGGCGATGCCCCCGTGCAGGAGGCCGGGGGCGCCGGTGTGCTCGCGCCGGGGACGGAAGACGGCGACGACGCCGGGGGGCTCGGCCGAGAACCTCAGGCCCAGGCCCACGGGCCCTCCCCCGGGCGAGCTGTCGTCCCCGCTCTCGTCCCGGTCGTCAACCCCTGCGGCCTTGTCCCGGTCGTCGACCTTGCCGGCCTTGTCCGCGGCCTTGTCCACGGTCTTGTCCACGGCGGTCGACGCTACCGGCGGGCCCGTACGCTCAGAGACGTGCGCGTCGTCGGGGGCACCGCCCGGGGCCGGCGTCTGCGCGCCCCGGCGGGCGGCTCCATCAGGCCCACGGCCGATCGGGTGCGCGAGGCCGTTTTCGACATGATCCGCAGCCGGCGGGCGGTGGAGGGCGCAACCGTGGCCGACCTGTTCGCCGGCACCGGCGCCCTGGGCATCGAGGCCCTCTCGCTGGGAGCGACCTCGGTCACCTTCGTGGATCGGGACGCCGAGGCCATCCGGGCCATCCGGGCCAACCTGGCGTCGACCGGGCTGGGAGACGCCGAGGACCAGGGCCGTGTCCGGGTGGTGCGCTCGGACGTGCTGCGGTGGCTGGAGGGGCACGGGGACGAGCCCTTCGACCTGGCCCTGTGCGACCCTCCCTACGGCTTCGAGGCTTGGGACGAGGTCCTCGACCACCTCGGCGCGGCCATGGCCGTGCTGGAGGCCGACCGCGAGCTTCCCCTCGGGGCGGGCTGGGAAACTCTGAAGACCAAGCGCTACGGCGGTACCGTGGTGACCCTGGCTCGACGCTTCCCCGACAACGCGAAAGGCCCCATGTGAGGACGGCCCTCTTCCCGGGCTCATTCGACCCCTTCCACAACGGCCACCTTGAGGTTGTGGAGCGGTCGGCCCGCCTTTTCGACGAGGTGGTCGTGGCCGCCATCCGCAACCCGCAGAAGAGCGAGGCCCTCTTCAGCCTGGCCGAGCGCAAGGAGATGCTGCTCGAATCCTTCGCCCACGTCCCCAACGTGAGCGTGGACTCCCTGTCGGTGCTCGTGGTCGATCTGGCCCGCAACCTGGAGGCGACGGCCATCGTGCGCGGCCTGCGGGCCGTTTCGGACTTCGAGAACGAGCTGCAGATGGCCCAGATGAACCGGGCCCTGTCCGGCATCGAGACCGTGTTCATCCCGACGGGGCCCTCGAACTCCTTCATCGCCTCCCGCCTCCTGCGGGAGGTGGCCCGCTTCGGTGGCGACGTGAGCACCATGGTCCCGGCGCCGGTGGCCAAGCGGTTGGCGGAGAAGTTCGCCACGTGACCTCGCCCGGCGCTCCCGGGTCGTCGGGACCGTTCGAGCAGCACCACATCGACGCCGACACCCTGCTGCGACGGGTTGTGGAGATCATCTCCAACGCCAAGTCCATGCCCCTGTCCAACTCGGTGATCATCAGCAAGGACGAGGTACTGGAGCTGCTGGAGGACGCCGTGGGCCGGCTGCCCGACGAGCTGCGCCAGGCCCGGTGGATGCTCAAGGAGCGCGAGGAGTTCCTGGCCAAGGTCGAGCGGGAGGCCGACGAGATACTGGACGCGGCCCGCATCCGGGCCGAGCGCATGGTGCAGCGCACCGAGATCGTGCGCGAGGCACATCACGTCGCCGGGCGCACCGTGGAGCACGCCCGGGACGAGGCCCGCCGCCTGCGCCTGGAGGCTGAGGACTACTGCGACCAGAAGCTGGCCGCCTTCGAGATCGTGCTGGAGCGCACCATGAAGACGGTGCAGGCGGGCAGGGAGAAGCTGGCCGCCACCCCCCTCCCGTCCGCCGACGCCGAGCTTGGGCTGGCGGGCATGGTGGCCGCGGGCCCGGGCACCGACATGGGCCCCGGGGCTGATGACGCCTTCTTCGACCAGGACCGCACCTGATGACGAGGACGACGACGCACGGGGACCGCGCCTGAGCCCTCGTCCCTTCCTCGTCAACGTCGCCGTCCTGCGGCGGCACGCGGGCTCGCGCCAGCACGAGGAGCGGGCCGGGCCCATCGAGGGCCTGGCCGTGTCGGGCAGCCGGGTCCCGCCCGGGGCCGAGGTCGTGGTGGACGTGGTGCTGGAGGCGGTCCACGGGGGCGTGATGGTGAGCGGGGCGGTCACCGCCCCCTGGGAGGCGGAGTGCCGGCGGTGCCTGGGCCCCGCCCAGGGCGGGCTCGAGGCCAGGGTCAGGGAGCTGTTCGAGCCCGACGCCGACCTGGAGGAGACCTATCGCCTGGGGGGCGAGCAACTCGACCTGGAGCCCCTGGCGCGCGACGCTGTGCTGCTCGAGCTGCCCCTGGCCGCCCTATGTTCTGAGGGCTGCCTGGGGCTGTGCCCGACCTGCGGAGCCAACCTCAACGGGGGTGGCTGCGCCTGCCCTCCGGCAAGCGCCGATCCCCGGTGGGCGGCGCTGGACCTGCTCCGGGGTCAGGGCGAGTAATCGATACGGCACAGAGAAGGCGACCACAGAGAAGGCGACGACGGAGAAGGCGACGAGATGGCCGTCCCCAAGAAGAAGACCTCCAAGGCCAAGAGCCGCAGCCGGCGCGCCTCCAACTGGACCCTGCGGGCCCCGGCCCGCAGCATCTGCCCCCAGTGCC